>Ga0114931_10005733_pt1 | contig 15353 bp, 13 predicted proteins | sample 2SBtaG_FD_89579 | JGI IMG/M metagenome (GOLD analysis project Ga0114931, IMG submission 89579) | Deep subsurface microbial communities from Kolumbo volcano to uncover new lineages of life (NeLLi) - 2SBTROV14_V59a metaG | ecosystem: Environmental > Aquatic > Marine > Volcanic | place: Kolumbo...
ACTTCTTTTGTCCTTATTTTTCACTTTGAAAACAGTCATTATATCAACATGACTCTTGTTTTCAAAGCAAAAACTAAGAACAAAATAATCAACCCAAAAACCTCAATTTATTTATTCCCCGTTCCTAAAAGGGCAACCAAATCTTTTTGTTTCCACTCTTTCGTCCTGGCGAAGGTCGTTAAAAATAGAGCATCCGCCAAAATACAAAAACCTAGTTAGAAAAACGTGCCGATAATTTGGACAAAGCGTTAATCCCTGTTGAACAGATTGTATTTGAAAATGCAAAAAATGGCAAAAACCCCATCCTTCCAACCAATTTTTTTTCCCTCTTTATAGGTTCTGCCGTAATAAGAAATGCCCACTTCGTAGATGCGAACTCCGGGCAGGCGGGCGATTTTGGCGGTCACTTCCGGTTCAAAACCAAAGCGTTTTTCTTTCAACTTTAGCGGTCTAATGATTTCGGTGCGAAAAAGTTTGTAGCAGGTTTCCATATCCGTCAGGTTGAGATTGGTAAAGGCATTGGAAAGGGCGGTGAGGAATTTGTTTCCAAGAGAGTGCCAAAAGAACAAAATCCGGTGGGGCTTTCCTCCCATAAACCGGGAACCATACACCACGTCAGCCACGCCTTCCAGCATGGGCTTGAGAAGAATATTAATTTCTTGGGGGTCGTATTCCAAATCTGCATCCTGAACGATGAGAAAATCCCCGCTTGCCAGGCGGATGCCCGCGTGCAAAGCCGCCCCCTTTCCACTATTCACCTCCTTTTTGAAATATTGAATTTTCAAATCCGGATGGGCTGCCTGATAGTTCAAAACCACCTTTTCGGTATCATCCGTCGAACAATCATTGACCAAAACGATTTCTTTTTCGATTTCTTCAATCAGAGTCACCGCTTTAACTTTGTCGAGAATCAAAGGCAGGGTCTTTGCCTCATTATAAGCTGGAATGACAATGGATAATTTTTTGCTCATACTTGAAATGCAAAAGGGGAAGACGCAAAGGGAATGTTCAAAATTCTGAATTCAGGGTTCAGGATTTGTTTGGTAATCAACGAAATGCGACCTCATGGACCCGGTTCATTGAAACAACCTCCACAAAAATAACATTCTAATTTATCAGTCAAAGCATTTGCGCCGCTTCTGTTGAAATTTTGTAACTTCGCTGTCTTTATTTGCCTGAAACGGCTAGGGGTAAAATCGCAAATTACCAGCAGCATTTAGTTAGTACATTTTCTTGACAATCAATAAAACAGAACGACTGACATGCTGCCAACTGCACAAAAGGAAGCAGTTTGCCATCGGATAATTTGTGTCGAAAGTAGCAATTTGATGGTTCGTCGCAGATTAATTTACCATGGAGTTAGAACACATCATCGGAAGATACACTGGGAAGGAAAAAGGGCCGCTTTTAATTTGTTTTGGAGGAATGCACGGAAACGAACCGGCAGGGGTGAAAGCCCTCGAATTGATGCTCAAAATGTTGGAAGTAGAACCCATTGCGAATCCGTCTTTCACTTATCGTGGCCGCTTGTTGGGGATGCGTGGAAATGTTCGCGCAATAAAAAAGCGCAGCAGGTTCATTGCCAAAGACTTGAATCGCCAATGGCGGAAGGAAAATGTGGAACGCATCCAAAATAGCCCGGTTGAAAAACTCGATTCCGAAGATATTGAAATCAAAGAGAACCTGGAAATAATTGCCCGTGAAATAGAAGATTACCAACCGGGAAAACTCGTCTTTTTGGATATTCACACCACCACCGCCTTCGGTGGAATCTTTTCCATCGCTACCGACGAAGCAGAAAGCATTCGCATTGCCGTAGAACTCCACGCCCCTGTCATTACCGGCATGTTGCGAGGAATCAAGGGAACGAGTTTGCACTATTTTAACAACCAAAATTTCGAGCCGGAAACCGTGACCGTCGTTTTTGAAGCGGGGCAACACCGGGAACATTTATCCGTCAACCGGGCAATTGCCGCCATCACCAATTGTATGAGAACTATTGGCAGTGTAAAGGCAGGTGATGTAGAAAACCGCCACGATTCGTTGTTGATGGAATATTCGCAGGGGCTACCGAAAGTCGCTGAATTGGTAACGCTGCACGCCATCCGGCCAGAAGACCATTTCAGGATGCAGCCGGACTACCGGAACTTTCAGCCCGTCCAAAAAGGAGAAATCCTGGCTTGCGATAAAAACGGGGCTATCCGGGCGGCCTCCGACGGGCTTATCCTCATGCCCCTCTACCAACGGCAAGGCGAAGATGGGTTTTTCCTGGTTCGGAAAATTGCGTATTGAGAAGGGAGAAGGCTTCAGACTTTGGACTTCGGTTGCTTTTTTGCTCTTTTCAGGAAAATGCGTCCCTTTTTGCTATGCTCATCCAATAATTCCGGGATTTGTTCCTGCCAAAAACCTTCGAGGGTAGAGTCCCAAAGGCTGCGATTGTAAACCAATTGGTATTCTTTCTGGAAAGAAAAGGTTTCCTCCTTTTCGGCTTCTTCTAGCCCCATCTCTGTCAATTTCAAATCATAGATGTTCATCGAATGGTCCCAATAAAGCTTCCCAAAAATTTTCATCGTAACCACCTCATTATCCGTTTTATACAAATAGGCAACTCCTGAAATTTTCTTTTTTTTCACCACGATTTGCATTTCAAAGCGGTGTTCGCTTGCGCGAAAAGTAAGTACCCCCTCCCAGAAACCCGAAGGGTTGTTTTGCGAAAAAACCGGAATAGAAAACAGGATGAAAAAGGAGATTTTGAAAAACTGTTTCATAATAAAAAAAGAGAAGTGTTACACAAAATGGTTCGATATGTCCGTGAATTATTAATAAAGATTCAGTTGAAATTGTTCAGCCCCCCCTCAACAACCTCAACAAAGAACTACTCGTGCCAGGCTTGTTGTTCAATAAATACTCTCAAATCTTCCAACATGTCGTTGGTCATCTTTTCTTTGGTATAATTTGGCATATAAGCCCGTTTCCATGGCATCGGCGAGGTGCCATAACGCGCTACCTGATAGACCGAATAACGGGAATAGGTGGGAAAATGTTTTTCCAAAAATTGGAAAGAATAGTTGGAATTGTCGAGATTGAGAAAAGAGTAGCGTTTGTTTTTATGACAATGCAGGCAACTCAATTCATAAATCAGCTTGCCATTTTCCGGGTCGCCTTTTTTGGAGTACCCCATTTTTCGGTCTTTGGGCGGGTCTAGGAAAGTGGCAGGCGCAGCTTGCAAATAGTGCGATTTAATAAAGCCAATCGCTTCGGGGTTCTTTTTCCCTTCTTCCAAGGCAGCACTTATGCGTTGCCTTTCGGTTTTCGTCAAATTCAGGTCGCCCATTTTCAGATCAATCGTCCAAAGATAGGCAAGTACCGACTCCAATTCCCAATCTTTAAGTCGCTGGCCCTGTGAGCATTCGGTAGCACAAAGTTGAATGGCTTGCCTAATATTGTGGCGGGTTTTGAGAACTAGGTCGCCATATTTTTTTTCATAATCGCCATTGTAAAAACTACTCCGATTGACCACTCCATACAAAGCCGTTCCTTGCAGATAGGGCAGCCCTTTTTCTTTGGCATAAAGCAACCTTGCCTGTGGGTCAACCACACTCAAATCGGGGTCTTCCCGCTCCACATTGTGGCAGGCAGTACAAACGAAATGCTTGCTTTGCTTGCCCGTTTTCCCGCCTTTGGGCTTCCGGGCAATGCCTGTCAAGACAATAGCTTTTCCGCGCTCGGCAGAAACCCCGCGGAGATTGGTGTTGGGCTTTGCATAAAAAGTGGTGTCGCCCAAATTTTCTAAAACCTCCGCCACCGAAGTCGTCTCATCCAACTCGAAGCGTTTTGCCGGAGAAGTGAGATTCTCAAAAAAGACCACAGATAAAATAGAAAGAAAGAGTAACGAATATTTTTTCATGTGAAAGCATTTTTAGGAGTCATTTGGCCATTGAGTCATTGAAGCATTATAGCATTGAAGCGACCGTTTACAAATTAAAAATTCTGGAAATGGTGAAACCAATTCTGAATTCCCCATCGAACCAATTGGCGTTGGTGTTGAAGGGGATGTAGTCCGTTGGCATAATGGCTTTGGCATTGGTGAAATTGAGTTGAAAAACATGCCCCCCCGTTTCAAATTCCAACCCAAAACCGAGGATGGGGTAATAATCGACGAAAGGGTCATCCTCACTCGTGAAGGGGCTTTGTTTGCCGTTCAGCGGCAAGGTGAAATCGGCGATTAGCCCGAGCGATTTAGAAATCTGAATCCGCGTAGCCACCCCCACATCTGCCAAGTCATTTTCATCGTCGTTTGGAACGATATTCCGGTGGGTGTAGCCGCCCGACAATTGAAGGGAAAAAAAGTCCGAAAACTTCCGGCCAACAATGGCATCCATATGGTAAACCAAGCGGTGGGCAAACTTGTCGAAACGGTTTATCCCCTCTGAATCCAAATTCTTTTTTTGGGTAGAAATCGAAGAAACACCAGCCACCACCAACGAAACCGGCGACCCACCCACTGCCTGTTGAATGATGCGATATTTCAGGGTCGTACTCACCAACTGCTTCAAATCGCCTGCCCCTTTGGTGCGAAACAAACCCGCCGACAAATTATTCGTCACGCCGTATTCACCGCCGATTAGGATGTCGGTGGAGTTGTCCAATCCGTAGAAGGTTTTCCAGTTGCCGCCAGCCCCAAACATATCCCCGAAGCGGTGGGTGATGCGGATGTCGAGTTTGTGTTTTGGGAGCATTTCGACAGAAACGGAGTTGATTACCCAACGGTCTTTGAAGGTTTGAAAAACGGGTTCTTGAGCAATCAAATTGAGAGAAACAAGAAAAAGGGAAAGAGTAAAAAATACGGTTTTCATATTTTTTTGGTGTTGGTTTTAAAAATAATTTTTGGCATGTTTCATAAACAACTAAAAGTAGTTAACACTTCTTCTTGGAAACACATAAGCACATGAGAGCACATGGAAGGTTGATTTTCAAGGAACCATGTGTCCTTATTTGCCCATGTTTTTCCGTGAAACAGGCGCTTTTGTGTTAACTGGCAAATGAAACATGCCTAATTTTTTTTCAAAAAATGGAAAAAACTTCCGACTAAGTTTCCGCGAAAATAAGCAAGCTAATTTTCAGGGAAGCCGGCATTTATCCAGCATTTGAAAATGTCGAACTCCAGGTCGGTCAAATTGTCTTTTTGCGATTCGCCATAGACCGACCTGTCGGGAGGCATGCCGACCGAAGGGTCGGTTCTCAAATTGACCACCCGTTCCTGAACGTTTGCAAAAAAAGGCTGTATGCCGTTGTAAGTACCATAATTTCCTGGTGCCCCGTTTGTGCCGCCACCATCGTGACAACCGGTGTACGCGCAACTTGCATTGATGATGTCCTTTAAATGAGTATCGTAGGTCGCCATCAGGCTGTCGCAAAATTCAGGGGTTGCGGGGGGAGGCAATTCATCCGACGTACAGGAAGATGGCAACCAAATAATAAGAGCCGCCCAACTCATCAGGAACAGAAGCAGCAAATTTTTTTTCATTGTCAGCTTGTGCATTTTTTGAACTTTGAATGCGGCAAATCAGGCTTAAAATTAATAAATTCCAACTTGGAATTGCTGTGTTCGATAATTTCTTCTTGACAAAACGTTGCGCAAATTAATTGGAAGTTTCTTTTTAAAAAGAAAAGATTCAATAAAATTTTGCAACGCAAATGCTCTTTTTAAGAATAAGGCCAAAAAACGAAAATTGGTAAGCTGTAGTTCGCCGAAATCTAAGGTTAGAGGATGTTTTGAATTTCGATATTCCTGCAACAGGAACGAAATGGCTTCCTGTCAGTTTGAAGTTTGGTCGCTTTCGATAGTATTGTTAATTTTGGCGCTCCACAAAATTTTATTTTACTTCATGCACGCGGTGATTTTTAGTTTGAAATTGGAACAAATGACCTAAAAGCCACCACCCAAAAAGTTGCAACATTTAAATGAAAATCGCCCTCGCTCAACTCAATTTTCACATCGGCAATTTTGAAGGCAACCTCTCCAGGATGTTGCAGGCTGTTGAGACGGCAAAGACTCAAGGCGCCGATTTGGTATGCTTCAGCGAATTGGCAACTTGCGGCTACCCTCCTAGGGATTTCCTCGAATTTGATGACTTCATTCGATTGGCAGAAGAATCGGTGCAAAAGTTGGTCCAGGCTGCCAAGGGCATCGCCATTTTAGTTGGGTCGCCAAGCCGAAACCCGGTCGTTGAAGGTAAAGATTTGTACAACTCCGCCTACTTTTTAGAAGAGGGAAAAATTAAGCACGTCCAACACAAAGCCCTCCTCCCCACCTATGATATTTTTGACGAATACCGCTATTTTGAACCGGCTGCCAATTTCCAGGTCGTTGAATTCAAAGGCAAAAAAATTGCGCTCACCATCTGCGAAGACCTTTGGAACATTGGCAACCAAAACCCGCTCTACACGGTCTGCCCCCTAGACGAAATGATGCCGCAGAAACCGGATTTGATACTCAATATTTCCGCTTCCCCCTTTGCCTACGACCACGTAAAGGAACGCCTTCACGTATTGAAAACGAACGTAAAACGGTACGGCTTGCCCGTGTTTTACGTCAATTTAATCGGCGCACAAACGGAGATTGTTTTTGACGGCGGTTCCGTCGTCCTGTCTCCTGACGGGACAATTGTGGATGAACTGCCCTATTTTGAAGAGTGTGTGAAAACCTTTGATTTAGAGGAAGTTATGAAAGGAAGTCAATCGTTTGAGCAACCCAAGGAAAAATACGCCCTCCTCCAAGACGCCCTCGTGTTGGGCATTCAGAACTATTTTGGAAAATTGGGTTTCAAAAAAGCCATCCTCGGTCTTTCCGGCGGCATCGACTCTGCTGTGACCGCTGTTTTGGCAACGAGGGCATTGGGCAAAGATAATGTGCGGGTCATTCTGATGCCTTCCCAATTCTCTTCCCAGCACTCGGTTGAGGATGCTCAACATTTGGCTCAAAACCTCGGCATTCAACACGACCTCCTCCTCATCGAAGCCATCTTTGAGGAATTCCTGGATAAATTAGAACCCCATTTTTCGGGCTTCCCTTTCAACATTGCAGAGGAAAATATTCAAGCCCGAATCAGGGGAACACTGCTGATGTCGTTTTCCAATAAATTCGGGCATATCTTGTTGAATACCACCAATAAAAGTGAGATGGCAGTAGGATATGGAACTCTTTACGGCGATTTGTGCGGTGGGCTTTCCGTGATTGGCGACCTCTATAAAACGGAAGTTTTCAAACTAGCCCGCTTCATAAACAAAGACGGAGAAGTCATCCCGGAAAACACCATTAACAAACCCCCATCGGCCGAGTTGCGGCCCAATCAAAAGGACACCGACAGCCTGCCTGAATACGACATTTTAGACCAGGTGCTTTTTCAATACATCGAAAACAGACTGGGACCCAAAGAAATCATCCGGATGGGTTTCGACGAAAACTTGGTGCGGTGGGTGTTGCGCTTGGTCAACATCAACGAATTCAAGCGCTTTCAAACAGCCCCGGTGTTGCGGGTGTCTCGAAAAGCCTTCGGCATGGGACGGCGGATGCCGATAGTGGGCAAGTATTTGGCATAAAAAAATCCCTTACTCTTCGAGTGTCGTAAGGGATTTCCAAAGATAATCTCCAGGGTGTTAGGAATATTTTTATCGCTTGGTGATTCGCAAAGTAGTCATAATCTTATTCGATTTATCCATGACTTGAACGAGATACATTCCTTGCGGCAAATCGGCTATATCGTAACGTTGACCCTCCGCGATAATATTAAATGATTTCATTCGCCTGCCTACCAAATTATAGATTTGGACTCGCCCAACGGATTCATCATTTGCAATGCTAATAAAGGTGGTTGCCGGGTTCGGATAAATGGTTGTTTTAGGCTGCTTCGCTCGGTGAGTTAGTTGTTTGGAACTGCTGTCCGTGTAAACTTCAGTGTTCCGAAAACCATTTTGTGCCAAAATTGCAAAAGAAAAAAGAAGTAAGAAGAGAACGTGTAAAATTTGCTTCATCTGGTAACTATTATTTGTGTTCAGGTACTTAATTAAATCAATGCCCGCAAAATACGGGAATAATTGGTATAATTCAAGACGCACGAAAGGGGTTTAAAAAAAATTAACATAAAATGGACAATATTTAGCACTTGTTTAAAGTTGCCACCCGTTTCGAGTTTTTTCGTTGCAAAATCTGAACCATGATTTTCGCAGCAAGCACCTTCTGAAAAAAATAGTTCGAAGCCGAATGAGTATCATTTTAGGAACCAAAGGTTTCACAAAGCCACACGACGACGCGAAGCAGGGAACACACAATATTCTTCTAAATTTTGTCAGGGTAAAATTTTTACTTTTCTTCCAATGGGTTTCAACCCATTGCCTTTCCGTTTTGGTCGTTGACAATGGATTGAAACCCATTGGATTGTTTGTGTAAAAGTCAAATTCCAAACCTGATAACGAATTTTAAACATGCTCTAACATCTTTGTCCTTTGAGGGGTCTTTTTATGAATGGCAGACAAAGCCCAAATTGTGCCGTTGTGTCATCGTGTGAAACCACCTTCTACAATTAGGAAGTTGCCAAAATAAAAAGACAGGCCCTTCGAGTTTGAAATAGCAATTGATTTGCCGCCCTACCATTGTTTCACCTGGTAGGGATAGCGCAGCTTGTATTGTTCTTCAACTAATTTCATCATTTTCTCCCTAAGTTCGTCTATGTTTTCGCGCTTTATGGCAGAGATGAAAACGTTATCTTGTTCAAAGAGGTGTTTTAAATTAGATTTCAATTCCAGTTCGATTTCTTTTCCTACGCCAGCATCGAGTAAAGCATCGAAATACCGTTCCCGGTAGAGGTCTATCTTATTGAAAACCAACAGAGTGGGTTTTTCCAATGCGCCAAGTTCTTTCAAAGTTTGGTTGACGGTACGGATGTGTTCTTCGTATTGAAGATGGGCAATATCCACCACATGGAGCAAAATATCGCTTTCGCGCACTTCGTCGAGAGTGGATTTGAAACTTTCGACGAGGTGGTGGGGCAGTTTGCGGATAAAGCCAACGGTATCGGAAAGCAAAAAGGGAATGCCGTCGAAAGCTATTTTTCGGACGGTGGTATCCAGGGTAGCAAAGAGTTTATCTTCGGCGAACACATCCGACTTGCTCAAAATATTCATCAAAGTGGATTTTCCCACATTTGTATAACCGACCAGGGCCAAGCGGATGAGTTGCCCCCTGGTTTTCCGGCGGGTGGTATTTTGCCGGTCAATTTTGTCCAGCTTTTTTTTGAGCAAAGAAATTTTGTCGCGAACAATCCGGCGGTCTGTTTCAATTTCTTTTTCCCCCGGACCGCGCATCCCGATGCCTCCTCTCTGCCGTTCCAGGTGTGTCCAAAGGCCCCGCAAGCGCGGAAGCAGGTATTGCATTTGTGCCAGTTCCACTTGGGTTTTGGCTTGTGCAGTTTGCGCCCGGCTGGCAAAAATGTCGAGAATCAGGCTGCTTCGGTCCACGATTTTCACTTTTAATTCCTCCTCCAGAATACCCGTTTGCTTGCCGGATAAGTCGTCGTCAAAAATAACGAGGGTGATGCCTTCATGCACTTCGATGTATTCCTTGATTTCCGCCAATTTCCCTTTTCCGATGAAGGTTTTTGGGTCCGGTTGCGGCATTTTTTGAACGTATCGCTTCACCGTGCTGGCCCCTGCCGTCAATGCCAGAAATTCCAATTCATCCAAAAATTCCTGCACCTGCTTCTCTTTTTGAAACTTATGCACCAACCCCACGAGAATCGCCTTCTCCTGTTCCTGCTTGATTCCTTTGATTTCTTTTTCCCCTAGGTTCCAGTCGTTACCCATAAATTTGTATTTAGATTTGAAAGCATATTTAAATTTCGTTTTTGGAGATGAAAAATGACCTGTTTCAAAATAAGTCGAAAAGTACCCCGAAAAAAACGGGATGTTTCAGTTGACACTTTTTTTAATTTAAAATTGCGCCCTAAATTACAAAACATATAGTATCAAAGCACTCATTTTAAGCATTTTACAAGTATTAAAGTTTTTAAATTTTAAATAAAAAATTGTAAACTGGTAAATGAAACCCGTCTGAAAAAGGCGCTTTTTCAACCCTGAGGATGAATTTTAAACATACTCTGATTCAAGCAGGCAGGCATTATAACCGTCTCTTTTTGTCAACTCGTCAATGAAACATGCCGAAAATTGACTTATGATACAGCCTCATTAAATAAAAGCGCTTCCGTGGTAAGCGACAAAACGTTCACCTTAAAACCGGCAAAACAATGCCCGAACTATTTGTGGCATCGTGAAACACTCGGATAGTAGCTTTCTGGAAATCGCTGTCCTCGCAATGATAAATATCTATGAATTGCTGCGGATTGCGATCTGCCAAGGGGAACCAACTGCTTTGGATTTGAATCATCAGCCGGTGCCCCTTTTGGAAAGTATGCGCTACGTCGGGCAATTCGAAGCGAACGGTTTCTACTTTATTGGGGGTGAAGGCTTCGGGATGCTCGAAGCTGTTGCGAAATCTGCCCCGAATCACTTCCCCCCGAACCAACATTTGGTACCCTCCCATCGGATAAGAATCGTGCTCGCTGTATTTGAAATCGTCGGGAAAAACATCGATTACCTTGACGACGAAATCGGCATCGGTACTGGAAATGCTGACTTTTAAATCGGCGGTAATCGGTCCGGCAAGGGTCAGGGCATCGTTTAACTTATCGGTCTCAAAAACCAATACATCCGGGCGGCGGGCGGCAAAACGTTGGTCGTCCAACATATATTCGCGGGTTCTACGAAGATGCACTTCTTCTGCATAGGGGACGGGCTTTGCCGGGTCGCTGATGTATTCATTGAAGCTATTGTTGCCGGATGGTTTTGACCAATCTAATTTTCCGTCAGGTTGCAAATAGATGACTTTTTCCTGCATTTCCTTGGGCGGCCATTGGTCAAAAAACCGCCATTTGTTCTGGCCTGAAAAGAAAATGCTCGCTTCGGCGAGGTAAGAAATATCGCCTTCCCCTTTCAGGTAATAATTGAAAAAAGGAATCTCGATTTGATTTTGATACCATTCGGAAGTTTTCGCACCGAAGCGAACATGCCCGAGTGAACTGCCTTCGTTGCGCTTCCATTGACCGTGAAACCAGGGTCCGATTACCAAACGGTTGTTCGCTTTTGGGCTTTTTTGTTCGATGGCTTTGTAGGTATTCCAAGCGCCATAACAGTCCTCAGCGTCGAACAAGCCACCGACCAACAACATGGCAGGTTTGACGTTTGTCACGAAATTTCGGGGGTTGCGGGCTTTCCACCAGGCATCTAAATTGGGGTGTTCCATCAAGGCGTTCCAAAAGAGAATGCTATCGCCGAAATATTTTTCTTTATAATTTTTCAGCGCGCCGGTTTCCAAATAAAATTGGTAGTTGTCCTGGACGGGAAATTTAAATCGTTTCGAGCCCACCGTACTGGGTTTAGGTCGTGGTTGCCCGAAGGAAGAGTAAAAAGCGAAGGCATCCATCACGAAAAAGGCGCCTTTGTGGTGAAAGTCGTCGCCGATGAACCAATCCGTCACGGGGGCTTGCGGGCTGACGGCTTTCAAAGCAGGGTGTCCACTCAGGGCGGCCATCGTCGAATAGAAACCCGGATAAGAGATGCCTGTCACCCCGACCCGCTTGTTGTTGTGCGGCAGATTGGCAATCAACCACTCGATGGCATCGTAAGTATCGCTTGCCTCATCCACTTCCTGCTTCGATTTTTTATTTGGAATAAAAGGACGAACATCCACAAACTCTCCTTCACTCATCCAACGACCGCGCACATCCTGAATGACAATGATGTAACCTTCCCGCATGTAATATTTCCAATGGTTGTCCCAAAAATCCCGAAATTTGTTCGCACCGTAAGGCCGACAAGAATAAGGCGTGCGGGACATCAGGATGGGATGGTTTTCAGTGGTATCTTTTGGAAGGTAAATAGAGGTGAACAAGTGGATTCCGTCCCGCATCGGAATATTGCGTTCTATCTTGTAATAATTGTCAACAATCCAGGCAGAATCCTGCGTGTTGGTTTGTGCCGTAATTACTAATGGGAGGAAGAAAAATAGAAAGGCTAACTTTTTCATGCTTGGTTGATTTTTAAAACCGTAACTTGAAATCCACCATATCACCGTAGCTCGGAGGTTCGCTCCGAGAAGTAACACCCGGTTTTTCTCGGAGCGAACCTCCGAGCTACGGTGGAACGGTGAACAAGGCAAAAAAAGACTATCTTCGCTTGCGACAAAGATAGCAGAATATCAGAAACGGGTCTTTTTTCTATCAAAAAAACCGACTTAGATGACCAACAAGGACATAGCCAAAACCTTCCAATATCTCGGCAACATCATGGAGTTGCACGGAGAAAATCCTTTCAAAATCCGCTCGTATTCAAACGCTTACAACCTCTTTAGAAAACTTCCAACCCCCCTTTCGGAAATGACCGAGGCCGAAATCTCAAATTTGAAAGGAGTAGGCAAAGCCATCAGCGGTAAAATAAGAGAATTGCTCGAAACGGGCGAGATGGCGACGCTCAAAAAGTACGAAGAAATGACGCCGGAAGGTATCCGGGAGATGCTCCACATCAGGGGCTTTGGACCGAAGAAAGTGCGGGTGATTTGGAAAGAATTGGGAGCCGAAAGCATCGGCGAATTGCTCTATGCCTGCAACGAGAACCGCCTGTTTGAATTGAAAGGATTCGGTCAGAAAACGCAGGAGGATTTGAAGCAGAAGTTGGAGTATTTCCAAAAGTCAAAAAACAAATTTCATTACGCTGCTTTGGAACAAGAAGCCAACGACTTGGTCGGATTATTAAAAGGGAAATTGCCTGAAGCAAGGATTTCTCTGACCGGTGCCATCCGTCGTCGCTGCAATGTTTTGGAAAGCATTGAGATTTTAATTGGAACGGATAATGGTGTCGAGCAAATCTTTGATAATCAATTGCTTATAAAAATAGATGAAAAAGATGGCCCGGTAAATGAAAAAACAAAAAACGAGCTTCCTGTAAAAATTTATCATTGTCCAAAGGCGGAATTCGGTTCCAAACTTTTACTTTATTCTGCCGAAAAAGAATTTCTGTATTCCTTTTTGAAATTTTCTGCGGGGAATAATTTCAAAGGTTTGTCCGAAGAAAAGGCAGTTTTTGAAAAAGCAGGACTTCCCTTCATAGAACCCGAATTGCGGGAAGCAGAATGGACCCTTCCCCTCGCCCAAAAAAACCAACTTCCCAAACTCATCGAAGAATCCGACATCAAAGGCGTCGTCCACAACCACACCACTTACAGCGACGGGCTTCACAGCCTCCGCGAAATGGCTGAATACGCCCGTTCGCTTGGCTACGAATACATCGTCATTTCCGACCACTCCCAAGCCGCTTTTTATGCCAACGGCTTGCAGCCGGAAAGGGTGTTGCAGCAAATGGCCGAAATTGATGAATTGAATAAAAAACTCGCCCCTTTTCAGGTTTTCAAAAGTATCGAATCAGACATTCTCAACGATGGTTCTTTGGATTATGAGGAGGATATTTTGAAGCAATTCGACCTGGTCATCGCCTCCATTCATTCCAATTTGAGGATGGATTTGGAAAAGGCTACCCACAGATTAATCGCCGCCATCGAGAACCCCTACACCACCATCTTGGGACATCCGACGGGACGACTGCTGCTTTCCAGAAAAGGCTATCCCATTGATTATCAAAAAGTTATTGACGCCTGTGCCGCAAATGGCGTTTCCATCGAACTAAACGCCAACCCCTACCGCCTCGACCTCGATTGGAGGTGGATTCACTACACCCAGGAAAAGGGAGTGCTGCTTTCCATCAACCCCGATGCCCACAGCACCGTCGGCATTCACGACATCCACTTAGGCCTGCTTTCGGCGCGCAAGGGAGGCTTGACGAAGGAAGGGTGTTTGAATGCTTTTGGATTAAAAGAGTTTGAGAAGTTCCTTTTCAAATCATAACTTTGTTGGCAATTGCAAATCCATCGAACATGATAAAATCAATTGAAATACAAAACTTTAAAAGTATCCAACACCAAAGGGTCGAACTTGGAAATTTGAATATTCTGATAGGTCAGAACGGGGCAGGGAAGAGCAATTTCATCAGTTTATTTAAATTTTTGGAACGCTTGGGCGAAGGGCAATTGGCATCATACATTTTCAAATCTGGTGGAATTGGAGACTTTTTTTTTCGAGGGTTGGAAAATAGTGACCAAATGGATTTGCAGGTGCAAATTTATTCACCTGAAACGGAAACATACTTTTTGTATTGTTTTTCAATTATTTCAGATGGAGAATCTTATAGAATAGATGTGGAAAAGCTCGGTTCCCGCTATCAGGAATATGCTAGTAACCCCTATTCTATAAATAATCAAAAATTGGAAACCATTCTTGGTTCCCCTCAATATTATGGTAAATATAAAGAGGCAAAATTTGTCAAAGACTTTTTGAGTAAATTGAAATTTTATCATTTTAACGATACCAGTGAAAATGCTTCAAACAGGCTTCCACAAAACATTGACGAAATTAACAGCTTCAAACCGGAAGCCGAAAATTTAGCTCCATTTCTTTTATTCCTCAGAGAAAATGATTTTGAAACGTATTACAAAATAGTTGAAACTACCAAGTTGGTCTTCCCCTTTTTCCACGACTTTGCTTTGGTAGAAAGTCCAAAAGCTAAAGGCAAGGTCCTTTTGCATTGGAAAGAGAAAGGCAGCGATTATATTTTCAATGCGAAACAAATTTCAGACGGCACCTTGCGTTTTATAAGTCTAGCAACTATTTTAGCACAACCTCCTGATAGCCAATATGTTCCTGAAATTATTGTTTTCGATGAGCCAGAATTGGGACTGCATCCATTTGCTATCAATGTCCTGGCAGAATTGCTTAAGAAAGCGGCTTTGGAACGACAAGTTGTCGTCGCTACTCAAAGTGTTGGTTTAATAAATAATTTCACTCCGAAGGATTTATTGATCGTCGAAAGAACCCCGGAAGGGGCAACGGAATTCAAACGAAAGAAAGACGAAGATTTGCAAATTTGGCTCGACGATTATACCCTCGGGCAACTTTGGGAGAACAATTTTTTAGGTGGGCGACCCTGACAAACCAATCACAAAATGGCAACAATTTTCCCCATTGTAGAAGGGCAAACCGAAGAACAATTTTACAAGAAACAACTTCAAAGTTCTTAGGAACGGTGAATAAATAAATTGAGGTTTTTGGGTTGATTATTTTGTTCTTAGTTTTTGCTTTGAAAACAAGAGTTATGTTGATATAATGACTGTTTTCAAAGTGAAAAATAAGGAC
>Ga0114931_10005734_pt1 | contig 15352 bp, 22 predicted proteins | sample 2SBtaG_FD_89579 | JGI IMG/M metagenome (GOLD analysis project Ga0114931, IMG submission 89579) | Deep subsurface microbial communities from Kolumbo volcano to uncover new lineages of life (NeLLi) - 2SBTROV14_V59a metaG | ecosystem: Environmental > Aquatic > Marine > Volcanic | place: Kolumbo...
AGTCCGGACTCCAGGCGATATCGAAGACCACGCTCTCGTGACCGACGAGCCGCCCGCTCTCACGGCCTGAAGAAGCGTCCCACACCCGCACGGTGACGTCCCGGCTGCTGCTCGCCAACCGACGACCATCCGGACTCCACGCCAGAGCGAAGACGATGCCGGTGTGCCCCATCAGGGCCGCCAGTTCGGCTCCGACAGCGGCGTCCCAGATGCGGATGCTGTGGTCCTCGTAGGAACCCGCCAGGGCGGTGCCATCCGGAATCCAGGCAATGGCGTTCCCCAGGAAGAACGAGCCCGTCTTCCGCCAGAGCACCTCGCCGGGAATGCCCCTACCGGTCTCCGACTGGCCGAGGGCGAGGAAGGGAACGAGTAGGCCCAGCAGCAACGCACCCGCCGACAGCCGGCACCTCGGCATCCTCAGGCCGCCGCCTCTACTTCCAGCGCTTCGAGGAGACGGCGCTCGAGCAGTTCCTTGCTAGGCCAGCCCTTGTTGCCGTTCTCCTCATACACCCGGCAGGCCAGCACCCCGGGGCCGCGGTAATCCTCGAGATCGCGGCCGTTCACCTTGATGGTGGGCGAGCCCGCGAAGTGGAGTTCGTCGGCCTTCTCGGGAGTATCCACGCTCACGAAACGGACGGCGGCGTCTAGTTTCCCCTCGACGATGATGTCCGCCAGGTCGGCCAACGCCTGCCGATAGGAGGGACAACCGTCGAAGTAGAGGAGTTCGATGTCTATGGGTACGTTCATGTGTTCCATACCCCCACCCTAGAACCTCCAGTAAGGGGGAGAGTCAAGCCCCGGGTTTCCGTGGGCGGGCATCGCTACCCCTTACCGGCAGCTCGAGGCCACCACCGCAACGAGGCCAAGCCCGCATCATCGGGATTCTCCCGGGCCAGCCAGCGCTGCACCAGCGCGCCCAGCACCACCCCGTAAGCGAGGTGGGCTACCAGGGTGATCAGAAAGAGAGCGGCGCTGCCCGTCTTGCCGCCGAACGCCCCGAAGGTGGGAGCCATCGGCGGCAGCGTCATCATGCCGAGCTCCACCACCAGCGCCCATACGACCCCCCAAACCCAGCGGGCGGGACCGAAGACCAGGGCATAGAACACCCCGAAGCTGACGCCGTTCAGGAAGTGATAGACGATACCGGCACTCGTCCAGGAGAGTTCCGCCGCCTTGGGGCCAACTATCATCTTGCCGAACATCATCACGGTATCCACCGGCAGCCACCCGTGGATGACGCCGAGCTGCCTGAAGGTATCGAGCGCGAACGTCGCCAACAGACCGGCAACGGCCCCCACCCACAGGCGGCGGGCGAGCGCCGGGAAGTGCCTCCTGCTGTAAAGCGCCACCGTGATGAAAGCGGCGAGCGAGGGCAGCCACACCAGGGGAATATAGATGTTGGCGACCTTGTTCATCGAGGAGAGAACCGCCGGCATCCCCGTCAACTGTTGCACCAGAAGCGCCCTGCCCGAAGCGATGAGGAGCAAAAAGATGGTGACGGCGCTCCCCGTCACGAACGCTATGAACCACAAGAGGCGGTAGTGCTTCGAGATGACGGGCGTGGATTCCGAAACTTCGCGTTTTTCCTCTATATCTCGTGTTGACATGGCGACAGCCTAGACCCTCCAGTAGGGGGGAAAGTCAAGGGTGTAGACTACCAACCTCGCCCTCGCCATCCAGGTACACGCACCCCACCTCATCGCAGTTGGGGTCGGGATTCTCCAGCGCCACCTGCAGACGAGCGGCGAGTTCGGCCTCCAGGGTCTTCAGCTCGGCAAGGCGTTGCCGAACGGCGGACAGATGAGCCGCCAGCTCCTCACGCACCTCGTCGCACGGTTGCAAACCCTCGTCGCGCAGGGACAAGATGCCCTTGATCGCCTCCAGGTTGAACCCCAAACCCTGGGTGTTGCGGATGAACCTGACCCGCTTGCTCGCTTCCGGCGAATAATAACGGTAGCCGTTCTCGCCCCGCTGCGCCTCCAGCAAGCCCAGGTCCGTCCAGTACCGCAAGGTCTTCACGGTTTCCTTGGTGATTCGTGCCAGTTCCCCGATGCGAAGATCCATGACCTCACCACTCTAGTACAGAGTAAACAGTTCCCGCCGCCGTCTAAATTACAAGTGGCGAGGAGCTAGAGGCCAAGTGATGAAGTGACGCCACCCCTCCGCTTGCGAACGCGCTCGAGCCCGGTCGTCCCCCGCTTCACTCTATTGGTAGCAGGGAGCTTGTCAACGCGCCGAACGTGGGAGGCTTCTAGCCTACTCACAAGCCGCCTCCTTCGGGGGCGGTAGTTGACTCCTTATTCTCCACCTTTCTTCATAACGATGATATAACAGCTTACCCAAAGGCTTTGGAACCTCCTGGGGGATGATCAACAGCAACCCATAAAGCCAGGATACTGAACGAACAACCAACTCAACAATTCGTTCAGAGTGGTGATCTCACCCGTAAAGGGATCTACCTCGCCTTCCAGTCGGAGTTCGGGGCAGTTCACTAGCTTGGGGGCCTGCTCCAAACGAAGACGAATAGGGCGACGATCAGCAACTTCCCGCCAGAGGGCTATCCTCTCGGCGCAGCGCTCACATCCTTCACGGTAGCGCAACGTCACCCGAGGCCCAAGAATTTCCACCGGATTATCCTTAACCAGCCCGAGACACTCCTTATCACAGACCGGGTAGCGTTCACCTCCCACCTCAGCCCACAGCTCTTCAGGATGGGATCCCGACAGGGCTTTCTGACAGAGTACGCATTCCAGCATCATTACCTCCCCTGGGGATGAAATTTCCAAACGGAATTATCGCGTTACCCACGATGTCCCCGTAGGCAGCAGTCGATCCGCTTCCTCAGGCCCCCAGCTACCCACAGAATAGGGATGAGGTTTCGGGGAATGGCTCAGGAGGGATGAGTACAATCGCGCGGTTCAGACCCACGCGCCCCAGGGCGGTGATCACCATAGGGAAGACCACCGGCGGCAACGCCAGGTAAAGAATCTTTCGTGTCGCCAGATCACCCGTGGCCCCGACAATAATGAACAGATGTGGCTCGATCGTCGTGTTGGATGTCATCAAGACCGTTCCTCCTCGAGTCCCTCGCACAAGCCTCGCCCCGCGAGTTTCGGCAGGCAGTTCTCCAGTATCCCCTCCCGGATATTTCGGGTATCAGACCGCACGAATCGTAAAATTCCGCCCTTCCCAACGCTGTTCTTCGGACCAGTGGAAGGTGAAGTGGAGAGGCCGCGCACGCGTCAGGAACAGGGGTGGAAACTCGTAGACCCACACGCCGGGCACGATCTCGCGCATATCGTCATGGGAGACGGTGATCCAATTGTCGGCGGACCAGTGCAAAGCGGCCGGAGCATGAACTTCTATACGCAGGCGCTTCGCAGCATGAATGGTGTGAACCTGATGATTGAACTTCCAGATGATCAGGTCACTGCGCACCTTATGCTCCTGATAACGTAGAAAGACGGGCTCGACGAGATCGAAAACCCGGCCATCGGCTAGTGAGCGCAAGACCTTCACGTACTCGGCGTGCGCCCAGAGCAGTGGTGTGGCCGCACCGGTTCCTCCGCCCAGAGCGAGCCCCTTCTCGGGAAGATCCACGACATCCCAGATCTGCTCGGAGAGCAGTTTTCCCTCGTTGGCAAAGCACTCCAGAGCAGTCCGGAGGTGCATTGCCTGCTCCCTATCCCCACGCGCCAAGGCGTAATGGGCCCGCTCCCCGGTGAGGAGGGGCCAAGCCCGTCCGATCCCGGTACCATCGAACGGACCACCATCCGCGTGCTCACCGTAACCGTCACCATTATAGCGGTGCCAGGCCGGACCACAGGGAGTCTGGACTTCAAGCATGGCATCCACGACCTCCAGGGTGGATAATATCTGCGGGTACTCCGCGGTCCTCACACCGTACCGCACCAGATCCAAGAATGACGGGTCCACCATGCAGCACTGCGAGACTTGAGCGAAACCACCCTGATTTCTCATCGGTAGGAAGACACGGCATTCGGTCCCGCCTCGCCGAATGTCCTCGGGCCTTAGCGAAGCGATCCGTTCGTAGTACTCGGGGTGGCCGGGCAGCAACGCACCACAGTGAGTAAATGTCCACGCCTCGAGGTGAGTCACCCAGGTATCGGCCGTCTCCAGGTAGTAGCGCTCGAGCTGCTCCTCTTTCCGCTCCCGAGCAAACTCGGCGGCGATCACCAGGGCCGAGATCACAACGGCCAGCGTGTTGGGTGAGTAACCGGCATTCTCCTCCCAGCGCTCCTGCGGCGTCACGGGGCCACATAGGGCAATACAGAGTGCCGCCTTTTCGACCATGGGCCAGGGATCGAAACCGTTCAGGGCCTCTGCTTGACGGAGCCGTTCAGCCAGCAACACGGGAAATTCCACCTCGTCAAGCTGCAATCCCTCCCAGTACGGCCAGCCATCCACCCAGAAGTTCTGCGGCCAGGAACCATCCGGATTCTGGTGTGCCCCAAGGTACTTAAGGGTGCGTAGGGCAGCACCGACATCACCGAGCGCCAATCGAGAGGTGGCAGCGTGATAAAGATCACGCGGCCAGACGAGGTGGTACCCTCCGGCCTCTACAGCTGTCACCTGTTCCCCCCAAGGAATGGAGAGACTGGCAATGTGGGCGCCTGGATGGGCTTTATCCTCGTGAGCAGCCAGGAGCATGGCGCTCTGGTAGAGAAGCCTCCCCCTATCCCCGCTCACTTTAACAGGGACTCGAGGTCAAGATCACCCAGGTAAGAGCGCCAGTCCGCCATATAGGACTCTTCGATCTCTCGAAAAGGCTCGACCAGGACGTTCGATGCCGTAGCTATCGCCTCATCTGGATTCCGGCCAAACCCCAGCACTATCCTGAAAGAGGAATCTCCCGGCTCGAGCTGCGCGGTGAGAGCGACGTTACCACTCCCAGCCCGAGTAAACGCCCAATCCATCTGGAGATCGCGATTGATATCCTGCCAGCCATCGGAAGTGCCGACAAATCCCACAGACGTCTTCCGCATCGGAGTGGAGGTGACGATGGCCAGTGCAACGCCTTCCCGCCAGGCCACCAGTGCCGGCCCCTCGCCGGTAGCGAGCACCTGGGCTTCATTGTCCCAACCAGAGTTCCCGAGTTGTGGATTGGCGAGGAGATACAGGAAGTACTTGCCGGCGTCGACCAGGAGGGGCCGGTAATGAACCTGCATGACCAGAGCGTTCTTTTTGGGGTGGGTTACGATCCGCTTTTCAAGGCGATAACGCCCCTGTGGATCCCGACTTTCTATCTGGTAGGCAGGCACGCCGGGCTCGAGCACTTCTACCTCGTGATCCAAGTCGTGCTGTTCCTAGTGGAAAAAAGTCTGTCCATCACTGATCAGGAATTGTAGGTCGCGCAGATTGGCGGTATCGAGCCGAGGATAATAGACTTCGGTGACGATGCCGCGCGCCAGGGTGAACCAGACTCGACTCATACGATCGTAGGCTGTTCCTACACCCTGCTTGCGAGCTGTCTGCCAGGTGGGTGGAATGCCTGGCTGGCCAAAGGCGGTTTCGGCTTCCGAGGATTCCGGTGTGGGGGATGATTCAGACATGAAAAGAAACCTCCTGGATCGAGCCTAAAGCATGGACTCAACTCCAAGGTCAAGAGATTTCCGGAGCACGACGTTCACCCTCCACGCCCAATTACAGCACCTGCGACAGTACTCCCAAACCGACCAGCAAAAACAGGCCCAGAACAATCTTGCTGGCGTGCCCCTGTGGGACAAAGTGCCGCACCCGCATGCCCACCGCCGCACCTGCCAGCGCTCCAAGGCCCGACCAGACCGAGAACCGGAGAGGTGCCAGCGTTATACCCGCAAGTACAAACAGAGTCATGTGAAGAATGGAAGCGGTAAGAACGGCCAGCAGAGCCAAGGTGAGGCTTGTACCGACTGCCACTCGGGTTGGAATACGTCAGCGGGTCACCCAGTTGACCGCCTCAACCTCGCCGAGGCCGAACGAGGTAAGTCCGGTGAAGAAGGCTCCGAGGATACCGAGCAACAGGCCGATCTCCCTGCGGGTGCAGACATAGGTGTAAGTCACGCCATCCCTAGTGCGCACCTGTTTCGCGAGCCCTTCGAACATCGGGGGGGACTTGTCGGGATCGGCCGGAGCGTACCACCAGGCCACCACTACACCCAGTAGCAAGATCGCCCAGGAAAACAAGAGTAGCGGGGTCGGCAAAACGTAGGCTACCAAGGCTCCGAAAGACGCAGCCAACATCACCGGTACAGCAAAACGACGGATCAGTTCTCCGTCCAGCAGACGCAGGCGAAAGAAGATCCAAGATACGTAACCGAAGGAGGGGATTTCCGTGAGTAGCGTGATGAGGATAGGCATCCGATTCGGCAAGATTATATCTGTAAGTACAGGGAAGATGAAGATCAGGAACGCACACAGCAGGGGGGCCGAACTGAAGCGGTTGAGCGAGGCGATTATCGCAAAGAGGAGGGATGCCAGAAATAGAATCAGGTGGGGAAAGGTTGGCAGGCAAGATTCACACATAATTCAGGAAGCCATCCAGCGGCAAACCCCAGCTGGAAATGACATCTCGAGGGAACCCTGATGAGCTGGTGAGGGCCGAATTCGCAGCCTATCCTTGATCTGTTTCCGGCGGTTCCAGGTATACGCAGTAATCCTTACCGTCACAACCGGTAGCGGGATGAGCCTCCGCCCACCTCAGGCGGGCAACGAGTCCATCTCTTAACCGGTTCAGGTCGAGAATCTGCTGGTCCAGGCTGGCGACCTTCTCCCCCAATAGATTGCGAACGTGATAACAGGGTGGCCTCCCCCCCTCCAGAATCTCGACGATCACCTTGATCTCTGTAAGGGTGAGGCCGAGAGCTTGAGCCTGTTTGATGAAACGGACGCGGGTTATCGCGCTCTCATCATAGAGGCGATAACCACTTTCGGTTCGGTCGACAGGGGTCAACAGATCGCGATCTTCATAAAAGCGCAGTGTATCCCGGCTAACGCCCGTTCGCTCGGCCACCCCTCCTATCTTGAGCATGATTTCAGTCTAAACCATAGAGAGTGGTCCGGGGTCAAGGCTTGAAGGCGATTGACTCTGGAGTTGGCCCAGGGTTTTAGAATCATCATCCTAATAAACCCATCGAAGTTGAGGAGGTCGTTCATGAAAATCATTCGGTTGTTCTCCATATGCACAGTGTTGGGGGTCCTGGGTATTTCCAACGCTCAGGGAAACGGCTTCGCTTGGCAAGAGCTGGGGGAAGCCACCTATACCGGCAACTGCACAACCTGTCACCAAACAGATGGTGGTGGCTTGCCGGATACCTTCCCGCCCCTGACAGGACACCTGCCCAATGTGTTCAAGGCCGAAGGTGGACGCGCCTACCTCGTCCAGGTGCTGCTTTACGGCTTGCAGGGCAAAATCGAGGTGCTGAGCAAGAGCTTCGACAACGCGATGCCCGCCTGGCCTCAACTCAGCGATGAGGAGATTGCGGCGGTCTTGAACCACGCACTTACCTCCTGGGACAACAGTGCCCTCCTCCCAGAAGATTTCAGCCCCTTCCTGCCAGAGGAGGTGGCAGTCGAACGCGACAAGGGATTGAGCGCTCAGGACGTTCTCGAGTTACGCAAGAGTCTGGGACTAGACGGGGCGCAATAACCCCCTACCGCCAGGGTCAGCGTCTCCACAGCCATGGCCGAGCTGCGCCGGGCGGGAGCAGTCAAAGGAACTATGGGAAAATATCTCATCAACGAAACCCTGCTCCAGAGGCTGGCTGAAAGCGATTAGCTCCTCCTCTGAAATGCTCCGAGCGGAAGCAAGGAAGGTTTCTACGGATGCTGCAGGAAATCATCGATCGGGAATCGAAAGGGGACGTGGTGGTGCAACTGGACGCTCGCAGCATGATTCCATTGAGGCTTCTTATCATCGTAGCCATCCTCAATCTCCTCTTGTCTCCACTCTTCTTCTGGTTAACGGGGCCCTTGCGAAACAGGGCTCCTCAACTCCTGGATTCACGCCCCGGCAACGCCATAGACGTTGCCTCGAGCAGTGATGGTCGCATCGTCTACCTCACCGATGGGGAACAGATCTACCGATCGGACCGATTTGGAGACCGTGGTTCCTGGCGAGTGATCGCCATCACCGACAACCGGCTCGGAAGGAATACATGGCGCTGAGGAGTTTCCGTAAACAACCCGGTGGTGCTGCTCGGCCGAGCAGCCCCTTTCTCCTGGTTTCCAGGCGCATGGCCCAATTCGTACCGCTAGAGCCAAACGGCTATTTCAGCACCTTTATGTACTCGATGATGGCCTGTATCTGATCTTCCGAAAGCCTATCCCCGAAGTCCTGAGGCATGATCGAGGGGGGAAAGCCCTGCACGATCTTGGTATTGGGAGCCACGATGGCTTCCTGCAGGTAAGCCTCGTCAGCCGTAACCTCCGTTCCATCGGTAAGGGAGCGGGTGAGCCCGAAAAGCCCTTTCCAAGTGGGGCCGATCCCCGGATCGCCGTTGGCAGAATGGCAGGCGGCGCAGCCGAACTGAGCAGCGATGGATTCGCCCTGCTCGGCCAGTGGAGAGATCTCCATGGGCTCGGATTGGGGCTGCGTCTCGACCTGTGCCGCCTGAACTTCGTCGGGCTCCTGCATGGCGAGCAACACATCCTGGTCCGTGAGGATGGTAAAGAGGCTGTCGATTCGGGAGCCCACAGGCGTCTCCGGCGACACCGCCAACCGTATCACCCGGTACCAGGCTCCTTCCGCCGGTACGAAGTAGTTGAAGGAAAGGCAGAAGCAGGTCAACCAGGTCTCGGGGCCAAACGATCCTGGCGTCTCTTGATGGGGAAGAGTCAGGAAGAGAATGTCGCTATCTGTAGGGTTCCTGTAAGCCACCGTCACCATCAACTCTTCACCTGGCTCGAGAAAGACGACATTATCCTCGAGCCTCTTACCTACCGGTAGGGGCTGCCCCTTGCCTAGGGACTCCATCGCCCAGAGGCTGTTCACATTGGGGTCCGGCTCGAAGACCTCGATTCCCACGCCAGGCAGTGGGGTAGGGAGGTAGTCGAAGCTCAACCTGAGCGCAATCTTCCCGGCTGGGGGCTCGGGAATATCCGCGGTCCTGTCGGTTACGTAGGCCGCCGGTACGGAAGGAGTTCCCCGAGCCTCGTCGTGTCCGTCATGGGCAAGGGTCGTAGGCGCCAAGCCTAGAAGCAAAAGCACCGTCCAGACAACCCCGAGCAAACCAAACTTTCGTCTCATCACTCCTCCTCATCCTCAATTGAGCCGAACGACCGGCCAGATCACGATCACCTTGGCCCCGGGCGGGGTGTCCGGAGCGACCCCCACCTGGATCGTGCGGGCAAAGGTACCGCCGGGCGGAGCGGAGAAGGGAATGGAAGCACACCAACAGCGGGCCCTGGCAAAGGGCAGGGCGGCCTGAGGATCGATGGTGGGAGCCGTGACCAGGAATTGGATCTCCTCTTTGGTGCGATTGCGGTAAATGACCTGGAGCGAGTAGAACTTTCCGGGTTCCAGGAAAGCGATGCCGTCAAACAGCTCCCTCCCCCGGGGCGCCTTCTGGCCTGCCGGCAGCGATAAGGTGGTAAAGAGTTGGCTTACCTCCGGAGCGGCCATGAAAAAGCGGAACTTGCCGGGAATATCTCCTCCTTCGGACACACCCAGCAACTGGACCGTAACCATTCCCTCCGGCGGATCGGGCAAGGCAAAGGTACGGCTTGGCGCGATGCGGGAAAAGTCCAGGTCTATCAAAAGCGGCGCAAAGGCGTCGCCCTCGACTTCCTCCGCCGGGCCTTGAGCATCATGGTCAGCAAAGGCCATAGTCGCCACTGCCAGAAACAGGAGCAAGATCACGAATCGATATCTAGAATGGTGACCACCCATCCATCAGCCTCCTTTGGGAAAATGAGGTGTATAGTGCCGTCAATATGACTTCGCTTGCTGGGCAAGATCCGCAGGTCGCGTGGAGCGCATAGGAATAGGCGACCCGGCTGATGCACCACACAACAGGAGTCATCCGACATCTAGACACTCACTCAACGTGAATACCGAGCGGGACCTCCAAAACCAGAAAACCTCCTCGTTCTCCACCCCTTACCCGATATTCGCCAAGCGCTGCTTGGCGCTCAGGAAGAAACGGCCTCTCCTGAAAAACTCCCTATGCTTCGATAATAAACCCTCCAGCTAACTGGAGAGTCAAGGTTCGGCCACACTGCCGAGCCCCGCACTATCTCGAAGTTCCTCCCAACGGACCCCGGCTCGCCCTAGGTGGTGGTGTTCGAGCCGACGTCATATCGGCGTGACGCAAACACTCCGGACAGACAGAAAGAATACGTGTCAGAAGCCACACGAGTCGCCTAAGTGGCGAAGGTATAGATTGCACAAATTTTTTCCGATACTTGACTCTCCAGTAGACAGGAGGGTTTACGATGGTTGTCACCGTTCCTGCTACTACCTTATAGAAATAGCTACCACCTTATAGAAATAAAAGCGTCCTGCTGCGACAGCACACTCCCGAAGGGAGAAAGGCATATCTTCGCAAGGCGAGGAAGATAGTCGAGGAAAGGAGGGGAAGATATGAGGCCCCTTAGTTACAGGAATGCGGCATGGCTGCTCGTTTTATTCTTGATCGCGGGCGTGATCTTCATCGCGACTCCGGTAGGTGGTGATGTCTTGGCGGCACGGGGATCGACCCCGGTGTCCATGGAGGTCGCTCCCGATCTCGCCACCTTCAGTGCCACCCGTGAGGTGGCGGAGGGAGAAAACTTCCCGACCGGGCCATTCTACATAGAGGGATCGCTATACCCGATAGGCACCCTGAATGCCGACGGCACCGTACCGGCGGACGCCGAGGCCATCGGCACGTATCGCTGCTGGGGTTGGATCGTCGAAGGCGTAAGCGGCGCCGCCGTGGTCAACCAATCCTACGAGCTGGATGATTCGGGCAGCATCCTCGTCAACGGCTACGAAGCGACGGAATTCCGGATCGTAACCGGGGGAACGGGTGACTTCGTTGGAGCCCGTGGCATCGGAACCACCACGGCCATCAACGCGGAGAACCTCACCTTCAGCATCGCCTTCGATATCGAGTAAAGCGCAATCGTACCGTAAAATTCGGCATTGCTGATAGGCGAACAAGTGCCGTCCGGTTTTTAGGTACTCCAAGCAGGTTGCATGGCTCGCCGACCAAAGCCATGCAACCGCTACTTCGCAGCGGTTCAGGGCAACCGCTATCGCCAGCTCACGACTCTTCAAGGGTAGCCTTGACGACCTGGTACTCCTCGGGGGTGATCTCACCCCTCGCGAGGCGTTCACGGGCTATGTCGAGCGCCCGATCACTCCTTCTGGACGACAGGACCCCTCCCCCATCGGTATTCTCCAGCAGCCGGCGCAGCAGGAAGATCACGCCGATCACGATCAGGACGAAAAAAATCATCCAGAAGAGCATCATGAAAAACCCAAAGCCATTCATCATGTACATACGACATCCCCCGATCTCTTATACGATTTCCGCTTGTCGATGCAACCGAGGCAAGGCCGACAAGCCGCGCGTAGAGTGGCCTGGCTCTAGCCTGATCACGTCTTACAAGGCTCGATATTCAATGTACGGACGGGAAGTCATATCGAATCGAAAAATATATCAAAGGGCAGAAACCATTGCCCAGGACTCGCGCAGTGCACCTCGTTGCACCGATCCCCGCCAGCGCCGCACCTCTCCTCCAGCATCATCGAGGAGGACGATGGTGGGCAGCTGGTAGATCCCCAAAGCGCTCGCCCCTCCCTTCAGCAACACGCCCGCCGGCAGGATGGGAGCATACTTCTCGATCCACGCTCGAGCATCCGCCAGCGTGTCGGTTGTGCTCAGCATCCGGATCGACACCCCCTCCTCGGCAAGCCGGAGCAACGTCGGTGCTTCTTCGGCGCAGGAGGCGCACCAACTGGCGAAGAAGACCAGTAATCGAGGTCCGGCGGAGCCCTCCGTCAAGCTACGCGCCTGGCCCGTCGCCAGCTCCAGGTAGTCGACTTGCGTATAGTCGATGCTCGAGCCGACTCCATCCCCGGCACCGAACGTACCCGCAGCACCGGGAGTCGCCGGTAGTAAGCAGCAGCCGAACGAACCCGGCTGGGCGCTCACCGTCTTCGAGGCGTACCACACCGCCCCACCCAGGAGCAGCACCAGAACCATCAGCAGGCCGCCAGCTCCCAGAACAAGCCGGCCGAGCAGTCGCTTCACGCTCTAGAAACCCGCTCCGAGGAAGAACCGCCGCCGATGAGGAGGGTAGCCAGCAACGACAGCACAAAGGCGCCCGCCCCCACGTACAGGGCCAGGTTGGTCCGCTGCCCCGTCAACATGAACTGCAGACCCCCCAGGTTGTAGTAGAGCAGGTAACTTCCGGCGGCCAGCAGGCCCAAACCCCCGAGGTACTTCAGGGCGGGTCCCGCCATCCGCACCCACCGCAGCACCGCCGTCTTGCCCAGGGCCACCGCCACGGAGATGCCCGTGAGCACCGCTCCCATGCCGAGCCCGTAAGCCACGAAGGCGAGGATGCCGCTCAGGAACTCGGCGCTCAGCACTCCCGACACCACGATCATGAAGATCGGCAGCGTGCAACCCAGGGAGGCCAGCCCGTAACCGACGCCGAAGGTCAGGAAACTGCGGGCGCTCCTATCGCGAGGCCCTCCCGACGAGCTTCCCAGGGAGAGCGCCAGGGTGGGCGCCCTACCCAGCAGCGTCGCCACCCCCGCCCCCAGCAGGAGGAGCGCCACCCCCAGGGCCAACCAGGGAATGAACTGGGCGATAGCCGTTCCCAGCGCCGCGATCACCAGCCCCATGACGCTGAATACCGCCAGCGTGCCTCCCGCGAGCAGCAGTCCCGCCAGCAAGCCCCGGCCGGGGTGCGCCCGGCCGTCTTCGCGGCCCAGGTAGTACGAGATGTAAGCCGGCAGCATGGCGATGCCGCAGGGGTTCACCGTCGCCGCCGCGCCCGCCGCGAACGCCCAGGAGATCAACAGCCAATCCACTAGAGGAGGTCCTCCACGTAGGTCCTCAGCGTCTTCCCGGAAACCTCGCCGTCGAGCCTATAGAGTAGCTCCCCATTTTGGAAGATGAAGGTGGTCGGCATACCCCGCAGCTGGAAGCGGCTCGCCGCCGCCGCCCCGGTGGTGTCCTCGAACACCGGGTAGGGGATCCCCAACTGCGAGATCATCGTTTCTGTCTGTCGGCGTGACGTCTGCAACGAGATGCCCACCATTGCCAAACCCTTATCCTTGAGGTCCCGGTACACCTCCACGAAGCCAGGGATCTCCGCCCAGCAGGGTTGGCACCATCCTGCCATGTAGTTGACCACCACCACCTGATCCGAGTAGGAGGCGAGGTCGAGAGAAGTGACGTCACCCTGGATGCCGACCACCGGCAGCGCAGCGGCGCTGGTACGGTGGGAGCCGCTCAAATTCTGTACCAGGGCCACGGCGACGAGCGCCACTACTACCACGGCAGCGGCACCGACAGCGTAGAGTCGCACCCGGGAACGGCTGTTCGCCGTCCGGGTTTTCCGATCCTTATTCTTTCGTCCCATAAGGAATCTCCTTGATCTTGGGATTGACGACGGACCGGGAACGGAGTTTCCCGGCCGGCACCTCGCAGGCCGGCTGCCGCGAGATCATCCACCAACCGATTCCCATCATCCCGAGGAAAAGCACGGTACTAACCGCTACTATCAACGCAAAATTAGTGTTGAGAAAACCCGTGAAGGCAGTACCCCCCAGCCAGGCAGCCAGCAGCGGCAGGGTGATTGGCAGGTGGCAGGGACAGAAGACGAACCCCAGGCCCAACAGGGCGTAACCCCAGATCCCTCTGGCCGGCGCTTTGGACGGCACTTTCGATTCCATAGATACCACCTCTTGGTTCCGGGATCCCACCGCCTCGCCTCTTTGATAGGCTCTACGGTTGCCGCAGGAGGGTGACTTCACGCCTCCGATCCGGCACCCCGATCATATGCTGGGATTATAAAGCCTCCCCCCAGCAGGAGAGTCAAGCCCCAACGACCCCTCATCCAGAAAAATCAAGAATCTCCGACTTACGCGATCAAACACGTCTAATCGGATGAGCCGATCCTCTCTCGTCTTCGAGCCAGGGTAGCAGTTCGGGTGGACGCAGCTTGACGCTGATGACGAGTGCCAATAACAGGAAACCACTCGCGGCGATGAGCATTACGCCGTAACCGAAACGCTGGGCGACCTGGCCACCCAAGATGCTGCCCAGGATGACCGCGATGCTCATGAGGCCTATGGCCAGGCCGAATGCAGCCCCCTGGCTTACGCTCGGAGTTCGTTCGGAAAGTGCAGCGTTAAAGCCTACCGAAACCGCTATCCAGCCGTTAACGAATACGATGAAAGCCAGTGCGCCGAAAAAACCTCTTCCTACTCCCAGGGCCCCCGCCATGAGCAAAACCCCGGCAAGACGAAGCCCCAAGCCCGAACGGAGTATCGAGCCGACCGAGTGTCGTGCCGACAGGTGAACCAATGCCTCTGAAAAGCCTATGGCAAGTAGTGAGGCGAGCGCGAAGACTAGTGACGCACCCCGAGGGTCGATGCCCAATCTGCTTCTCATCAATAGTGGGTAGAGGGCATAGAGCGGCGCAGCAGCAAACGTCGCGATATACCAGGTCGCAAACAGCGGAAGCAGCCGCCGGATCCACACTAGTTCAAGAGAAAAACTTGACGACCAGTCAGATGCCACCATCAGGCTGGCCGGTTCGATGCAGGGACGGTGCAGGCTACCTATCATAGAAATCCGAGGGAGATAGCTGGGTAGCGTGGCAAGCAGGGCGACGATCGCAAAGACAACCCCAAGGTGGGGAACGGGGGCCAGGAATGCGACCAGCAATCCTAGGGACTGACCCACCATCATCCAAGTCTGCATACGGGCTATCTGTGTATCCCACATAGAGGGGGGGTAGGCGCAGGTGATGCAGCAAGGTGCCAGCGTAACCATTCCCGCGCCAAACAAGCCGAGCAGGAAGGCGAAGGCGAGAAGGCCCCGTGGATCCGCCCAGGTAATGGCCGCCCACGCCATGAGTACGCCCCCGACGCTTGCGAACTCCAGTACATCCAGACGGACGCGTCCTACCAGCCGTCCCCATAATGGAGCCCCCAGCATCACACCAAGGTTGAGTAGGGCGAAGAGCCAACCGGCACGCACGACAGTTGCCGCCAGCAGCGGCAACACCATTCCACCAAGTCCGTAAAAGCCGGCATTGAAAAAGACGAAAGGGAGTGCGAGCCGCCAAAAGCGGGGTGAGGTCGGCTGCGTCACGAAAGTGCGATCAGACCCGCATGCTCCATGAC
>Ga0114931_10005735_pt1 | contig 15351 bp, 15 predicted proteins | sample 2SBtaG_FD_89579 | JGI IMG/M metagenome (GOLD analysis project Ga0114931, IMG submission 89579) | Deep subsurface microbial communities from Kolumbo volcano to uncover new lineages of life (NeLLi) - 2SBTROV14_V59a metaG | ecosystem: Environmental > Aquatic > Marine > Volcanic | place: Kolumbo...
AATCTGGCCAGGGGTCTAGGGGGTGTCCCTAAATACATGCTTCCGCCGGCTGGCCCCGCGAAACCACTGGCTTTGTTGCTCGTCGGTCGCTGGGGGTCCACCCAACTCTCTCCTCGCGCCTCGCCATTGATTCCGCTGACCTCAGCGGGCGAAAGCGATATTCAGGGACACCCCCTAATACACGCGATCGCTGGCCAGGGGAAGCGATCCGGAGCGCTGACAGTGCAGTTTTGGGCATTGAGCTTAATCCGCGCCGTAATCGAACCAGGCGCCCCGATAGGGGGCCTGCGCGTGGCAGTTCTGCCAGCAGCTGGTTACGTGAATCTCGTCACCGTCGATGCCGTTGTCAAGGTACGTAAACAGCCAGCCGTCGTCCAGCTCGACCGATACGTCGCCATCCGCCAGTCGACGCATGACGGCGATGTAATTCAAGTCGCCGTCGGCGCTGCCGTCGCGGATTTCTTTGACCAGCACCGTGCCCAGCGGGTACTTGCCGGCGTGGGCATAGGTCCGGGCCACGTCGTTGATATAGATGATGCGGTAGGTGTCGCCGTGGCCGGGGATGTCGCCGGTGACATCGTAGCGCCGCCAGCTCTGGTAGTCGCTGATGTCGGGCAGGCCGCTGGTGTCCACGGTTTCGCCGCAGCCGGCGCTGACGCACATGAGCGCGGCCGCGCTTACCAGTCGTTGCATCGCGTTCATCACGGGACTCCTGGGGCGCCGGAGAGAATCCACTGGCCGATCATGTCGCGTTCCTCCGGGGTGAGCTGCGGGTCGGTGGCGTCGCTGTTGTACGTGCGGTAGGACTCGGGCGGCATGTTTCGCTGCAGCACCACGCGCTGGTAGACGCGCCCGAGCATGCTCCGGTCGAGCGGGTCGAACTCGGGGCCGGGCAAGCCCGTGCCGCCGTGACACTCGGCGCACTTGAGGAACAGCCCGGATACATCCTGGAAGTCGACGGTCGCCGGCTCGTGGCTCACGCGGATGGGCCGGCTGGTCACCGTGCGCGTGGCGGTGCCGTCGCTGGCCGTGGCTTCCAGCCGCCAGATTCTCGCCGGGACGCCGGTGGTGTTCCAGGTGAACGAGTTGTCGCCGACCGCCGCCGGTGCGTCGTCGGCGATGCGAATGAACGCGCCGTCGGTCGCGGCGCGGACGCTGAGGGTGTGGCTATCACCCGCGTCTGTGTCGCCGATGTTTACGGTGATGGCCAGGGACTGCACCGCGTCGCCCATGACCGTGTCTCTGGCCGGGGTGACGAACGACACTGTCGGCGCCAGGTTGGCGTCTGTCCGCGAGATTTGGTAGCTGCCCATGTCGATGTCGTGGCTGCCGCTGCCGTCTTCGACCACCGCAACCAATGCGTAGGTGGTGTTGTTGTCGAACTGGCCCGTGTCCCACACAATCTGGCCGGGTCCGAGCCCGAGCGGGCCGACGACCACGCTGTCGCTGGCGCTGTTGCCGACGCGCAGCACGCCGGCGACGGTTTCACCGTCTGGATCGCGCAGGTCGTAGTGGATGGTGAGCAAGTCGCCGTCCAGCGAGCTGTCCAGCGGCTGGGTCAGCTCGAGCGTCGGCGCTCGATTGCCCCGCAGGGTGCCGCGCAGGGGCCGGCCGTTCTCCCAGTTCAGCGGGTTGGCCCAGTCGAGCAGGATCTGGCGCTGGGCGTCGGACAAGGACGCGGGTGCCGGCGGCATGATGGGAATGCTGTAGGGCTTTACCCCGAAACCGTCGAGGGCGTCGTGATCGATGCGCGTCCCGATCGACGCCACCATTTGCGCCGCGCCGAAGATGACGCGGCCGTCAGCGGTGGTCGTGTCTTCGAACACGTCCAGGCGGAACGTGTTCGGCGCGCCCTGAATCGCCGGGTAGCCGTGACAGTGAACGCACTTGGCTGCCACGATCGGCTTGACGTGCTCGGCCCAGGTGACTTTTTGCGGCACCTGAAGGCCGTCACACGCCGCCATCGTCGCGATTATGGCGACGATGAACGCGGTCGTTGTCTCCGTTCGTTTCATCCTCGCCTCCTATAGATAGTAGTGCAGCTGGAACATGCCCAGGCGCGCAGGTTTGCTGAATTTTGTGCCCTGGGTTTCGAGCTTGCCCAAAAGCAGCAGCTCGAAGTGGGCGTAGGGGAACACCTGCAGCATCAGCGTGGCCGCGTTGCGGCCGGTGCCTTTGATGTCGAGGTCTTCGTCGTAGCGCTCGACTGCGCCGGTGAGCATCAGCCCCTTGAGCGGGATGTAGGTCGCGCCCAAATAGGTGGTCAGCTGCGGCCTGGCGTCCGCGCCGTCGATGTCCAAGGTCTGCATGCCGGCGTCGATTTCACCGAGCAGCAACAGCTTGAGGTTTTCGAGCCACCACTTGCCCACGCCGCCGACCATGTACACCGCGTCGTCGGCGGAAAAGCCGAGCTTGATCTGCGCCGCCCACGCTGCCTTGCCGTCGTGTACGCGCCGCTCGTAGTAACCCGTGTAGCCGTAACGCCTGGCCCCGGCGCCCAGAAACGACGGCGTCGGTGCGTACAAGGTCGCGTGGTACTCGCGCTTGTTGGTCACCGAGCCGAACGACAGGTTGTACGTCTCCTCCAGGGTGTGAAAGCCCAGATAGCGGCGCACGTACGTGGTGTGATCCGGCAGGCGCAAGCCGTACGGCGCGAAGAACCGGCCGACGCGCACGTAGTATTTGTTTTTGGTGCGCGGTTTCCACGTGAGGAAGTGTTCGCGGGACACCAGCCGTTTGATCACCGAGTCGTTTGCAGTGGCGCGCGCCTGGCCGCGAAAGCCGCCGATGAAGCTGAACGAGATGCGATCGGCCAGCCTGGCGTTCAAGTACAGGTCGGTCTGCATCGGGAACACCGCCGTGCGCGAGCCCTCGAGCTCGTCGTTCTTCCAAATCGCGGCGCCGCGGTAGTCCATACCGAGGTCGAGCCAATCGGGTGGTTGCCACAGACCGTGCAGAAAGTCGCCGTTGCCGGCCATGCTGATGTCGGTGCTGGCGGCGTCGCGACCGTAGCCGTTGATCAGACCGCCGCCGCCGGGGGAGTAGTGGCACGCGTTGCAGCGCTTGGTCCCCGTGGTCAGCTGAAAGTAGGGATACGCCGAGGCGCGGGAGCCGCCGGACAGCACGAGCAGCGCCGCGGCCAGAGCCATGATGATGCGCTTCAGCGACATGGCGCCCCCTGCAAGATCCAGCGCTCGACCAGATCGACATCGACCGGCGGCAGCGCCACGTCCGGTGGCATGCGCCGGGTCTGATCGCCGCGCAGCTGGAACATCAGCTTGGACGTCTCGGGCTCGTACGGCGTGACGAAGTTGCGCGGCGCCTGGCCCGGCACGGTCTGGTCACACGGCTTGCCCACCAGGATCAGATAGGCACCTTCCATCGTTTCCAGGTTCAGGCCCGCGGTCGACGCCAGCTGGGAGTGACAGCCGGACGTGGTGCAGTTCGGCTTGATGATCGTGGCGTGGATGTACTCGAACGTGGCCGGGCGGTCGTCTTCTTCGGCACAGCCGAGAAGCACCAGCCCGAGCGACACGGCCAACAGCCAGCGCGCCAGAGGCATTCTGCGGGTCATCGTGGAAGCTCCATTGAGTTACAACACCAAGATGCCCGGCCGCTCGGGGCCCGGCGGAAACGCCGCGTCGATCGCGGCTACATCTTCGTCGCTGAGTATGATCTCGGCGGCAGCGGCATTGTCCAGTGCACGCGCCACTTGTGCCGCCTTTGGGATGGCGAACACGTCCTCGCGCGCAAAAAAAGGTGGGGCGCGCTGGTACGGGCTGACGCCGTGGCGCTGGGCGATATCGCGCAGGACTTTGCCGCCGCGGCTGCGTGGGGTGGGAAATTCGCCGGATCCGAACGGGCTGCAAGCGACGAGCGCCACACCGTGACGCCGGCAACACGGCAGCACCCGATGCTCGATTGCACGCTCGAGCAAGTGACACGGCACTTGATTGCAGGCGATATTTCCGGGTCCGGCGATGCGCACAGCTTACTCCAACTCAGCGTCGTCGAAGTTGCTTACGCTGTAGTGGCGGATGAGTTTCGCCTCGCGCAGCTGTTCCAAGGCGGCGATGGTGTCCGCCAGCGGCTCCGCGCCGGGCCAGTGCAGCAAATACAGGTCCACGTAGTCGGTGCCCAGCCGCTCCAGGGAGCGCCGGCACGCGTCGATCGTGTCCGCTCGTGAGGCATTGCTCGGCAACACCTTGGTCGCGATGAACAGCTGGTCCCGCGGCAGGTCGGCGATGGCTTCGCCGACGATGCGCTCCACGGCGCCGCTGCCGTACATCTCGGCCGTGTCGATGTGGCTCATGCCGGCGTCGATGCCCCGGCGCAGAGCGTCGATGACCGCGGCGCGGTCGTCCCGCTCCATCATCCATGTTCCCTGGCCGATGATCGGCAGCTCAATCCCTGTTCGTCCAAAGACGCGTCGCTTCACGGCTCGCGGGTGCGAGGGTATCGTATAATCCGCCCGTGAACGCCGCCGTGCTGTGCATACTGGGGTTGGCCGTTTTTGCCCTGGGCTATCGCTTCTACTCGCGCTACCTGGCCACCAAGATCTTCGCATTGCGCGACGACGAGCCCGTGCCCGCGGTGGAGCTCGAAGATGGCATCGACTACGTGCCCACCAACAAGCACGTGCTGTTCGGTCACCACTACGCGTCCATCGCCGGCGCCGCGCCCATCATCGGTCCGGCCGTCGCGGTGGTCTGGGGCTGGGTGCCCGCGCTGTTGTGGGTGGTGCTCGGTACCGTATTCATGGGCGCGGTGCACGATTTTTCCACGCTGGTGATGTCCATGCGCCACGAGGGCAAGTCGGTGGGCACCATCGTGGGCAAGGTCATCGGCCCGCGCAGCCGCACCCTGTTCTTGCTGGTCATCTTGTGTCTGGTGATGCTGATCATCGCCGTGTTCGCCCAGGCCATCGCCAAGCTGTTCATGAAACAGCCGGGCACGGTCATTCCCATCAACTTCGAAATCATCGTCGCGCTGCTCATCGGCTGGTGGTGCTACAAGCGGCAAAAGAAGCTGCTGGTGCCGTCGCTGTTGGCGCTGGTGTCGCTGTACTCGATGGTCTGGGTCGGGGTGAAGGTGCCGGTGAGCGTCCACGCCATCTTTGGCCAGCACACCCAGCTGGCGTGGGCGGTGGCGCTGCTCGTGTACTCGTTCATCGCCAGCGTGTTGCCGGTGTGGGTGCTGCTGCAGCCGCGCGACTTCATCAACAGCCACCAGCTGTTCGTCGGTCTGGGCGCGCTGATCGTCGGCATGATGGTGGCCCACCCGACCATGAATGCACCGGCGTTCAACGCCGCGCCGGCGGGCACGCCCAACTGGTTTCCGTTTCTGTTCGTGACCATCGCGTGCGGCGCCATCTCGGGATTTCACGGTCTGGTGTCGTCGGGCACAACCAGCAAGCAGCTGGCCTGTGCGACCGACGCGCGGCCGGTGGGCTACGGCGCCATGCTCGGCGAGGGCACGCTGGCGATGATCTCGACCCTGGCCGTCGGCGCCGGGCTGGCCAACTGGAGCGGCCACTACGATAGCTGGAGCAAGGCCGCCTCGGGCGGCGTCGCCAACTTCGTCCAGGGCGCGGCGAGCTTTCTGGTCGCGCTGGGAATTCCGCGGGATCCATCCCAGGTGGTCGTCGCCGTGCTGGTGATCTCGTTCGCCGCCACCAGCCTGGACACCGGCGTGCGCATCCAGCGCTACATCCTGGAGGAGCTGGGCGCCCTGTACCACATCGGCATCTTGCAGAACCGGTACGTCGCCAGCTTCATCGCCGTGCTGCTGCCGTTCTTGCTCATCGCCGGCGGCAAGGCCGGCGATCTGTGGGTGCTGTTCGGCAGCACCAACCAGCTTTTGGCCGGGCTATCGCTCACCCTGGTGACCGTGTGGCTGATCCGCATGGGCCGCACCTGGTATCACGTCGGCATTCCGATGGTGCTGGTCCTGGTCGTGGCCGGCATCGCCATGGCGACCAAGCTGGGCCAGTTCATCGAAGCGGGCGACTACTTGCTGGCGGTGATCGGCAGCGTCGTTTTGGCCCTCGAGGTGTGGGTCGTTCTCGAGGGTATCGTCGCCATCAAGCGCCATCGCGCCGGCAGAGCCGATCCGGCGGTGCGGGTTGTTTAGTCGGTGTGGCGCCCGCGGTCGTTGACGTGATCGTACAGCGCGTGTTCGAGGACGCGGACGCGTTCGGGCAGCGCCTTGTACTCTTCGTCGATGACGCCGACCATGTCCCGGATGTGCTCGATGACGACGTTGGCGGTGCGTGAGGCGGAGGCGCCGATTTCGAGCAACAGATCCTGACGCGTGGCGAGGATTAGCTGGCGGTTGTCCTCGATGGCCCGATGGTTGCCTTCGATGGCCTGGCGGTTGTCTTCGATGGCCTGGCGGTTGTCTTCGATGGCCTGGCGGTTGCCTTCGATGGCCTGGCGGTTGCCTTCGATGGCCTGGCGGTTGCCTTCGATGGCCTGGCGGTTGTCTTCGATGGCCTGGCGGTTGTCTTTGATGCCTCGCCGGAGCTCGTCGCGGGTGTTCCCGAGCTCGTCGCGGAGCGCGTCCTGGCTGCTTCGCAGCTCGCCGCGTGTGGCCGGTGCGTTGTCGTCGTGCGTGGTCATGAGCGGGCCGAGAGCAAGCATCATGCCACGGTCAACACTCCGATCCAACGACGCTCGTGTCCGCTCCTCCGGACCATACCGTCCGGTTCAACCGGACCGTGTCCGAGACTCCGGACGCTCCCGATACTCCGGACTACACCGCGTCTGACACGCTGGAAAAGGTGGGCATGCGCTGGAACTGCACGTCCTTCCAACTCTGGGCGTACGACGTGCCGTGGGAGTATTTGCTGCTCAGGATATGCGTCTGTTCTCGCGTGGTCTGGTAGTCGACGAACAAGCCGTCTTTGACCAGCGGCCATTCGGTGGTCTTGACTCCTTCGTCGTCGTAACCGCAGGTGGCCAGGCTGCCCGGGTGGGTCTTTTCGCCGTGGAAGTTGACGATGGGCGCCGCGGGGCGCCTGACAGCCGCTAAAAAGCGCGCAAGCGCACGCCCAGGGTGACGCCGAAGAAGTGATCGTCGGCGCCATCGGCCTGGTGGACGGCGCCGGTGTCGTACGAGAAGTTGTGCGCGTAGCGTCGGTAGAACGCGGAAATCTCTGCAGCCAGGCTGCTCGTCAGGGCGTAGCTGCCGTCGGCGCTGATCTTCATGCCCGCCGAGGCGACGCCGCTGAAGCGGTCAGCCAACACGCCGGTGGACAGAATTGGCAGCCACGCGCCGCCCACAGCAGCCGTTAGCTTGGTGTTGCGGTACACCAGCTCGCCGCCGAGCCGAACGTAGCGGTAGTTCACCTCGGGGACCGAGTCCATGAAGCTGCCCGCGTTGGTAAACGTGAACTGGGTCGCGCCGTAGCCCAGCCCCAGCGCCAGCGCGACCTTGTCGCTTACGCTCACCGCGTAGCGCGCGCCGATGTCGAGCTCGCGCCAGTTGGTCTCGATCGCTTCGCTGCCGCCTATCGTGTTGGTTTCCAGCGGCGCCGCGATGGCGACCTCTCCGGTCAACGCGAGCGGGCGCATCCGCGCGGTGGTGCTCTTTGCCAGCGGCAACAGCCGCGCGCGCACGTGCAGCAGGCCGACATGGTCGGCGTTGAACGGTCGCAGGTTCGCCGTTTGCGCGTTGCGGTAGCGCAGCATGCGCCAGCCTATCTCGACGCCGGCGGTGGCGATCAGTATCGGCCCGGTACCGGCGACGCCGGGCGTTGCCGGTTTTTCGCGTGCGCGTTTTTTCCGTTTCGTGACCGTGTCGGTCGTTGCCGCGTTCTTCGACACCAGCTTGACCGGAAGATCGGTCTTGCCGTCCGCCTCGATCTCGATCCACTTTTCGAACCGGTGGTAGCCTTTCTTGACCACCTCGACCTGGTGCGGTCCCGGCGCCATCTTGACGGTGCGCGGCACGATGCCCGACTTGTTGCCGTCGACCAGAATGTCGGCGCCGCGCGCGCCGTCGTTGGCGGCGGCCACTTCGACAAAGCCGTACTCGATCTCTTTGAGCTTCAACCGGAAGGTCTGCCGGCCCCAGCGCCGCTTCTTGACGTAGATGGACTCGACCAATTGCTGGTAGTCGTCCAGCTCGAGGATCACCGTCTGGTTGCCCGAGGGCAGGCGCAGGTTGATCGGCGTCTTGCCCACCGGCTTGGTCTGCCGGCTGTTGACGTACACGGTGGCGCCCTTGGGCTTGCTGATGATGCGGACGCGGTACTTCCGCTCCGCCGACGCCGTGGCCGCATTCGCCAGCCACACCGTGACAGCCACCACCAGCCCACAAGTCATGCGACGGCAGGACATTCCGAGACATGATAACCGGCCCGGGCCGCAACTGCATCATGTGTGCTTATGTATGCGCTCGGAGGCGGCCTCAGTCGCGGGCGTGAGGCGTAAGTACCGCGACATCTGCTTGACGCCGATATAGAAGGGGATGGTGTCGAGCGCCGCCATCACGAACTTGAACGTGTAGCCGGCGGCGATGTACTCGAGCAACTGGCTGGCGACCGACTCGCCGGCGCGCATGGGCAGAAGGTGCGCCGCATAGTGAGTGATGAGAATCACCGCCACCGTGTCGACCATCTGGCTGACCATGGTCGAGCCGTTGTTGCGCAGCCACAGATATTTGCCCCGGGTCAGCTTCTTCCAGAAGTGAAACAGGTGCACGTCGACGAACTGGGCGAGCACGTACGCGATCATCGATGCGCTCACCGCGCCGAACGCCGCGCGCTGTAGATGGCTGTAGGCGCCCGGGTGAGCCGGATTGGCGACGCCCGGTAGTGCGCCGCCCAGCCACAGGATGAAGATGACCCACAGGTTGAGCAATAGGCCCACCATCACCACGGCGTTGGCGCGGCGCTTGCCATACAGCTCGCAGATGAAGTCGGTGCACAAAAACGTGATCGGATAGGGCAGCACACCGACGGCCACGGGCATCGGTATCTTGCGGTCGATCAGCGGCATGGTGAACGACAGGTCGATGAAACGGGTGACGCCGATGATGTTGAGCATCGCCAGGGTGCCCAGAAACAGCCCCGCGAGCAGCAAGAACACCAGCTCGCGGCGCTCGTGCAGCCGCTCGGGGCTGAGCGCGGGCAGGCCGTCGTAGCGATGCTGCTCGGTGGGAAGTGCGCCGAACATAGGCCCCGAGAGCCTACCTCAAACCACGTATACTCCAGCAAGTGACGGGCACAATTCGCGATTATGGACGGCTGGCGCTGCTGGCGTTCCTCGTCGCCATGGTCGCCACACGGTTCGGATTGGTGATTCACGAGCTGGGCGGCCACGCTGCCACCGCCGCACTTATCGGCTGCAAGGTCGACGGTTATCACCTGTTCTAGTTCGGTGGCGGCTACGTGCGCTACAGCCGGGCGGAGCCGTTTTCAACCGGCGAGCAGCTGTTCGTGGCCATGGGGGGCCTCGCCCTCGAGCTCATTCTGTCCATCGTGTGCTTGTGGTGGGCGCGGCGGCTGCAACGGGGCTCGTTGCCCCAGCTGGCGGTGCTCGGCATCGGCATCGGGCTGCTGTTGCACTGTTTGCACTACGTCGCCGGCGGCACGTTCCACGGCTACGGCGACCCGTGGGTGCTGTATACCGATCTAGGTAGCGCGCGGGTCTACGTCGCCGTGGCGGTCGCGGTGGTCATGTGTGGCGCGGGGTTCTTCTTGGCCCGCTACATGGCGGGGTTGTTGCGCGGGTTGCTGGCACGACATTCGGCGCGCACCCAGCTCGCGATCATCGTGGCCGCGGTGCTCACCGCCGGTGCGGCGCACGCGACGCTGGCGTTTGGCGAGCAGGCGATCGCGCCCAACCGCACCTACAAGGCAACGTTCAAGTCGGTCAGTGAGCGGCAGGTCGAGGCCGGCGTGCGCCGCTATCGCGTGATGTTGGTCAGGCGGCGTGGTCGCGCGCCCAGCGCCGAAGAACTGGCCCGCGTACGCCGGCGGCTGAAGCGCACGCACGCGACATTTCCGTTCGCCCTGGTGATCAGCGTGTGCCTGGGTCTGGCGGTGATTGCCGGCATGGTGGTGGCGCGCCCGGTCGACGTGACCGCCGGCGGGGTGCCGACGCTCGGGGGACAGCGCAATCTCGCGCTGGTGGCCGTGTCCGGGTTAGCGCTCGTGGGAATCTTGCGCGCGTTTTCGTGACTTCAGCGGGGTGCGACTGCGGCCGCAAGCTCCCTACATGCCCGGGAGGTTTCGGGGTGGGTTTGCCCACCCAGTGTCGCTCGCAGCCCCCGCACGGGGCCGTGGCTGCTGTGGGTGCCCAGCCGCCAACGCCCCGAATTCAAAGCAGGCGTTGTTCAGGTTTGGTGACTTTGGTTGGGCGGACTACAGCCGGCAGGTCAGGCACGTTCTGTGCGATGCAAACCGCTGCTATGGCGAAATCCAGGGACACGTACGACGTCTTTCTCGTCCTTCATCCTTTCGTCGACAACATCCGCGAGTTTCAGGTGTTGGTGCGGCCGCTGGCCGATCTGCAGCGCCGGTATTTGGCCGGCGCCGACGCTTACTACTGCCGCAAGATCGACACCGCGTTGGTGGCGTTGCGGTTTCCTACCCGCGTCGAGGAGCGCTGGGGCCGGCGGTTGATCCACCTTTTGGCCGCACGGCCCGGGCTGCCCATGGTCATTCCTCGCACCCTGTCGGCGACCGAGCGCTGCGAGTTCTTCTTGCAGCACCTCACCCGGTACAACACCTACCTGCAGCACTACCCCCATCACGACGAGAGCATGCCGCTGGTGGAGCGCGCGGTGCTGAACCTGGCCGAGCATCTGCGTGGCTCGCCGCGCCCCGCCAGCGACTGCTACTTCAACGTGGCCAGACATCTGCCGCTGTACCACCACAAGCGGCGCGGCGGCACGGCGCAGGTCGCGGTGTAGCGCCACAAGCGGCGCGGCGGCACGGCGCAGGTCGCGGTGTAGCGCCACAAGCGGCGCGGCGGCACGGCGCAGGTCGCGGTGTAGCGCCGGCGTTCGCTACCACACCCGGCACATGTTCTTGTGTCGCATGGGCTTGCCGGGTTTGCAGCGGAACGCGCGGGAGAACGCGCGCACGTTGGCCAGATCCGCGTTGATGCGCAACCGCGGTGGCAACCGCGGCGACATCAGCCGGCCACGGCGCAGTGCCGACTTGCGCAGCTTGCCGCACCAGGTTTGGGCCAGGCCGATGAAGAATTGCTGGTCCGGGTCGAAGCCGCCGGAGATGTAGGTGACCGGCGCGGTCTTGGCCAGCCTGCGGTGTGCGGCCCACGCCAGGCGAATCCCACCCAGGTCCGCGAGCGTTTCACCGACGGTCAGGTTGCCATTGACGTAGCCGCCCGGCAGCTTGTAGCGCGACAGTTGGTCGACCACACACTGCGAGCGGCGGCGGAACGCCGCGTTGTCTGCTTCGCTCCACCAGTTGCGCATGCGGCCCTTGGCGTCGAAGCGCGCGCCGCTGTCGTCGATGACGTGAATCAGCTCGTGGCCGGCGATCAGTCCGAGTCTGCCCAGGTTGACCGCGGTGCTGTGTTTTGCCGAAAACAGCGGCGGCATGAGCAGGCCCGCGGGCACGGTGAGGCGGTTGTACAGCGGGCTGTAGGTGGCATCGGCGGCCACCGGGTCGACCACCCAGACGTCGTGGTCCACGGCCTTGCCTGCCTGATCGAGATCGTGAGCGATGAGCCAGGCGCGCGCGGCGAGCCAGTTCGCGGCGTAGTTGTCGGCGCGGGCCTTGAACGTCTCGAGCTGCCAGCGGTTGGGGTAGCCGATGCGGATCGCCAGCGCTTTTTTCTTGGCCCGCGCGGCCGCCCGGGTGTCTGCGTGCAACCATTTGTTGGCCGCGAGGGTGGCGCCGAGCTCGGCGCTGATGGCGCGGATCAGCTTGGCCGCGCGCTGCCGGTTGGCGGCGGGAAAGCGTTCGGCGACGAACGCCTGGGCGGTGGCGTGGGGCATGGCCAACGCGGTGGCGGCGGCGCAGTGCTGCCAGCGGGGGAGTCGTGGTTTGGCGCGACCGACGAGTCGATCCAGCTTGCGCGCCCGGTCTGCGAACGGTTTGGCCAGCATCTGCGCGGTGTGGTGCAACAGTTGCCACTCGAGGTAGTTGCGCCAGGCGCGCTTGGGCAACGATTTGAGCAGGTGATCGAAGCGGGTGAAGAACGCCGGAGCGGTGACGCTCACTTCGGCGATGCCCGGGTGCGCCAGCCGGCCAAAGTACGCCGACCAGCTCAGATTCGGCACCAGCTTGCGCAGGCCGGCGCGGTCGTAGCGGTGGTACAAGCCGATGAGGGTGCGCCGCTCCACGTGGGTTTTCGATTTGCGCGCCAGGGCAGACTCGACCCGCCACACGTCGGCCGCGGCGCGGCGGGCGGACGCTTTGTCGCGCCCGGCGAGCTTGAACATGGCCTCGATGTGGGCGCGGTACGGCCGGCGCACGTGCTCGTACTTGCTCTTGCCGGGCAAGTAGTAGTCGCGATAGGGCAGGCCCAGGCCGGCGTCGTCAAAAAACAGGATGGTGCCGTTGCCGCGCTTGTAGTCCGGCAGCGACGTGAGTGAAAACACCGCCCACACGCCGTGGCGGTGAAGCGCGGCGATGGCGCGGCTGAGACTGGTCTTGTCGTTGGCGTTGCGGATCAGCCTGCGCAGCGGCGCCAGCCCGGACAGCTTCGCGCGGTCGATCGCGTCGGTGTCGGTGCACGACTTGTAGTACCGGCCGAGGCGGGCCAGGGTGGCCGAGGCCGCCGCCGGCGTTCGCGCCGCGGTTTCCAGAATCGATCGCAGGGCGCGTTGGTTGCGGCGCGCCAGCTGGTCGATGCGGCTCCATTCGCTGCGTCCCCGGGGGATGGCCGTTTTCTTCGTCCAGCCGCCGCACGCGAACTGGTAAAAATTCGTGCACGCGTTGGCGCTGCGATCCATCGCCGCGGCGTCGATGCCGACCCGAGCGAGGCTCACTTTCTGTTTCTTCGGCTTGGCCGGAGCTGTCGCGACGCGTGTGGGCTTCGCGCTGGTGACGGGACCGCGATGGCCGGACGTCGGGGTCGGCCCGCCCACGTCCGAGTGCGACGGATCCATCGGGTGCGGGCTGCCCTTGGAGTTGCCAGACTGACTACACGCACACAGGGCGACCAGCGCGACAAACGTGGACAACCGGCGAATCATGCCGCCGCAGACTACCACCAGGGGGTGTCGTGCGCCGGTTAAAAACATGCCGATGTCCGTGTCGCGCGGTATGGTTGGCCGATACGCATGCGATTTGTGCTGAAACCGCATCACACGCCGCGCTTCAAACCGCTGTCGCTGCCCGGCGATCCGGACGTGCGGACCCTCGAAATCCCCGGGTACCGGCAGACCCGTACCTATACATGTGGCTTCGCCACCACCATGATGGTCATGCACTATTTCGGCGCAACGGTCCCGGGACATGAATTATTTCAACGCCTGGGCACTGGCCGGGATGGCACGCGGCAAAACGCCATCGTGCGCGAGCTGCGCGGCAGCGGCGTTCGCGTCAACGTGCGCTACGACGTCGATTTCGCGCGGGTCGCCCGGGAGATCGACCGCGACAAGCTGATCATCGCGTACCTGGCCGACCTCGAGCACTGGATCGTCATCTATGGCTACGGCAGCGAACCGGAGCGCGTCTACGTGGCGGATCCGCGGGCCAAGCAGCCGTGCGAGCACATGTGGCAGAGCTACGGTCCCCGGCTCAACGCGTTTGGCATCATCTGCTCGGCGCCGCGCGCGCGCACCGACGCCGCCGTCAACACCAACGCGGTGGTCGCCCCCGCGGTCTCCCGTGTGACCGAGATCGCGCCGGCGAAACCCCAGCCGGCCGAGCCCGCGTCTGCGAATCCACCGAGCCTGCGCCCCCCCAGCAGCTGTCGTTCGACTTTTAGGTCTAGGTCTAGACGAGCGCGTTTGGCCACCGGCACCGTCCGGGGTAGGGTTGGCGAATGTCCAAAGTAGCCATTCTCAGGACGAGCCCCGCCACGGTTCGCCGCGATTACCACGAGCTGTTGAACCTGGCCGGCTACCAGGAGGTGATCGACGGCAGCGCTGATACGGCGCTCAAGATCAACATCTCGTGGCACTACTTTTTCCCTGCCAGCTCGACCACGCCGTGGCAGCTCGACGGCGTGATCAACGCCATGCTCACCGACGGCTACGAGCGCGAGCTGATCCACGGCTGTCACAACCGCACCGTGGTCATCGACTCGCATCTGGGCGAGCGCGAAAACAAACAGGTCAACGTCACCGACGCCTACAACCTGCGCAACGTCCACCTGTACGAGGGCGAAGAGTGGATCGACGTGCGCGAGGCCGTGGGCGATCTGACGCGGGACTTTTTGTGTCTCAACGATGTCTATCCCAAAGGCTTTTCGATCCCGCGGCGGTTCATCGGCGAGAACATCATCCATCTGCCCACGGTCAAGACCCACGTGTTCACCACGACCACGGGCGCGATGAAGAACGCGTTCGGTGGGTTGCTCAACGAGCGTCGCCATTGGACCCACCCGGTCATCCACGAGACCCTGTGCGATCTGCTGATGATCCAAAAGAAGATCCATCGCGGCTTGTTCGCCGTCATGGACGGCACGTTCGCCGGCGACGGCCCCGGTCCGCGCTGCATGATCCCGCACGTCAAGAACGTCATTCTGGCGTCGGCGGATCAGGTCGCCATCGATGCGGTCGCCGCCAAGCTCATGGGCTTCGATCCGCTGGCCGACTGCAAGTACATCCGGATGGCCCACGATCTGGGCCTGGGCTGCGGTGACGTGCGCAACATCGAAATCGTCGGCGACGTGAGCGCGACCCAGCAGAAGTGGGATTTCCAGGGCCCGTTCAAGGAAATGACCTTCGCCAGCGACATGCAGCACAAGATCTATTGGGGCCCGCTGAAAAAGCCGCTCGAGTGGTCGCTCAAGACCTGGCTGGCACCATGGTCGTATATCGCCAGCGTGCTCTATCACGACTTTTATTGGTACGCGCGCCACAGCAAAGCCAACATGAAAGAGTGCATGGACTCGGACTGGGGCCGGCTGTTTGCCAACTGGGAGTCGCGCGTCGGCGACGACGACGGTTTCCCCGATGTGGGGCCCGCCAACCTGTCGTATCAGCGCGAGCTCAAGAGTCTGCTCAAGTCCAGTAGCCGGGTGTTGCGCACGACCATCACCGAAGCACCCGAAATCGCCGCCCGGCTCCGCCACTAGGCCTCAAACAAGCGTACATCGATGCGCTTGTGCGACGAAAGACCGGCGGAGGGCGGCGGGCGCACAAGTGGCGTCCGGCAATGCCGGCCAAGGGTTCCCGTTGTCAGACGTGTCATGAACGCTC
>Ga0114931_10005736_pt1 | contig 15349 bp, 13 predicted proteins | sample 2SBtaG_FD_89579 | JGI IMG/M metagenome (GOLD analysis project Ga0114931, IMG submission 89579) | Deep subsurface microbial communities from Kolumbo volcano to uncover new lineages of life (NeLLi) - 2SBTROV14_V59a metaG | ecosystem: Environmental > Aquatic > Marine > Volcanic | place: Kolumbo...
CACACCATCACACCACCCACCATCACACTACCACACCATCACGCCACCACGCCACCACACCATCACACCATCACACCATCACACCACCACACCATCACACCACCCACCATCACACCACCACACCATCACACCACCACACCACCACACCATCACACCATCACACCACCACACCATCACACCATCACACCACCCACCATCAAACCACCACACCATCACACCACCCCACCATCACACCATCACACCATCACACCACGCTTCCCAAGTTTGTAAATTTCAGATTCCTTGTTAAATTGCCTTCCCGAAGTTTAGTCACCAACAAAAACACACTCAGGAAAGCATGAAAATCCTTCACACCTCAGATTGGCATTTGGGTCAAAAATTTCTTTCCAACGACCGCAGCGAAGAGCATCGCCTTGCTTTGGATTGGTTGGTGGCGTTCATCGAGGAGGAAAAAGTAGATGCCCTTCTCGTGGCGGGAGACGTGTTTGATATTTACAATCCGCCGAACCTTGCGCGGGAGTTATATTTTCGTTTTTTGCGAAAAATGGTAGGCAGTGGTTGTCGGCATATCGTGATTACGGCGGGCAATCACGATAGCCCTGCCATGTTGGGCGCTTCCAGAGAAATTTTGCAACTGCTTGACATTCATGTCATTACGGAAGCATCTGATGAAGTGGGAGAGGAAATAGTCGAATTAAAAAACGAGCAGGGCGAGTTGGAAGCAGTAGTATCGGCAGTGCCTTTTTTGCGGGATGAAAATATTCGGAAGAGCATTGCGGGGCAGTCGGATATGGAGCGGAGTGAGCAATTGAAACAGGCTATTTACGAACATTATCAACAGTTGGCAAAAAAAATGGCGCCCTACAAAAGTCAAAAAGTTCCCTTGATTGCGATGGGTCATTTGTACGCCAAAGGAGCGGAAACGGCGGAAAAACAGGACAATATTTACATTGGAAATATTGAAAATATCGAGGCGAATCAGTTTCCAAAAATTTTTGATTACGTTGCTTTGGGACATATCCACCGGCAACAAAAGGTGGGTGGAATGAAAAAGGTGCGGTATTCAGGTTCTTTGATTCCCTTGAGTTTTAGTGAGATAAAAGATGAAAAGGTCGTTTTATTGCTCGATTTCGAAGGAAAAAAATGGAAGGAAATTCGGGAAGTTTCCGTCCCCTCTTTCCGCCGGTTGAAGACCATTGAAGATACCCTCGATAAGGTGTTGGTCCGGCTAGCGGCCTTTGCGGAAAATAAGCGACACCTGCCGTCTTGGGTGGAGGTCGTTGTGGAAACCGACAAGGTCATCCCCAACCTGAACGGCTTGATTCAGCAGCAGGCCAAAGGATTGGATTTGGAGGTTTTGAAAATCGGGCTAAAGCGGGAATACAATCCTTTGGAGGTAGAATCTGCCGTGCTCGATTTGCTCAGCATTGACCATTTTGAAGTCTTCAAAAAAAAATGCGAAAGTTTTGGGGCAGCCCCTGCCGAACTTAAAGAATTGCAAAAAACCTACCGCGAACTGTCCGAAAACTTGGAAGATATACTTGGGGAAGGTATGACGGTGTGATGGTATGGAGGTGTGGTGGTATGAGGGTGTGATGGTATGGAGGTGTGATGGTGTGGAGGTGTGATGGTGTGGAGGTGTGGTGGTATGGAGGTGTGATGGTGTGATGGTGTGGTGGTATGGAGGTGTGATGGTGTGATGGTATGAGGGTGTGGTGGTATGGAGGTATGATGGGTTTTAAAAATGAGAGAAAAACTAAGGAACGGTGAGGTAATAAAGTGTGCTATTTGAATGAATTATATTTTCTGCTGAAAGTGCTTGAAAATTCAAGCATGGCAGGGCTACGGTTTAATTTTCAAGTGCTTTCAGGAGGAAATAGAATCTGTCAAATTGTGCAATTTATTATCTCACCGTTCCTAAAAATTGTGAAAATCTTTCATCTTTCATCTTTCATCTTTTGTCTTTTATCTACTTAATAATTCCGAATGAAAATTCTGAAAGTTGGCATAAAAAATCTGAATTCATTGCGGCTTGAACGGGGCATCGATTTTGGAATTCCGCCGCTTGGCAGCGCGGGTTTGTTTGCGGTTACGGGGGATACGGGGGCCGGGAAAACGACGATTCTTGATGCCATCACACTTGCTTTGTATCGCAAGACCGCCCAGCAGCGGGAAGAAGAGGTGATGTCTTATGGGACAGGCGATTGCTACGCCGAGGTGGAATTTGAAGTCAAAGGAAAACGCTACCGCAGTCGCTATACTCGGCGTCGGGCGCGAAACAAAGCAGACAAAAGTTTGCAGCCCGCCAACATGGAATTGGCAGAGTTGAACGAAGAAACCGAAGGCGCCATTATCGCATCGGGCAAGTCTAAAGTGCCTGGAAAAGTGGAGGAAATAACCGGCTTGGATTATGAACGCTTTTGCAAATCGGTCATGTTGGCACAGGGCGATTTTGCCGCTTTTTTGAACGCTGAAGCCAAAAAGCGGGGCGAGTTGTTGGAACAAATTACGGGAACTCAAATTTACGGAGACCTCTCGCGGGCTGCCCACCTGAAAGCTCGGGAAGAAAAGGGCAAGTTGGAAACCCTCGAACAGAAACTTTCCATGTTTCACTTGCTCAACGAAGAAGATGTTCGGGAGATGAAGCGCGATTTGAAGCAGTTGGAAAAAACTAGCAAAGGGGAACGGCAGAAGCGGGATGCCGTGCAGGCACAATTGGCTTGGTTGACAAAATTGGGGGAATTGGAAAGAAGAAAATTGGAAAATGAGGTGGCTTTGAAAAAGTTGGAAGCCCGGCAACTTGCCCTTCAGCCGGGATTCGAGAAGCTTGCCTTGCACGACAAGGCATTGCCCTTGCAAGCTGAATTGATAGCCCTGCAAAACCGGCAAGAAGGCTTGCAGGAGTTGGAGTTGGAAATTCAGCAAAAAGAGAAATTGTGGAAGGAAAAAGGCATCGTTGTTCGTTCTTTAGAGGAGGAATTTGAAAAGTTGAAAAAAGAGTTGGAAGAACTCAAATTGGAAGAACGCAGCAAAGAAAATCTTTTCCGAAAGGTTGAAAAATTGGACATTCAGATTTTAGAAAAGAAAAAGCCTTTGCTGCAAATGCGGTTGGGATTGAAAGAACAGGAAGAAGAGCTGGAACATCTGACGGGGAAATTGGAAGACAATTTCAAAGCAAGCGAAGACATGAAAGCGGCGATAATGTCGAGTTAAGAATGGCTCGATGTGCGTAAAAATCTGGCTGGTTTGGGGGAAGAAATGACCGAAATTGACCGTTTGTGTGAACTGCTTGTTCATTGCAAAAAAGGGGAAAAAAAATTGGCTGCCGAGATCGAAGCGATGACCCTTGATTTTGATAAAACCAATGCCTGCCTGGGTGAAAAAAAGAAAGCGATGCAAGCCTGTGAGGCGGGACTTCAAGCTCAGATTTCAAGATTCAATGAGGTACTGCCGGAGTCCTATGCTTTGAGTCGCAGTGAAATTTTAGACCGGATTCATCGGGAAATCGAGAAGATGTCCAATGCTACTCAAAAACTGGAAAAACTGTCGGAATGGAGCGCAGAATACGACCGGATTTTGGAGGAAATCAATCGGCGGAAAGAGGAAGTTTCGCTTTATTCCAGAGAACGGGATGTAGTTGATAATCAATTACTTAGCCTCTTGGATTCGATGGACGATTTGGAGTCGAACTTGATTTATCGCCGAAAAATTTATGAGCAGCAGCAAAAAATTGCCAATTATGCCAAAGACAGGGAAGAGTTGGAAGAAGGCGTCGCCTGCCCGCTTTGTTTTTCAAAAATCCACCCCTTTCGGGAAATGGAGGAGTTGGGTTCTTTTGAGGATGAAGCAAAATTGGAACTGGAAAAGGAGGAATCGAAACAAAATCAATTGCGGCAGCAATCAAAGAAATTGGTTGACCAAAGCAAGGAGTTGCATCTTCGCATCAGCAGCTTTTTGGATGAAAATGGCGAGATGGACAAGTTGGAAAATCAATTGCTTCAACTCGAAAAAAAAATGGCTGCTTTGGCGCCGGATTTTGAATTTGGAGAGTTTAGTCTTGCCCGGAAAAGCAATTTGACCCGCTTGATTTTGGAGGTGCGGGAAAAACTTGAAAATCGCAAAACCGCCCGGCTGAAACTTTCTCAACTCAACCAGGAAATAGAAACCAAACAAGGTCAATTTCAGCAGTTGACGGCTGAACTGACTGAATTGAAACTCGAGTGGCAACGAATGGACAGCCAACTCCAAAATGCCAGGCAACGCAAGGGTGAGTTTGAAAGCGAGTACCGGAAGGCAACTGCTAAATTGAAAGACGCGTTGGCAAAATATGGAGCGGAAATGAAAAATGGAGCGGTAGAAAAATTGAAAGAACAGCTTGCTGCCTTCAAGAAAAAAAAAGAGGCGCTCATTCAAACCCAAAACCGGCAGGATGTCCTCGCTGCGAAATTGAGCCAACTCAAAAAAGAAAAGCAGTCTTTGGAAGGAAAAATCCAAAAAGCCAAACAACATTTACTCGCCGAAGAAGCGGGCTGCGGTTCGATTGAAAAAGAGCGGCATTCGCTTTTTGGAGACAAAAAGCCCGAAGCAGAACGCCTTGTTTTTCAACAACTTATGGCAAAGAGGCAGCAAGATTTCGAGGAGTTGAGAAAAAAACGGGAACGGGAGATGCTTCAGTTGTCGGACTTGGAAAGCGCTTTGAATCAACTTCGGCAAGGGTTCCAAAAAGAAGAACTCGCCCTGCAAACCTTAGTCGCTGAATTGGAAAACAAAAGCAAAAAAATTGGCTTTGAAAATAGGGCAGCTTTGCAAAAAGCAATCCTCGAACCTTCGCTTGAAAAAGAGCTGCGCACACAGGAAAAACAAGTCCGGGAGGGCGTTTTAAAGACCCAACAGACTTTTGATAATACCGTCCTGGAATTGGAAAAGGAGCAAAAAAAGAAGCTGACCAACCTTACCTCTGAGGAATTGGAAAAAGACCTCCAACAAAAAGAATCCGCGTATAAAAAACTGCTCGAACAGATGGGCGGCCTTAAAAAGCAGTTGGAAGAAAATGAGCTGCGTCGCCACAGCCAAAAAGCACTTTTGGAAGAACGCCATCAGCAGGAATTGGAGTTTTTGCGGTGGGAAAAATTGCGAAGCATCATCGGCAGTCACGACGGCAAAGAATATCGTTCTTTCGCGCAGGGATTGACCCTTCAACGATTGGTGCAATTGGCGAATCACCACCTGCAAACGCTGTCCGGGCGGTACCTGATTCGGAAGCAATTGGGAAAGGACCTCGAATTGGAAGTCGTAGATACTTTTCAGGCGGAAAATGCCCGTTCGATGAATACGCTGTCCGGCGGCGAGAGTTTTTTGGTAAGCCTGGCCCTTGCTTTGGGGCTTTCCGATTTGGCCGGGCGGAACACCAATATCCGTTCCCTGTTCATTGACGAAGGCTTTGGTTCATTGGATGACAGGACCCTCGATTTGGCAATTTCTACTTTGGAAAACCTCCAGGCAAAAGGCAAAACGATTGGAATTATTTCCCACGTCAAAGAATTGAAAGAACGCATTTCCACCCAAATTCAAGTCGTGAAGAAGGCAAGCGGTTTTAGTGAAATCGAAATTGTGGGGTGAGAAAATACCGCTTCTTCCTCACTTATGCCTCCCTTCTAAAACCGTCACAACATCTTCCAATTTATGTCCTTTAGCCGCAAGCAGCACCAAAAAATGAAAGACCAAATCAGCCGCTTCACCCAAAAATAATTCCTCGTTTTCATCTTTGGCTTCGATGATTACTTCAACGGCTTCTTCTCCTACTTTTTGAGCAATTTTATTGATGCCTTTGGCAAAAAGAGATGAAGTGTAGGAGGATTCGGAGGGATGGTTTTTTCGATTTTCAATGACCGCCTCCAATTTTTTCAGGAAGTTTTTTTCCGAATTGGTCTCTTGGAAACAAGTATCGCTTCCGGTGTGGCAGACCGGTCCCGCGGGGCTTACTTTGATGAGCAAGGTAACTTTGTCACAATCTGCCCGAATGCTTTTCACTGCCAAAAAATTCCCGGAAGTTTCGCCTTTGGTCCACAGCCGGTTTTTACTCCGGCTGAAAAAAGTGACCCTCCCTTCGGAAAGCGTTTTCTGCAAGGCTTCTTCGTTCAGATAGCCCAACATCAACACTTTTTCCGTTTCTGCATCCTGAATGATGGCAGGCAGGAGTCCCGCATTTTTATCAAAATCCAACTTTTTTAAATCCTTGACAAACAATTGATTATTCATAAAATTATTGTTAAATCCGGACGCTAACCGACTTGGTTTGCAAATATTTTTTCAAGTCTGAAATTTCAATTTCTTTAAAATGAAAAATGCTCGCCGCCAATGCCGCGTCTGCTTTTCCTTTGGTGAAAACTTTTTCGAAATGCTCCATTTTTCCCGCGCCACCGGAGGCAATTACCGGAATGCTTAGGTCATCCGAAATCCGGGCGGTTGCCTCGCAGGCGAAGCCGTTTTTCGTGCCGTCGTGGTTCATGGAAGTGAACAAAATTTCTCCGGCACCCCGCGTTTCCACCTCTTTTGCCCATTCAAATAGTTGCTTTTCCGTGGGAATTCTCCCGCCGTTGAGATGAACAAACCACTCGCCCGCCACCTCTTTTGCGTCTATTGCGACGACTACAAACTGCCTTCCAAATTGCTTCGCCAAGGCATCTATCAAAGAAGGATTTCGGACGGCTGCGGAGTTAATCGAAATTTTATCAGCCCCCGATTCCAAAAGAATGCCGACATCTTCCACCGACGCGATTCCTCCTCCGATGGTGAACGGAATATTCAGGTTTTGCGCAATTTTTTTTGCCAAAGCTGCGAGGGTTTTTCGCTTCTCCACCGTGGCGGTAATGTCGAGAAAAACTAATTCGTCGGCGCCTTCATCGCTGTATTTTTTGCCCAATTCAACGGGGTCACCGGCGTCTTTGAGATTGACGAAATTGATGCCTTTTACGGTGCGACCGTTTTTGATGTCGAGGCAGGGTATGATTCGTTTTGCGAGCATTTTTTTATGATAAAAAATTGATTTTCAATTAGTTAGAAAGGAAGATAGTTCATCGAACAAAATCTTCCCTTCGTAAATAGCTTTCCCGATTATTGCGCCATGACAGCCCATCGCCTCTAATTTTTTCAAGTTTTCAATGGAAGAAACACCCCCGCTTGCTGTCAATTCAATGCCGGGAAATTTTTCCAAAACGCTGTCGTACAAATCAGTTGAAGCGCCTTGCAGCAATCCGTCTTTGGAAATATCGGTGCAAATCACCTGTTTTATCCCCTCCCTGAGGTAGCTTTCCAAAAAGTCGAACAATTCCAAGTTGCTTTGTTCCTGCCAAGCGTGGATGGCAATTTTCCCGTTTTCCACATCTGCGCCGAGGATGATTTTTTCGGGCCCGTATTCTTTCAGCCAACCCAAAAATTCCGTCCTTCTTTTCACGGCAATCGTCCCGCCGGTAATTTGATTGGCACCGCATTCAAACGCAATCCGAACATCCCGACTGCTTTTCAGCCCTCCTCCAAAGTCTATTTTCAGCCCGGTGCGGGTGGCAATCTTTTCCAATACCTTGAAATTGATGATTCGTTGTGCTTTTGCCCCGTCCAAGTCCACCAAATGTAGTCGTTCCAAACCGGCATCTTCAAACTGTTTTGCCACTTCAAGTGGTTGTTCGTGGTAAATCTTCTTTTGAGAATAATCGCCTTGCGTGAGGCGAACACATTTGCCTTCGATAATATCTATGGCAGGTATAATTTGCATCGCTAGAGATTTAAGGAATGGTGAATAAATAAGTTGTCATTTTTTAGTAGATTATTTTGTTTCTGATTTTCTCTTTGGAAATGGGAGTCATGTTGATATAATGACCCTTTTCAAAGTGGAAACCAGGAGCAAAAGAAGCAGTCAAAAGTGACAAGTTATTTATTCACCATTCCTAAGAAATTTTGCAAAATCAGTTCCCCCACTGAACCCGATTTTTCCGGGTGAAATTGGGTGGCAAAAAAGTTGTCCTTTTGAACGCCGCTGCTAAAGGGAAGGATGTAGTCGGTGGTTGCCGTTGTGCATTCGCCGATTTCGACGTGATAACTGTGGACAAAATAGACGAATTCATTTTCCAATTCGGGGCTGAATATCTCGTCTTGTAGATTTTGGATTTGGTTCCAACCCATGTGCGGAACCTTTTGTCCGGTTTCGGCAGGCCGAAATTTTAACACCTTTTGCGGAATGATTCCGAGGCATTCAGTATCGGCTTCTTCCGAATGGGAACAGAGCAATTGCATACCCAAACAAATGCCCAAGACCGGTTGCCGGAGGTTTTTTATCACCCTGTCCAATAGGTGGTTTTTTAGAAAGCGAAGGGTGGTTCCCGCTTCGCCGACACCGGGAAAAATGACCTTGTCCGCACTTTGAATAATTTCGGGGTTTCGGGATATAATTGCCTGAACGCCAAGGCGTTCCAGCGCAAAAGCCACCGACTGAATATTCCCCGCATTGTAGTCAATAACGACAACTTTCATCCTTGAAAAATTTTAAAATGCGCGAATGATAATTACAAAACACCTTTGGTCGAAGGCAAGCGCATATTTTCCGAATCGCGTCGAATGGCCATTTTTATCGCCTTCGCGAATGCTTTAAAGATAGCCTCGATTTTGTGGTGTTCATTGCTTCCTTCCGCCTTGATATTCAAATTGCATTTGGCGCTATCAGTGAAGGATTTGAAAAAGTGAAAAAACAATTCGGTCGCCATTTGCCCAATCATCTCCCGCTTAAATTTTGCTTCCCAAACCAGCCAATTCCGACCTCCAAAATCAAGGGCGACCTGCGCCAAGCAGTCGTCCATCGGAAGGCAAAAACCGTAGCGTTCGATGCCCAATTTGCTACCCAAAGCCCGATAAAAAGCCTCCCCCAAAGCTATCGCTGTGTCTTCGACCGTATGATGCTCGTCAATGTGCAAATCGCCTTTCACACACACCTCTAAATCGCAACCCGAATGACGGGCAAGTTGGTCCAGCATATGGTCGAAGAAACCGATTCCCGTTTGGTTCAATGCTTGTCCCGTGCCGTCCAAATTCAGTTGAATTTCTATTTGAGTTTCTTTCGTTTTTCGGCAAATTGTCGCCCTGCGGTTGGGTAGTTTCAGGAACCGATAAATCGTTTCCCAATCATTAGTCCCCAACGCGATGGTGCCCTTTAGATATTCGGCATCAACCAAATTAGCGCTCCCTTCGTCCCTCAGCCAAATGCCCTTTGCCCCCAGGTTTTTTGCCAGTTCGATATCTGTCAAACGGTCGCCGATGACGAAAGAATTTGCCAAATCGTATGCCCCATTCAGGTAGTGTTGAAGCAAACCGGTTCGAGGTTTTCTGGTTGGTGCATTTTCGTGCGGAAAAGTGCGGTCAATTATAATTTCGCTGAATGTAATACCCTCATTTTCAAAGGCTTGAATAATTTTATTGTGCGCCGGCCAAAAGGTTTCCTCTGGGAAGGAAGGCGTTCCCAATCCATCCTGATTCGTGGCCATGACTAGCTCGAAATCCATCTCTTTTGCGATTTTGGACAACCCCTGAAAGACCTTTGGATAGAACTCCAATTTCTCCAGACTGTCCAATTGAAAATCAATCGGCGGTTCGACTACGAGGGTGCCGTCTCGGTCAATAAAAAGGACTTTTTTCATTGGATAAATTTTTCTTGATAAAGTTGGAGTTCCTGAAGCAGTCGCTCATTTTCTTCCTCCGTTCCGACCGTAATGCGGAGGCAATCTTCGCACAGCGGGACGCGAGAACGGTTGCGAACGATTATTTTCCTTTCAACTAAAAATTGGTGCAAATCATCTGCTCTTTCAACCTTCACCAACAGGAAGTTGGCGTCCGAAGGGTGAATCTTTTTTACAAATTTTAATTCCCTCAGTTCGCCTTCCAATCGCCTTCGTTGGAAGAGAATTTTTTGAATGTTTTCCTGGACCCTTTGCTTTTCATTCAAAATTTTTTCAGCCGTTTTTTGAGTCAAAAAATTGATATTATACGGCGGCTTTACGCTATTCAGGAAACCTACAACTTCTTTGGAGGAAAAAGCCATTCCCAACCGCAAACCGGCCAAGCCCCAAGCTTTCGAGAAAGTTTGCATGACCACCAAATTGGGGTATTCAAGGAGTAAGGTGATGGCGCTTTTTTGAGTGGAAAAATCAATGTAGGCTTCATCTACTACCACCATTCCGGGAAAGTTTTCAATCAACTGAACCATTTTGCCAAATTCAAAATTATTGCCGGTCGGGTTATTGGGGCTACACAAGAATAGTATTTTTGAGTTCCTTCCGGCAACCCCCAAAACCGCTTCCACTTCCGGCTGAAAATCAGGGGTCAACAAGACTTCTTTTTTACCCACATTGGCAATATCCGCGCAGACTTTGTACATGCCATAGGTCGGTGGTAAAAGGATGATTTCATCTTTTCTAGGCTCGCAAAAAATTCGAATCAACAGGTCAATGACCTCGTCGCTTCCGTTGCCCAGAAAAATATTTTTTGCCGGGACAGCCTTTATTTTGCTGATTTTTTCTTTCAATTTTCGCTGCATCGGGTCGGGGTACCGGTTCAAGTCCAAGCCGTAGGGGTTCTCATTGGCGTCCAAAAAAATATCGGCACGGCCGCTGAACTCCTCTCTCGCGGAAGCGTAAGGTTTTAGATTTTTTATATTTTTTCGAACGAGAGATTTAATGTCCATTTTGAAATAGTTGAATCCCAAACATTTGACCGGCAGTTACCGCCGTAGTCGAATAGAAACGGCATTTTTATGCGCCAAAAGCCCTTCCGCTTCTGCCATGAGTTCGACGGTTTGCGCGATATTTTCCAATCCTTTTTCGGTTAATTTTTGGAAGGTTGTTTTTTTTACGAAAGAATCGAGGGAGACCCCTCCAAAAGCTTTGGCGAAGCCATTCGTCGGCAGGGTGTGATTCGTGCCGGAGGCGTAATCTCCAACGCTTTCGGGGCTAAAATTTCCAAGGAAAACCGAACCGGCATTGGCGATTTTGCTGGCAAACTCATCTGCCTTTTTCAAATTGATTATCAAGTGTTCCGGGGCATATTCGTCAATCAAATCCAATGCTTCTGCTTTGGAATTCATTACTACTGCCACCGCTTTTTCTATTACTTTCCCGGCGATTTCTTTTCTGGGTAATTTTTCTAACTGAACCAACAACTCTTCCCTTACTTTCTGAACAAATTCTTCCCTGAAAGTCACCAAAACCACCTGACTGTCAAGCCCGTGTTCTGCCTGGGAAAGCAAATCGGCAGCTACAAAAGAGGGGCTTGCAGTTGCATCGGCTACCACCAAAACTTCGGAAGGGCCAGCCGGCAAATCAATGGCAGTGTCTCCCAAGCTAACCAACTGCTTTGCTGCCATAACGTACTGATTTCCAGGCCCAAATATTTTAAAAACCCTGGGAATGCTTTGGGTTCCAAAAGCCATCGCCGCGATTGCCTGCGCCCCTCCGACCTTAAAAATTTGGGTGATTCCAACCAATTGGGCGACAAACAAAATGGACGGGGGAACATTGCCTTTTTTATCGGGGGGTGTGCAAAGAATTATTTCACGGCAGCCTGCGATTTTCGCCGGAATGCCGAGCATCAAAACGGTTGAAAACAGCGGTGCGGTGCCTCCCGGAATATACAATCCCACTTTTTGAATGGGGACGCTTTTTCGCCAACAAATGACCCCCGGCATAGTCTCCACCGCTGCTTCTTCACCGGCTTGGGCGGCGTGGAATTTTTCGATATTTTTCGCAGCAATCCGAATCGCCTTTTTGAGGTCCTCGTCCAAGGATTTTTCCGCAGCTTCTATTTCCCGATTGCCAACTTGGAAATCCAAACCGGCAAATCCGTAGAAGTGGGCGGCATGTTTTATGAGGGCTGCGTCCCCCTCATTTTTGACCTGTTCCAAAATTGGCTTTACAACTGCTTCCAATTTGGAAAAATCCAATGCCGGGCGTTCCAAAATTTTGGACCATTCCGATTTAGTTGGATTGTTGTAAATTTTCATTTTTTGAATTCTTAAGTTGGTCAGGATAAATAATCGACACTTTTTTTCCAAGGGGTTTCAACCCCTTGTCTCTGCGGCACAAGGGGTTGAAACCCCTTGGAATGTGTCCATTATTTATTTTCAGATATTTATTTCGAATAACTTAAACAATCATTTTCTCTATCGGCACCACCAAAATTCCCTGTGCGCCGGCTTGTTTCAATTCGTCAATGACCCCCCAAAATTCATCTTCCGAAAGTACAGAGTGGAGCGCACTCCAACCCTTTTGGGCAAGGGGAACCACCGTCGGACTTTTCATTCCCGGCAAAATCCGGCTGATGGTTTCGATTTTTTCGTTGGGGGTATTGAGGACGATGTATTTGCTGTGTTCCGCTTTTCTTACCGCTTTTATTCGGAAGAGCAATTTTTCAAAAATTTGCTGTTTTTCCGGTTCCAAATTTTGATTCGAAATCATCACAGCCTCTGACCGGAGAACGACTTCGACCTCCTTCAAGCCATTGCCTAGCAAAGTGCTGCCGGAACTCACCAAGTCGCAAATCCCATCGGCCAGGCCAATATTCGGCGCGATTTCCACCGAGCCGCTAATTTGGTGAATTTCGACTCTAATCCCTTGATTTTTAAGAAATTGAGATAGAAGAGTAGGGTAGGAGGTTGCGATCCTTTTCCCCTCAAAAAATTGGATTCCGAAATAATTTTCTCCTTTTGGGATTGCCAAAGAAAGCCTGCAACCTCCAAAACCCAAGCGTTCGTGTAGGGCTACTTTGCTAGCGGTTTCACCGACGACATTTTCACCGACAATTCCAATATCCACCGTTCCGTCTTCGACATATTGAGGAATGTCGTCGTCCCGCAGATAGAGAATATCCATCGGGAAATTGGTTGCCGGGGTCAGGAGTGCATTTTTCCCGTTTTTGATGCCAATCCCGCATTCCTTCAGCAAATTCCTCGAAGATTCGCTGAGGCGTCCTGACTTTTGGACGGCTATTTTTAACCGTGTTTCCATCTTGAAGATAGTTGTATTTTTTGCAAAAAAAAGAGGTTTACCGAGCAAACGGTAAACCTCTTTTTGATTATGAATCAATCAATTACATCACCATTTGCCTATGGAAAGCAAAACAAAATGATGGTGATGATGAAATTGATTATTCATATGAAATTAAATTTTCAGAAGCGCAAAAGTAATTGGAATAATCGGGAAAGGCAAGTTTGTTGTCCTTATTTTTTTACCCGACTTGGATCTAATGGTTCAAATACAAAATCCTGAAATTCTTTTTGAGAGGTATTCAGGCATCACCTCGTTGCCATCCTTCAAAACCACCCCACCGAGGCAACACCTGAATACCTCTCAAAAAGATTGGATTGAAGCACTAAGGAACGGTGAAAAAATAAATCAAGCTTCCTGGCTACTTCTTTTGTCCTTATTTTTCACTTTGAAAACAGTCATTATATCAACATGACTCTTGTTTTCAAAGCAAAAACAAAGAACAAAATAATTAACCCAAAAACCTCAATTTATTTATTCACCGTTCCTAAGATTTCAGACAAAAGACATCTGTAATTCAGAAATAATCTTTCATCTAATGTCAAAAGTCTATTTGTTCAGTTCACAATAATTTTTTCGGTGTGCCCGGCTTCTTTTTTGGAAGAAATATGAAGGATATAAATTCCCGGTCTCAAAAAGCTAATATCCACCGTACCTCCTTTTAATCTCTTCTTTTTCAATAGTTTACCCTCCACCGAAAAAATTTCCATTTTCGGGTTTTTCAACAATTCAAAATGCTCGATTTTAAAAATGCTATCAACCGGGTTGGGATGAATTTTAACTTTCCCAAGGACGGGTTCGGAAGTAGCGGTCAATTCTAAATCACCAAAAAGCCACAGATAAGCTGCCGGAAATTCTCGCGCCCAAAACCATTCGCTGTGTTGACCGTCGTGGGGAATAACTTTCAAGATTTCGTCCTCGGAATAGCCTGCGTTTTGGAGAACAGTAAACATTTCATTGGTTCCAGCTAGGAGTTGAGTGTCTTCACTGCCTCCTGCCAAGAGGTAAATTTTTACCGATTCGGAATGGGGTGTTTCCGCCGTGTGTGAAAAACTTTCGCCAAAAAAAGCAAAAGAGGGCGAAAAAACCCCGGCTTTGCCAAAGACATCCTGGTGTTCGATGATGCCGAAATGCGAAATCAAGCCTCCCATCGAACTGCCGAATATTCCCGTAAATTCTCTGCCTGTCAAGGTCCGAAAACTGCTGTCAATTTGGGGTTTGAGGGTTTGGACGAGGAAATCCAAATACGCGCCTCCTTCGCCCCCACCGAAAGAGGGGTTTTGCCAGGGAGAATATTCGTCAATCCGGTGTGAAGCGCCGTTGTCAACGGCGACGACGATACAACCGTAGTCCCCTTGTTCGAATAACTGATTCAGCGTTTCATCCACTTTCCATTCCCCGGCGAAACTCGTTGCTGCATCAAAAACGTTTTGCCCGTCGTGCATGTAGAGGACGGGGTATTTTTTATCAGAAGTTTCGTAATCGGGGGGCAGGTAAATCCAAATTTTTCGAGTCCGATTCAGTTGGGGGATGGGGAAGTTTTCATCGAAAATAAAGACGTTATCGGCTGCGGTGCTGTTGGAAGTGCCGCCCCCGGACAGGTCTTCCCAACTGAGGATTTCAAGCGTTTCGGTGGTTGGGCTGCCATCGTAATTCAATTGCCGGTTGGGGCGGAAGCCACCGCTTTCATTTCCTTCGACCGTTTCCCAATTGCCGCGGGTGAACTTGAATTCGAGCAAACTGGCCGGAGGGTCGAGGGTTATTTCAAAGGTATCCAGGCCATTGTTGGTCAAGAGGAAATTCGGGTTTCCCGGGTCCCAGTTTTGAAAATTTCCGGCGATGTAAATATCCGAACCGGCAGGGGTGTTTTCGGGGGTAGCCACTACTTTGATGGTGAGTTGAGAAAAGGCTTGAAAAGTAAAAACGAGGAGTATAAAAGTTAGGTTTGGACGTATTTTCATGCGTATTTGTAAATTGGGTCAAGTGGAAAAAAAGCAGTGGTGCGCCAAATTTATTTGGCGCTCATATAAAGTCTATTAACTTTCAATTATTTATAATAAGTACGTCAGTAACTATAACCGACACTTTCACTCCAAGGGGTTTCAACCCCTTGTCCCTTGCAACACAAGGGGTTGAAACCCCTTGGAGTGAAAGTGTTCCTTATTTATGCGAATCAAGAGTTGAAAGTCGTTGATAATCAATTACATACGATTTTTTAGAATTGATTCTTGATACTTGAAAAATATATGTATGTATTTGATAGTCAA
>Ga0114931_10005737_pt1 | contig 15345 bp, 12 predicted proteins | sample 2SBtaG_FD_89579 | JGI IMG/M metagenome (GOLD analysis project Ga0114931, IMG submission 89579) | Deep subsurface microbial communities from Kolumbo volcano to uncover new lineages of life (NeLLi) - 2SBTROV14_V59a metaG | ecosystem: Environmental > Aquatic > Marine > Volcanic | place: Kolumbo...
CGTTGTCTCCGAGGGCCGAGTCGGGCCAAGAATTGCAAATGCTCACGAACCTTTTTGGTGACTTGAAGATCCATGTTGCCCTGGCTCCCAATAGCGCGTGGGTGGCGATGGGAGGCGGAGCCCTTGAGTCGATCAAAAAAGCGATCGAGGGTGGCGAAGCCGACGTGCCGCCGATGCGTATGACGATGCACGCCTCGCCGTTGCTACCGATTCTCGCGCAGAGCATGAAGTCACCGCAACTCGGCATGGCCATGGCGATGATGGGCATGCAGCTTGCCTCGGGTGATGCCGTCAAGGTGAAGGTCGAGTCGACCGACCGTACGTTGCACGTTCACGGAATTGGCGAGAAAGGTTTCTTGAATTTGGCGACCACCATCGTCCAGCTCTTGCCGGCTTTGATGAAGTAAGCATCAGCCGAAGCCGGTGGGACCGACGGACGCTTGCCTTGCCGAACGGCCCGCAGGCCGGCAAAAGTCGTTTTTCCACGAAGCAGAAAAGGAGCCTCACCATGTCCGAATCGACCACCGCTTCGATCGTACAGTGTGAAATGCAGGACCGCGTCAAGTGGATCTACTTTAATCGGCCGGAAGTCAAAAATGCGATCGGTCCGGAGTCGACCGAAATGGTTCGCGAAGCGATCGAGGCGGCCCCGGACGAGGGTGCCCGGGTGATCGTACTTACCGGCAACGGCGGCGCTTTTTGTTCCGGGGCCGATCTGAAGAATATGTCGCCGCGGCTGGCCGAGCTTAGCGGCGTGGGCGAGGTGCTGCGGAAGTATTACCACCCGATGGTCTTGTCCATGGTCCGCTCCCCGCTTCCGGTGATTGCGGCGGTCGATGGCGCCGCGGCGGGGATCGGCAGCGACGTCGCCTTGGCCGCCGATCTGCGGTTGGTCAGCGAGCGGGCTTTTTTCTCCGAGATTTTCGTCAACATCTCGCTGATTCCCGATGGCGGCGGCACCTTCAACCTGCCACGACTGGTCGGCGTGGCCCGGGCGATGGAAATGGCGATGACCGGCTGCCGCGTTACGGCGCAAGAGGCGTTAGCCTGGGGGCTCGCCAATCGAATTTTTCCCGACGACCAGTTCGACCGCGACGTGCAAGATTTCGCCGCCGAGTTGGCCGAGAAGGCCCCGCTTTCGATCGCGCGTTCGAAAAAAGCCATTCGCGCCAGCCTTGCCGGCACGCTCGAAGATGCCTTGGAGCGCGAGGCGGCGCTGCAGGAGGAGCTGTTCGGCAGCGCCGATTTTCAAGAGGGCGTGGCCGCGTTTCTAGAAAAACGGCCCCCGGTTTTCAAGGGTGCGTAACAAGCCGTCTGCGACGCGCGCCGGAAAATTGGTTTTCGACTACTTCGAAGGCATTGCCCCGGGCGCCCTCGATAATCGTTCCCTGCCGTTGTGTTTGAAACTCTTTTCAGGAAACCACGATGCCGGAAGATGTCAATCTTCAACTTGATCTGATCGCCGTCGGCGCCCATCCCGACGACGTGGAAATTGCCTGCGGTGGCACGTTGGCCTTGCTCTCGCAACAAGGCTACAAGGTTGGCATCATCGACCTGACCGACGGTGAGCCGACGCCGCGTTCGCCCGGACCCGAAGTGCGGCTTGCCGAGGCCCGCCGCGCGGCCGAAGTGCTGGGCGTGGCCAAGCGTATTACGCTGGACCTGCCGAACCGTCGGCTGTTCGACGGTTTTGACGCCCGGGTTGCCTTGGCCAAAGAGTTTCGCCGTTATCGTCCGCGCGTGGTCGTCGGTTTTGGGCAGAAGACGCCGCTGGCATCCCCCGATCATTGGCAGGCGATGCAAATCACGGATGCGGCCATTTTCTATTCCCGGCTGACCAAGTGGGACGAGACGTTCGATCATCTGCCGGTCCATACCGTCTCGACGCAGCTTTATTTTACCGCCGGACCCGGCCTGCCCGCGCCGACCGAAGCGCCGGGGCAGATCGTGGTCGACATCAGCAAGACGATCGAAACCAAGCTCGAGGCGATCCGTTGCTACGAAACGCAATTTCCCCCCGAGCGACAGATGATTCTCGAAGGTATTCGCGCGCTGAACATTGCGACCGGGATTTCGGCCGGTTGCCGCGTGGGAGAAATGTTCGCCAACACTCGCGTCATGCGCAGCCACGATCTGATGCAATCTCTTTTTGGCGAACGAGCGCGGCGAACGTCTTGAGCCCACCTTGGCAGACGCTTGCCCCGCACACTCATGCCGGCTGCTAACGCCGCAATGCTTCTTGGTCGCGCTTCGCACGCGAATCGGGCGAAAGCGGCCGCGGCAGGCTTTTTAGATCAAGCGTTTGTGGCGCTCGCGCTCCGTCGAACGGGCCATGATCGGCAACGTATTGTTCGAGCCAGGCGACTTTTTCGGCGGCGGTCGGCTCGCTGCCGGTTTCCTTGCCCGGCGCATGTCCCCAAGCGATCCGCGTACCTCCGCGTGCATGGAGATCGAACGTTAAGTCACCGAGCGCCGCGCCGCTCGGGTTGTCTGCCGCGGGAACAATTTTGGCGAGCGAAAGCCGCGACCAATGTTCGATCAACGCCGCCCCGATGCGGGCCACGCCGACGACCTTGGGATCTCCCCATTCGGTGCCGACCGGGCCGAGCGGGGCGGAGGTGATGCCGCCCGAGCGAGGATAGTCGCGTGCTTCCAGGGCCGAGAAATCACCGCTCGGCAGGACCACGCCGTCGACGTCCACAGGATACAAACCGCCGGGAACCTCGATCATGCAAACAGGGCGTCGGTAGCGAAGTTTGACTTCGATCCGCGCCGGGTGAGATTTGCGCACGCGCTCGACCTCGGCAACCCACGGTTGCAGCGAAAACGCCCGGGCAATCCGCTGGACCAGATCAGGTTTTAATAGCGAAGCGGGTTCATCGAGCCCCGCGTCGCGAAGCGCGGCGGCCTTGACGTCCGAACGAATCCAAGGTGGCGGCGGGTTGACGTCGACCTTGTCGGCGGTGATTTGGTAATCGTTGTTCGAGAGCAGCGTCGGGCGAATCGTATGCCACAGCACCGCCACACCGACCGCAAAGCCGGCGCACAGAATGAGCGGCAAGAGTAGGCGAACCGCCGCCGTGTGGCGTTTGCCCCCGCGCGTCGCGGCGGTCTTTCGGTCGCGGCGAAATCGGATCATCCGACGGCCTCCGTAATCAGGCAGGGGCGAAGCAGGCGGTCGCAAAGTTCGGACATCGTCATTCCCGCCCGGGCTGCCGCCATGGGGGCCAGACTGTGACGGGTCATTCCTGGGATCGTGTTGACTTCGAGAATCCACGCCACGCCCGAGCGGTCGAGCATGAAATCAACCCGCACCAGGCCGTGTGTTCCCAAGGCGGCGGCCGCCCCGGCGGCGGTTCGTTCGACCTGTCGCACGACCGAATTCGGCAGGCCCTCGCCAAAACGGAAGCGAGTGGACGAATCTTGGTACTTCGCCGCATAATCGAACAGCCTTCGGGGGGCAACGATCTCGATGATCGGCAGCGGCGTGCGATCGATCACCGCCACGGTCAGTTCGCGGCCGGCGATCAGCGGTTCGGCCAAGGCGAAACCGCCGAAGTCAGCCATGCCCGCTAGCGCCTCGGCCAAGTCATCCGGCGAATCGACCCGCCGCAAGCCGAGACTCGACCCCTGACTGTCAGGCTTCACGATCAGTGGAAAACCGAGTGGCCGAGTTCGCTCGATGATTTTGGCACACGGCTCGTCGACGTCGAACCGCACATCAACAAGCGTCGGCAGGCCGGCTTCGAGGAACCGTTCTTTCGCGGCCGATTTGCGCATCGCCAGGCGAGACGCCTGGGGTCCGGAGCCAGGATACGGAAGGGCGAGCTCGTCGAGCTGTCGTTGCACGGTGCCATCCTCGCCGGTGCCGCCGTGTAGGGCGATGAAGCAAGCGTCAACTTTTAGCGCCCGCAGGGTCGAAAGCGGCCGTCGAGATGGGTCAAAAATGGTCGCGCGATAGCCGGCGTCACCGAGCGCGGCATGTACCTCACGCCCACTATCAAGGCTCACCGCCCGTTCGAGCGAATCACCTCCGGCCAACACCGCCACGTGCGGCCGCTGGTGTCCAATCACAATCGACATGCCCATCCTCCCTGACGGTCGGCACCGGATCATCGTTCGACGCAGCACCACGTATACGGCGTATTTGTTGCCGCCCGCGGGCTACCAGATGTCGATCTCGGTTTCCAATTCGACTCCCAGACGTTCGGCCACGCGGCTGCGGACCAGATCGATCAGCCGCAGCACGTCCGAGGCGGTGGCCTCGGGCTCGGTGATGATAAAGTTGGCGTGCTGTTGGCTTACCTCGGCGCCGCCGACGCGAGTTCCTTTGAGGCCGGCTTGTTCGATCAGCATGCCGGCGCTCATGCCGCGCGGATTTTTGAACACACAGCCCGCGTTTTGATGGCTCATCGGCTGGCTAGCCTTTTTGACGATCCACAGCTTCTGCGTCCGTTTGGTCAGTTGCTTGGGATCATCGGGTTCGAGCTCGAACTCTCCGCTAAGAATCACCAGTTCGTCGAGGCTGCTTTCCCGATAGGTAAAGACAAGATCCTCGCGCTGGCGCTGAAAGATCTCGCCGCCGCGCGTCATCACGGTGGCCCGGCAGGTCCATTGGCCGATATCCCCGCCGCGTGCGCCGGCGTTGCCGTGTAGCGCGCCGCCCAGCCTTCCGGGAATGCCGACCAGGTTTTCCAAGCCGGAAAGCCCCTCGCGGACGGATGAGGAAATGACATGACCGAGCTTGGCGCCGCCTCCGGCGATCACGTGACGGTCCTTAACCTGAATTTCCGAGAATGCGGGATGGGTGAGCCGTATGACCATTCCCGAAACGCCCTCATCGCGAACGAGCAGATTCGATCCGCCGCCCAAAACGCGAACGGGAATCTCTTCGGCCCGGCAGCGCTGAATCAGCGCGGCCAGCTCGTCGATCGAACGTGGCTGGGCAACGTACTGCGCGGGCCCACCGAGCCGGAACCAGGTATACGCGGCCAGCGGGACATCACGCTGCACGATCGCTTCGAAATCGGTCAATGACGTCATTGCAAACTTCTCGAATATTGCCTGCCCCCATGGTTACCACGACATCGCCCGGGGCCGTCTCTTGGGCAAGTCGCTCGGCGGCTGACGACAACGCCTTGACGGCCGATGCGTCGCCTCCGCAATCGTTGATCCGCTCGGCCAGCATGTTTGCCGATACCACGGCAGTTACCGCCGCCGGCTCGCGGGCATGGAAGATGTCGGTCACTAGCACCCTGTCCGCATTCTTCAGACTTTCCGCCAGTTCGTCCAGTAGGTGCCAGGTTCGCGAGGCCTGATGCGGTTGGAACACACACCACAAACGTCGCCCCGGAAACCTTTCACGCAAGGCGGTCAATCCAGCCCTGATGGCGGTCGGGTGATGGGCGTAATCATCAACCAACGTCCGCCCGGCGACGAGACCGACCGTTTCGAGCCGTCGGGCCAAGCCGGGAAAGTCGGCCAGCGCGGCGCGGGCCACGTCGGCCGTCGCGCCAAGTTCCGCGGACATCGCCACCGAAGCCACCGCATTGAAAACGTTGTGTCTGCCCGGCACGCGCAGGCGGATCTCGGCAAACGATCTCCCTCGAAACGAGATACGAAATTGATAGCGGCCGCCTGCCGAGCGCAAGTCGTGGGCCGTCCAGTCGGCCGCATGCTCAGCGGCGAAGGTACGCACCGTGGCCGACGAGGCCTTGGCGGCCTGAAGCGTTGCCCGGCATCCGGCAGGGACCAGAAGCAAGCCTGCCGGCGCAATGCGGGCCGCAAACTCGGCAAACGCGGATTCCAGATCGCCTGGCGAAGCGAAGTAATCGAAATGGTCGGGTTCGATGCCGAGCAACACCGCGGCCTCGGGTCGCAGCGCTAGAAAACTGCGGCGATATTCACATGCCTCGGCCAGCACGATTCGACCGCGACCGAACCGCCCCCCCGAAGTGCCACGCGGCCCATCCGCACCGATCATGACAGACGGGTCAAAGCCCGCGCGAGCGAGAATCTCGGCCGTCATCGCGGCGGTGGTCGATTTGCCGTGAGTTCCGGCGACGGCAACACCAAAACGCCCGTCCATCAGCCAGCCTATAGCCCTTGGATAAGGTAATTGGGCGATGTCAAGTTCCTTCGCTCGGCGACGTTCCGGGTTAGAGGCGTCGATCGCCACACTATGGATCACCAGCCGGGTACGCGGATCGACATGCCGCGCGGAGTGACAGTCATAAACGGTGCCGATCTCGCGCAAGGTTTCGGCCTTGGCGCGGTTTGCTTCGGACCCGGAAACAAGACAGCCGGCGTCGACCAGCAACCTCGCCAGCGACCGCATGCCCGCTCCGCCGATGCCGATCAAATGCACACGCGTTCCCGGGGGTGGGGGGAACGTGGCGGTGGTCGAGTTGCGGGGCGGCAAACTTTGAAGCACGATCTCTTCCGTGATCACGGTTTCGACGATCCGGGCCAGCGGCCAACAAGCACGGTCGGCGGGGCATCATAGGCTGGCGGAAACGGGGCCGTCAATCCGTTCTGCCGCGCTTGCGTAAACTGGGCGAAGCGTGGCGGTCAAGAGGGCTCTCCCCCCGCCCCCAAATCGCGGTCGCCGATTCACCCCACGATCGGGCTTACGGCGGGCTAGCGGCGAACCTACAACGGCGTCCGGCCGATGAAGTCGACGATGTGTCCGGCGACCCGTTCGCCTTGGTCTTCTTGCAAAAAGTGGCCCGCGCCTTCGATCGTGATTTCCGGCTGCTCGCCGGCCGAAGGAATCAAACTGCGGAAAAAGCGATCGCCGCCGCGGGTGATGGGATCACCGTCGGAAAACATGACCTGCACCGGTTTTTTCCAGGTGGAAAAGACCTTTCGGGCGTTGCGCATGGCATCCGCGCCGACCTGATCAGGTTTGATCGGCACGATCAACGGAAACTCCGCGGCACCGGCCTTATAGCTTGCATCGGGAAACGGTGCGTCATAGGCGGCGATGACGGCCGGATCGATGTTTTCGCCGCCGGAAAGCGTGCGTTGGATGATCATGCCGATCGGCAGATCCTGCGTCTGTTTGACGAAGCTGAGCCACTGCTGAAAGCCTTCGGACATACGCTCCTCGCCGGTCGGCAAACCGGTGTTCATGATGACCAGCCGGGCAAAACGATCCGGTAACTCAGCGGCTACGCGCAAGCCGATCAGGCCGCCCCAATCCTGGCAGACGAGCGTGATCGCGCTTAGCTCAAGTGCGTCGAGCAGGGCGATCAGCTTATCGCGGTGCATCTGAAACGTGTAATTTTCTCGCTCGGAGTACTTGTCCGACCGGCCGAAGCCGATGAAGTCCGGGGCGATGACGCGCTGGTTTTGTGACAAGACCGGAATCATCTTGCGATACAGAAATGACCAGGTCGGTTCGCCATGCAGGCAAAGGACGGTCTCGCCCGAGCCTTCGTCGACGTAGTGCATCCGCACGTCGTCGAGTTGGGTGTAATGCGGCTCGTAGGGAAAGTCGGGTAGATTGGAAAACCGCTCGTCGGGGGTGCGCAGAATCGCCATGCCATGTCTCGCTAAGAACAGATGTGGGTCAGTGCTTTTCCAGGAACCCCGCGCTCGGCCGTTGTTGTGACAGATCGGCGCCCGCGACGCAAGCGCGGCACGACGGCGAGGCTGACGGCGGCGATTGCCCCCCCCCACGCAAGGCGTCAAGCCGCGCGAAAGCTTGGCATGGCCACGAGATCGAGAATCATGCGGCTGACCGACCATGCGGCGTCAGGGCGAGCTTCTCGGCGCATCGCCGCCGACATCAGCTTTCGGCGGTGGCGATCGATCAGCAGCCCGGCCAGCTCTTCGGCCAGTTGATCGTCCAGCCGGCCCGGCGTCATCCGCGGATCGACGGTGCGGGCCGCGCCACGACGCGCGAAACGATCGGCGTTTCGCCGCTGATGGTCATCCTTGGCATGTGGGTAAGGAACCAGCAATGCCGGAACTTCGGCGGCAGCCAGTTCGGCCAAGGTGGTTCCACCGGACCGGCTGATGGCCAATTCCGCGGCACTCATCACATGGGGCATGTTCTTGATAAACGGCGTGACGACCGCTTGGAGGGCCAGCTTGTCGTATAAACGCCGGGTCCGCTCCACGTCGCTGGTGCCGGTCTGGTGAACCACGGTCCAGCCAGCCAGATGGTCCCGCAATTTGTACAGCGCGCGCGGAACGGCTTCGTTGAGGCTTCGCGCCCCTTGACTGCCGCCAAGAACCACCAGCGCGCGCCGTCGCCGTCCGCGGCCGCTCGACGATGTTGAAGATCGTTCGGTTTCACTAAAGCCCGCACGCAGCGGGATGCCGGTGACGCGAACCGGACAGTTGGCCTGCAACTGCTGGGCGGCTTCCGCGTAACCAAGGCAGACGAGCGTGGCGCCGGGAGCCAGCCACCGGGTTGCCCGACCCGGGACCACGTTCTGTTCGAGCAACACGATCGGAACGCCCGCACGGGCGGCAGCGCGAACCATCGGCACGCTTGCATAGCCCCCCAAGCCGACTACGAGCGAAACCCGCTGGCGGCGTAAAAAACGGCCCGCCGCGCGCGAGGCGGCCATCTGATCGGCGAGAAATCGGATCGCGTTCCACGGCGAGCGTCCCATGGGCCGGCCAACGAGCGGCAGATAATCGTATCCACTGCGACGGATGAAACGCCGTTCCAAATTTTTATCGCTTCCGACGAACGTGAGCCGTGGCGTAGGTTGCATCGCGGCAAGCTGCTGGGCAACCGCCAGCCCCGGAAACAAATGTCCCCCGGTGACGCCCCCGGAAAAAACGAAATGTAAGTCAGTTCGAGCCACGGCACCCGCACGAATCAATCGTGTCCCCGTTTAAGTAACCACCCCGGCAATGACATCTCGTCTTTTCAGACGTGTCTCGCGGCGGAATGGTTCACCCGCCGGCCTTGTCCTTCCACGGCATTGTCTTCGCATCCGGCAAGCCAATCTTGGTTCGAATCTGGTTATGACGAAAAGTCCGCTCACGGCGTCGTGCCGGGACGACCACAACAGGAAGCATTACGTGGAAAGGCGTGTTGCGGTTTCCGAGATCGGGGCAGGGATCGACATTTTATTGATCTGCCAGCGCGGCTTATGCCCTCTACGGCGAGTGGGACGATTGGTCGCGGCGCGGCCTTTTGGTAAAGCGAGGCGATGTGAACCGGCTATCGGCTGGCAACTTGTTTGGCCAAAATCGGCCGCCGTGATGGGGCCTGCTCACGTTTGAATGGCCGGCTGGCGAGAGCCTCTTGCCGGTGCTTTCGTGGTCGAACGGTGTCGGGCGCCGTCATCCCGCCCAACTCACTCGTTGGCGGGCGGTGAGTCATGCGCGCCGCACCTTCGCCGGTGACGATCACGGCCAATCCCACCATGGCGCAGATCGCCGCGGCAAAACAAAAACGCTTCACAATGGCGCTCTCCGCCCAGCCTCGAAGCTGAAAGTGATGATGCAGCGGAGCGCACTTTAGCAGGCGCCGGCCCGTCGTGCGGAAGCAGGCAACCTGTGCCATGACGCTGAGCGTCTCGACGAAAAACACGCCGCCGATGAGCGGCAGCAGAAGCTCTCGTCGTGTGAGCACGGCCAACAGCCCCAGCAGACCCCCTAGCGGAAGCGAGCCGGTATCGCCCATGAAGACGCGTGCCGGATGCCGATTGAATCGTAGAAAACCGATCATCGTTCCCGCAGCGGCAAAGGCCAGCACCGCGACTTCGGCCGTTGCCAGATCAAGCGGGCCGCCCGAGATGGGCCAGACCAGCAAGCCGCCGATCAGCGCGATCAGCCCATAGGCCACAAAGGCACACACCAGGCAACCTCCGGCCAGTCCGTCGAGGCCATCGGTAAGGTTCACGGCATTCGAAGATGCAACAAGCACAAGCATTACGAAGGGAATATAGAATCCGCCCAGATGGATGGCGCCGCCCGAAAAAGGCGCGCGCGGGAGTTGCGATCCGCCGGCAGTATGGTGGGTCAGGAAATCGAGCCCCACGGCGACCACGCCGGCGATAATAAACTGGACGGCAAGCTTGGTACGCGCCGACAGGCCATGTCGCGCCGTCCGCAACTTGATCAGATCATCGACCGCACCCAAGCCGGTGAGCCCCAGCACGAGGCCTGCCGCCAGCCACATCTCTGGACATCCAAGGTCGGCCAATGCGGCGACACCTGTCAGCCACGCGGCCACGACAAACAGCCCACCCATGGTCGGCGTCGCACGCTTGTGCTGCTGGATCCTCAACAATTCCGCGCTGTGGCCTTTAATCGATTCGCCAAAGCGGCCGCGAAGCCAGCCGATGGCATAGGATCCGAACCATCTGGCAAGCAGCCATCCGCCGAGCATCGCCAGCGCGGCGCGAAACGCAATTTCCACGACGGTGGCCGAAGCCGCCACGCTGGGGCCTGCCCCGTGCCACATCAAAATCCAGTGCAGCATGCCCACTCCACCCAAGACGAGTCCACGCGATTACCCGGAGGAATTCGTATCGCGCGAGCGCGTGAATTCCCGGGCGTCATGGGCCGTCTTGCGGGGGTGTATTCACTTACCCGTGGTGGTTGTGATGACCGCGAGCTGCACGCGGCAGCGGCAAGTCAACCATCCGCGGTCGTCACGGAGCCGGCAAAAAACGCATCGCGAGCCGGTCGAAGCCGGCGGTCGGCACTTGCGCCGCCCGCCGGCTTACCGTGGCGCGAAAACGCTATATCCCTGAGGCCGGAGCGGCACAAGGCTGCTCCGGCCTCAGTCTTGAGTTCCATCGTGAAGCACTCGCCGGGGCGATCGACCCAGTTACCGCCGATCCGGCAAGCGTTGTGCTTCGACCCAGGAGGGTGGGTCGTGCCAAGTTCCCGCAAACTCGACACGGACGATGGAACTCCGCTTAGTTGGTTTGTGTCATGGGTTCCGCCGTATGGCGTCGTTTGGTCTTTCTTTGTGGCAACGCCTGTCGATTCTCCGTCAACCGTTGGACGATGCGTTCCATTTCCAGGGCCCGCGATCCTTTGACCAGCACCACGTCGCCGGGCTGAAGCGAGTCGAGCAGCCAGGGGAGGCACTCTTCGGGCCAGCGAAAGGATGCGGCTTGTCCGGCGGGCATTCCGGCGGCGACGGCCGCTTCGACGACTTCGCCGGCGTTTTCACCACAGACCGCCATGGCGTCTGCTCCGCAGGTCGAGACGATCTCCTGCCCCAGTTTCTGGTGCAACGCGGTGGCCATGTCACCCAGTTCGAGCATGTCGCCGCAGACCACGACGCGGCGGCCCGAGGTTTCAAAGTCACGCAACAGCTCCAAGGCCGCCCGCATCGACACGGGGCTGGCGTTGTAGGTGTCGTTCACCACGGTGATGCCGCCGATGCGAACCACCTGGCACCGCATCGAGGGATGTTCGTAGGCGGATAACGCTTCGGCGATCGTGGCGCTGCTAAGGCCCATTTCGCGAGCCACGGCAACGGCCGACAGCGCGGATACAAGATAGTGCCGCCCCCAGACCGCCACGCGAAACGATTGCCCGTCGGCACGGAAAGACAACATCCCGTTGCGGCTGCGAACATGCGTGGCCACGAGGTCATTGTCGAGCCCTCGTCCTACCCAGACGCAGCGAACTCGCAAGCCGGCCGCCCGGCGTCGTAGACGGGGGTCGTCGCCGTTGAGCACGGCGAGTCCGTCGTCGGGGAGCGAGGCGAGCAACTCGAATTTCGCTTTGGCGACTTTTTGATAGCCGCCAAAACCGCCCAGATGAGCATCTGCGATCCGCGTGATCACGCCGATTCGTGGGCGACACAATTCGGCCAGTTGGGCAACTTCCCCCTCGGCGCTGGCCCCCAATTCGAACACGCCGTAGTCGAGGTCGCCTTCGAGACCGAGCATGCCCAAGGGCAAACCGATGTGGTTGTTGTAATTTCGCGGACTAGCAACCCCGCGCAGCGCGGACCCCAGAACGGTATGAATCATGTTTCGCGAGGTCGTTTTACCGACACTGCCGGTCACGGCCACCAGCGTGCCGCGAAAGCGTTGCCGCCGAAAGGCCGCCACGCTCCAAAGCGCGGCCAGCGAGTTTTCAACCAGCAGCGCCCAGCGCCCCGGCGGGGGAGTGAACGATTGCCGGCGGCACACCACGCCGGCGGCACCCCGGCGAAAGGCGTCGGCGACAAAATCGGACCCGTCGTGATGATTCCCTTTCAGCGCCCAAAAGACGTCGCCACCGCGGATCTCACGACTGTCAATGACCACACGGGCGATTTCCGCCGCGCTCGAGCACGACGCATCGGCAACAAACCGCCGGTTTCCGGCAATGGCTTGCTGAAGCTCGTCGAGTGTCAGTCCGGTCGTTACCATGTCACGGTCTTACAGGGATGTTGCTTGTTCGTTTGCGTTTCGCCGCTACGGTTGCCCGGTAAAAATATTGTCGTTTACCGGGCGAAAACGTTTCTTTGCTTACGACCGCCAAGCGTCAGGAAGAATTTTCCCTGCCTTGGCAAGCGGTGTTTGGTGAGGCCGGCCTCTTATGCGGCACGCGGAAGTTCGTTCACCATCGTGTAAAGACACTGTCGCGCGGCCTCGCGATCATCCAAGGCAATGCGGCGACTGCCGACAATCTGATAGGCCTCGTGGCCTTTGCCGGCAATCAGCACGCAGTCGCCCGGCCGGGCTCCGTAAAGCACTTGCCGAATCGCCTCCATGCGGTCGACCACCACCCGCGCGGCGGCCGGAGTTGAAAATCCGTGAAGAATGTCGTCGATGATCGATTCCGGGTCTTCATCTCGAGGGTTGTCCGTCGTGATGACGGCCACATCGGCAACGTTCTCGACGATGCTGCCCATGAGCGGCCGCTTTTGCTGATCTCTCTGTCCGCCGGCGCCAAAGACGCAGAACAGCCGCCCCGAAGTCAAAGGTCGCAGCCCCTCGAGCGCGCTGCGCAACGCATCGGGCGTATGTGCGTAGTCAACAAAGACGCTGAACGGCTGGCCGCATTCGATGCGTTCCAAGCGGCCGGGCACGTTGCGCACGGCTTCGAGACCGCGGACAATCGTCGCCGCATCAAGCCCGTAGCCGAGGCCGACGGCCGCCGCGATGAGGCAATTGTAGATGTTGTGTTTCGCCACCAGCGGCGTGCGAACCGGCACCGTCTCGTCGCCGATGCTGAGCAGAAACGTCTGTTCGCTGAAAAATTGTTCGATCGGCTCAGCGGTCAACTCAGCAGCCCGCTCGAGGCCGATCGTCAGCGCCGGCCCGTCGTGGCGATCGATCAGCGCGGCGATAGCGGGGTCGTCGGCGTTGAATACAGCAAGACCATCGGCATGCAATCGATCGAGCAACGATGCTTTGGCCTCGAGATATCGTTTCGCCGTGCCGTGAAAGTCAAGATGGTCGTGGTGGATGTTCGTAATGCACGCCACGTCGAACTCGATTCCCGCCACGCGTGCTTGGGCCAAGGCGTGGCTTGAAACCTCGATCACGGCGTGTGAACATCCGTTGTTCCGCATGCGGCCCAGACTTTTGGCCAACACGGGCGTGGAGGGAGTGGTTAACTCAGACGGCCGCAGGTCGGCGCCGTCGTAACATCCCAGTGTTCCCATCAATCCCGGCAGAAAGCCGCCGGCTTCTAGGACGCTGGCAATCAGGAAGCTGGTCGTCGTCTTTCCGTTGGTTCCCGTCACGCCGACGACCTTGACCTGTCGCGAAGGATCGCCGGCCAGAGCTTGGCACAGGCGGCCGAAAGCTTCACGCGTGTCGGGAACCAGACACGTCGGCCCGTCGAAATCGTCAAGCGGCCGCTCGGCAAGAACGGCCCCGGCTCCACGCTCGATCGCCTGACGAACGTAGCGATGGCCGTCATGCAGCGAACCCCGCAGGGCCACGAACAAATCGTCCGGTTGGCAGCGGCGCGAATCACCGCAGCATCCGTGTACGCGAATGTCGTCGGCGCCGACAAAGTCGGCCTCCGGCAATAGGGCCCGCAGGCTTATCGCACCTGAATTCACACGATCGAGCATGACGCAAGGCCTCCGTGCCTTACGCCGCGGACCCCGGCAGCGCGCGAGGTCGGGCTTTGCCGCCGAGCCACCGTTTTCCGGGTAACCCGGCATGACGGCAGACCCGATGCGGTGGGATAAGGGGTTCGGCCGAGACTCCGTTCTCGGTCGGTCGAGGGCTCGGATTCTGTGGATTTTCGCCCACCTGTCAAGGCGGCTTTCGCCGGATCGCGCGGGCCGGGTGCGGGAAGGGCGAACTGCACGGTCTGGCAAGCCGACGGATTTCTAGGGGGGACGTGCATGGCTGGGTAACTTTCCCCGAGCCGCGTTTGCGTGGCGCGTCTGTCATGGGTGGACTTTTCGCTGCATTCGACGAAAATGCTATGAGGCTACCCACGTCCGGACCGCGCAAGCGTTGCGGCTCGCACGCTTCACCGTCCGCGGCATTTTTTCTCTTCGCCCCACCGCAAAACGTCTCGATTACTGATGGCAAAGAACGACTTCGATCTGAATGGCTTGGCCCGTTATCTCCATTTGCCGGCGGGCAAGGTGATGCGGATGGCCGATCGCGGCAAGGTGCCCGGGCGCAAGGTGGGCGGGGAGTGGCGATTTTCCTCCAGCGAAATTCACCATTGGCTCGAACATCGGATCAGAGCGGTGGACGAACAAGGGCTGCTGCACCTCGAAGGCGCTTTGGAGCGATTCGCCGGACCGGCCGACACGGCTGTTTCGATCGAAGCTTATCTTCCGCTCGAGGCCGTTTCCGTGCCGCTGCCGGCCCGCACCAAAGCATCGGTGATTTCCTCCATGATTGCCGCGGCGGAGCGGACCGGCTGGCTGTGGGATCCCAACCAAATGGCCGAGGCCGTTCGTCGCCGCGAGGAGATGTTTCCCACGGCCATGGATAACGGCGTGGCGCTGCTTCACCCACGACGCCCGCAAGCCAAGATCCTTGAACAACCGATCTTGGCCATGGGGCGGACTCAGCAGGGGATTCCGTTCGGCAGCGCGAGCGGCGCACTGACCGACCTGTTCTTCTTGATTTGTTCGGTCGACGATTCCGGACACCTGCGAACGCTTGCCCGGCTGGGACGGCTGCTGGGCGAACCGCAATTCGTCTCGCAGCTTAGAGCGACCGAAGATGCCACGGTTGCCCGCGAGTTGATCGTCGAGCGTGAGCGGGCATTGCTCGGCTAGGTGTCTGCCGGGTGGTTCGGTATAGTTCGCCTTGCCGGAATTGCATTCGACTCACCAGCGCAGAACGGAGTGCCGCCTTGGTCGAGAAGTTACGTATATGGCTTATCGGCGGCTACCGTGTGGTCTCGCATCTCGCAACGGGGGGGATGGGAGACCAAACG
>Ga0114931_10005738_pt1 | contig 15343 bp, 15 predicted proteins | sample 2SBtaG_FD_89579 | JGI IMG/M metagenome (GOLD analysis project Ga0114931, IMG submission 89579) | Deep subsurface microbial communities from Kolumbo volcano to uncover new lineages of life (NeLLi) - 2SBTROV14_V59a metaG | ecosystem: Environmental > Aquatic > Marine > Volcanic | place: Kolumbo...
AAATTGCTGTGAAGGTCGATTTTATTGAGGTAGATACCAGCGCAGCCTTTCGCCCGATTAAGCCGTTGATCACTTTCCCGAGATCCTGGATAGAATACTGGCCCTGGTATCTGACCGCTTTGGTATTGTTGCTACTGATTGCATTTATCTGGTGGTGGCGAAACAGGAAAGAAAAACAAGAGAAACCGTTAGAAAAACAGGATACCCGTCCGCCACATGTAATAGCTCTGGAAAAGCTGGAAAGACTGGAGCTTGAATCTTTATGGCAAAAAGGGGAAGTAAAGGAATACCACGATCGGATCTCGGACATCATAAGGGAGTATATAGAAAAAAGATTTGGTATTCCGGCTTTGGAATCGACCAGTAATGAGTTATTGACCTTCGTGAGTAAGAAGGACATCAGGCAGCGTGAACTCGACAATCTGAGAAGTATTTTAACCATTGCCGATATCGTAAAATTTGCCAAAGGGATGCCCACACGTGATCAAAATGTGGAGATTATGGAGCGGGCACGTGAATTCATTAAAGAGACCAAAGTGCGAGAAGAGGAGGCTGCGTCATGATGAATGAATGGAGCCATATTACTTTCATGTATCCTTGGGTGCTCCTGGGGCTTTTCCTTATTCCCCTATTGGTGCTTTGGTATGCCTTGCGCTATCTGAAACGTCTTCCGCTGCTGCATGTTTCAGGAGGTGGAGGGCTGGCAAAGGAATTGCGCAGCTTCCGGGCGATTGCCTACCACTCGTTGTTTGGATTGAGAATGCTGGCCCTCGGAGCCATTATTATTGCGCTGGCCCGACCGGTGTTGCCACAATATGAGAGCGAAGTGGAAACCAAGGGAATCAATATTGTGCTGACACTGGATGTGTCGTCCAGCATGCTGGCCCGCGACTTTAAACCCAACCGACTGGAAGCGGCCAAAGAATTGGCCAAAGAGTTTATCTCCGAGCGTGATAACGACCGCATCGGATTGGTGGTTTTTGCCGGAGAAGCGTTTACGCAGTGCCCCGTGACCATTGATCATAAGGTCTTGCTCAATCTCCTGGATGAAATCAAAACAGGTATGCTCGAAGACGGAACGGCTATCGGCTCGGGATTGGGCACAGCAGTAAACCGCCTTAAAGACATCGAAGGCAACAGCAAAGTGGTCATCCTTTTGACGGACGGGGTAAACAATTCGGGAGAAATAGATCCGATGACGGCCGCAGAATTGGCCGTCAATTATGGCATCCGGGTATATACCATCGGAGTAGGTTCTGCCGGTAAGGCTCTCTCCCCCGTGGCCAAACGGCCTGACGGGTCCTTGGTTTTTGATTATGTGAAGGTGGAAATTGATGAGGATTTGCTGAAGCAAATTGCAAAGATGACAGGTGGGCAGTACTTCAGAGCTACCAATAAAGAAAGCCTTCGTGAGATATACAGAGAAATCGATCGCATGGAAAAATCAAGAGTGCAGGTAAGTACCATTCCGCGCCCCATCGATAAGTTTCACGGCTTGATTTGGCTGGCAATCCTCTTTCTCGGCATTGAATATTTGCTTCGTTTCTCTTGGTTAAGAACTTTTACAAGCTAATGGAAGAGCTGCGATTTGAACATATGGAATATCTAAGCCTGCTGGCCATCGTTCCGCTGATGCTCTTGCTTTTTGTATTGGCATCGTATCTGCGGCAGCGCGACTGGAAGGCATTCGGTGATATATCGCTTCTTCGTCAGTTGGCACCCGAATTCTCAAAAGGACGCTTGTGGCTCAAAATGATCCTGGCCATGCTTGCATTTACTTTTCTCATTCTGGCATTGGCCAACCCGCTCATTGGCAAAGAAAAAACAAAAGCTAAAAAACGAGGCATCGATGTGATGGTAGCCATTGATGTATCAAAAAGTATGATGGCTGAAGATGTGGCCCCGAGCAGACTCTTACGTGCCAGGCAGTTTGTGAGCAATATGCTCGATAAAATGAAAGGCAACCGGGTAGGATTGATTGTATTTGCAGGCAACGCCTACCTGCAAATGCCGCTGACGGCAGATCATAGTGCAGCCAAGCTTTTCCTCCGCTCAATCAGTCCGGAAATAGTGCCCACACAGGGTACAGCCATTGCCGATGCCATTCGCATTGCCCGCGAAGCCTTTGAAAAAAAAGAGAAAAGGTACAAGGCCCTCATCATTATTACAGATGGTGAGGACCACGAAGGAGATGTAAAAGAAGCGGTTAAACGTGCGCGGGAAGAGGGAATCGTGATTTACACCATCGGAGTAGGTAGCAGCGAAGGAGCTCCCATCCCGGATTATTCGGGCAGCTATCTTCGGGGCTACAAAAAGGATAAAAACGGAAACATCATAATCAGCAAACTGAATCAGGAAATACTGAGTGAAATTGCCCTGCTCGGAGGAGGGAATTACTATCAGTTGGCCGGCAGCAATAACCCCCTGCCCGATCTGCTCAAAGAACTTGATACGCTGGATAAAAAAGAACTGGAAGAAGTTTCGCTCGATAATTATGTTTCATATTATCGATTTCCTTTGACGCTGGGATTAATTTTTCTCCTATTTGAGTTATTGCTTTCGCCACGCAGAGCAAGATGGTGGAGAAAATTAAATTTATTTGAATGATGCGCCATATAAATCTCATATTATTGCTTTTGCTGTCAGCTTTTCATCTGAGAGCCCAAGATGCACACAAACTTATTCGGGAAGGCAATCGGGCCGTAGAAGCTGGCAAGACAGATGAAGCACTGGCTTTTTATGAAGAAGCAGCCCAACGGGGAACCGATAAATATGCCGCTTACTACAATATGGGCAATGTATATTATGAAACTAAAAAATGGAAAGAAGCTGAGCAGGCGTATCTCAATGCACTGAGTGCTGTCCGGAATAAAACGGATAAGGCCCATGTATGGCACAATCTGGGCAATACTTATCTTGCGCAGGATCAATACAGGGAAGCTATAAAAGCCTATAAGGAAGCACTGAAGCTCAGGCCGGATGACGAGGATACGCGATATAATCTGGCATATGCCATCAGCAAATTGAAGAAAGAAGAAGAGCAAAAGAATAAGAACAATCAGCAGAAGCAAGATCAAAAACAAAATCAGAAAGACAACGATCAGCAGCAAAAAGATCAGCAGAATAAAAATCAACAAGAAAAGAATCAGCAGCAGAAGGAGAAAAAAGAACAGGATCAGAAAAACAAATCGCAGGAAAACAAGGAAAATCAGGGGCAAAACGAAAATAATAATCAGGGGAAACAAAAAGAGGAAGAAGGTAATCAGGGAGAAAAGAAAGAGGATAAATCAGCAGGAAGCGGCAAAGAGCAGGAGAGGCAAGAACAAAAAAATGAAGAGGCTGGCCGGCAAGCCGTTCAAATAAACCCGAAACAAGCCGAACGGCTGTTGAAAGCACTCGAAAGGCAGGAGGGAAAAATACAGGAAGAAATGTTGAGAAAAAAAGCCGGAAGGAGCCGAAAAAGAAAAAGTGAAAAAGACTGGTGATGAGGAGTATTATGGCTATTGTTTTATTGGTGATTGGTGTGGGATCTGCAAGAGGTCAGCAGGCCGATCTGCGGGCTGAAGTGAATAAAAACACCGTGGAAGAAGGAGAATTGCTGCGCTATACGATCACCATTGAAAATGGAGAGGAGCGGAACCTTACTCCACCTGAATTTCATGATTTTCAGGTAATCAGCAGCAGCCGCTCATCACAAATGAGTGTGCAGATTATTAACGGGCGACAAGAAATAAAAAAAACACTGAAGATTACGTATCTGATCCGACCGTCCGGTATAGGGGATAAGGTGATAGAAGCAGCCGAGCTCAAAAGTAATAACGGGACACTTCGTACCCAACCCATTCACATAAAAGTAGTAAAGTCGGGTACCCTTCCGAAACGGAAAGCACCTGGAGGAGCTGATGTGGGCGATTTTCCGAAGAAAGACATTTTCATAAGAGCTTCTCTGAGCAAGAAGGAGGTCTACCGGGGCGAGCAGTTGATTTTATACTATACGCTTTATTTCCGCTCCGGTATCAGCAATTATGAAATGCCTGCCAGCAAGCTGAATGGATTTTGGAGCAAAGAGGTGGAGATAAAAAAACCGGAGGTCAAAACACAAAACATCAACGGAATCAATTACCGCACAGCCGTAGTGCGCAAATTGATTCTTTTTCCTCAGAAAAGCGGGGTACTGTTGATCGACCCTGCTAAAATGACGGTAGATGTACAGTACAGTTTCTTCGATACCCGGAGAATAGAACTTACGAGCAATGCCGTAAAACTAAAAGTGAAAGACCTGCCGTCAGGAGCTCCTCCTGAGTTTAACGGGGCCGTGGGAAATTTCAGGATCGAATCCACCCTAAGCTCGGAAAAGGCTGCGGTAAATGAACCACTCACGCTCCGAGTAAAAATCAGCGGTACCGGCAATATTCAACTGATTGATCTGCCTGAACCCCAATTGCCTGACGACTTTGAAGTGTATGATCCAAAAATCAACGAGCATATAAGTACACGAGGAGATGTGCTTAGCGGAACAAAAAGCTACGAATACCTATTGGTGCCGCGACAAAGAGGTACGTATAAATTGGATTCTTTGGTTTTTGCCTGGTTTGACCCGGCCACTGGTCAATATAAAAAAGCTCACACACGCTCCTATGAAATACAGGTAAGTGGGGAAGCCAAAAGCAACCCGGGTGGGAAAAATGCCATTAGCGGACTTTCAAAAGAAGATGTAGAACTCCTTGATCAGGACATTCGCTATATACATACAGAGGCGAAGCTGAAACGCAGCGGTAATTCCTTTTTTGGCTCCATTCGATATTATGTCCTTATGCTGGCTCCGGTTTTACTTTTCATCGTACTACTCATCATTCGCACACAAAGGATAAAAGCAGCCGGCAGCGAGGAGCAGAACCGCCAGAAGAAGGCCGCACGCAAAGCCTTAAAAAAATTGAATAACCTGGCCAAAAAAGAGCTGAATGATAAGGACTATTTTGAAGCTATTCCAAATATCCTTTGGGATTATCTGGGTGAACGCATCGGCCTCGACCGTTCAGAACAGACGCAGGAGGGAATTCGCAGAAAGTTGGAAAGCCTTGGAGTGGACTCCTTGAAAGCGGAAGAGTTGGAAACACTACTGGAAAATTGTCGGGCCGCTGTATATGCTCCTTCGGAGGCGGGTTTATCACGCAGCGAGATGCTCGAAAGAGCAAAACAGTGGATTCATCGATTTGAAAAGGAGTTGCAGGTATGAAAAAAAGCATTTTATTAATACTCGTACTGTCATGGTTTGCCGGTAGCGGGTGGATCAGGGCCGAAAGTCCGGATTCCATTTTCGAGAGAGCGAATGCTTATTACCAATCAGGGGCTTTCGATTCGGCAGCCGTTTATTACGACTCTATCCTGCACTTAGGATATGAGTCTGCAGAGCTTTACTATAACTCAGGGAATGCCCACTATCGTCTGGGAGATATCGCTGCGGCTATTTACAATTATGAGAAAGCGCTGAAGCTAAACCCGCGTTTTTCGGACGCGCGCTTCAATCTCCAATTGGCCCGCCTGCGTACTGTTGATAAAATGGAAGCCCCGAAACGTAGTGTGATCAATGTATGGTGGCGCGACTTCCTTCGCAGCCGATCAGCCGATCAATGGGCTGTGATTTCTACCATTCTGATCTGGATTGCTTTTTTCATGGCGTTGCTCTATCTCTTTGCCGGTAAGCGCAGATTGCGTTTCATTGCCTTTTTCTCTTCATTGTTTTTTCTTTTCCTTACCCTTTTTGTGCTCTTTCTGAACATTGAAAATTATCGAATAAACCATAACAGTCATGAGGCCATCGTCTTTGCGCCCAATGCATATGTAAAAAGTGAACCGGGCCAATCTGCTACCGATTTGTTTATAATCCATGAAGGCACCAAGGTAAAAGTACTCGGGGAAGCCGGACATTGGTACAGGATACAATTGAGTGATGACAAGCAGGGCTGGATACCGGCAGAAGCAGTGAGGGTAATCTGAGAAGAGGCAGACGAACCCTTCTACTTCTATGTCTGGCACAAATTCAGCCCGGGAATCAATTATATTTGCCTCACAAGAACTTGTCATGTCTGGACACATACTTGATAATATTAGGAGTCGAAAAGCGCAGGGTTTGAAAAGCCTGGCGGTCCTCATAGATCCGGATAAGTTTAATGAGTTCAACTTTATAAACTATCTGCAAGGTGAAGCAAAGGATTTGCCCGATTATTTTTTTGTCGGAGGCAGTCACCTTTCGTCCGGGCAAATGGAAGAAACCGTTGCCCTGTTGAAGGCATATAGCTCGGTTCCTGTGGTACTTTTTCCGGGGCCGGGGTCACAAATAACCCAACGGGCCGATGCCCTGCTTTTTCTTTCGCTTATTTCAGGCCGCAATCCCGATTTGCTCATCGGGAGGCAGGTAGAAGTGGCACCTTTGCTAAAGGAAAGTACACTAGAAGTAATTTCTACGGCTTATCTCCTTATTGAAAGCGGTAAATTGACTACCGCCCATTATATGTCGCAAAGCATACCCATTCCGGCTGACAAAAGTGACCTGGCGCTATCCACGGCCTGGGCAGGTGAGTATATGGGTATGGCACTCACGTATCTGGATGCCGGCAGCGGTGCCGAGCAGCATGTTCCACTTGCCATGATTCGTGAAATAAGTAAAAAAACGAAGAATCCCCTGATCATTGGGGGCGGCATTCGCAGTGTTTCCCTTGCCCGTCAGATTGCCGTTGCCGGTGCTGATATCATTGTAGTGGGAAATGCTATTGAAAAAGACCCCCGGCTGATACCTGAACTGAAGCAAGTTTTAAAGATTTGCTCGATAAAGAATATGGAAAAAATGAAAGAAAAGTTTTGAAAGGACGTGTCATGCGGTCGACAGGAAGTTGGTATGCCGTTAAGCTGGATGAAGACGGCCAGCGGGTAAATTGTCGCCTGAAAGGGAAATTCAAACAAGACAGGGAACGCTTTACAAATCCCATAGCCGTGGGCGATTATGTCGATGTGGACATAGAGCCGGAGCAAAAGACGGGAATTATCGGTAAAATATATCCAAGAGAAAATTACCTGGTGCGCATGTCAACCCGCATGCGCCATGGCAGGCATATTATTGCTTCCAATCTCGATCGGGCGATTTTGGTGGCCACCGTGCGATTCCCAAAAGTGAAGCTTGGTTTTATAGATCGCTTTCTGCTCTCGTGTGAAGTTTATCATGTGCCGACTGTGCTGGTATTTAACAAAAAAGACTTATACAGCAGTGAAGACATTGAGCGATACATTGAACTTAAAGGCATATACGAGCCACTGGGATACCCCTGTATGCTTGTGAGTGCGGTAAGTGAGGAGGGCCTGGAAGATTTGAAAAATCTGCTGCAGGGGGGCACTTCTCTCCTGGCGGGCCACTCAGGGGTCGGGAAATCTACGTTGATCAATGCCATGTATCCGTACTTCGAACTAAAGACGGAAGAGCTTTCGAAACAGACGGGCAAAGGGAAACACACCACCACCTTTGCTGAGATGTTTGAGATAAAAGAGGGAGGGTATGTGATAGATACTCCGGGAGTGAAAGAGATGAGCATAGCAGATTTGGAGCCGGCTGAAGTAGCAGGTTATTTTCCGGAAATGAGAGCGCGGATGCACCAATGCCGTTTTAGCAACTGCTTGCACATAAATGAACCGGGCTGTGCGGTGATTGAAGCAGTTCAGGAAGGGGAGATCGCATTTTCAAGATATGAAAATTACCTTCACATTGTTTTTGATTTGCAGGAATTGAAAAAATGGTAAAATGAGAGCAGTCATTCAAAGAGTTCGTTATGCACGTGTGATGACTGGAGGAAAGCTAATTGCCAAAATCGGACCCGGATTGTTGATCTTGCTGGGCATTGAAGAAGCCGATGAACAGGAAGATGTAAAATGGCTCGCAAGAAAAGCAGCGGCTCTCAGAATTTTTTCGGATGAAAACGGAATGATGAACCAGTGTGTAAAAGATCTCGATGAAGGAAACATCTTGCTGGTCAGTCAATTCACGCTGTATGCCTCCACCAAAAAAGGAAATCGCCCCTCTTTCGTCCGTGCGGCTGCAGCTCCCAGGGCAGAGCCCCTCTATGAAAGCATGATACGGGCATTGTCTCAAGAGTTGGGTCGGGATATAAAAAGCGGAGAATTTGGTGCTTCTATGCAAATAGAACTGCTCAATGACGGACCGGTGACCATTATTTTTGATACAAAAAACAAGGAATGAAAAAAAACTGGCTGGAGCCCGCTCTCATTGCATTTGTTCTTTTCAGTATCGGACTGCAATATTTCCGGATCGAAATGGCCGAACGACTGGTCGTGCTCTCATGCACAGCTCTGGCGCTATATTATCTGCTTTCAGGAGCACTCGTGCTTTTTAACAAGCAAGTGACCCGAAGCATGCGCATGCTCTATTTCTTCGGACTTTGGAGCATCTCTGTCGGGCTCATAGGGGTGATTTACACATTTCGCTTCTGGCCCAATGGCAGAAATCTGTTGATGCTGGGTTTTTCTTTTGGCACTGCCGTAATGATGATTCTGCTCCTTATCGCCTGATGGTCAAAAAGAATGATCCTTCCATCCGCAGACAATTGGCTCCGCTCTACACAAGGCTATTGATATATCCGGTCATTTTTCTCGTCCTACAACTGACACCTTTCGATTGGCTCTTTTACTCATTCAACAAATATCGCGATTACGAAAAATACCGGGAAGTATTAAAGAAAACGATAGAAAAGCCTGCTGACACGCTTTTGCAGAAAAAATTGATCAGGATGGAAAAAAAACTTGAAAATGACCATTGAGGAATTACAAAAAAAAGTAGACGAATGGATCAAATCCCATGGAGTTCGCTATTTTGACGAGCTTACCAATATGGCCATACTTAGCGAAGAGGTGGGAGAAGTAGCACGAATTATGTCTCGCAAATACGGAGAACAGTCGTTTAAAAAAGGGGAAGAAGAATTGGAGTTGGCCGATGAACTGGCCGATGTGTTATTTGTCCTGATCTGCATTGCCAATCAGACCGGAGTCAAGCTTAGCGAAGCCATAGAAAAAAATCTGCTAAAAAAGACAAAGCGAGACGGAGAGCGGCACCAAGGCAATAAAAAATTGAATTCATGAAGCAAAAACTTGTAATGGCCCTCATTCTATTTATGAATTCCTATTGGATTCAGGCACAGAGTGGCTGGTTCACACCATTTGAGGAAAGCGGTAGGAAAAAATCGGCCAGTTATCAGGAAAGCAATGACTTTTACAGGAGATTGGCCGAAGTCTATCCGGATAGGGTCAAGATGCTGCAATATGGAAATTCGGATGTAGGAAAACCCATTAAGTTGGTAATACTATCAAAAGATGGATACTTCAGCCCCCAGGAAGCCCGGAAGAATGGAAAACTCGTATTTATGATCATGAATGGCATTCATCCGGGCGAATCATGTGGTGTGGATGCCTCTATGATGTTTGTCAGGGACCTGGTAACCGGCCATTTAAATGATGATTTACTGGATCATGTAGTGTTTTGCATAATTCCTATTTACAATGTGGGCGGTTCTCTGAATCGCAGCTGTTGTACAAGAGCCAATCAGAAGGGGCCGACAGAGCAGGGATTCAGAGGCAATGCACGCAACCTGGATCTGAACCGGGATTTTGCCAAAGCCGAAGCGCTCAATACACGTACGTTTATACGCATGTATCAAAGCTGGAAGCCGGAACTCTTTCTTGATACACATACCTCTGATGGAGCCGACTATCAATACGTGATGACTCTCATCTCCACACAGAAAGATAAACTTCATCCCTTGATGTCGGATTATATGAGCAATGACCTGGAACCTGCTATTTATCAATCGATGAAAGAGAAAGGCTTTGAGATGTCTCCGTATGTTTTTTCGATGAATCGCACGCCAGAGAGTGGAATCCGAGCATATCTCGAAACACCTCGTTATTCCACAGGATATACCGCACTTTTCAACACCATCGGCTTTGTATCGGAAGCCCACATGCTCAAAACTTTTGATCAAAGAGTACAGGGAACCTATGCACTGATACGGAGCATTGCCGAGGAGGCAAATAAAGATGCAGAAGAAATTTTTACCCTCAAAAAGAAAGCCGACAGGGAAGTCAGCCTGCAAGATCGCTTTGATCTGAATTGGGAGTTGGATACATCTAAATATCGAATAATCGACTTCAAAGGATATGAAGCAAGCTACAGAAAGAGCCGAGTGACGGGATTGATGCAACTGTATTACGATGAAAGCAAGCCTTATACCCGGCCAGTTCGATACTATAACAGCTACCGGGTCACTGATTCCGTGCGAAAACCCGTAGCTTATATTATTCCTCAGGCCTGGCGTGAGGTTATTGAACTCCTGAAATTGAACGGGGTCAAGCTCTATAGGATGGATAAGGATACCGTACTTTCTCTGCAATGCTATTACGTCAGAGATGTAAAAACACTTGACTTTCCCTGGGAGGGGCACTATGCTCATACCGACTTGCGCAGAGAAGAAAAAATGCAGGAAATTCCGGTCTACATGGGTGACTATGTGGTATTTCCCGATCAGGAAAGCAACCGCTATATCGTGGAGATGCTCGAACCCCGTGCCGTGGATTCATGGTTTCGATGGAATTTTTTCGATGAAATATTGATGCAGAAGGAATATTTCAGTGATTATGTCTTTGATATCAGCGCAGAGGAGATCCTGAGAAATGACGAAGTACTGCGAATGCAATTTGAGGAGAAAAAAGTGCAAGACGAAGAATTTGCCCAGAGCAATCGCAAGCAGCTGCAGTTTATCTATACACATTCACCTTACTACGAGAAGAGTCATCAGCGCTACCCGGTTTACCGCTTAATGCAAATAATGAGGCTACCCATAATGAACTAGGATTTGGAGCCTTTATCTTTGGTAGAGTGAAAAAAGTATTTTTACTCCTTCTTTGTACAGTTTCTTTTCATTGCATTTTCTCTCAGCCAAGGCTTGAGATAGGGGCTCTATACGGCTTGCCGCGTTACGATGATTTTTTCCGTTTTGAATTTGAAAGCCGGCTGGGATATCAGTTGGGCTTTTCCTTTCAGCGACCCGATGGCATTATCGTTGGCGCCCATGTGGATATATTGAGTTTTCAGCCCTATACGACAAATTTTACCGGAATTAAAGAAGCAGCATATCGGGGATATAATTTTCAGATTTCATATGCGGGCAAAGAATCAGGAATGGCACACTTAGAACCGTTTGCAGCAGCAGGATACGGAAGCATTAATTACAACTCCGGAGGCTTGAAGAGCCAGGCCATGCTGTTGAAATTAGGAGCTGTCTTCATCTGGAAGCCGGAGGATGGATATGAACTTACTGTCAGCATGTCATGGCTGAGTTATTTTGATAAATTCGGAAAAGGTCTAAATTCCTCTGACAGTCGGCATTTACAATTGTTCCTGATTTCAGGCGGATTTTTTATCTGGCCATAGTTCAGAATATCAGGCTATTTTAAAGGTACAAAAGGAGTTTTGCATACTTCCGCTGGCAGATCTTTGTTCCTGACCTGAATGAAGATTTCTGCTCCCGGTGTGGCAAATTCTTTTTTTACATAGCCCATACCGATGCCTTCCTTCAATACAGGCGACATAGTGCCTGACGTGACATGTCCGATCTTTTTTCCTTCAGAGTCCACAATGATATAACCATGTCGCGGAATGCCCTTGGCTTTCATTTTAAAGCCCACCAATTTTCGTTTGATGCCTTCTTTTTTTATCTGTTCCAGCTTCTTGCGGCCCACAAAGTCATTGCCTTCCACAAATTTGGTAACCCAACCCAAGCCCGCTTCCAACGGATTGGTGTGATCATCTATGTCGTTGCCATAAAGACAATAACCGGCCTCAAGGCGCAAGGTGTCTCGTGCGCCTAAGCCGATGGGCTTGATTCCGAACTCTTCGCCCGCCTTCATTATGGAATCCCACATTGCATCGGCATCAGAAGGAGAAAAGTAGATCTCGAAGCCTCCTGAACCGGTGTAACCGGTAGCGGATATAAGGACATCATCAATGCCTGCCATACGCCCTTTGGTAAAGTGATAAAAAGAAATGTCAGATAAGTTGACATCGCTTAGTTTTTGTAATGTCTCTGTTGCCCGGGGGCCCTGAATGGCAAGAAGTGCATAGTCATCTGACAAGTTCTGCATCTGGACATCAAACTGGTTTTGAGAGTTGATCCAGTGCCAGTCTTTTTCAATGTTTGAAGCATTTACTACAAGAAGATAGTCTTGGTCGTCCAATTTATATACGATGAGATCATCCACAATACCGGCATTTTCACTGGGCATGCAATTGTACTGAGCGCGGCCTGCGGTCAGCCGGCTTATATCGTTGGAGGTCACCTTTTGTACCAGCCGTTCCGCTTCTTTTCCGTTTATCCGGAATTCCCCCATGTGCGAAACATCAAAAACACCAACAGCAGACCTTACCGTCAGGTGTTCATCATTAATTCTGGAATAAGAAATCGGCATTTCATAACTGGCAAAAGGGGCCATACGTGCGCGCAGTGCGAGGTGTTTCTTATAAAAAGGTGTGTGCTTCATTTGAAGTAAGATATTTGAAACGCAAAACTAAACATTATGAAAAAGTAAAAAATCAAAAAAATAAGTCCTTGCAGTGACCTAAGTCCAAAGTTTTTGAAATTAAATTTTTATCTATAGTTTCACTAACGAAAGGAAAAGCAAAGAGGCAAAAACCCGCGGCAATTAAGGGATTTGAATCCTTTTATGATAGGAATAGATAGACAGGAACAAGGTAAAGTGTCTTATAAAGTGGTTAATAAAACGGGGAGGTGGAATTAAATTTATAACAATGGTTCAGAATATATTTTCATTTTTTTAATTTTGGCTCTGATTGTACTTTGATGATTACATATTTTTGGGTGTTGAATCGATATCGGCCGTAAATTAAATTTGAGATGGTGCGAGGTTCTCAAAAACTTTGATGTGTAGCAAGGGTTCATGAATAAAAATTTATTGTGAAACGCCTTCTACGCATGAATTTTTTGATATATTTAACACCCGAAATGTGGAAAAATTATTGTAGCAATTTATAAAATCATTACCTAAAAGGCGAACATATGATCATTAGAAAATTACTCAGAAAAACAGCATTATTCCTTGTATTTGTGTTGTTTGCATCTCTTTCTGCGCAAGCACAATCAGCTAACCCCAACGGTGGAACCACGCAAGTTGCAGCAGACGTACAGGCCGGTCAGCAGGTCGGTACAGATCAAAATAATGCACCTGTATTGGAATTGGCGGGTACTGTCAGCACCAACAATGGAGGGCAGAATACAAATAATGGCGCCTCTACTACAAGCCTAAATGCGGCTCAGAAGAGTGACTTGCAAGCCAGCATTGACAATTTTGAAAAGATGCTTCTTGATCCCAACCTTTCCCAGGAGATGAGAACAGCTGTAGAAAACAAACTGACGATATATAAAGCCCTGCTTCAGGGTCAGTAAAATCAATTATTGAACAGTAGTAGATATAATACAACGACTAAACCTAAAATCTCACAAAAAATAGCGACATGAGGGAGATATTTTACAAAAGCCTTTCAATTCTGGCACTTACATTGGTCCTTACTTCGTCTGCCGCATATGCGCAGCCGGTAATAGACACCTTGTTGTTTGAGGACTTTAACAATTGTAGCGCGAGTGCACCAACAGGATGGACTGATACAATTGTGGAAGGCCCAATCGGTTGGGTGTACAACAAAAACGGGCAGGCAGGCGGAAGCCTGAATGGTACTTGTGCCATGGTGTTTGATGATTTCTTTACAGCACCTAACCCTCCAAACTGGGCGTATGTTACTACCTCCAACTTTGATGCAACAGGTTTAAATAATGTGCAGCTCGTATTTGATTACAATATGACGGAAACGCAAAACAGTGGAGGCAATGTACCCCCTATTGATGCGCACTTCCGAATTTACGTATGGAATGGATACAAGTGGGTGCAAATATATGATGAGGATGATGACAAGCCAAGTGCTAGCAACTTTGGCTTTTTCACTCGTACGCTCAATCTGATGCCCTATGTTAATCCGGATATGCGTCTTCGTTTTGAATATGAAGACAATGGATGGTCAGATGGTGTTTCGGTTGACAATATACTTGTAAGAGGCGAAATACCTTTTCAATATGATGCCAGAGTATTGAGAGGGTACGATACGGTAGAGTATACTCGAATCCCTTATGCGCAAACGCCACATAATGTGAAAGCTATTGGTGAAAACTACGGCACCGACCCCTTGACTGGAGTGGTTATTACAACTACTATTTCGGAACCTCTTTCAGGAACCGTGCTGACCGAAAGTTCTGCGCCTATGAATCTGAATCCTGGAGATACATTTGAGTTTCAGTGGCCTGGTGGAGGTTTTGTTCATCCTTTCCCGGGAATATGGATTATTCAGCATAGCATTACTTCCAATGAACCGGATGCATGGATGGGTAATAACTCGGTAGTTCCCTGGAGACAAGGATTCTCAAATGACATATATGCTCGTGATGATAGTAATTTTGTAAATGGCATCGGATTTAATGGTGCAAGTGGAGAGTTGGCCCAGATATTTCACAATCGATACGAAAGCATACTTACCAACATTCAATTTCAGCTTGGAAATACGGCAACACAGGCTTATCCGACCGTTGGGGATCCCTTCCAGGTGAGAGTGTACAAATGTGTAGATAATGTGCCCGATTCTGTCGTTTATGAATCTCCTGAATATAATGTACAGGGAAGTGCTGCTATTTGGTATGATATTCCAGTCCTGGGAGGAGGAATCATTCTTCAGCCCGATACCTATGCCATCGCATTGGTACAAAATGGTACAAACAATATTTCCCTTGCCTTTAGCAATACGCTCTTCGTTAAAAGAAAGATATTGTTTAATGGCGGTGGTGGTTGGACCCCCGTAGAATTCGCAAACTTCAGAATTGCATATTCATTGCGGGGACAGTTTGGATGCATGCGATTGAATCCCGGCAAAGACTCTGCAATTTGTAGTGATCAGTCTTATATGTTGGGAGGCGACCCAACAGCTTCCGGTGTAACGGGTCCGATAAGTTATTCATGGACTCCGGCTGCAGGTCTGGATGATCCTACATCAGCCAATCCGATTTTTACCCCGAGCGATACCGGTGAATTTGTTTTCACGGTTACGGCTTCGGATACAGCCGGATGTGTTCAGACATCTACGGTTACAGTACGGGTAAATCCTGCACCACAGGCTGCTATTGCCGGTCTGCAGACAGATTATTGTATTTATGACGATCCGGATACCCTA
>Ga0114931_10005739_pt1 | contig 15342 bp, 15 predicted proteins | sample 2SBtaG_FD_89579 | JGI IMG/M metagenome (GOLD analysis project Ga0114931, IMG submission 89579) | Deep subsurface microbial communities from Kolumbo volcano to uncover new lineages of life (NeLLi) - 2SBTROV14_V59a metaG | ecosystem: Environmental > Aquatic > Marine > Volcanic | place: Kolumbo...
AATTCGGGCTATAAAGTATTTGTGAAATATTTCTCAAAGCCACCACAAAAGACCGTTCTCACGTTGAGTTTTTCTGGCTAACCTTATAAAATGCTTTTTTCGTAATGAGCGGCAATTCGGAATCTTTTGAAAAAGAGAATGTAACACCTCTGACGCATCGACGAATACTAATGTTGATGGCGTTTGTAGTGGCAGTCAGCAGTATTTTAGGTTTGATTTTAGGCACTCTAAGGTTTTCTTTCGGAGTTCTTTTTGGCGGTATTTTATCGTTCTTAAATTATTATTGGATGAAATGGTCGCTTAAACGCAATTTTGAAGCGGCTTCTGTTGGAGGGAAACCAGGCGTCTTGGGCTTTCAATATATACTCCGGTACGTAGCATTTGGGTTGTTGTTAGTTGGCGTTTATCTTGCTGAAACAGTTCCTGTTACTTCGGTTATTTTGGGGCTTGCGGGTTTTGCTTTTGCGATTATGATTGAAGGTGTAATACGAATATTTGAGGGGAATTAATGTTTTTATTTGCAGAAGGCGGCGGGCATCATACTCCAATCGTCGTGGAATTTATAAACACATATTTGGGTCAGCCGGTACACGAGTTTCAGATGCAATGGACGTATCCGGTTTGGGAATTAATTCTCGGAAAACTTGGCACTACGCCCGAGGCTGTTTTTGGACCATATACGCCAGAGACGGCGATTCCCTGGTACACGATAATGTTTACGATAGCGTGTATCTTATCGGTTTGCGTTATTTGGGTTTTCAAAGGGAAATTGTCAGAGGACGATCCGACGCACGGTCAGCTTACTATGGAAGCAGGGTTTTTGGCGATAAAAGATCTTGTGGTGAGTGTGATCGGTGAGCACGGTTACAAATATTTTCCGGTGGTTGCAACATTTGCTGTACTTGTTCTGATTTCAAATCTAATGGGGTTATTCCCAGCATTTATGGCACCGACTGCACATATTAGTGTGACTTTTGCACTTGGTATTACTTCGTTTATTTATTACAACTACGTCGGTATCCATGAAAACGGAATTTTAAAGCATTTAGCCCACTTTGCTGGTCCGAGATTGCCGCTGTTACTGGCGTTGATTATTACGCCCTTGATTTTTGGAATCGAACTTGTTAGCAACATGATTCGACCGGCAACATTGGCATTGCGACTTTTTGCTAATATGTTTGCGGATGAGCAAATTTCTATGCAGATTTCCGGATTGGCACCGCCTTTTACTCAGTTTCTTCTTCCGGTATTGATCATGCCGCTTGCGGTTTTTGTGGCATTTGTACAAACTCTTGTGTTTACAATTCTTTCTATGATTTATATAGGTGAAGTGTCGCATGCACACGACGATCATAACGATGAGGAAGAAAAAAACGAAGATCAAGGGGGAAATGCGGAAGTTGCGGCAGCTGCCGCGTAAGAGTTTTGGATAGTGACTAACGCATTCGCGTTAATGATTTGATAATTTGCAAAAACGCTTTTTGTTTTTGTTATTGAAAACGGGCTTAGGACAATTTTGACATAAACTTGCATTTATATCAGATATGCCCACACGCTACAGGAGCCGCGACTCTACGTGAGTATAAATCGTGCGCATACCGGAAGTGAGGCGAAATTATTCCCCGCGAGTTTTTTTGACTACCTGTTCTTTGCCAAATTTAGATAAAACAGGAGATTAAAATGAAAAAATTTAGATACATAATTTTTGCGATTCCGGCGATTGCTTTGTTGGCGATTCCGGCATTAGCGCAGGCTGCACCTGGTGCGGCTGCTGGTCATAATGCTTTTACGGTAAGTGCTGCAAAGGCAATTGGCGCAGGTATTGGATTTGGCTTTGCAGCTGGTCTTGCCGGCATAGGTCAAGGGCTTGTTGGTTCGCGAGCCGCAGAAGGCGCAGCGCGCAATCCGGGCGCAGCAGGAACGGTGCAAACTCTTATGATTATTGCGTTGGCTCTTATCGAGTCATTGGTTTTGTTTGCGCTGCTTATTGTTTTTGTTGTTTTGCGTCCCGCGTAACAATTAAATTTAGATTTTATATACGCGGATGGGGTACACAGCTTCATCCGCGTTTTTGTTTCAAATTGCTTTTTTATGTGTTACAACTAAATTGGTTAGTTTGGAATCAAAATAAGCGATTTAACGCAAATTTTAGCGGTGTTTCGCGTTCCTTGCACGTATAGAAAAATGATCGACGAATTTATAGGAAAAACTTTAGCGGGGAAATACAGAATCGAAGAAATTCTGCGTTCGAGCGATTTAGGAAATATTTATCGCGCCACCCACCTTTTAATGGAAAAATCGGTCTCCGTTAAAATTCTCGCGTCTGCTCTCGCTGTCGATGAAAATATCGTTGGAAGGTTTTCCGTTGAAGCCCGAACAGTTTCACGCCTTTCCCATCCCAATATCTTGAATGTAACAGATTTTGGAAAAGATGAGAGGGGCGTTGTGTTTATTGTTATGGAAGACGCCGAGGGAGAATCACTGAACGATGTCGTAAAACGTGAGGGAGCATTTTCGATAGAACGAGCTGTCAGAATCGCGCGGCAGATTGCCTCTGCACTTGCGACTGCTCATTCAAATCGGATAGTTCATCGAGGTTTAACCAGCAATAAGATTTTGGTTATAAAAAGAGAAGACGGATCGGAACTTATAAAGGTTTTGGACCTTGGGTCATTCGAGGTTGGCGGTAAAGCCGACTTTGAAGAGAAAAGTTCGATTGAGGATTTGGCGTTTCATTCGCCGGAGCAATGTGCGGAACAATCGGAAGCGGATCAAGTCGGCAACATTTATTCGCTCGGTATTATATTTTACGAAATGCTGGCTGGGGAAGTGCCGTTCATGTCCGACGACCCGACTGAATTGATGTTAAAGCACGCTGAAGTTCCTCCGCCGCCTCTCGCTGCTTTTAGGGATGATGTTCCGGACGAAATTGAGCCTATATTGATTCGCGCATTGGCAAAAAACCCTGACTTGCGTTATCAATCCGTTGCGGCTTTTGGAGAAGATTTGAAGGAGGCAATGCAGCTAAAAACGGATGATAGTTCGATCATTATTCCGGATGCAAATGCCGCGGCTTCAAACGCAGCTTCGCAAAATAATTTATGGAAAACGGCTTTTCTTGTTTTGGCTGGGATTTCTCTGATGGCGTTTGGATTGATCTATTTTACTAAAACAAAACAGACAAATCCTCAGACGGTACAAACCGATGAAAATGGTTTGCCGGTTCAACCCTTAAATCCGGCGACAGGGTTAAACGAACAAAATCTTCCGAATTTAAGTGATTATCCGACGAATTCTATGGATCCAAATGATCCGACCATCCGACCAAACGTTGGAGGCGGAGATGGTTACGATCCTTGGAAAAATGGCGGCAGACCGCCAGTAGGTGCACCTCCCGTAGGCGGAGAATATGTAACAATTCCTCCGCGTTCGGGGAATCCGCTTCCACCCGGAACGGAAAGGTATATTGACGGCGACGGTAACGAGATAATTCTTGTTCCGAAAACATCTCCAACAAAGCCGGTTGAAGGAAAAACTACAGCCAAACCGGAAAAATCACCGGGGACCGCGAAACCGACGCCTTCGCCAAAAGCAACCCAGGGAAACGATGTAAAAACGACCGGAAAGAAACCTAAGGTGGAAGGGAAGAAGCCGGCAAAAGGAGCTGAAAAACCAAAACCGAAGAAACCTGTTGAAAAGCCAAAGAAAAAACAGATTCAAAGCGGGAAAGAACAGGACACATAGGAAATTGAAAATCGGGTTAAGTATTAAAAACTGCGTAAACAATATCACGCAGTTTTTTTTCATTGTCTAAGATTACGCTGTTTTCAACGACGTATATTGGAACTTTAAATTGAATATGTTGAAGTTTCACGGCATCCTTGGCGGTGGTATATAGACAATCACATGCTTTCATTGTTGCTTCGTTTTCTATCTCGAGTGCATCTTTTTGACTATATTGGTAGTGATTGCGAAAAGTTTTTGTTGCGACGATATCTATTCCCTCGAGTCTAAGTTGATAAAAAAAATTATTTGGGTTGCCAAGTGCGCAAAAAGCGAATACGCCAGAGTCTTGTTGAACTAATTCTACGTGTTCTAACGATGATTCGCCGTGAAACGCGTCTAGTTTCGTAACTCTAGAGATTTTATTATTGGCACAAAGAATTTCTGATGTCGGGTTTAGTCGTTTGAGTTCCATCCTAAGACTATCAATGTTCTCAACTAAATTTCCTCGGGTAATTATGATTAAATCCGACCTTTCGAGGCTCCTAAGCGGTTCTCGCAGGATTCCGGACGGCAAGGTTTTTCGATTTCCAAAAGGGTTCGTTGCGTCGATTGAGACAATGTCTAAATCGCGTTTTATTTTCAAATGTTGAAAGGCATCATCGAGAATACAAACCGTTGCACCAAATTTCTGTATCGCCCACCGTCCAGCCGCTACGCGGTCAGCGTCTGCGACGACAATTGCTTGTCCCAATAACTTCTTTGCAATTTCAAATGGTTCGTCACCGCTTATTCTCGGACTCGCTAAGATATTTGCTCCATCTGATACTAGAACGCGCTTTTTTTCATTTTCGCGTTTGTAGCCCCGGGAAATCACGCAAACCCTTTCACCTTTTTCCGCAAGAATATTTGCAATATGGATTACAAGAGGTGTTTTACCCGTTCCGCCAACAGTAATATTTCAACCGAAATTGTGGGTACTTCAAGTTTGTGAGATTTGAAGAATCCCGTTTCATACTGGGTGTTTCGTTTGTCGATAATTTTGCTGTAAAGCCAGCTAAAAGCCGAGAGCATATGCTAATTATCAATGAGGAATCAAAAACCGCAAGCCCCAATTTACTTTTTGTTCGTTGTTTGTATCAATCGATCTAGTTTGATCCGAGCTGATCCGCTGTCGATACTTTGCTCGGCAAGCCGCGCCGCCTGCATAGGGTTATTACTTTTTCCACCAACAAGAAGGGCGGCGGCGGCGTTCATGACCACTAAAGAGCGTGATTCGTCGCGACGGTTGCTATCGAGAACATCTCGAATTATCTCCGCGCTCTTTTGCGGCGACTCAGCTTTTAGGTGTTTTATTTCAGCGCTTTGTAAGCCAAAATCCTCTGGTGACAACTGGAAGTTCCGAATTTTATTTCCAACAACTTCGGCTATCTGAGTGCTGCCGCTAAGCGTCAATTCATCAAGTCCATCTGACCCATGAACAACCCATGCTTTTTTTCGCCCGAGCAAAGCTAAAGCCTGCGCCATCGGTTCGATAAGCGATGGATGCCAAACTCCCACTAACTGTCTCGGGGCGTTTGAAGGGTTAGATAAAACTCCGAGCAAATTTAGGCTGCTCCTGATTCCGAGTTTGCGTTTTACATCGGCGACACGAAGAAGGGATCGGTGGAATTTGGGGGCAAACATAAAACAAATTCCAGCCCCGTTCAGACAAGCTTGGGCAAGTTTTTTTTCGACCGAGATTTTTACATCCAGTTTACTTAAAACATCGGCACTCCCTGTTTTGCTTGTTACTGCACGATTAGTATGTTTCGCCACTGCAAGACCCGCACCAGCTACGACAAAGGCTGCTGCGGTTGAAACGTTAAAGGTTTTCGCCGGGCTTGAACCGGTTCCGGAGGTATCGATGAAATTCTTGTGGTGTGTAGAAATCTTAGATGATTGGGCGTTCATCACATTTGCCATTCCCGCTAACTCTTCGAATGTCTCACCTTTGCTTACTAATGCGACGATCGACGCAGCTATTTGTTCCGGTGATGCGTCGCGGCTGGTTAGCGCGCGAAAAAAATCTGAGGACTCCTTTGGATTCAGATTCTCTCCCCGCATAAGTTTTACTAAAAACTCATGAAGCGGTGTGTTAGCTTTCTGGTTTGTGGCTGCTCTTGATGTATTAAGGAGCCAGTCGGATTTACGCATGGTTGAATTATAGTTGAAATTTGAGGGCTGAGAAAGAATTGTATCTGTGGCGAGATCTTTTATGTGAGTTAATAAGCGAAAAAACTCCTACATCTATACTCTCAAAAGTCGAGGAAGTTTTGCAAGAGTTTTTTTCCTTCGGGAGTTAAAATTGACTCTGGGTGAAACTGTACTCCCTCGATTTTAGCATTTTTATGACGCAACCCCATTATTGTTCCATCTGATGTCTCTGCGGATATCGTTAGACATTTGGGGAGTGATTTGCGTTCCACGGTTAGCGAATGATAGCGTCCGGCTTGGATTTCATTTTCAATGTTTTTGAAAAGCCCCTTACCATCATGGGCGATCACGGAAGATTTGCCATGTCTCGGCTCCGGTGCTCGGATTACCTTGCCGCCGAAGAATTGACCAATTGCCTGATGACCAAGGCAAACCCCTATAATAGGAATTTTGTTCGCGAAGTGTTTGATTAACTCTAGAGAAATTCCTGCGTTATCCGGAGTTCCTGGTCCCGGAGATATAAGAATTTGCGAAGGATTCAATTTGGTTGCCTCATCAACACTGATCTCATCATTTCGGAAAACGGACATTGTCGCGCCTAATTCGCCCAGATATTGCACCAGGTTGTAGGTGAAAGAATCGTAATTGTCGATTACAAGAAGCATTGGTTTCGGTTGGAACTACTTAAGCAGCTCGATTAACTTATTGTATTTGAACTTTTTTGCCCAGAAAAGCGCGTTTTCGCCATCTCTATTTTTGATTTTTTTATCGGCTCCTTTTGCTAGAAGCATCTTTACGATTTTTAGCCTTGTATCGGAAGTGATATCGCTATTTGAAACGGCATAAATTAATGGGGTATTTCCATTTGGCTCGGTCCGATTTACGTCGGCTCCATTGTCTAAGAGCAACTTTACAATTTTAGGATTCGCCGATCTTTGAAAAGAGGCTTCTGCGAGCGGAACAGATTTCGCACTATCGATGATATTTGGTTTAGCACCACTTTTAATAAGTTTTTCAACAAGATCTGCTCTTTTTCTCAATACTGCTGCAAAAAGAGCGCTGATGCCCTTCGTCTGAATTCCTTTTCCGCTTAGATCTAAACTATCAAAACGGGTTCGCTGACCAGTTAAATTAACATCCGCATTCTTTTTAAGGAGCAGGTCTATAATTCTATCGCTTTTTTTTAGAACGGCAATATGGATAGGAGAATTACCCAAATCGTCCCGTAAATTAATGTCTGCTCTTATGATCAGGGGGACTAAGATTTCTTCAGATTCCACATGATCAAGCGAATATGTGAGAGCCGTTTCGCCTTTCTCGTTTTTTACGTTTGCATCAATTCCCGCCTCAAAAAAACCATTTACAATGAGTCGGTTTTCATTTTTCAATGCCCTAAAAAACTCTGCTTTAGAAAAACCATAACCTTGCAGCTTGAGCATGCTCTTTGCCATTTTGGGTGAGGTTTTCTCCTTTCCTGGTTTACAACAGAGAGCAAATAACATGAACAAAAGCGTTGCTAAAATAAGAGTTTTGTGTGCGAACTTGTTTGTTAGCGACGTCATACAAAATTATCCTAATCCCGTACCCGTTAGCCAATGTCCGCCATCTACGACAAGGGTCACGCCGTTTATATAGCCCGCTGCTTCGGAACATAGAAATAGCGCAGAGCTTTCTATATCCTTAATTCTCCCAAACCTGCGTAGCGGGATTTTTTTCTCAAGAGCCTCTTTGAGTTGCGGCGGGAGCAGACGTTTCATTCCTTCTGTGTCTTCTATGGGTCCGGGGGCGATTCCATTTACCCGAATTCCGTATTTCCCCCATTCAACGGCTAGATTTCTTGTGATTGCGTCAACGCCAGCTTTTGCAGCTGAAACGTGAATTTGCATTGGCGTGCCTAGGTAATGAAGCGTGGCGGAGATGTTCAAAATCTGTCCCTTATTTTCTTTTAACTGTTCAAAAGATGCCCGACAGACATTAAACGTACCTTTCGTATCGATGTCTATAACTGTGCCGAACCCATTTGAAGTTAGGTCTTTCGCATTACATAAGAAATTTCCGGCAGCTCCATTTACAACGATATCGACTTTACCAAAATGCTCGACCGTTTGATTGACGGCATTTTCAACGGCTTCGTAATCTCTGACATCTGAGGCAACAGCAAAACACTCTCCGCCGACTTTTTCGATTGTTGCTTTCATCGGCTCAAGGTTTTCGGTTTTTCTTGATGTAATTGCGACTTTTGCGCCTGCGGCAGCCAACGCTTGGGTGATGCCACCAGTAATTCCCGTTCCGCCGCCTGTTACAAACGCAACTTTTCCCTGTAAAATGTTATCTACAAAAATATTATTGGTCATACGCGAAGATTTTAACATAAAATTTGGATGGGTAAGATTCTAAGATGCGCTTATTTGTTGAAAGGCTAAAACAAAGGAATTTTAAGTTTCAAAATACGAACATTTTTCTTGTCGTTCGATTACTTCTGCTCGTGGTTTTGTTAGTTGGAATTTTTGACTCGTGCGGATTTAGCGCGCGGTCGAGTACGGATATGCGAGCCTTTTTTCCAAAGGAAGCCTTGATCTATTTGGAATCAGATAATTTGGGGAAAACGCTTCAGGGTTTAACCGAAAGTGAAGCCTTTAAGCGTTATTCGAGTACCGCACGGGATTTCTCAGTTATAAACGGTCTCCAATTTGCGGTAGGCATCGTTGGGTTTGCGACAAACGAAAAACGGGTAACCAGCGAGCAGTCAATAATAAACTTAAAGCCACAGTTTGTCGTGGTTGCTGAAACACACGCTTGGAATTGGCAAATAAATTCGTTGGTGGAAAATAATTTAAACGGATTTGTAAGAGGGATTTATGGCGACGATTCCAAATTGGAAACATCGGATAGAGATGGAGAAAAGTGGTTTACTTGGACCGCTAAAGACGGGCGGAAGACTTTTGCGGCGATTTCGGGGACGCAAATCTTTTTTAGTAATAATGAAAAAGCACTCAACCAATGCTTGGATGCAAAAAAAGGAAAAGTTGAAGATTTACGAAAACTCCAAAGCCTCGCGATCGAACGCGAAAAGGAGAAAGGAAAAATTGCGTTCGGATTTATTTCGAATGCAGGTGTAAAAAGTGTTGCAGATTTGGTTGGTGTGTCGATCGCCCTAGAAAAATCGGAAGATGAAAATGCGCGTGGTTTAATTTCACGAATATTGCCGCAGATTTTGAAAAACACAACGAAGCATATAGCTTGGTTTGCTCATAAACGCGAAAAAGGAATTGAGGATAGAGTCGTAATAAAAACCAGCAAGGAGATATCAGATGTCCTGAGCGAAACGATCGTGTCTTCTAATCCAAGGAACAAAGATTTGTTTACATTTGTTCCGCCGGAAGCTTTCTCTGTGACGCGATATGACCTGAAGAAACCTCAGATCGCTTTTCGCAGTTTGCTATTAGTGGTAGCAAAAAATGTTGATCCGATAACTGGCAAGTTTCTTGGTGTGCTGTCAAACTCTTTACTGGAGTCCTATGGCATCGCAAATGCCGAAGCTTTTTTAGCGTTGGTTAAATCCGAAATGATAAGCGTTACGCTTGATGAGGACGAAGACAAATCATTTGCAGTAATAAAGACGAAGGATCTTGAAAAACTTAAACGGACAATTTCCAAGGGAATTCATTTTCATGAGATGCCGACAAAGCGATATGGGGCTGATGTGTGGGAGTCTCAAGATAAAACTTTGGCGGTAGCCGTAGTTGAGAATGTGATGCTGTTGGGTGATTTAAGGAGCGTGTATGAGAGTCTTTCCTATGCAAATAAAAAAGGCGATCGCCCGAAAAATAGCCTTTTTGCAAAAATGAACGAGAGTAATGCGGCGGCGGCAACAACTGAAATAAATATTAAGGGGCACGAGAAAATCGTGAGAGTTCTGGGACGTGTAAAAACCAATTTAGCGGGAAAGACTTCCCGAATCTCGACTGAAACTTATTTTAACAAAACCGGAATCGAGCGGAGATATATTTCAGACTTCGGTTTTATAGGGACTATTCTTGAACAATTCGCGACCGAATAGATTATTTTTTTGGATTGGAAAGCTTGTAAACCTTGATAAAAAATTTATCATTACCAATCTCGATATTATTCTGTCCCGGAGCACCAAAAACTTCTACTATTTCGTAATTACTTTCGATCCAGTCCATTAATGTTGTATAAAAGTCGCGACCAAAGTTGTCCTTTCCAAATTCCGCCATTTTCCGATTAACCAAAAAGATGTACTTTACTTTTGCCTCACGTAGCTTTTTGATAACGCTCAACTCACCTTTTTCATCCAGGAAGTCCGGAATAAAAATCTGGTGTCTGAGGTTTATTCTGCGGTTGGTTAGAAATGCCAACGCGTTTCCCTCAGGCAGTACACTTATGATTTCACCTCGACTTGTATTGTTTTCAATAAAACGCAGTGTTTGATTTATTATCTCCCCATCCCGCCTATTTATAATTACCTGACCTCGCTCCGCTTTTACCTCAAAATTAAATTGCCGCGAATATCTGACATAAAATATTATGGATGCCGAAAGTGATACAACAAGGCAAATTCCTATGCCGATTTTCCTTGCGCGAAGAAAAGAAGAATCATCACTCGTCCATTTTTTTATCGCCTTTGGTAAGCCAAGCATCACTACATAACACACGAGAATTAGAGATAATTGGATAAAAAACTACCGGCAAAGCCGCCGCCGGGAACTCGTAAAAGGACTCGAAAAAGAGCTGTTAGTGCGCCAACAGAAAGAATAAAAATAAAGGTTCGATGCAGGCTCTCGGAAGATCTGGTAGAACCGGATGTGTTCTCGTTTCGCTTGAACCATTGGTAGATGATTGTTGCGAGTAAAAAAATCGGCATCGCGCGCAAAGGACTTCCTTCCCAATCACCAAAAGAGAAAAATAAAATTATGAATGTAGTTATCAAAGAAATCGCAAGGATTAGTATCGTTTTGCGACGTAATTTCTTAGCAAAATCGCTGAAAAACACGATCAACGAAAGAATGCCCAAACTGAAGGCAAAAGCTCCAATCATTTGAAAAAACGAATATAGAGGGTGATCAAAGCCGGATCGAAATTGGTTATAGATTACTAAGGATTTAGGAATGTGAGTATAAAATAAATGGCAATCGACGATAAGGATTCGCCAGTCGATTAGATAAAATAACAAACCGTAAATTGGGAAAGAGATTAGCGCGGCAGGAACGCCCACGTAAAGAAGACGTGTTATCAGTACTTTTACGTCATTGCTATGAAGGTAGATTAGAGCAGCACAGACAGAAACAATCGCGACAAGAGAGAACTCGTGTTTCGAAATTAATGTTAATCCTGTAAAGATTCCTGCGAATATTAACTCAACTTTTTGCCGTTTCTCAGCATATCGAAGGACGAATAAGAGCGTCAAAAGGGAGAAAATCGCAGCGTAGTGAGCCGAAAACGAGTAGGGCTGAATCAAATTACCATGAGGTTTGAAAACCAATAGAATGATGATTAGCGAAACAGTAATGGAGGATTCGAATTTCGGAAGAATCCGGTGAGAGATTCGGTAACAAATGATCGAGAGAAGAATGGATAGGATAAAACCGCTAACGATTAAAGTATCTAAATGTGCCCCAAAAATCTCATAGAGCAAGGCGTTGAAATAAGGAGCGAATGGCGGATAAGTAAAATGAATGTCGCGATAGAGCAGTTCACCGGTAAGAAGACGATACGGCAGATCCATCTCTCGACCAAGGTCAACAATCAAAGGTGTCCATCGTCTCCAGGATATAAAGGTCATCAGCCCGAACGTAAAGACGGGTAGATATCTCGGATCAAATAGCCGATTAGGTTTAGTCGCAGATCTCATCAATGGATTAAGTCGTCAGTTGCCGATAATTATTACACGATCAAGTATGGTTTTAAAAAGCTAGGTTGTGAAATAAGAATTGAAGGGGGTATTATTTACCGATTAAAGACCGATCAGGATGGGGACGCCTAAATGAAGAACGCTAAAATCGAGAGAAAACCGATGGTGAATTTGGAAGTTGAGTGTCCGTGTCTATCCGTTATCATGCCCGTGTTTAATGAAGAGGCGACTCTGGAGAAGATTGTCGGGAAAGTGTTGGACGTACCGCATTTGTTTGAATTGATAATTGTCGATGACTGCTCAACTGATAGAACTTCACATATTGCCAAGAATCTCGCGGATAAAGATCCAAAAATCCGATATTTTTCTCTTTCGAAGAATCGGGGTAAAACCGATGCCTTGAAAAAGGGATTTGCTCAAGCAAAAGGCGACATTGTTGTGATTCAGGATGCGGACTTAGAATACGATCCTGATGAAATTAAAGGAGTTATTGCGCCGATTTTGGAAGGACACGCTGACGTTGTGTATGGTTCGAGGTTTATGATCAAAAGAGCCGCAAGAGTCTTATATCATAACCACTATGTTGCTAATAAATTTCTGACCTTTTTGTCAAATAGTCTTACGAATCTCAATTTTAGTGATGTTGAAACGTGTTATAAGGCGTTTCGAGGTGAGATTATAAGGAATATGAAGATCACATCCCGTGGGTTTGGTTTTGAAATTGAAGTGACTGCCAAGGTCGCAAAACTGGGGTGTGCGGTATATGAGGTTCCTATTAGCTATTATGGCAGGACATACGAAGAAGGTAAGAAGATAGGTTATAAGGATGGGCTAGCCGCTTTATTTTATGTTTTTAAGTATAATTGGCTTACCAGTGTTAATGGTTCGTTCGGTAATATAACTTCTGTCCGAGCCACCTTAAGAAAAGAACTTCTAAGTGATGATGGGAATATTTGAAAGGTGATCTATTTCTTAGCCTTGCGTTTTAGATATCTTGCGTTCTTTTCGAGCCAATCCTCAGCTTCACAAAAATAGGAAAACTTCTCTTCGTCATTTTTGAATTTTGGTGTGTGGACATAACGCCTGCCATTAGCGAACCTTGCCGGGTGTTTTATGTGTAGCATTTCGTGATAAACGATGTATTCAACAACGAATTTTGGAATCGAGTCGTCGTCTAATGATTTGCTGATAATAATCGTGTTATGAACTGAGTCATAATGTCCTAAACGCCGATAAGTGTTTCGTTTTGACCAGGATAAAATTGTTTCTGGAATCTTGTTTTCAAAATAGACCCAGTTTAATTTTTCAAAAATTCCATCGAGATTGAAAAATTCTCCGACCGAGGAAGTTAGAATTTTTTTCCCTCTGGTTTGTTTATTTCGAAATGCAATATTTTGAAGTTCTTCGCTATTTACAAATTTGCGATAAATATTTCTTGCTTCCTCGGGCACTTTTTTATTTAATAATTTTGCGACCAGAATATATGCAAGTGCTCTTTGGATTTCTAACGGCGCGGTTTGAATAATGTCGGCAATTCTTATCAGCACCCTTCCTTTGCGAATCCTAATAGTATGATTTATGTTGATATAGGGATAAAAACTGATTTCGATAGTTGGCGGGACTTTGCGCTCATCAAAAACTTGAAAGGCTTCTTCGTACAGCTTTTTGATTGTATCGAGATCAAAATCGACCATTTTGTTAATCATTGTTTAACGAATTATTCTTGACAAATAGCAGATTAAAATGCTACTTAATTTAATAGTAAGCATATCTTAAAAAAGATGTGCATTGAAACTCACAGCAAAAAAATGTCAGCGCGCGATCTTAATCTTAATTCTGAGGAGAAAACAAAATTTCCTGACACTCGCGGGCAGGCGATCCTTTCTGTAATAGTTAGTGAACATCTTAATAGTGGTCAGCCAGTCGGTTCAAAGGTCATTGCTAAGAAGTTTGCTGGCAAAACGGGTTTGAGTTCGGCTACGATTCGCAATGTTATGAGCGAATTGGAAATGTACGGACTTTTGGAACAACCGCATACATCAGCTGGACGCATTCCGACTGACGAGGGGTATCGGTTTTACGTAGATAATTTACTCGGCGTTTTAAGCCTCTCAAATGAAGACTTGAGTTTGATTAACAATGAACTTGGGCTTAATGAGATAAACGGCGGCGAAACACCGGATAGATTAATGGAGCGGACCTCGCAGCTTCTTTCAGCTCTTTCAAATAATATAGGTATTGTCGTTTCGCCATCTTTGGCTAACGACAGCATCCAGCATATCGAATTTGTAAACTTATCCGATAAGCGAATCTTGGTTGTTTTAGTTTCGTCGCCAAATATTGTTCATAATAAATTAATACGGCTTAACGAAACTTTTAGTCAGGAAGAACTTGACCGAACATCTCGTTACTTGAACGTCGAGTTTAGCGGGAAAAGTTTGCTGGCGATTCGGGCAAAGATACTCACCTTGATGCACGAAGAAAAAGCTTTGTTCGATAAGATGCTTCAAACTGCAATGATTCTATGTTCTCAAAGCATCGAGAGCGAAGTTGATTTGCATGGCGAGATTTATGTCGATGGAACATCGAATATCCTTACTAAAGGCGATTTCTCCGACGATCTTGAGCAGCTTAGGAAATTGCTTAGAACTATTGAGGAAAAATCCAGGCTTGTTCAAATTCTCGAAGAATGTATCACGAATGACGATTCCGTTAATAACAAAGTTCGAGTTGTAATAGGAAGTGAACATTCAGCAGATTCCTTACAAGATTGCGCGATCATCACCGCGCCGTACAAAATCGGAAACAACTCGCCGATGGGATCATTGAGTGTTTTGGGTCCGACGAGAATCGAATATGCGAGGATGATTTCAGTAGTTAGTTACCTCGCGCAGAAGTTAGAAGAAGTAATGCTTAGAGACTCTGTAAACCTATAAATTGCAGCCTTTTGGCAATCCCATTTTCAAAAGAAAAAATGAGCACCAATAACACTTCAAACGAAGATCAAGTAGAAGACCTAAGTGTCGATGCGGTTTCGGTCGATGACTTCATAAAGGAACTTGAGGAAAAAGAGAAAGATCTCGACATTTCTTCAGACCTGGTTATCGAAGTTGGTAAATCTGAGGTTGAGCATGAGAATATTCATGATTCTTTTGTTCAAGAATCTGCTATGGATTCCGAGCCGGAAACCTCCGCGTCAACCGGAGAAATCTCGCAGGTCGTAGAAAATGAAGAGAATAGAGCTTCTAGTAATGAGATCGAAAAGATTTCGGAGTTAACGGCTGAGATATCTGAGTTAAAGGAAATGTTGAGCCGAAGGCAGAAGGATTTTGACAATTATCGAAAGCGAACAGAAAGAGAAAGATCGGAAACTTTTCGTAACGTAATCGGGAGTTTGGCTGAGCAAATGTTGCCCGTTATGGATAACTTAAACCGTGCGCTTGAAGCATTTTCCGATGTTAATACACATGCTGAAGAGAAGGATATGAAAACCTTTCACGAAGGGATTATTCTTGTAAATCAGCAGTTAAATGGCGTTTTATTAAAGATGG
>Ga0114931_10005740_pt1 | contig 15342 bp, 33 predicted proteins | sample 2SBtaG_FD_89579 | JGI IMG/M metagenome (GOLD analysis project Ga0114931, IMG submission 89579) | Deep subsurface microbial communities from Kolumbo volcano to uncover new lineages of life (NeLLi) - 2SBTROV14_V59a metaG | ecosystem: Environmental > Aquatic > Marine > Volcanic | place: Kolumbo...
CGGCCGTGATCGCGATCCTCGATCTACTGATCGGAGACGAGGAGGCCGTCGATGCTGGTACGTGACTTCGCGCGTCAGGACGAGCCGATGGCCGAGGCCGTGCTCCGGTTCCTCGAGGAGCAGGTGCTGACCGAGAAGCGGACCGATTTCGCGATCGCGTGGGCGAAGCAGAAGCTCAGAGGGCTCAGGATCTTCGGGATCTTCCCCGCCCCGCTCGGCCTGGTGGGCCGCTGGCTCGACCACATGCTGCCCGAACGCGCGCTGGACATGATCCGCGACATGATGGTCGACAAGGGGCTCGTCGATCCGAGGCGCGTCCACCCGGACAACCCCTTCCGGCGGCAATGACCCTCGCCGACGCGCTCCGGAACGCCGTAACGGCCCACGCGGCCCGGCTGGAGACGTCCATCGAGGAGGTCGTGGCCCGGTACGCTCCCGGGGCGCCCGCGAACTGGGGATCCCCGCTGGCCCACCTCGAGCCTGAGTACGCCACGAGGGGCCACCCGGTGTGGGAGGAGATCGCACCTCGGAACGGAATGCCCGGGTTCCTGAGCACGGAATTTAACAACCCCTGGCTCATGGATCTGCATTTCCTCCGGCTGCTCTACGGGATCCGGATGGACATCTGGCATGCCGCACAGGACCCGAGCGTCCCCGAGGTGCACGCGGACGTGCCGATGCGGATCATCTCGGATGCCCGCCAGGCCGGCGGTGCCTCGAAGTCGGAGCACAAGAACCGGCCGTGCCGGGCCGTCGACCTCCAGGTCTACAATGCCTACGAACGGGGGGTGATCGGGACGGCCGCGGTACGGTGTGGGCTCGTCCGAATCGGTCCCTACCCCGGTAAGGACCACAGGAAGGAGCAGGGCTGGCCGAGCCAAGCGAGGGATGCCGCGGGGTTCCACCTGGACGCCTCGACTGCGAACCCGTCGCCGCGGTGGTGGACGAGGTACTGATGCGCCGGCTCGCCCTCGTCGTCGCGCTACTCGTGCTGACCTGCTCGCCGCCTTTGCCTGGCATCGGGCAGAGCCAGGTCGATACGACCGCTCCGCCGATCTGCATCGTCGGCACGCGCCTCACCCGGACCGGCCAGCCCACCGACACGCTCAACGTCGCCTATGCCCTCAGGCCGCTGCCCGACCGCCTGGACAGCGTCCACGTCTGGACAACGTTGGTCAAGGCCGACTGCGACCTCCACGTCCTGGCAGCTCCCTACCTGCTGCGACCCAGAGCGTACTCGGATGTCTGTATGCAAGCCACATCGCGTACCGAGGCCCGGGCTCCACGGTAGTATCCAGATCCCCACCCTATAGGAAGGCGTCGAGTTGAGCCCGCCAGTCGGCGAAATGCGGGTGGTGCGTGGAAGTGGCGGGGACGAGCCCGTAATAGTGGACGTCGGGCGATACCGAATTGCCGAACAGGCGCCGACCCTCGTTGCCGATGTCTCGGAAGCGGCAGTTGGTCCTCAGGGCGTCGTCGATGACCTTGGAAAGCCGGCGGTCCTCGGCCCGATACGCGGTCCGAAACTCCTCGGCGAGCCGGGCGCATGCCGCCTGCGCGGCTTCCTCCTGTGCGGCCTCGGCAAGCCTGACTGCCGTCTCCGCCACGCGCAGGTCGTCGCGCTTGCGCTGCAGCGCGACACGCAGGACCGGAAGGTCGTCACCATCAGCCTTGGTGCCCTCCAGAAGGGCCGTGGCGGCCCGGTACTCCGCCGCCTCGAGCTGGTCCCGGATTCCCTTGACGGCCCGGTCCACAGCCTCGGCATGCGCAACGGCCCGCCCGTGGGCTTCGGCGGCCTTCCGCACCTCGGGCTCCCCGAGGAGGTTCTCGGCCCGCGCCAGGATGCTCTCCGCGCTGGTCTTTTTCATCGCTGGGCTCCAGCCTCGTGGGTGTAGCTCGTGTCCTCACGGGAAGCATGGCGAGAGATTGCGTGCCTGTCTAGGTTCATTTTGAACCCCTCAGGCGGCATAGTGTCGCCACCGGCGGTCCCATGACCGGAGCGTCTCCTCGGGGATCCGGAGGCGATGGGCTGCCCAACACCATGCCTCGTCCTTGGCCAGGCCCTCCGCCGACGGGGCGGTCGTAGAAACAATCCGCAGCATCGTGGATCCCGAAATGGCGGGCCCATCGTTGACGCTCCCGAGGAGGTAACGTGCCCTCATCGCGCCAGTCCGGACACCCGTGGCAGCTCATGAGACGCCCTCTGGAAGAAGAAGTTGACATTTTGCACGTGTGTCTTTGGCGGACTTCGACGCTAGCTCGTGACTCGTGGGTGGAAGGGCCCGGAAGGACCCGTCGACCGTCATCCCTGCCTCCATGCGCCGAGGTCCACCGGCCCCCCATCTCCAGGGCGTGGTGGCCGCTGGTGATATGCCGCGGCCTCCGCCTCTTGGAAGGCTCGCACCGCGGCGCGTGGGATCCTCCACTCCCGGGTGCCGCGGAGGCGGTACGCACCGGGCAAGCGTCCCATTCTGCACCAGCCCCGCACGCATGCCGCCGTCCGTCCGAACATCCCGGCGACATCGTCGCAGGTGAGGTCAACAGTCGAACCGGCCGGCCCGTCGACGGAGTCTTCGTCCAGCCATTCCCTCAGCTCTGACACCGGGAGCGTCACGGATGCTCCGTCCGGCATGGCGGCGGTGATGGCCACGAGACGATCGCGGAGCGTCATCGGAGCACCACCGGTCCAATCGCGGTTCCGAGGGGCGGTTCCGAGGGGGACCCCCTACGGGGGTCGCCCCCCTCGGGAACCACCCGAGCCCCGTGGTTCCGCGAACCGGTTCCGGGGTGGTTCTGAGGCGGTTCCGTCGCGGTTTCAAGCCATTTGTCGGCCCGATGAAGCCTCATTCCCCGCTCGTCGCCCCGATCCTCGATCTCACGGCTCCGGATGAGCCGGTGGATCGCCTGCCGGACCTGCTCCGCGTTGCTTCGCACGTGCTCACGGACCGCGCGCTGAGAGGCGCCGGGGTGCCGCTCGACGAAGGCGAGGACCTGAGCGTCGATACCGAGCTCCCCGTCGTAAAGGCCGAGATGCAGCTCCGTCCGCACGAGGCCCATCAGTTTGGAAAACGAGGGGCCCCGGCCCTCGTCAGTGTGAATTGTTGAATGGTTAAGTTGTATACTTTGTCCCGCTGCCGTCCCGCTGCCGTCCCGTTCGCCGTCCCGCGGACCGCCGTGAAGCTCATAGTTCACAACACGATAGACCGTCCCGTTCTCCGTCTCGCGGACCGTCCCGATGCGCGTCATCGATTCGAGATTGGCGAGAAAGCGGTGGGCGCGCGATTTTGACCAGCACCAGCGCCTCGCCAGATACCGCACGGCGACTAGGAGCTCACCGACCTCGAGGGGTTCGCCGCGCATGGTGCACGGGGCCCAGGCCGCCATCTGAACTAGGTCGAGCCACGCGTGTAACCGGGAGGCTGCGGCTTTGGCGGTAGGGGCGAGGAGGTGGTCGGGATCGAACAAAGCCCGCTCGACGGGGATCCACCCGCGGCTACGATACGGTCCGCTCATGTCCTGGGCTCCCCCGCACTCGGTGTCGCCAGGAGCCCGACGCGATTTCGTCGAGCGTCGATAGGGTCGACTGTCACAGTACGGAGGCCTCCACCGGCTGGAGATTCAGCCACCGCCGGTGGATTCCCAGGCACGTCAGTCATGGCTTACTTCATCCACCCCAGCCATGATCGCCTCAACGTCTGCGCGCGCCTGTCGGAGCACGACGAGTCGGAGGTATTCGGAGCGCGTCCCGACTCCGCGAAGCCGTGTCGCCGCATCGACCATGGCTTGTTCGCGAGCGTTCACTCGGCATCCGAGTGTGAATGGACGACCTCTATGGGCCATTTTGTCCTCCGCGTGAACTGTGGCTTCCTCTGCTTGTGGAAATCTGTGAACGCTGATACCGGTGACGCAATGAATTGAGCGTCTACGCGAGCGTCACATGGACCGGTACACACGCGTAATGGGAGAACTGGCGGGCATGACGCGCCCATACGTCCAGACTGCGGAGTGGGACCGCGTCTTTGAGGGCAACCGCTGATCACGATCGCTGCCCGCGGCCTCACTCAGAGCGCTCCTCCGCGCCCTGTGCCCTCTTGGCCAGCGCCCGGATCGCGAGCTCGGCCTCCCGGTCGATCGGGTAGCGCGGATCACCTCGCTCCCGTCCGGAGAGCGTGACCCGGTGGACGCCGAGCTTATCGGCGGCCTCCTTCTGGGTGGCGATCCGCTGGCGTAGCCGTCGATACTCGTCGCCAGTCATCGTCTCATCTCGATCCACGTCCAGGCCACACATCGGCTCCAGTCGCCCGTCCAGTGCAACGCATCGGGCATCATCGCAGCGCCGGCCCCCAATCGATCCGCGCACCATGGCTCCGGCGGGCATCGTTCAGGATCAATGGCGAGGACGCCGAGCCCCTCGTCCTCATGCAGGTGTCTCCAGAGATGGGCGCCGCAGGGTAGGTGGCGGAAGGGGAGCTTGACCGGGTCCTTTCGCTATTCTGTGGCTCCCCATCTTCCTCGACAAGTTCCCCGCCGCCTCGTGGCTCAGGATCCGGCTCCCGTGATGCGCCGACCGACGGGTGATTTGAGCGGCACAAGGGCGTCGCTTCCGCAGGCGGCGCAGACCTTGTGGCGTGTTGACATCCGCCAAAGGGAATAGATGAGCCCAGGGACGATGAAGAAGAGCCAGAGGACGACCTCAATACCGAAGGAGCCTTTGGTTGCGGTCTTCACGCTGTCTACCGTCTCGCAGACCATGCACACCATGGGCGCCCGCATGCACACCATGGGCGCCCGCATGCCCCCTTTGGCCGCGATGAGGCCCCAGAACAGGAGTACCGCCACTACGATTGCTAATACCTGTCCCATCTAGCTATTTCCTCCCGTCAGGCGCTGCTGCTTATCGTGCCCGCCGTCCGCCGAATCATGTTACCTGCAGTGGGCGGCCTGAGCAACGGGCGATTCCATCCCGTCCAGCCATTCCCACCTCCACCCTTTCACCCCATCGTCCCCTCCCGCTCCCCCAGCTCACCACTCAGATAGGATGGGGGAAATGGATCTGACGGGCGTGTTCGAGGTCATCCAGGAGATTGAGGAGATCGGGGCGAGGGTTGGGGATCGCCTGGTGCTGGCCTCACATGAAGCATGGCCTATCTCGCTGGTCCGGCGACTGGGATACGATGATGCTCGCTGGGCCTTCTCGCCCGAGTCGGCTTCACTGGAGTTCACTTACCCCCCCCTGCCTTCTTCCGACGCGCACCGCTGCCTCCTGCGCTCCTGGCAGCCTTCGCGGCCGGCCCGGCATCTCCGCCTCCTGAGATAGACTGAGCCTTCTCGATCACGGCAACGATTTCCCGGAAAGCTGTCTGCTCCACGGACGGTGGTGTCCGGCGCATCGGTCCGTCTCGCCCGAGCAACCACTCCAACCGCACATCGAGCAATTCCGCGAGTTCGGGCAGTTATTCCGGCCGTGGCGCGCCCTCCCCTTTCGCCCACTCCGTCAAGCGGGACCGGCTGCTCAGGTTCATGCGCCGGGCCACCTCTGCTGCCGAAACAGGGGAGACGTCGAGCGCGCGCCGCAGTCGATCGGGAAATCCCATGTGACGCAGATCCTTGACAGCGTTCCGGGAATGCGGTACACTGTTCCGTAGATGAGGACATTAACACCCGCAGCTACACGGTAAACCACTCGACAGGATGCAGGGAATGACCACCGAGACGCAAGCCGCGCCGCCCATGGAGAGCCGGACCGAGCGGGCGGCGGTGACGCTCACGAAGACGGAGAAGGACGCGCTCCGGCTGGTTGCCATCGTGGATAAGACGGACGAGTCCACCCTGCTCCGCAACGGGACCGTCGCGGAGATCGTGACCCGTGCAGAGGAGATCCGCCGGAAGATGGAGGCCGCGTGAGGTGCCGATCCGGGAGAATGGTGGGGACCGAGCCCGATACGGCCGTCTGGTATCAGTGCACGCGGCCTCGGGGACACCGGGGCTCGCACCGCATCGATCTGGGCTACATGACGATCGAATGGCTTCCACAGCACGTGCGGGAGCGCGAGGAGACGGCCGAGCCCATGCGGGCACATTCGGGGTAAGTCCCAGCGCCGGATGCTCCTCCTCTCCCGCCGGCAGCATGAGGTCGGCCATGACCTCCAGCACGATCACACCGATACGTACCAGTCCCTCGTCCATGGCCCGGACGATGGACTCCCCGGGTGCCATGAGTCCAGCAAGACTCGCCGCGGATCTTGCTCACGAGAGGAGTTCGGAAATGACGAGTACGAAGCGGATGGAGAGGGTACGCGCGAAGCGGCACGCCCGCCGGCTCGCCCAGCAGAGCCTCAGGCGCGCGGGCACGCTCAAGGCGGTGGGTCGGGCGATGACGCCGTCCAGGCGGGAGAGCACCGTCGGCCACTACGTGACGGACAGGACGCACCCGGACCTGGCTCGCGCGTTCGAGCTGCTCATCGGCCTCTGCGACGCCGAGGACGTGAGCGCGCGGACGTTCGCGGAGGCGGTGACCGAGCTGGTGGAGCTCCGCGACATCGTCCAGGCGGACACCGAGACGCTGATCGAGCGTGGCCTGGTACTGATGAGCCGCGAGAACGAGCTGGGCTACGTCGAGGACCTGAGGTCACTCACGGGCCACGGACATTCGGAGGCGCTGCGCCGGGTGGCGTCCGCATCCGCCGAGCTGGCCGCCATCATCGGCGAGCTCTGCTACCGCGGCAAGGACCTGCACGCGATCTACCGCGAGCGGGGGGAGGTGGCCGCATGAACGCCACTACCACCTACGGCACGACATGGATGGGCGGAGACCGTCCATGGTTCATCACGGACCCGACGGATCATCTCGTGAGGATCGAGGGCGGCGGGTTCGTCCAATGCGGGACGGAGGCTGAGGCCGAGGCGTTTGCCCGAGATCTCGACGCCGGCGTGATCCGCCGCGACCCAAAGACCGGGCGCGTGCCGGCGGAGGCGGCCCGATGAACGAGATCGAGATACAGGCCGAGGTGGCCTACCGCCGCGAGCATATCCGGAAGATCTTCGCCGCCGGCCGCTCCCACGCCTACGCCTGCGGGTGGTGCCGCAAACCGTTCAGCGAACACGACCGGCGGATGATCGCGGACGGCTACCCGGTGAGCCATGGCATGTGCGGCATGTGCCAGCGGCAGTTCGACCTCGGGCGAGTGCCGGTGCTGCTCCCCGACGGCGTCACGGAGTACCGCTCTGGCACGCACGAGCGGTGTGCGGCTTGCGCGCGCTACTGCGTGCCGGTGGCTGACGGGCTGTGCGCTACATGTCACACGCAGGAGGCCGCATGAGCCGGAGCTACCAGGAGGAGCGCGACATTATCGACCGCGATTTCCTGGGCGACGCGGACGACTACCGGTTCGCCGCCTCCCCGCATCCGCGCACGCCGCCGATGGACGGTCCGGAAGCGTTCCGCCGTCCCGCGCGACGGACGAAGAGCGTCGCGGAGTGGGCCGAACAGGTTCTCTACACCCACCGCGCCGCAAGTGAGGCGCGGTCGCATGCCGTGAAACGTCCAGGATCGGACGTGCTATGGCGCGCATACGAGGCACGTGAGATGGAGTTCCTCGAGGCCGTCATGGAAATGCAGCGGGCTGCCACGGAGGGACGCTGGCGGGGATAGCTAGGCCGTCCGCCAGCGGGACAGCGAGAGGGCAAAAGACGATGAACGCAGAATCAACCACCGCGCAGGAACCCGGCGTCTACGAAGACGTCCCGGCCGAGGTCTACCACTCCTGGCCCTACGCCAGTAACAGCCGCCTTGGCCACCTTGTGCCTCCCAGCACGCCCGCGCACCTGAAGGCGCACCTCGACCAGCCGCCGAAGGACAAGAAAGTATGGCGAGAGGGCCGGATCCTCCACGCTTGCGTCCTGGAGCCCGAGCGGTACGAGCGGGACTACCGACGAGCACGGCAGTGCATGTCCGTCACCAGCAAGGGGGCGCAGTGCTCTAGGGAGGGCGTTGTCGTGCTGAAGGGAGGCGAGATCGTCTGTGCGCAGCACGCGAAGGGCGAGGCCCTGGCCGATGAACTCATCGTCTCCCGGGCTGACGACGACATGGCCCGGGCGTGTCGCGCACGCTTCGCGGCGCACGCCATCGCGGGGGGCTTCCTGCGCGTGTCGGACGCCAGGACGGAGCTCTCACTGGTGTGGGACCAGCACCTCGGCGATGACATCGTGGTCCGCTGCAAGGCACGGCTCGACTTCTACAGCCCGACCTTCATGGGCGGCTTGCCGATGGACTACAAGGGCGCTCGGGACGCGAGCGAGCGCGAGATCCGCAAGCAGGCGTTCTACAACGGCTACCTGCGCCAGTCTGTGCTCTACCGCATGGGCCTGGGCGCGCTGGGCCTCCCGGCCCGGACGTTCGCCCTGGTAGCTCAGGAGAAGGTGCCGCCCTACGAGCTGATGGTCTATCTGGTCGGTGACGAGGCGACGGGTCCGCTGCCGGCTCCGGGCGAGCAGGCATACCACGTACCGGCGCAGGTATTAGCCCTGCTCAGGCTCTGGCACCGCTGCCGGACGACGGGCGAGTACCCGGGCTACGCAGAACGTGTCCGAGTCATGACCGCCGACGAATGGATGTGGGCGGCCACGGACGAGGCGACGGCAATCATCAACGAGAGGGTGGTGGCATGACCATACAAAAGACGGGCCCGACGCAGAACGGTACCGCGACCAGCACGGCGATGGTCCCCCAGGATTCCAGCGAAGGCGGCGCGATCAGTGTGTTCGCCTCGGAGGGCAACTTCGAGGCCGCGCAGCGGATGGCGAGGGCGTTGATGGCGTCGTCGCTCGCACCCGCTGAGTACCGGGGCAACATCTCGAACGTACTGATCGCGATGGAGCTCGCCAGCCGTATCCGCGCGAGCGTCCTGATGGTGATGCAGAACCTCGACATCATCCATAACCGTCCGTCGTGGCGCTCAACGTTCCTGATCGCGACGGTCAACAGTTCGGAGCGATTCAGTCCACTCAGGTTCCGGTTCGAGCGCGAGGAAGGGTCGGATTCCTGGGGGTGCCGCGCGGTCGCGACGGACAAGGACACGGGCGAGGAGTGCGTCGGCACACTCGTCACGATCGCGATGGCGAAGGCCGAGGGGTGGCTCCAGAAGAAGGGCTCAAAGTGGCAGACGATGCCCGAGCAGATGCTCCGCTATCGGGCGGCAGCGTTCTGGACGCGGATCTACTGCCCCGAGCTCTCGATGGGCATGTACACGGCCGACGAGATCGAGGACATGGGTCCCGCGACGCCGTCGCCATCCGCCGCGGCGGCGGAACTCGAGGCCGCACTCCGCGGAGTCGCTGAGGGTCGCGCGATCGAGGGCGAGGTCATCGAGGATGGCGACGAATCCGAAGCGACCGACGCCGAGCTCGACCAGGTCGCCAACCTCCAGCAGCTCCGAGAGAAGGCACGCGCTGCCGACATCCTCACCATCGAAGCCGAGGAGGGAATCGAGGAAGCTCTGCGTCAGCATGACGGATCTACAATGCGATCCTGGATCCAGTCCCTCAGCCACTCGCTCTTGGCGCATGCCGCTGGCGAGCAGGGGTCCCTGTCGGATACGGAGGGCTGAGCCATGACCACCAAGAGCGGGATCCACATCGCCAGAGTGTGGGCCGAAAACTTCCACCGTCTCCGCTTCGCGGCGGTCGAGTACGTGCCCGGCACCGGGTTGGTGCGCGTGACGGGAAAGAACGGTGCCGGCAAGACCAGCCTGCTCCGCGCCGTGGCCTCGGCACTGGGTGGCGCTGGCGAGGTGCTTCCGGCAGCCGTCAACGAGGAGAGCGAGGACGGCACGGGCAAGGTCCGCGTCGAGCTGACGAACGGGTACACGATCACGCGTCGGTTCACGGAGAAGACGCCCAAGGGCTATCTCACCGTCGAGGGGCCTGACGGCGGCAAGCACTCTCAAGCGAAGGTCGGCGAATGGCTCGGAGCCAGGAGTTTCGACCCGCTCGCGCTCTTCGACGTCCGGCCCAACCGCCTCGCGGAGATCCTGCTGGGCCTCGGCAACGACCCGCAGCTCGCCACGCAGCTCGACGCACTCAGGGCACGACAGAAGCAGCTCTACGACGAGCGCACGCCCTACATCTCCGCGCAACGGCATGCCCGCGCAGTGCCGAAGCCGGAAGGCCAGCGTCCCGAGCCCGTGGACGTTTCGAGCGAGATGGCTCGGCTCGCCGAGCTCCAGGCGATTGAGCGACGGCAGCAGGACGAGGGCCGCGCGCTACTGGACAAACAGCGTGAGATCGAAGCGGCCGGGGCGGCATGCAAGCGGATGGAGGACCGCGTGGCCGAGCTCGAAGCCAAACTCGCGGAGGCGCGGAGCGCTCTGGCCACGAGTAACCGCACGAAACAGAGGCTCCTCGGCGAGCAGATGGTGATGGAGCTCGCCTACGAGACCAGGGAATCGGTCACGGACGAGATCGAGGAGGTCACGGCGCGGATCTCTGAGGCCGACGCGATCAATGCGCGGCTGGAGCCATGGAAGCGGTTCGACGACGCGCAGAGCGAACTCCGCGAGGCGACGACGAACGTCGCGCGCCTCACCGACGCCATGCGCGAACTCAAGGACACGGAACACCGACTCATCGCCGAGGCTGGAATTCCCGTCGAGGGGCTGAGCTTCGACGAGGATGGCGCTCCGCTACTGCGCGGTAAGCCGCTGGCAGTCGCGTCGGGCGCCGAACGGATCCGCATGGCGGTGGCCGTCGCGCTGGCCGCGAACCCCGGACTCCGGGTCTGCCTCCTTGACGAAGCCAACGACCTCGATCTGGAGATGCTGGACGAGCTGCGTCTGCTGGCGGAAGAGCACGACTTCCAGGTCTGGGCGTGCCGCATCGGACTGGAGGGTGCGGGGGAAATCGTGGTGGAGGACGGTGAGGCGAGATCTGCCGAACCGACGGTATCTGCCTCATGACTAGCCAACCCCGCACATGCGCGTCATGCCTCCAGCCGCTCAGGGTCTGCCACGAGCCCGTCGACAACCGATTCCCGGAGGCCGCCAGAGAAGCGTATGCCAGAGCTGGATACGGGTCCGCTCCGACCTGTGCAGAGGGCCAGCTCCGCGACATGCAGCGGATCGGATGGTGCTGGGACCGCGCACGCCAGCACCCCGAATGGCGAGGAACTCCTCCGCGCGCGGGCTCACGACAGCGGGAGGCCGTCTGATGGACGTCCCGCGCATCGAGCTCTACCCGGGCCCGGACGAGCGTGACGGCTGGCGCGTCGAGACGCCGTACAGCGACGCGTGGCGCGAGGAGATGAAAGCGCAGGTGCCCTCACGGGACCGGCGCTGGGGGCACCTCGGCAAGTTCTGGTGGATCGCCGCCGAGCACTTCGACCTGCTCGCCTACTTGCTGATCCGCCATTTCGGCGGCTACGAGCTCGTCGACGACGACACGGGCGAGATCACCTACGTCGACCACGAGGGCGCGCGGTGCATGCAAGGGAGGCTGCTATGAGCGCACAACTCTCGCTACTTGGCCCGACGCCCACGCGTGGCGAAATCTTTTCGCGCAGAAAGAGCTGGTACGACCGGATCCGGCCCGAGATCCTGCGGATGTACGAGGGCTGCGAGATCACGACGGACGAGGTCTGGGGGCTGATCCGTGTCTGGCCGGACCTTCGGGTGCCGGACGGGATGAGCGCCAACGTCATGGGCGGGCTGTTTCGCGGCTGGCCGGCGGCGGTCGATACGGGCTGTTTCCGCCGCTCGCAGCGATCTGGCGCGAACGGCAATCTGCTCAAGGTATGGAAGATCGGATGAACACCCCCGACGCGGGCCGTCATGAAAACGGTAGAGCGAGCACGGGTCCGCAGAGCGCGGACGCGGCCCGCGTCGGGGAATCAGAGTGTCGTGAGACCGGACATATACGGTCGGCCCGGCGACGGCTGGGTGACGCCCCGGGACGCCGGGGCCAAACGCGGGGGAAGGCAGGTGCCTACGGAGGCCTCATAAGCCTCAGGCGGCGGGTTCGAGTCCCGTCCCCGCTACTGGATACGAACGCCAAGATGGGAGCCCCATTGACCCGGATGCCCGAGGGAGGCCATGCGACACGCCACTGTGCGACGTCCCGATGACGGCCCCGGAGAGGGGCTCCCCGCAGAGCCCTCACAACGACAGGAAGAATGATGGCAGACACACGCACAGCACCGGCGGTCGCGAAGCTGGTCGACGCGATCCAGGAGGACATCCAGGAGGCCCGCAGCCACCTCGACCGGGGGCTGGCGGTATTGAGGGCGCTGGAGCCGTCGGCACGCGGCATCAACGGGCTCGCGGCCTATCTGAAGGCGCAGGGCAACGCGCTGGACGAGATGCTCGCGGGGCTCGAGTCGGAGGCCAAGAACGTCGAGACGAAGATGCTGGGCGGAAGCCGCCCGGAGATCGTCACGAACGTGGACGCGGCCCAGCTGGAGGCCGTCAGGGCTGCGAAGGCGGCGTCATGAGCGCGGTATGGGTGGCATTCATCGCGGGCTGCATGGTCGGTGGGTCAGGCGGGCTGGTGCTCGCTGCGGCGCTCTGTGCTGCGGGACGAGCGGACCGGGCCCCGGAAGCGACGGCCGACGATCACGACGGCTGGGATCTGGGCGTCGGCGCATGATGCACGCCGCCTTGCAGCAGGAAATGGCCCTACGGCTGTACGCGGCCCTCGAATCCGCAGGCCTTGCCATCGAGTATCCCCAGAAGGACGGAGGGAAGATCGCGGGATGGTACGCAGTCCCGCCACAGGCGCTCATCGGACGGCTACTCCAGCTCGGATGGCGGATCCGATTCACGGAGGACCGGCCCGCCGACGTGGTGCAGATCCATAGAGGGCCACAGGAGCACACACCAGAGAGTTGATGGAGGAGACGCATGCCAAGCCTGACTGACGTGACGCTGGAGACCGTGGCGCGGGGAGCCGCACCCGAGGTTTTCGCTCACGAGTTCGCGAAGGTGCTCAAGAACATCCAGGACCCCAACACGGATCCGGGAGAGGTCCGGAGCATCTCACTCACCTTCAAGTTCAAGCCACTCACATCGAGGGAAGAGGCCCAGGTGCGCTTGGAGGTCAAGAGCAAGCTCGCCGCGATGGCACCGGTGGGCGGCCACATGTTCATGGGCCGCCAGGATGGGAAGCTCCGCGCCACCACCCACGACACCAGCCAGGACGACCTCTTCGACCGTGAGACTGGAGAGGTGATCCCGATCGACACGGCCCAAGACAGGGCCTGAGCCGCAACCCAGCATCCCGTAGAGGGGGGCATCATGGACGGAACAGCAGTCAAGGAAATCGAACGCCTCGCGCAGGAGGCGGCGGGCGAAGGTGTTGTAGTCACGGCCGCGGATGCGGCGGGGAAGGTTGACCTCTACAGCACCATCCAACTCCACCGGCTCCCGAAGGAGCAGCAGCCCGACGAGCCCTCCCCGCTCGGGGTGCACTCGCTCCAGGGCCTCGTGGACTACCTCGCGGCCAACCGCGACGAGCTCAAGGGGGCCGACTGCATGATACACGTCGTGAGTCCCACGCTGGTCCGTGTCGTCTCCAGGCTCCAGCCTAGGGCGAAGCGGTTCGCGTACCTCGAGGCCGAGGCCCTGGACCTGGTGAGCGGGTTCCTCGACCACTTCCACCAAATCGAGGTGATGGTGATCGCGCTCCAGGCCCGCTTCACCCGGGCCGGCGCCCGGGACGAGGTCCTGAAGCTCCTCGGGAACGTCACGGACGACGCGGAGGTCCGCGTCGAGGACGACGGCGTCACCCAGAAGGTGAAGACCAGGGCCGGCATCGTGCTGAAGGACGAGAGCCCCGTGCCGAACCCGGTCCGCCTCGCCCCCTACCGCACGTTCCGGGAGGTGGCGCAGCCCGTGAGCCCGTTCATCCTGCGCCTCCGCCGCGGTGGTGAGGAGGGTCCGAAGGTCGCGCTCTTCGAGTCGGACGGTGGGGCGTGGGAGCTTCAGGCGGTGGAGAACATCGCGACCTGGCTCGATGGCAAGGTCGGTGACTTCGCGATCCTGCACTGATCGCCATGAAAGCGGGCCTCCCGACCTGGCCGTGCCCGTCCTGCGGGCATCCTGTGCATCGGCTCAAGCGCTGGTGTCCGGGATGCAAGGCCGACGTGTTTCCGCAGGGCAAGCCCCGAACCAGCGCTGTCGTGCTCGACGCGCGAAGCGAGGCCGAGATCCGTATCGGCACCCGCAAGGCATTGACGAAGCTGGGCTGGGACGTGCTGGACCTCGAGCAGGGCTACCGTCCCCACGAATGCCGGGCGTGCGGCGCGAAGATCGCCGGAGGTACCCGCGTCCCGCTCGGCACCGCAGATCTGGCCGTCATGGGCTTCGGCGTCTTCGCATGGATTGAGGTCAAGCGGGCGGGCGGGCGGCAGACACCCGATCAGCTGAGCTTCGAGCGGCGCTGCAAGGCCGCGGGCGTGCCCTACGTGGTGGCCAGGTCGGAATCCGAGGCTGTGGAGTATGTCGAGGGACTGAGAACGAGGATGACGGCATGAGCACACCAGGTGAAGCTGTCCTGGACCGCGTCCGGGCCCACAGGGAGCAGGCTGCCACGATGGAGCGGTGGGCGCCCGACGCAGCGCGCGTGCTCCGTGAGGCCGCTGACGACTACGAACGCGAGGTGCTGTCGCACACCCCCGAGTGGTGGAGCCTGCCGGCTGTCCAGGCCGCAAAGGGCTGGAGTATGCGCACACTGCATCGGATGGCGGCCCGACTGGAGACGGACGGCAAGGCAAGGAAGACCGACGGCGGTCGCTGGGAGTTCCGCTGGGATGCCGTCTACGAGATGAAAGACTCGCCCCGCCGCTTGGAGGAGATCGAGGTGGACGAGGACAACATCTCGGAGTTGGCCGAGCGCTTGGCGGCGGAGGGCTGATGCCGAGCGTGCTCTGGTCCCACTCTGCGGGCAAGAAGGGCTACCGCGACCGTCCGACAACGGTCGTGCGCGTCTTCGAGCGCGCGGACGCCCCGGGCCGGATCTACGTGGAGCGCTCCTGGATCAAGGGCCCGGGCCGCATCCAGGCCCTGAAGCACGGCACCACCCGCCGGGCCGCCTCCCAGCTCGCCAAGGAGATTTCGACGAAGCGGGAGAGGCTCCTCCTCCAGGGGCGCGATGCCTACGGTGACGTGAAGCAGGCCCACCTCTTCGACGTGCTGCGCCGCTACCACGAAAGCCCGAAGTCGAAGAAATGGGGCGAGCGCCACCGAGCCGAGCAGGAGCGGGCCCGGGACTTTTGGATGCGCGAGCTGGGCGACATCGCCATCCACCCGAACACGCTCACCCCCGAGCTGGTCGAGGCGACCGCCGCCGAGGCCG
>Ga0114931_10005741_pt1 | contig 15341 bp, 18 predicted proteins | sample 2SBtaG_FD_89579 | JGI IMG/M metagenome (GOLD analysis project Ga0114931, IMG submission 89579) | Deep subsurface microbial communities from Kolumbo volcano to uncover new lineages of life (NeLLi) - 2SBTROV14_V59a metaG | ecosystem: Environmental > Aquatic > Marine > Volcanic | place: Kolumbo...
AAGAACTGGGCATAGAACACGTTTACCAGGGCAAACGGCAGAAACTTCCCGCCTATGAGGAACTGCTGCAGGAAACCGGCCTGAGCCACGCACAGATTGCCTATGTGGGTGATGATATGGTGGACCTGCCGGTGATGTGCAAGGTTGGCCTTTCAGTCGCGGTGCAGGATGCCCATACCCTGGTGAAAAAACATGCTCACTGGATCACCGAACACAACGGCGGCCGCGGTGCCGGCCGGGATGTGTGCGAACTCATCCTGGAAGCCCATGGCAAACTGCAACCCATGCTCAACAGCTACCTGGGCGAATGAAGCGAACCCTGACTCTGTTTGCCGTGCTGCTGATCGCAGCACTGAGCCTGTGGTTGAACGAGTATTTCAAACAACGCCCGGAAATCCATGCCCCGGTGGGCGAGAATTTTCCCGATTATTTCATGGACAATTTCACCCTCACCAGCATGGATAAAAACGGCCAGCCTGCCTATACCCTGCAGGCCAGTAAACTGCGACATTTTGCCAATGACGACTCACTGGAAATACTCGGCCCGGAAATTCATTTCCATAGCCAGAAGGGCCAGTGGCAGGTGAATGCCGATAAAGCCATAATCGAAAAAGGCCGCACTCGTATGCACCTGCATCAGCACGTGGTGTTACAACGCCAGCCCGCAGACAGCCACACCACCGATTTGCAGATCAGTACCAGTTACCTGCAAATCGACACCCAGGCGCGGATTGCCTCCACCGACAAACCGGCTCGCGTCACCGGGCCGCAATTGACCCTGGATACCGACGGGCTGAGGTACGAGCAGAAAACCGGTAAACTGGAATTACTTTCCAATGTCAGAGGTGTGTATGACAAGACTCGCTAACACCTGGCTGTTCCTGCTGCTGTGCCTGCCTGCTTCGGTCCTGGCCAAACAGTCGGATTTAGAGCAACCCATCCAGATTCATGCCGACTCGGTGGAAATGCGCGAGAAAGAAGGCATCAGCATTTACAAAGGCAAAGTGGAAATCACCCAGGGCAGCCTGCTGCTCACCGGCGATACCATCACCATTCATTCAACCCCGGAAGGTATCAGCACCATCGTGGTCACCGGTTCACCGGCGAAATACAGCCAGCTCAACGACCAGAACCAGACCATCCGCGCCCACAGCAACATCATGGATTACTCACGCCAGACCGGGTTATTACAGCTGAAAGGTGACGCCCTGCTGGAACAGGACCAGAGCCGCTTCAGCAGCAACCACATCATTTATGACACCCACACCGATGTGGTCCAGGCCGGCGGTGAAAAAACCCAGCCGGGTGAAGAAGATAAATCCCGCGTCTCCATTACCATTAAACCTGAAAAACCCAGGGAAACCAGCAATCCATGAACACGCTCCGTGCGGATAACCTGCATAAAAGTTTTCGTACCCGTAAAGTCGTGGATGATGTTTCCATGAGCGTATCCAGCGGCGAGGTGGTGGGCCTGTTGGGCCCCAACGGCGCCGGCAAGACCACCAGCTTTTACATGATGGTGGGACTGATCCCGGTAGGAGATGGCCACATCTATCTCAACGACGAAGATATCACCCACCTGCCGATTCACGCCCGCGCCCGTCTTGGCATCGGTTATCTGCCCCAGGAAGCCTCCGTGTTTCGCAAACTCAGCGTCATCGAAAATATCCTTGCCATTCTGGAAGTCCGCAAGGACCTGAACCGGAAACAGCGCCACGAGCGGCTCCAGACCCTGCTGGATGAATTACAGATAGACCATATCCGCAACAGCCAGGGCATCAGCCTGTCCGGTGGCGAGCGACGTCGGGTGGAAATCGCCCGGGCGCTGGCCGCCAACCCCCGCTTTATCCTGCTGGATGAGCCTTTCGCCGGCGTCGACCCGATATCGGTGATAGACATCCAGCGTATCATCTCCCACCTTATAGAAAAGGATATCGGGGTGTTAATCACAGACCATAATGTGCGAGAAACCCTGGGTATTTGCCACCGTGCCTATATCCTCAGCGCCGGCCAGGTGATCGCCGAAGGCAGCCCGGAAACCGTGCTGATGAACCAGCAGGTGAAAGATGTTTATCTAGGTCAAAATTTCCGCCTCTAAATTCTGCTATGCTAATCTTTATGCAAAATGGCACAACACGTGCATGTGGGCGCGTTTTTGCAGTAGAATAAGTCCCCTAACTGGTAACCTGATTACAGAATGAAGCAGTCCTTACAATTACGCATTGGTCAGCAACTGACCATGACCCCCCAGCTCCAGCAGGCAATCCGCCTGTTACAGCTTTCCACACTGGAATTACAGACTGAAATCCAGGAAGCGTTGGAGTCCAACCCCATGCTGGAAATGGAGGACGAATCACAGGACGGCGATACCCTGGAAAATCGACTCAATGGCGAAGAAAAATCATTGAGTGAATCGAATGAAGATTTCGAATCCCGTGCCGAGGCCAACCGGGACACCAGTGACACTGATGCCTCCTCCGGGGACATGGATCTCAACCAGAACGAACAGATTCCCGATGACCTGCCGGTCGACAGTGCCTGGGAAGACATCTACGACCTGCCCACCAGCAGTAGCATGAGCAGCAGCAGCAGCGGCGGCGATGACGATAAGGCCCGAGAATTCCTGGAAAACCAGGGCAACCAGGATGAAGTCCTGGTAGACCACCTGCTATGGCAACTGCGCCTCACACCCATGAGCGACACCGACCGCGCCATCGCCATGTCCATCATCGACGCCATTGATGAAGAAGGCTATCTGATGGAATCCCTGGAAGATATTTTCCAGGGCCTGCATACCGAAGAAGACGAAGACCCGGTAGAAATTGACGAGCTGGAAGCCATACTCCACCTGGTACAGCATTTTGATCCGGTCGGCGTTGGCAGCCGTGATTTACGCGAATGCCTGCTTTTACAACTGGAGCCCTTCGACCAGAGCCTGCCGGTAGTTAAAAAAGCCCGTAGCATCATCAGCGATTACCTGGATCTGCTGGGCAGCCACGATTACACCAAGCTGAAGCGCTTTACCCGCCTCAACGAAGACGAGCTGGCGGAAGTCATTGCCTTTATCCGCACCCTCAACCCACGCCCCGGCTCGCTGATTTCCCGTAGCTCGACCCAATATGTGGTTCCCGACGTATTCGTACGCAAAATGAAAGGCCGCTGGCGGGTTGAACTCAATCCGGAAACCGCCCCCAAACTACGGGTAAACCCCCTGTATGCCAGCTTTGCCGGTCGCGGTAACAGCACCGAAGACAGCCAGTACATAAAAAACAACCTGCAGGAAGCTCGCTGGTTTATCAAAAGCCTGCAAAGCCGGAATGAAACCCTGATGCGGGTTGCCACCTCCATCGTCGAACATCAACGCACATTCCTGGATTACGGCGAAGAAGGCATGAAACCCCTGGTGCTACGAGACATTGCCGAGGAACTGGAACTGCACGAATCCACTATCTCCCGGGTCACGACACAAAAGTATATGCATACGCCCCGGGGTGTGTTTGAATTTAAATATTTCTTCTCCAGTCACGTGAGTACCGCGGACGGTGGAGAATGCTCAGCTACGGCCATACGAGCCATGATACGTAAGCTGATCGACCAGGAAGATCCACGCAAACCCCTGAGCGATAATAAAATCGCCAGTCTGCTGGTTGGACAGGGGATCAATGTGGCCAGAAGAACTGTGGCAAAATACCGTGAAGCTATGGTGATTCCGCCATCCAATGAACGGAAACGCCTCGCCTGAGGCCAGATCAAACAACAAGACCATTATAAGGAGTCCTTATGCAAATCGATATTACCGGGCACCACGTTGAAATCACTGATTCAATGCGCCAGTATGTTGAAGAAAAAATGCAAAAACTTGAGCGCCATTTTGACAAAGTAAGCAACATGCACGTCATACTGTCAGTGGAGAATGTGCGTCAGAAAGCCGAAGCTACTCTGCACCTGAGCGGCCAGGATATTTTCGCAGAAGACACCCAGGATAATATGTACGCCGCCATCGACGGCTTGCTGGATAAACTCGACCGTCAGGTGGTCAAATACAAGGAAAAAATCAAAAACCATCACCACAAGCAACCCGAGGTCTGAAACCCGTCATGAAAATCAGCGCTCTGCTAACACCTGAGCGAGTGATCTGCATGGACCAGATCAACAGCAAGAAGCGCGCTCTCGAAGCCATGGCCGAGTTGCTGGCAAAGGGCACCGGAGAAATGGACCCGGCTGATATCTTCAACCGACTCATAGAACGAGAGCGTCTGGGATCGACCGGCCTGGGGCATGGCGTTGCCATTCCCCATGCCCGACTCGGTGCCGAAGCACAAACCATCGGTGCTTTTATCAAGCTGGATCAGGGCATCGATTTCGATAGCCCCGATCACATACCCACCGATATCATGTTTGGCCTGCTGGTACCGGAGGCCCATACTGATGAACACCTGCGAATCCTGGCCGACCTGGCAGCTCTTCTGAGCGACACCAGCTTCACTGAAGAACTCCGCGCAACCCAGAATTCGGAAGAGCTATTCGAACGACTGCTGAGTTGGTCTACAAGCGACAACGCCACTTAATGCGTATGATAACAGTTACAGATTTAACCTGATTCTGCTAGTCTTGTGCCCAACCAGCGCTGACAATCCAGGCATAAGACTGCATGCGTAAAACCCTTACTCCAAGAATGCTATTCGACCACCTGTGTGATCATATCGATCTGCACTGGGTTGCCGGTATGCAGCATGCGGACCGAAATATTAATCGTGACCTACACCTGATCGAACATGCCACGCTTATCGGCCACCTCAACCTGATTCATTCAAACCGTATCCAGGTGATCGGTGAAACCGAAATGCATTACCTGGACAAGCTCAGAAAAAATTCCCTCGAAGATACACGTAAACAGATTTTCACCCGCAAAACCTCTGCGGTTATCTTCAGCGACGGCATCGAGCCCTCCGAAGAAATGATCCAGCTGGCTAACCATTACAAAACCCCGTTATTCTCCAGCCTGCTACCCAGTAGCGAACTCATCGATGCCATCCGGTATTATCTTGCCAGCGTGCTGGCGGAAAGCAAAACCGTGCATGGTGTGTTTCTTGAAGTACTTGGTACTGGCGTGCTGCTGATGGGCGAGAGCAGTATCGGCAAAAGCGAACTGGCACTGGAACTGGTTACTCGCGGACACCGTCTGGTGGCCGACGATGCACCGATTTTTACCCGTGTTGGCCCTAACATGCTCAATGGCACCTGCCCGGAAGTATTACAGGACTTCATGGAAGTTCGTGGCCTGGGTGTACTGAATATCCGTGCTATGTATGGTGAGAATGCGATCAAGGCCAACAAGTACCTGCGCCTAATACTTCACCTGAAAATCATGTCCGAACATGAGCAGCAACAGATGGACCGTCTTTACGGCTCGCGCAGTGTGCGTACAATTATGGAAGCGGAAATCCCGGAAATCATCCTGCCAGTAGCTTCCGGCCGCAACCTGGCAGTTATGGTAGAAGCCGCGGTACGCAACCACCTGCTACGGGAGAATGGCCATGACTCCAGCCAGGAATTTATCCAGAAACAGAGTATGTATCTCACATGAGACTCGTGATCATTAGCGGACTTTCCGGCTCGGGTAAAACCGTCGCCCTGCATACCCTGGAAGACGAAGGTTTCTATTGCGTCGATAACCTGCCTCTGGGACTGCTGTCAGGCTTTGCGGAACAGATACATCAACACCAGATGCAGGCGTATGACGACGTTGCGGTTGGTATTGACGCCCGAAGCGGCATGAGTGATTTACGTCGATTCCGCGAGATTATTATCGACGTCAAAAAAATGAAAATCGACCTCGAAGTGATTTATTTCCAGGCCGAAATTAATACCCTGATCAAACGTTTCAGCGACACCCGCCGACGTCACCCACTGGCAAAAAAAGGCATCCCGCTGTCGGAAGCTATCGATATCGAACGCAACCTCATGGCACCCGTGTCTGAAGATGCCGACCTGTGTATCGATACCACCAATACCAATGTGCATCAGCTCCGCGCATTGGTAAAAGAACGCATCCTGGATCGACCATCAGAGCAACTGTCCATTCTGTTTCAGTCGTTCGGTTTCAAACACAATACACCGGTAGACTCGGACTTTGTATTCGATGTGCGCTGCCTGCCAAACCCACACTGGGAAGCCGAACTCAGAAGCCTCACGGGGCAAGACCCTGAAATCATTGCTTACCTGGAGAAACACGACGAAGTGATTGACATGTTCAGTCATATACGAAATTTCCTGGAACACTGGATTCCCAGCTTCGCGCAACAGAACCGCTATTATCTTACCGTGTCCATCGGCTGTACCGGTGGACAGCACCGTTCGGTATATATGGCAGAAAAACTCTGTAGTTACTTTAGCGATATCTATCCAAACGTATCCCTACGTCATCGAGAACTGGAATGACAACTGGCATATTACTCATAACGCATACAGGCATAGCTCCGGCGCTACTGGCAACCGTCAATGGCATGCTCGGCTATGACTGCGAAAATACCGATTACTTCGAAATTGCCTTCGACGCATCGACAGAAGACATGGACCAACAAATTGCGCAACATATCGATACGCTGGACCAGGGCCAGGGCGTGTTAATACTAACCGACCTTTATGGCAGCACTCCCAGTAACCTGTGTACCCACTTCACCCAGAAACAAAACGTCAACATGATCAGCGGGCTGAATCTGCCGATGCTGCTTCGGGTTATGAATTACCGTGATTTGCAACTCGATCAGCTTACCGAAAAAGCCACCAGCGGCGGACATGACGGCATCCGCGAATATCACTGCGAGCTTGAGAACAAACCCGGATGAGTGAAATTAGTGAAACCCTGACCATATCCAACAAACTTGGCTTACATGCGCGCGCCGCCGCCAAACTGGTTAACACTGCCAGCATGTTCCGCTGCAACCTGCAGATTGAAAGGGATGGCCAGCAGGTCAACGGTAAAAGCATCATGGGCGTGATGATGCTGGCTGCCGCCCGTGGCACCCAGATTACTCTGCACCTGGATGGTGAACAGGCGCAGGCATGTCGTGATGCCCTGGTGGAGCTGATTAACAATAAATTCGAGGAAGGTGAGTAACATGCCTGTCATGCTCAATGGTCTTGGCGTATCCAAAGGCATTGCCATCGGCAAAGCCTATATCCATTACCGTGAGCAACCAGAAATTCTGGAATACCGTATTTCGGAAGAACGTATCGCCACCGAAGTATAGCGCTTCAAACGCGCAGTCAGCAAAGCCCAGACCCAGCTTAAAACTATTAAAACGCGGCTCAGCAATACCGTACCCACCGATATCACCCAGTTCATCGACACTCACCTGCTGATGTTAAACGACCCGGTATTGTGCGAAGAAACCATCGAACAGATCCACCAGCAACGCAATGCCGAATGGGCGCTGCAGGCGCAGTGCGACCGGCTGGTAAAAGTATTCGATGAAATGGACGACCCATACCTGAAAACCCGCAAGGATGACATCCTGCACGTGGTGCAACGCATTCAAAGTTGCATGCAGGAAGACAGTGACGTAGAAATACCCAACGATGGTGGCGAAGATCACCTCCGAGGAAAAATCATCATAGCCGATGACATGACCCCGGCCGATACCCTGGTCATGCAGCACCAGAAAATCGCCGGCTTCATCACCGAATTCGGTGGTCCTTTGTCCCATACTGCGATCCTGGCTCGCAGCCTTGGCATCCCTGCCATTGTCGGGGTTCATAATGCCAAGCAGATACTCCAGGCCCATGAAGTACTGGTAATGGATGGCATCCAGGGCATGGTGATTGCTGCCCCGGATAACCACACACTCAAACACTTCAAAACCCAGCAGAAAGACGAACGTCACCGACTGCGCCTGCTGGCGGATTTAAAGAATAAACCCTGCATCACCCAGGATGGCATCAGGATACATTTGCACGCCAATATCGATCGCCCCGAAGATGTCAAAACCTTACGCCAGTACGACCACACCGGGGTCGGACTATACCGAACCGAAATGCTGTTTATCGAAGCCAATGAATATCCCGATGAAGAGCAACAGTTTGAGACCTACCGTAAAATCCTGCGTTCACTCAAAGGCCACCCGTTAACCATCCGTACCCTGGACATGGGCGCGGACAAAGAGATGGGTGATGCGGAACAGCACGGCCCCCTGGCACATAACCCGGCGATGGGATTACGCGCCATACGTCGTTGCCTGAAAGAACCCCAGGTTTTCAAACTGCAGTTAAAAGCTATTTTGCGTGCCGGCGCCTATGGCCCCGCGTGCATGATGATTCCCATGATTACCAGCATGCATGAATTGCAACAGACCCTTGACCTGATTGAGGGATGCAAACTGGAATTGCGCGCAGCCAAACATCGCTTCGACCCCGATCTGCCTATCGGCGCCATGATCGAGGTGCCAGCGGCAGCCTTAAGCGCACTGAGTTTTGCCGAACGCCTGGATTTCCTTTCCATCGGTACCAACGACCTGATCCAGTACACCCTGGCGCTGGATCGTGTTGACGATGAAGTAAATTATCTATATAACCCGTTACATCCTGCGGTGCTGCGGCTCATCGATATGACCATCAAGGCCGGTGAAGTAACCGGCAAACCCGTTTCACTGTGTGGCGAGATGGCCAGCGACCCGAAATACACGCGCCTGCTGCTTGGCCTGGGATTGAAATGTTTTAGTGTACAAACCAATGCATTGCTGGAAATCAAACACATTATCAATAACAACCGCTTCGATAAAATCTGCACGCGTGTACAACAGCTATTAACTTTACCCAGTACCGAAGCTGTCGAAGAAGCCCTGGAAAAACTGAATCACGATTTTGCCTGATAGCTCACACGTCGCTATCAACAAATTCCTTTTGTTTTTATTTTCAATCCCCTATCATCCTTGTATTCGTTTCATGCCACAACGATACATTTCACATGACTGACGCCGCAGAAAACAAGGAAACCACCAGCGATCACCTGCAAAAGGTTTCCGAGGCGCTGGAAACGGGCACGCTGTATCGCGCCAGCCGCATGTTAAATGCACTTCACCCGGCTGAAATTGCCGACCTGCTGGAAGCGGTTCCCCATAACCAGCGTGCGCCATTGTGGAAACTGGTCAACAAGGATAATGAGTCGGATGTACTGATCGAACTGGGCGATGAGATTCGTAACGAACTCATCAAGGACATGTCGCCTGAACAGCTATCCAGTGTCGCCGAAGGCATGGATGTGGATGATTCTGCCGACTTCGTTCAGGCCCTGCCTGATAAAGTTATCGATCAGGTTTTACATTCACTCGACAGCCAGCACCGTGAACGGCTTGAACAGGTATTGTCATTTACCGAAGACAGTGCCGGCGGCCTGATGAATACCGACACGATTACAGTGCGACCTGAAGTAACCCTGGATGTCGTACTACGGTATTTACGTTTACTGGGTGAAATCCCGGACCTTACCGATAACCTGATTGTCGTGGATCGTGATAATCACTTTCTCGGCACCCTGCCCCTGTCACGCTTGCTGGTGACTGACCCGCAGTCCAATGTCGGCAAGGTCATGGATAACCAGAGCCAGCCGATCCCGTCCGATACGCTAGCCACGGAAGTGGCGAAAATGTTCGAGAACTATGACCTGATTTCCGCACCGGTGGTGGATACCAACAACCACCTGCTGGGCCGTATCACCATCGATGACGTGGTTGACGTTATTCGTGAAGAAGCCGACCACTCGGTCTTGAGTATGGCCGGTTTGAATGACGAAGAAGATTTATTCGCACCCATTATTCCCAGCAGCAAACGCCGCGCACTGTGGCTGGGCATAAACCTGCTCACCGCCATCCTGGCATCCTGGGTGGTCAGTTATTTCGAAACCACGCTGCAGAAAGTGGTCACGGTTGCTGTGCTGATGAATATCGTCGCCAGCATGGGTGGCATCGCCGGCAGCCAGACCCTGACCCTGGTCATTCGTGGCATCGCCCTGGGACAGGTGAATAATAATAACCAGCGCTGGATACTCAACAAGGAAATCATGGTGAGCCTGTTCAATGGTGTACTCTGGGCTTGCGTGATTGCCGGCGTCACCATGGTGTGGTTCCGGGATATTCCGCTAGGCTTCGTCATAGCCGGCGCACTCATCACCAACCTGCTGGTCGCAGCATTATCCGGTGTTGCCATTCCCATCATACTGCGAAAACTGAATATCGATCCGGCCATCGCCGGCAGTGTCATCCTTACCACCATGACCGACATCATCGGCCTGTTCGTGTTCTTGGGACTGGCGACGGTGTTTTTGTTGTAGAAGAAGAAAAGCTTAGCCCCAGAGACGCAGAGGGCGCAGAGAAATTCTGAAAGTATAAATACGTATACCTAAATTGCCGCCAATCTGAAGTTTTCTATTCTTTCAAAGCCAGCCAACAGCAATAAAAAACCCTGTGTTCTCTGCGTCTCTGTGGCAAATGCTTTTACGCTTTCTTCCGCAACGCCTGAATCCGCAAGCGCAAGGCATTCAGCTTGATGAAGCCTTCCGCGTCTTTCTGGTTATAGGCGCCTTCGTCATCTTCAAAGGTAGCGATGTTTTCATCGAATAATGAATCGGTAGCGGAACGGCGCCCCACCACGTCCACATTGCCCTTGTAGAGTTTCAGGCGCACGTCACCATTCACATTCGCCTGGGAGGCATCAATCATGTTCTGCAGCATCTGCCGTTCCGGGCTCCACCAGTAACCGTTGTACACCAGCGAAGCATAGCGTGGCATGAGCTCGTCTTTCAGGTGGGCAACTTCACGATCCAGGGTCAGTGACTCGATAGCGCGATGGGCCTTGAGCATGACCGTGCCGCCGGGAGTTTCATAGCAGCCGCGTGACTTCATGCCCACGTAGCGGTTTTCGACGATATCCAGTCGGCCGATGCCGTTATCACCGGCCAGTTTATTCAGCCGTGCCAGCACTTCGGCAGGCGTCAGGGCTTCGCCATCGATGGCGACGATATCACCGTTTTTATAGCTCAGCTCGATGTAGGCAGGCTGATCAGGTGCCGCATGGGGGGAAACACTCCAGCGCCACATATCGTCTTCGGCCTCCGCCCAGGGATCTTCCAGGATGCCGCCTTCATAGGAAATATGCAGCAGGTTGGCATCCATGGAATACGGGGATTTCTTTTTGTTTTTGGCAAAATCCACCGGGATATTGTGGGACTCGGAATAGGCCATGAGTTTTTCGCGTGAATTCAGGTCCCATTCGCGCCATGGGGCAATCACCTGGATATTGGGATTCAAGGCATAGGCACCCAGTTCGAAACGCACCTGGTCATTACCCTTGCCGGTAGCACCGTGGGAAATGGCATCCGCACCGGTCTCGGCAGCAATTTCCACCAGACGCCGGGCGATCAGGGGACGCGCAATGGAGGTACCCAGCAGGTATTCTCCCTCGTAGATAGCATTGGCGCGAAACATGGGATACACATAATCCCTGACGAATTCTTCCCGCAGATCTTCAATATAGATTTCCTTCACGCCCATGGCCTGTGCCTTGGCACGGGCAGGCTCCACTTCCTCGCCCTGGCCGATATCTGCGGTGAAAGTCACCACTTCACAGGCATAGGTATCTTCCAGCCATTTCAGGATAACCGAGGTATCCAGACCACCGGAATAGGCCAGTACAACTTTTTTGATATCGGACATGAATTGTTCCCCACAGAAGACAAGGCGGGGATTATACCCAAATGCCACCCCAGTTGACCATGCGCTCTAACGGGATACGGAGACCTGAACCCTGCGATTGTGAGCTCGCCCAGCCAGGGTGCGATTGGATTTGAGAGGCCTGGTCTCGCCATGGGAAAGCCTGATGATCTGGCCCGCCTTAACCCCATGAGACAGTAAATACTTCATCACCGCTCGGGTACGGCGTTCGGACAGCTGTAGATTGTAACGCCGGCTGCCGCGACTATCGGCATAGCCATCCAGGCGAATCATGACCTTATGATCACTGGCCGCGTATCGAGCTAGCCGCTCCAGGGCCTGCCGATCTGCCGCTTCCAGGGCAGCCTTGTTCTCCCTGAAGAACAGGTTGAAATTGTTGTTCAGGTCATTAAAACCATAAGGCAACAAACTCGCGACACATTGCTGAAATGCCGGTAACGCCTGCTGGAAATTTACCGAAGAAAATACCAGTTGGACCTCTTCGGAGCGATCCGCCCAGTCCTTGTACTGAAACGTAGGCATCATGCCGACTTCCAGTTCATACATCATACGAAGCGCCAGGGAGCGCCCCACATAAAAGGGCATCTTGCCTTTTGACAGGGATAATTCCGCCAGGGTTTTCGTCTGACCCTGCTTCCAGAAAGGCACCTGAGACACCAGGCTGGCGACACCATCCTCAACCGGCGGCTGGTCGACATGCACCTCGAAAGCCAGTTCGCCGCCAGAAGACTGTAAAAATCGTCCATAACCAAATGCAGGAATGGTATGCACCAGTTCGCAACGGATTTTTGATTCCCGACTCACCCAGTGTGACGACTCCAGGTCCGACTCAATCACCTGCATGGCATGGACCTGGCCACAGGCGAGCAGAAGAAATAGCAGGTACTTTTGGGTCATGGCCGCTCAAAAATGATTATTTTGCAGGTTAGCGGCAAGCCAGCAGAATTCTTTACCCATAGCCTGAGAACTCGAACATGACTGCCTATCTCTCCGGCAAGGGAATCCCGTGGATGACATCAGTCAAAATGGCCCGACGATAGCCACCAGAGCCATAGGGCGTTATCTCTGATACTGGATATCGGTAATGATATAGCGAATGATGCCTTTAGGGCTGTGAACTTCCACTTCATCATCCAGGGACTTTCCCAGGAGGCTACGCGCGACAGGAGCATCCATGCTGATATATTCGTCTTGCTGGTCAAATTCATCAGCACCGACAATCCGGTAGCGACGACTTTCACCGGACTCATCTTCCAGTTCAACCCAGGCACCGAAAAATACTTTTGAAGTATCATCAGGCGCACGGTCCACAACCTTCAGGACATCAAGGCGCCTGGAAAGATACCGAACCCGGCGATCAATTTCCCGTAATTCTTTTTTACGATAAATGTATTCCGCATTTTCGGAGCGGTCGCCTTCGGCTGCCGCTTCAGACAATGCCCGGGTCACTTCGGGACGTCTTTTACGCCACAAAAAATCCAGCTCGTCAGCCAGCTTTTTTCTGCCTGTTTCGGTAATGTATGGAGAACCTGGTGGTTGGGGAGGACGGTATCTACTCATGAATGGAACACAAACAAAAAAGGACGCCGCAGCGTCCTTCCAATAACAAACAAAAGTGTTGTTATATTTATTCGGTGCCCTTTTCTTTAAAGGGAAAAAAATCTTTACTTCTTCAGAAATGAAGAATTACTTGCAAACAACAGATTCCAAACACTTGCGATAAATCTGTCAGTCAATTAAAACTGTTGCGCTAGTCTGCAATAAAAACCAACATACTGCAAGACTATTGTTCAATAAGTTTTAAATTTTTTGCGTTTATATCTAATTGATTTAACGCTCTGCCATTACTACTTGAATATATCACGCTCACTCCTGAAACTCTGGTCCAGGACCAGAGTTTCAGGCCAATGTTATGAGCAATCAGTAAGATTTAATAGCAGGCTTCATAACGACTGATAATATCCTTTACCAGACCACTACGTACTATATCCTGATGCTCGAATGCATGCACATGAACCGAGTCAATATCCGCTAGACGTTGTATGCAATCATGCAGGCCGGACTGATTACCTATATCGGTTTGTCGAATGTCACCATTAACCACAACCCGGCAATTTTCACCTATACGGGTTAGAAACATTTTCAACTGACCACGGGTACAGTTCTGTGCTTCATCCAGCACGACGAAAGCGTCATTGAAGGTTTTACCGCGAAGATAGGCCATGGGCGATACAACAATGCGGCCATTTTTAAGGCCGCAGTCGACCACACCTTTACCCAGTCGCTCATTCAGGCAATCCCTGAAGGCATCAAAGTAGGGATCGAACTTTTCATGTAAATCGCCCGGCAAAAATCCCAGATTCTCACCAGCCTCAACAGCTGGTCGGGTGATAATAATTCGTTCGATACGCCTGCTTTCAAGCTCTTCCGCCGCAATGGCACCGGCACAGTAACTTTTACCTGTACCCGCAGGACCAACGCCAAATGTCAGCTTATGAGCCTTAATCGCGTTGATGTATTTTGCCTGGGCAGAGTTCTTGGGTTTGAGGGGTGGGGCTTTGGGAGAGAAAGACTGCGTTTCAATGAAGGTTGAACGTGAGTGAATATCGACGACGACTGATTCACCTGACCCTCGTTTGCGGGTCTGTCGGTTTGCCCTTTTATGGGCGTTAGATCGTTTAGCCATAGGATTACCTTTGTAAGTTAAAAACACAAGGTTCAATCTTTATGTATATGGCTGCAATCACCTCCTCTTTAGCATTTAATTTAACTTATAAACATTTATAGTTGATTCAAACTTCATGGTCAAGCAAAACTTTTTTGACAATAATTTCGTGAAACAGAAATTTTATTACGCATGCTAAAACACTTGAATGTATAAATTGACTATTGCAGGCAGGATTATTCCACAGGTTTTTTACACAACAGTGACATAAAAATACCCAGATAGCTTAGCGCGGTGTTTTTCTTCGATCTTCGAATAATTCAATTCTCAAATACCAACCGACAATGCCAAATGCGACAAATAGAATCCCGGCAAAACTGGCAATAAGCGAGACAGCAAATAAAATTTTTACATTTGCCATGACGCGATTTTTAAAGCCAGATGACTCATCAAGTAGCATTTGTTTTTCATGCGCGAACAATTCCAGACTACTTTTCTCCTGGCGTAGTCGCTCAACTTCATAAGCAGAATAATCAATACCATCCACTTCCACCTTGGATTCACCTTCGGGTCGGCTTTTGTAAGCAGTGAGTATTCTATCAATTTGCTTTATATCATCTTCCAGACCCTGGAGTTCAAGCTGGGTTGAAATAGCGCGCGCAAATGGTTCACCCAGAGAGCTTTCATACTGATTGATATAATGCCAGGCAATGTATAGCGTTGTAACAAGAATGACGATGCCGATAAACATCAGGGATTTATAGATTCGTAAAGCGGGTATCATGAATAGTTACTCAGGGTAGTGAAATACATCGAGGTATATTTATGGAAGCTCTGATTCATTCATCCGTGAATCATTCGCCTGGAGCGAATGATCGCGTCAGCCCCGAAGGGGTGAGCCTCATGGATGAGACGAACAATGATCAGAGCACGAAAAAGGTAAAATGCGA
>Ga0114931_10005742_pt1 | contig 15341 bp, 14 predicted proteins | sample 2SBtaG_FD_89579 | JGI IMG/M metagenome (GOLD analysis project Ga0114931, IMG submission 89579) | Deep subsurface microbial communities from Kolumbo volcano to uncover new lineages of life (NeLLi) - 2SBTROV14_V59a metaG | ecosystem: Environmental > Aquatic > Marine > Volcanic | place: Kolumbo...
ATCCATTTCATCAATACGATGGGCACGGGGTTCGTCGCCCGCGTCGGCGAGCTCACCAATGCGCGCTTCAAGTTCCTGGGTAGCGCGGGATACATCACGGCTGTTCTACTTTGCATCATTCGGCTTCAGTATGAACGGAATACGCTGCGCTATGCGGGCACGACGGACGATGCGGCCACGGTGCTCACGTCGTTTTCGAACACCCAATACACCGGCGGCTCGATGCGCATGGCCCCCGACGCCCAGGTCGCGGACGGATTGCTCGATGTCATCCGTGCAGGCCCGCTTGGGAGAGCCGCTCTGGTGGCCGCATTTCCGCGCATCTTTTCCGGCACGCACACCGAGCTCGAAGAGGTTTGGACACGGCAAGTCGACCGCGTCGACTTCGTCAATCCATCGTTACAGCCCGTGCTCATCGATGGTGACCTCTTTCAACTCGCTCCGGTTTCGATCGACGTGCTTCCCGGCGCGCTGCGCCTCATCGCATGAACCAGCACGCTTCAATGTGGAGTCGCATCGCGAGCCTGATCATCTGGGTCTTGGCCGGAGGGTTCCTGGTGTTCACGCTCTCGTTCCTCACGATCCTCTATCGGTTCGTGAAGCCTGACCGCGTGGAGCCCCTCACACGGGCCTACTGCTGGCTTCAGCTCGCGCTGACCTTCAACAAGCAGACGCACCACGTGCATCCGGGCGTCGACCCCAAAACCCAGTACATGTTCATCCAAAATCACTCGAGCCATCTCGATCATGTGGCGATGTACAACGCCACTGCGCACTTCAAGCAAGGCATCGAGCTCGAAACCCACTTCGAGTACCCCTTCTACGGCTGGTTCATGAAGGCCCGTGGCACGATTCCGGTCCCTAAAAATCGCAAAGGAGCGCTGGACGCGCTGCGCCAAGCGGTTCGCGCAGAGGTCGAAGCGGGTCATTCGATCCTCGGCTTTCCGGAAGGCCATCGCACTCTCACTGGGCACGTCGGCGAGTTTCACGACGGCCTGTTTCGCATTGCCATCGACTTGGGTTTACCCGTGGTTCCCGTTGCGGTGACCGGCCTTTACGAGGTATTGCACAAGGGCTCGTGGATGATTCGGCCCGGGCACGAGGTCACGGTGTACGTCGAAGACCCAATCCCCACCCAAGGGCTGTCCGTAGAAGACGTCCCAGTCCTACGAGACCGGGTCCGGGCGATCATCGCTGCAAGGGTCGATGCTCATCTCATGGCACGCGCGCAAGCGCGATCCGATAAAACTCGTAGCCGCGCATGACCCGGGTCACCTGCGGAAGGTACCGGGCCCGGTACTCGGCGCTTCCGATGTCTTGCTCCAGGCGCAGGCCCCGCTTGCTCAAGAAATCCGCCAGGTCCGCCGGATCGATCCCGAACTTCCATTCTTCACCAGCCGCTTTCAACGTTGCAAAGAGGGCCTCGGTTCCCGCAAAAGCACCAGGATCGTCGATCGCAGCCCGATCCAGGTACGTGAAGAGCAACTCGGTCCCCGTTGCCGCTTCTGCGCACCATCGGAGCGTCGCATCCACGGCCGCCTCGCTGAGGTAAGGGGTCACGCCTTCCCAAAGAATGAAACTGGGCACGGCTTTCGAATAACCGGCTGCCGTCATGGCACGGTCCAGCTCCCCTTCGTGAAAATCGGTGGCGACGAAGCGCACGTGCCGGGGGAGACTGGGTAGCGCCTCCCCAAGCAGCCTCTGCTTCTTGGCAAACGTACTGGGGTGGTCAACCTCGAAGACCGTCACCCCCTTCAAGACATCCAAGCGATACGCGCGCGAGTCGAAGCCTGCGCCTAGTATGACCAGCTGCTCGATGCCGCGGTCGACGGCGGGAGCGATCATGTCATCGATCAGCCGTGTCCGCGCCACTGCCGACGAACGCGCGCCCGCCCAGCGCTGATCGATGAATCGCGAGACGAGGTCGGAAACGGCGGGAATTCGGCAAAATGCTGCGACCAGCGCGAGCTGGGGACCCAGAAATCGCCTGGCATACGGATCTTCAAAAAGACGCCGCCCCTCCGGAAGCGAGGATTCGATCGCGCGGAACAGCGCAACGTACTCCGCGGTGCGACTTACCTGTCCTTCCTTCATGCCTCCTCGACACGCTCGTGCTGCCGACGGCGGCGAGTACGGCGCCGGGCCCGGCGTGTGAGTCCTTCGAAGGCCTTCTGAAACATAGCGGCGTCTCGCGTAGCAGGCTCGTGTTGATCGTTCTTATCGCCGGACTCGGGGTAGAGCTGATAGGCCGCGTTGAGAACGCGATCAACGGCGTTTGGGGCGAGCCCATACGCCAATGCGAACAGGTTTCCGACTGGGGTTGCCACGCGCTTGGGCCGGCGGATGATTCCTTTGATGATCAGGTCCGCGGCCTGCTCCGGCGTTCGCATCGGAAAGGCGTCGTAAATGGTGGTCGATGCCATCATAGGCGTCTTTACGAGAGGCATGTAGATCGTCGTGACCCGAACCCCGTCCCTGAACGCGTCGAGCGCCGCTTTGCTCGCGATGTAGGCGCCATAGCGCGGAACATTCACCTGCACACCGCCCTGTTTTCGACGCTATTCACCGGCACGCCCTGGGGGCAGGCGGCGCTCGCCGTCCGGGAGGTCGAGCGCGAGCGTACCGCCTGGGTTGAGTATGTTGTTCGGATCGAAGTGGCGTTTGAGCGCGCGCAGCACTTCGAGCTCGTCGCTGCCGAGTTGACCCTCGAGCCAAGGCGCTGTCATCTTCCCGATGCCGTGGTGGTGACTCATCGTGGCACCAGAAGTCTGGATGGCGTCGAGCATGCCGCGGTGGAACTCCATGAACTCCTGGTGGTCCATCTTCGCGATGAATATGAAGTACAGATTGGCCCCTTGCGGATAGCAGTGCGACATGTGCGTCATGCAAACCGTCTTAGGTCGTGCTTTCACGTACGCCCGCACGTGCTGGTGCACCTTGGGCAGGTTCTCCCAACTCGTCGCACACTCCAGCGTGTCGATGATGATCCCGTAGTCTTGAAGGTCCTCGCGCATGTACGGATCGGCAAATCGGCCATGCTCCCACCTCTTGGTGATGAACCCGCTCGTGTACATCCCACCATAAGCGCTGCAAACCTGGCGCAGCCGGCGTTTGACCATGGCGGTGTACGCGCCATCTCCATCGACCGTACCCAGCAGCAGGCAGCGCTTGCCCTTTTTGAAGCCTCGCAAGCTCACGAGCGTGTCGATCGGAGTGCCCTCGATCCCGTAAAGCTTGAAGGCAACGTCCGTCTCCTCTGGATCGGACAGCCGAAAGACGGAGGGAAAACCAAACTCGGACTGCATGACCTCGCGAACCGCGGCGGTCGCGCGGGGCCAATCCGGAAAAATGAAGCTGAACCGTCGCCTGTTCCCGGGCCGATAGCGAAAAATCTTCAGCGTGACCGCGACCAAGATCCCATACGCCCCTTCGCTTCCGATCATGATCTGATCGATGTTGGGCCCGGTCGCGTAGGCGGGGACATCGACGGTCTTGATCGTGCCGACCGGCGTGACGTACTCCTGGCTCAGGACTAGGCGTTCCGCCTTGCCGTAATACGTGGAGCTCTGACCGGCTCCGCGTGTCACGACCCAACCGCCAACCGACGAGAATTCGAAGGACTGCGGAAAGTGTCCACAGGTGTACGCATGAGGCGCATTGAAACGCTCGCGCGCCCGGTTCAGCGCCTCTTCGAGCGCAGGTCCGAGGATTCCAGGCTCCACCGTGACCGTCTGATCAACCGCGTTGAGCGAGAGGACACGGTTCATGTGCGTGCCCAGGTGGATCGAAACCCCTGCTTTGAAGCACTCGGTGCCACGGGTGACGCTCGACCCGGCGCCAAACGTATAGAGGGGGATCTCCTGCTCGTCGCAGTAGCGCACGATCTTCTCGACCTCGTCACGATCGCGCGGATGCAATACCAGGTCCGGCAGGTGCTCTACTTCGTGGTCTCGCAGCCGGAGCGCGTCGATCATCGTCTTGCCATAGGAGACGCGCAACCTGGAGTACACGTCGTCGCTTACGTTCTCGTCGCCTATGAGATCGCGAAAGAAGCGCTGCTGCTCGGACGAGAGAGAGATCGGAGCCTCGGCGGTCACCTCTTCGAGGCCCAGCTTTTGTGGCTTGCGGAAATACTCGTCGTCGAGGCCGAACGTCTCCTTCATCAAGGAATAGAGGCGCGGATTGGGATGCTTGTAAGCATCAGGCGCGCCCCACTTGAACGCCGCCCGGTAGGAACGCTTGGGTAACGCCCCTTCGAACCAATGCGGTGTGAATGAATCCTTGCCCGTCATGCTCTCTCTCTTTCCGTCGGCCCAACCGGCATGTCCCATGGGGTTCCCATCAATGCTAACTTGAGCCGCTGAAGCCTCGAAGGCTGGACGCGGCCAGTTCGGAGCGGAAGCTGGTGCTCCTGCATGAGCCCCGAATCGAGTCCGTCGATCAGCTCGAGCCTGCCATAGGGCCGCAGAAGCGCATCGACCGCTTTGCGATCGGGTTCACTCAGGCTGCGGTACTCGTTCTGCAGCACTTCGAGGCAATACACGCGGTAGTGCACGACCTTGAGATGCTTGTAGGTCACCCCATGCGCCTGGTGGTCGATGCGTGACTTGCCCTCGGCCCATGCACGCGCATTACCTAGAAGGAACGGCCAGTAGGTCTGCATGATGTCTCGAAGAAAGTACGCCCAGCCTGGGTGCGAGAAATCGCTGAACCTAGGTTCGCTCGGGAGTCGGTGCGCGCGCGCGTTCCAAAGACGAGCGACCCAAGCATAAACCGCTGGCGTGCGCTCTTCCATGACTCGTCCCGGCGTTGGATCCTGGGCGTAATGACGAAACATCGGGCCGAACAAGCCGAAGTCGGACAGCGTGGGATGCGTACCGAGCAAGTAGGGCTGATTCTCGAGCAGTAGGCTCATGCTGTCGAGGAGGTCGAGGTAGTGCTGCCGGATATGCGGCTCGGTTTCCGCGCTCAGGCCATCGCCCTTGAGATAGGTCGCCATTTGACGTCGCCCGTAGTACCAACCGGCGAGCCAGTTGGGCGCAGGAAAATCGTCCAACACTTCATGGCCGATGCGCCTCATGAGCAGCTTGCGTGATTCCAGGGGCTGCCAGCGCCAATAAAGCGCAGCGCGCCAACACCATTCATCGGCGTAGTCTTCGACGAGCTTGGACAGGAAGCGCAGGATGGGATCCTTGGGGATCACGGGTGGCTCCGGATACTGCGACTCGAGCCAGTCGATCATCGGCGTCGTGTCCTTGAGCCACTGCCCGTTGGCGAGGCGAAGCACCGGCACCTTCATCAGCCCGGTGGCGGGTAAAATCTCATCCCGCAGGATCTTCATGTCGACGACGCGTCGCTCGAAGGGAATCTCCTTGTAGCGAAGGTAGGCCTCCATCTTGCCGCTGAAATACGACATATCCGCGACGTAGGCGGTGATCGGCTCCCAGTCGGGATGTCGCGACGATGGCATTCAGCTTCCTCCGGCTCTTCTTGATCCACGTAACGGCTGTGCAACATACCATGTCACGGAAGCGACGGAAGCTCCCGTGCGGAAGCGCCCATATAGAAGTAAAGGGCAAGGAGTCCGAGATGAATGGCAGAGAAGTCGCCCTGATCACCGGTGCATCGATGGGCATCGGAAAAGAGCTCGCCAAGATTTTCGCAGCGGACGGGCATGATCTGGTGCTGGTCGCGCGCAGCGAGGACAAGCTTCATGCCTTGGCGCAGGAGCTCATGAGCGCGCACGGCATCATGGCGCACGTCATACCCGCCGACCTGGCCGATCCCTCCGCGCCTGCAAACATCTTCGCGTCGCTGCAAAGCAGAGGCATCCAGCTCGACTACCTGGTCAACAACGCGGGCTTTGGGGCCACTGGGGCATTCGCAGAGCTCCCCCTTCAACCACAGATGGACATGCTGCAGGTCAACATCGATGCGCTGGTCGCCCTCACGCACCTGGCGCTGCAAGGGATGCTCGCGCGCAAGAAGGGGCGAATTTTGAACATCGCGTCGACCGCCGGCTTCCAGCCTGGGCCCAACATGGCCATCTACTATGCGAGCAAGTCCTTCGTGCTCATGTTCTCTGAAGGCATTGCCGAAGAGGTCAAGAGCGCGGGTATCACCGTTACTGCGCACTGTCCTGGGGCCACGGTGACGAACTTTGCGGACACCGCGGGCAACGCCAAGAGCGTCTTGTTCAAGCTTGGGGCAGCGCCAGCAGACAAGGTCGCCCGGCACGCGTATCGCTCCATGATGAAGGGCAAAGTCGTAGCCATCGAAGGGTTCATGAACTGGCTGGCCGCGTTCAGTGTCCGATTCAGTCCGCGGGGGTTGGTGCGAAAAATCACCCGCTGGATGAACCAAACCTCATGAGCTGGCGCCGTACGTCGAAATCCTTTTCCGCTGGCTCTACGCGTATTTCTTGAGCTCTAGCCGTGCAACCATGCCGCGATGGACTTCGTCTGGGCCATCCGCAATGCGTAGGGCGCGCGCCATGGCGAGCAGGCGGGTGAGCTCCGCGTCTGCGATGCCTTCACCACCGTGGATTTGAATCGCTGCGTCGACGACCGATTGAAGCACGTTGGGGGCGATCACTTTGATCGCGGAAATGTCGACCAGGGCGCCAAACGTGCCGAGCGTATCGAGCGCCCAGGCGGCCTTCATGGTCAAGAGACGGGCCTGGTCGATCGCCATGCGGGAGTTGGCGATGATGTCGCGGTTGCCGCCGAGGTTCGAGAGCGGCTTGCCAAAAGCAACACGGTGCACCGCACGCTGACAGAGGCGCTCTAGCGCTCGTTCGGACGCGCCGATGGCGCGCATGCAGTGGTGAATACGTCCCGGTCCGAGGCGGCCCTGCGCGATTTCAAAGCCGCGGCCTGGGCCTGCGATGATGCTGCTCACCGGGAGACGCACGTCTTCGAAGAGCACTTCGGCATGGCCGTGAGGCTCGTCGAGGTGCCCGAACACCGGCAGCATGCGCAAGATCTTCACGCCTGTGGCATCGATGGGTACGAGCACCATCGAGTGCCGTTCGTGCCGCGCGGCATTGGGATCAGTCACGCCCATGAAGATGAAAAGCCTGCAACGCGGATCGCCTGCTCCACTCGTCCACCATTTCTGACCATTGAGCACGACCTCGTCACCTACGACCTCGCAGGTCGCCTGCATGTTGGTGGCGTCACTCGATGCAACGGCCGGCTCGGTCATGGCGAAGCCGGACCGGATCTGTCCGGCAAGCAGCGGCTCGAGCCACTGCTTCTTCTGCGCGTCCGAACCGTACTTCACCAAGACCTCGGCGTTACCGGTGTCGGGCGCGCTGCAGTTGAACACTTCCGGCGCCAGAAAGCTCCGGCCGGTGATCTCGGCGACGGGCGCGTAGTCGCGATTATCCAGGCCTGCACCGTACTTCTCGTCCGGCAAGAATAGATTCCAAAGACCGAGCTCTTGGGCCTCGGCCTTCAGCTCCTCGAGAATCGGAGGAATCTTCCAGGCGTGCCAATCGTCGCTGCCGACCAGCTGATCGAGATAGGTCTGCTCGCTCGGCACGATGCGCTCACGGACAAAACGCTGCGTTTGCGCCATTACATTTCGCGCTCGCTCCGAATGCTCGAAATCCATAGACCACCCTGATACCGCATACGGCAGGACAATTCACGCAGGAACTACCCGGATTCAGTGCTAGGTTTCGACGGCTCGAGGCGCATCAGGAATATGGCAACACAAAGCAATCCCTTGATCGACGACGGCCTCGTCGATTTTCTCCTCTACTCCGTCCTGGACGCCGAGTCGCTGTGCGAGCTCGAGGGGTATCAGCAGCATTCGAAGGAGACCTTCGATCTGTATGTCGACAGCGTCCGACGGTTCGCGCGGCAGGATTTGCTGCCTACCTACAAGCCGATGGACGAGGAGCCTCCGGTGTTTCGCGACGGTCGCGTCCACACGCACCCCACCTTGCCGCGTCTTTTCGAACAAATGGTCGACCTAGGCGTGCTGACGGCGACGCGTCCCGAGTCGGTAGGCGGACAGCAGATGCCGATGCTCGTACACACCATGGCAAGCGCCTATCTCATGGCGGCCAACCTCAGCGCCTATGGGTACGTAGGACTCACCGCCGGCGCCGCACATCTGATCGAAAGGTTCGGCACGGACGAGCTCAAACGACAGTTGATGACGAAGATGTATGCTGGCGAGTGGACGGGGACGATGGCGCTCACCGAGCCACAGGCGGGAAGCAGCCTGGCCGACATCACGACCTCCGCGGCTCCAACCGGCGATGGATACTATCTCATCAAGGGAAGCAAGATCTTCATCTCCGGAGCCGACCACGGCATTACCGACAACGTCGTAAATCTCGCGCTGGCACGCATCGACGGCGCGCCCGGCGGCACCAAGGGCATCTCCTTGTTCGCCATTCCGCGACTCCGTGAGGAAGGCGGGAGCTTGCTGTCCAACGACGTCACCGTCGCCGGCCTGATCCACAAGATCGGCTGGAAAGGGATCCCGAGCCTGGCAATCGAGTTTGGTGACGAGGGCGACTGCCGCGGCTGGCTCGTCGGAGAGCCAAACCAGGGTCTTCGCTACATGTTTCAAATGATGAACGAGGCGCGCATCATGATCGGCATCAACGCCGCCTCAACCGCATCGGTTGCGTATCACGAGTCACGTGCATATGCGCTCGACCGCAAGCAAGGCCGAAAGCTCGGTGCACGGGATGGCGAGCCCGTCTCCATCATCGAGCACATGGACGTGCGTCGAATGCTCCTGCGGCAGAAAGCGATCGTCGAAGGGAGCCTGGCCTTGCTCGGAACGGCTGCACGATACGGCGACATCTCAGCACATGGAGCATCTGACGAGGAGCGCGAACGCGCGCAGTTGCTCCTCGACTTGCTCACCCCGGTTGCCAAGACCTTCCCTGCCGAGCGCGGATTCGAAGCCAACGCGCTCGCGATTCAGATCCACGGCGGCTACGGTTACACGAGCGAGTACCTGCCCGAGGCATACCTGCGGGACCAAAAGCTCAACACGCTGCACGAAGGCACCAACGGCATTCAAAGCATGGACCTACTCGGCCGAAAGGTGATGTCCAAAGGCGGCGCGCCCCTTCGAGCCTTGGCGGAGGAGATCGGCTGCACCATTGAGCGCGCGAGGGAAGCCGGATGCGATCCCGCGCTGTGTGCTGCGCTCGAAGAAGCCGTCGCCACCGTTGGCGCCACCACCCTGGAGCTCGGTCAGCGCGGAATGGCAGGCGATGCGGAGGGGATGCTCGGCCATAGCTGGGACTACCTCGACATGTTTGCCACGCTCGTCATCGGCTGGCAGTGGCTCAACATGGCAGCGGTGGCGCGCACCGCGAGCATCTCGGAGCAGCGCAAGCACGCGACGCAAGCAGCAGCTCAGTATTGGATCCGGACCGAAATCCCCCGAATCCAAGTCCTCGCCAACCTTTGCCGCAGCAACGAAGACTCGTACATCAGGGCCGAGCCAGACTGGTTCTGATGATGTATAGGTACACCTGCCCCGGAAGCCAGCTCAGGCTCTCGAACGTGGAGAACGGATGGACAAGGCGATCATCACCTGTGCGCTAAACGGCGTGCTCACCAACCCGAACCAACACCCCGTGCCGGTCACTCCGAAAGAGATGGCGGCGTCTGCACGCGACGCGTACAACGCCGGCGCTTCGATCGTGCATATCCATTTTCGGCGCCAGGAACCCGGCATGGGCCACTTCCCATCTTGGGATCCCGAAGTGGCCGCTGCGGCAAGCGATGCCATTCGTGAAGCCTGCCCCGACATCATCATCAATCAGACCACCGGCGTGATCGACGAAGATGTGTCCGGACCGATTGCCTGCCTGCGGCGTATCAAGCCGGAGATCGCTGCGTGCAACGCGGGGAGCCTGAACTACCTGAAGCTCAAGAAGGACAACAGCTGGGCGTGGCCTCCGATGGTGTTCCTCAATAGCGTCGACAAGGTTCAGAAGATGCTGGACGCAATGGCGGAGACGCACACCACCGCAGAGATGGAGTGCTTCGACGTGGGCATCGTCCGCTCGGTGGGCCTCTATCTGCGAGCCGGAATGGCCAAGGAAATGCACTACAATTTCGTGATGGGCGTTGCCTCCGGTATGCCCTGCGACCCCGAGCTGCTCTCGCTCCTCATGAAGTACAAGAACGGCGACGCGCATTGGCAGGCCACACTCATCGGCCGGCAAGAGATTTGGGAGACCCACCAGCGAGCGGCCGATCTTGGCGGCATGCTGAGGACGGGGGTCGAGGACACCTTCTATCTTCCGAACGGCGACAAGACGACCGGCAATGGGCAGCTCATCGAGGCACTGGCTCAATGTGCACGCAACGCAGGCCGTGAGGTCGCGTCGCCTGCCGAAGCCCGGGAGATGCTCGGCTTCAACTAGAGCAAGGGATTGTCACGAGACGGGACGAGAGGTAAAGACGAACCATGGTCAACAAGGTGTATCCCGACGCGTCCGCCGCCCTCGACGAACTACTGAGCGACGGCATGACGTTGATGTCCGGTGGTTTCGGCCTGTGCGGCATTCCCGAAGCGCTGATCGAGGCGGTCGCAAAGTCGGGCGTGAAGGATCTGACGGTCATCTCAAACAATGCAGGTGTAGACGGCATCGGCCTCGGGGTGATGTTGGAAACGCGACAGATCAGCAAGATGGTTTCATCGTACGTCGGCGAGAACAAGCTGTTCGCAGAGCAGTACTTGAACGGCGACATCGTCGTGGAGTTCACGCCTCAGGGCACGTTGGCCGAACGAATTCGCGCCGGTGGTGCAGGCATCCCGGCGTTTTTCACCAAGACCGGCGTCGGAACCATGGTGGCCGAAGGCAAAGAGGTTCGCGACTTCGATGGTGCGCCGCATGTGATGGAGCGCGGTCTCTTTGCGGACGTGGCGATCGTTCACGCGTGGAAGGGGGACACCGAAGGCAACCTCATCTACCGCAAAACCGCGCGGAACTTCAACCCCATGATGGCGACCGCGGCGGAGGTCACGGTCGCGGAGGTGGAACATCTGGTCGAACCTGGCGAGCTCGATCCGGATCAGATCATCACCCCCGGAATCTACGTCGACCGGATCATTCACTACGAAAACCCCTCGAAGCACATCGAGCAGCGAACCACGCGCGTGCGCGAGGCCTGAGGAGAAGACGGATGGCTTGGACTCGTAACCAAATGGCGGCACGCGCGGCACAAGAGCTACGCGATGGTTTTTACGTCAACCTCGGCATCGGCATTCCAACGCTGGTTTCGAATTACATTCCCGATGGCATGAGCGTACAGCTGCAAAGCGAAAACGGCATGCTCGGCATGGGTCCCTTCCCATACGAAGGCGAAGAAGACGCGGACTTGATCAACGCCGGCAAGCAGACGGTGACGGAGCTCCCGACGACGAGCTTCTTTTCGAGCGCCGATTCATTCGCCATGATTCGCGGCGGGCACATCAATCTTTCGATCCTCGGCGCGATGCAGGTCGCGGAAAACGGCGACCTCGCAAACTGGATGATTCCGGGGAAGATGGTCAAGGGGATGGGCGGAGCGATGGACCTCGTGGCGGGCGTGAAGCGCGTCGTCGTCGTGATGGAGCACACGGCAAAAGGCAAACCCAAGCTCTTGAAGAGCTGCACGCTACCTCTCACGGGTACGCGGGTGGTCGACTTGTTGATCACCGACCTCGGCGTCTTTGAAATCGATAAGGCCGGCGACGACGGCACGCGGCTCGTCGAGCTTGCTGAGGGCGTGACCCTCGACCAGGTCGCCGAGAACACCGAAGCGGCCTACAGCGTGGCGCCCGGGCTCTAGCCAAAGACCAACAGGACAGCAGCGACATAAAGGCCCATTCCAATCGCGAGGACTGCGGTGTAACCCGCGATCTGGCGCGCTTTGAGCCCGGTGATCGCCAGGAGCGGCAGCGCCCAAAACGGCTGCAGCAAATTGGTCCATTCATCGCCATACGCGAAGGCCATGACCGTCGGAGCCGAATCGAGATGGAGGGTGGAAGCGGTCGTCAGAAGGACGTCGCTTTGAAGCGCCCACTGCCCTCCGCCGGAAGGTACAAAGAGGTTCACCAAGCCGGCGCTAAGAAACGTCAGTACGGGGAAGGTGAAGCTGGACGCGATGGAAGCCATCGCGGAGGAAAGCCGCTGGATCATTCCGCTCGCCTGCATGACGCCGAGGATGCCAAAGTAGAGGGGGAACTGTACGATGATCGCGCCTGCTCCACGCGCGGCTTCGGACACCGAATCGAGGAAGCTGCGGATCGAGCCATGCGCGGCCAGCGCCAACCCCAGAAAGAAGAGATTCACTGAGTCGAGGTCGAACGCGATATCGTGCCGAAACCAGCTGAGGACGATGAGGAGCACTGCGGTGCCGCCGACGAAGAAGGCGATGTGCGATCGCTTCCCTCCTGATGATGCGACAGCGTGCGTAGACGTCACCGCCGGAACGGCCGCGTCCTTGGGCGCGAGGGCCACGCACATCAGTGGCAACAAGAGGAGCAATCCACCGCTTACGACGAAGTTCAGCGGAGAGAAAAGAGTCTCGCTCACGGGAATCGCTTGCGATGCGCCGTGCGTGAACTGCGCCGACTCGGCCGCCTTCAATGGCGCGGAGCCACTGAGCCCACCATGCCACACGCCTAGCCCTGCGTATGCCGCAGCGCCGAGAATGGGAATATCCATCGGCCTTCCATCCTCCGCGGCGCTATGCGCGATCTCTCGAACCACGAACGCGGCAACGACTGCGCCGAGGCCCCATTGAATGAGGCCGGTCAGACAGGCGATGAAAGCGACGAGCCCCGCGGCCGCAGGGGTCCGCTTGGGCCAGCGCGCAACCACGCGAACGATGCGCTGAACCGGCGGGCTCGAAGCCAAGGCCTGACCGGTGACCAGAATCAGGCACATCTGCAAGGCAAACGCCAGGAGGGGTGTGCTCGAGAACCCGCCATACCAGCCCTGAAGGACTGCGCCGGCAGACGCGGAGAGCGCGAACCCTCCAAGAAGCGCGATCAACGTCAATACCAGCGCCAGAACAAATGGATCCGGCACCCAGCGTTCAGACCATCGACTGAAAACCTCACCAAGACGAGCGAGCATGGCGCGGACCATACCACCAAGCGCGACAACCATGGTCATGCCGCGGCAGGAGGAGGCCGACTGCCCAATCGTAGACTTCCTTGGTCGGTAACGTCAGCGGCGCCGCCGGACCGCGACGAACGTGATATCGTCTGGCTTGGACGGTGCGCCCTCCTCTGGCATCTCTATGCGCTTACGCGCCAAGGCAGCTAGCTCATCTACGGCTCGATGGAGCGGACCTTTGCGCACACACTCTACGATTTCCTCCAAGTGAAGGTTGTCGCTCAGCCCGTCGCTCGCCAGCACCACCGTATCATGCGGCGCCAGGTCGAGGGTCGCGCCGAGCTCGATGCGCATGTCTTTCGTGCCCAAGAGGTTCGAAACCAGATGCAGATCCTCGTGATGGAGCGCCTCCCCGCGATCCAACAAGCCAGATTCGACCGCATAACCGACCGGAGAATGCGGGATGGTCAACCACTTGATCCGTCCGCGTTGCCCGGTCACTAGCACCATCGAGTCGCCCGCATGATAGGCGCGCATGGTCGTACCGTGAATCTCGACGACGACGAGGGTCGCCGCGGCATCCGTCCCGAGCGCGGAGATCGCGCGATCGGCCGATTCAAAACCATTGATGATCGCATCGCGAAGGTTCCGAAGGTCGTCGCCGCACTGCACCACGGAGTCACAGACTGCCCGAACGGCACGCGCTGCCGCCTCTTCCCCGCCCGGATGGCCTCCAGCGCCATCGGACAGTGCGGCCACGCCTACCTCTGCATCGAATGATATCAGCGCCGCCGCATCTTCGTTGGGCCCGTGTCTACCTGGCTTCGGAATGCTGAGCACGACTGCTTCACCGCCCCCGAGCTCGAAGCGCTCACCGCACGCCATCTCCACATCCGCGAAGATGTGGACCTCAGTCACAATGCCGCTCTCCGGCCCTTGGAAGACCCTCGAAGCGCTCTCGGCGCTTCCGCCTGGAATGCCTTCAACATCTGCATGCCATCACGAAAGCGCTTGCGCTCGTGAACTTCGATCGACCGACGCAGAAAGCTGACGAAGTCGCGGCTTACCGTGCGGCGAAGCCGTTCCGCACCTGGCAACGGCCAGTCGAACGGCCATGCTGGCAACTCTCCGGCAAACATCCGGTAGATCAGCAAGCCCATCGAGAACACGTCGGAGCGGAAAGAAGGCTTTCCCATGGCTTGCTCTGGCGCGATATAGCCCACGGTGCCTTGCCCCGAGCCCATGATCGTGCGGGTCCTGAGCGCGACTTTCGCAATGCCAAAATCCGCCAAGCAAGCGTGGCCTCCCGGAAAGAGGATCACGTTGTCTGGCTTGATGTCACAGTGAATCACACGAACCTCATGGGCGTACGCAAGGGCATCGAGCAGCTGCTCGGCATACGACAACGCGGTCTTTGGGCCTAGACGGTATCGCAGGCGGTCAGTGAGGGTTTGTTCGCCGAGCGGTATCGCGATGACGAAGTAACCGTCGATCATCATCGCATTGCGAAGTGGCAGGATGTTCTCGTGCTCGAGCCGCGCCGTCAACCGCACCTCACGGTAGATGGAATGCACCGACTCCTCGTCGAGCTGATCGAGATGGGGAACCTTGAGCGCAACGCGGATCCCTTCGATCGTGTCATAGGCCTCGTAAACCGTTGCAAATGCCCCCGCCCCAATACGGCGTCGAATCCGGTACTTGCCGAGCATCTGCCTCGCCTTGAGGGCTTGATTCGGCAGCATGCCGCTCGTGCTTTGAAGAAGCTTTGGTCTCATGGCCTCTGTGCTCAAAACGTCTTGCGGATCGCCTTCAGGAGGGCCACGGCATCAGGCCCCATCTCTTTTGCAACGTGGTCGGGAACGCCCTTCTCCTTCGCTTTGAACGGCGCCAGCTCCTCCGGCGTCGGATCGTAGATGTCGTATCCATAGCGCTTCAGATTCTTCAGCAGGACCGGTTCGATCTTTCGAACCTGATCCCGCCCCCAAACCGTCATGTCGTAGGGTATGGTCGTGACGACCTCTTGGACGTCCTTTGGGAGCGTGTCGAACCATTTCTTCGAGTAGGCGAGGAGCGCAGGTTGATAACAATGGCGGCTGAGGAAGAGGTTTCGTTCTCCCTCCCCGAGCCCCTGATACCAGCTCCCCGCCATCGCAAAGAGCGGCGTGTTGTCGAACCCATCGACGACGCCGGTCTGGACGCTCGTGAGCGTGTTTCCGTTGTCGATGGGAACCGGCGTCGCCCCCAA
>Ga0114931_10005743_pt1 | contig 15340 bp, 12 predicted proteins | sample 2SBtaG_FD_89579 | JGI IMG/M metagenome (GOLD analysis project Ga0114931, IMG submission 89579) | Deep subsurface microbial communities from Kolumbo volcano to uncover new lineages of life (NeLLi) - 2SBTROV14_V59a metaG | ecosystem: Environmental > Aquatic > Marine > Volcanic | place: Kolumbo...
CTCACCATCCGGCACGCCTACCGCTCTCGCGAGGATGCGGTGGCGCGGTTCCGCTTCGTCCCGCAGGCCGTCCATGCCGACGAGGCCCTGCGGGAGGCGATCGCGTCCGACTCGGTCCACCGGGACCCGGACGGACGCTGGAGCTTCAAGGCCGACCCGGCCTGGATCGACGCCGTGCCGTCGCAGGCCGTGGACGAGGCGAGGGTGCGCTGCCCCGTGCTGTTCCTGCGGGGTGCCGAGAGCGGCCTGTGCAGCGAGGAGGGGGCGAAGGCGCTGGTCGCCGGGCTACCCCGCGGGAGGCTGGTCACCCTGGCTCGTGCGGGGCATCACGTCCATCTGGATGCGCCGGACGCCACGGCCCGCGAGATCCGCCGGTTCCTGAACAGCCTCTGAGGCCGTGGCTCGGGAGCGACCGAGTCGGGTGTATGATGCGGATCCATCGCTGGGAGACCCCATGGAAGACCTGCTCCGCCGCCCGCTCTCCGAGATCCTCGACCGGCTCGCACGCAAGGAGATCACGCCCGTCGATCTGATGGAGCGGACCCTGGCCCGCATCGGCGCCCTGAACCCGTCGCTCAACGCCGTCTGCGAGGTCGCCGACGAGGAGCGGCTCTACGACGAGGCGCGCGCTGCCGAGCAACGCTGGCAGGCGGGCAAGGCCCGGGCGCTCGAGGGAATCCCGCTCGGGGTGAAGGACCTCGAGGATGCCGAAGGGCTCCATACCACTCACGGATCGGTTCCCTTCAAGGACCGGATGCCGGAACGCGACTCGGTGCAGGTGGAACGGCTGAGGTCGGCGGGAGCCATCGTCGTGGGCAAGACCACGGCCCCGGAGTTTGGATATACCTGCATCACCAAGAACCTGATCCACGGGGTGACCCGGAGCCCGTGGAACCTCGACTACACGCCCGGTGGGTCGAGCGGTGGTTCCTCGGCGGCCATTGCGGGCGGCATGATCCCGCTCGTCACGGCCAGCGACGGGGGCGGCTCGATCCGGCTTCCCGCGAGCTTCACGGGCTGCTTCGGCCTGAAGGTCAGCTATGGGCGGATCCCCCACGCCCCGTTCGAGGCCTGGGAGACGACCGACACGTCGGTCGTCGGCCCGCTCACGCGCACGGTCGAGGATGCGGCCATCCACCTCGACGCCGTCGTCGGACCGCACCCCCTCGACCCGAAGTCGCTGCCCCACCCCGGATACGCCTATCGCGACCGGCTGCGCGACCTGCCGTCGGGCCTGCGGATCGGCCTCTCGCGCGACCTCGGCTACGGCGTGGTCCAGGGCGACGTCGAGGAGGTGGTGGTCGAGGCGGCGAGTGCCTTCGAGGAGCTCGGGCACCACGTCGAGGAGATCGAAGGGGGACCGCCCGACGTGGGTCGCGTGTGGGGCCTGATCAACGCATTCGAAGCGGCCGGCAAGCTCGGGCACCTGCTGCCCGAGCACGAGCAGGAGTTCGGACGCTCCTTCATCCATGGCGTGAAGGCCGGCTTCAAGATGACGCCCGAGATCTGGCGGCAGGGGCAGAAGGCCCGCCAGCAGGTGGTCGAGTGGTGCTCGCGGGTCTTCTCGCGCTACGACCTGCTGCTGACGCCCACCACCTTCGCCGATCCGCCGCCGGCCCGGGGCCCGCTGCCCAGCGAGGTGGAGGGCAAGCCGGCGCCCTTCGGCAGCAGCGGTGCTTTCACGATCCCGTTCAACCTCTCCTGGCACCCGGCCGGAACCGTGCGCGCGGGCTTCTCGAAGGTCGGCCTTCCGGTGGGGCTCCAGATCGTGGCCCCGCGCCACCGTGACGACCTCGTGCTGCAATCCGCCTGGGCCTTCGAACAAGCCCGCCCCTGGGCCCACCACTGGCCCGGGGACGTTCGTTGAGTAGTTGAGTTGTTTGCAGGCGCGGCTGCAGCCGCGCCTGCAAACAACTCAACTACTCAACGAACGTCCCCGGTGGTCACGCTAGGATCGGGGGATGGGGTGTGGCAAGGGGCCGACGGTGGGATGGTTGTGGCTGCTGCCCCTCGCGTGGGCCGCTTGCGGGCCCGGGCCGGCTCCGGGGCAGCGACCGACCGTCGTCGTCTCGGTTCCGCCCCAGGCCTGGCTGGTCGATCGTCTCGCCCATGGGCTCGTGGACCTGGTGGTGATGGTCCCGCCCGGCGCGAATCCCGCGACCTTCGCGCCCGAGCTCGCCGAGCGCCGCGCCTTGGAGCGGGCGTCGCTCTACGTGAAGGTGGGCCACCCCCACTTCCCGTTCGAGGAGGCCTGGCTCGATCGCTTGCTGCGGGAGCGTCCCGACCTCCCGGTGGTGGACGCGGCGCGAGGGCTCACGGCCTTCGAGAACGATCCGCACCTGTGGCTGTCTCCCTCCCACATGGCCGCCCTGACCGGGCCGCTCGCGAACGCTCTGGCCCGCCTGCTGCCCATGAAGGCGGACGAGATCCGAAAGCGCGAGTCCGCCCTGCGGGGCGAGCTGGCGACCACGGATGTCCGGCTGCGCGAGATCTTCCGCGAGTCACGCGGCCGGACCTTCCTCGTGCTGCACCCGGCTTGGGGCTACCTGGCCGACGAGTACGGACTGGTGCAGCTCGCCATCCAACGGGAGAACCGTGAGCCCGATCCGCAGTGGCTGGCCGAAGTGATCGGACGCGCTGCGGCGCTCGGCATCGAGGTCGTCTTCAGCCAGCCGCACCTCGATCCGGCCAGCGCGCGCGTGGTGGCCGAGGCGATCGGGGCGCGGGTCGAAGCGATCGATCCGCTCGCCCGGGACTGGCACAGAAACCTGGTCCACGTGGCCGAGCGCCTGGCCGCGGAGGCGCGTGGATGAGCGATCTCGCGATCGAGCTCTGCCACGTTTCGCTGACCCGGCGCGGCGTGCCCATCTTGGCGGACGTGAGCCTCGAGCTGGCGCGTGACGAATACCTGGCAGTGCTGGGCCCCAACGGAGGCGGGAAGACCACCTTGCTGAAGGTGATGCTCGGCCTCGTCCGACCGGACTCCGGCACGGTGAGGATCCTCGGCCGCGAGCCGGAGCAAGCCCGCGGGCAGGTCGGCTACGTCCCCCAGCACGTTCGCTTCGACCTCGACTTCCCGATCCGCGTCCTGGACGTGGTCCGGATGGGCCGGCTCGCTGCGCGCGAACCGTTCCGTCGCTTCCGCGGCGAGGACGACGCGGCCGCGCACGCCGCACTCGAGCGTGTCGAGATGAGCCCCCTGGCGGGGCGTCCGATCGGCGCCCTCTCGGGCGGTCAGCGTCAACGGGTGCTCATCGCTCGGGCCCTCGCCATGGAGCCCCGAATCCTGCTGATGGACGAGCCCATGGCGAGCCTCGACGAGCGGATCGGACGGAACCTGTGGGAGCTGCTCGAGGAGCTCTCCCAGCAGCTGGCCATCGTGCTCGTCTCTCACGACATCGGTGCGATCTCCCACTACGTCCGCAGCGTGGCGTGCCTGAACGTCTCGCTCCACGGGCACCCGGCCCGAGAGCTCTCGGCCGAAGCGATCGAAGCGGCCTACGGCTGTCCGATCGAGTTGCTGGCCCACGGCCACCCGCACCGGGTGCTCGCCCCGCACGGGAGCGACCCGTCGTGATGGAAGCCCTCGCGCTGCCGTTCTTCCAACGTGTGGTTCTGGCCGGCCTGCTGGCGAGCGTCGCCTGCGGCGTGGTGGGCAGCTACGTCGTGGCGAAGCGCATCTCGACCCTGGCCGGCGGAATCTCCAACGCGTCCTTCGGCGGAGTCGGGCTCGGCTACTGGCTCGGCTTCTCCCCCATGCTCGGAGCCGCCGGGTTCGCCCTGCTCGCCAGTCTCGCCATCGGAGTGGGCTGGCGGCGGCTCGGCTCGGGCATCGACACGATGACCTCCATGGTCTGGGCGCTCGGGATGGCGCTCGGAATCCTGTTCGCCTCCCTCGCCCCGGGCTACTCGCCCGACCTCATGAGCTTCCTGTTCGGCAGCCTGCTCTTCGTCCCCTGGGAGTACGTGGCCGTCGTCGCGATGCTCGATGTCGCGATCCTGTGGGCGGTGTGGCTCCTCGGCAAGGAGTTCCAGGCCGTGACCTTCGACGACGAGTTCGCCGAGGTGGCGGGCGTTCCCGTCGAGCGGACCTTCCTCTTCCTGCTGGCCCTGACCGCGCTGGCCGTCGTGACGTTGATCCGAGTGGTGGGCGTGATCCTGGCCATCGCGCTTCTCACGATCCCGAGCATGATCGGCCGACACTGGAGCGACTCGCTCGGCGGGATGATGGCGATCGCGGTTCCCACCTGCGCGGCGTGCGTTCTCGCCGGGCTCTTCGGCTCCTGGGCCCTGGCAGAGGCGGGCCTCTCCCTTCCCCCAGGACCGCTGGTGATCGTGATCGCGGCAGCCGGCCACGCCCTCTCCGCCCTGGCACGCCGCGCTCAGGGCTCGTCGGCCCCGTGAAGGTCGTCGATCTGCGAAGCGACACGGTCACGAGACCGACCGCTGCCATGCGTCGGGCCATGGCCGAGGCCGAACTGGGCGACGACGTCTACGGCGAGGACCCGACCGTGAACCGCCTCCAGCAGGTAGCGGCGGAGCAACTCGGGAAGCCCGCGGCCCTGTTCGTCCCGTCGGGAACCATGGGCAACCAGGTGTGCCTGCGAGCGCTCACGCGCCACGGCGACGCCGTCATGGCCGGCGAAGGAGCCCACATCCTGCTCTGTGAACAGGGCGGTGCGGCCGCCTTGGCCGGGCTCCAGGTCCAGACGATCGGTGCGGGCGGCCTGTTCGACGCCGAGGACGTCGCGGCCGCGGTCCATCCCGACGAGCAGCACTACTCGCCCAGCACGCTGGTCACGGTCGAGAACACGCACAACACGGCCGGTGGGCGGATCTTTCCCCTGGAGACGATCCGGGCGATCGAGTCGACCGCGCGCGCACACGGGATGGCGATGCACCTCGACGGCGCGCGGCTCTTCAATGCCGTGGTTGCGACCGGAGTTCCCGCAGCCGAGTGGGCCGCGTGCTTCGACACCGTGAGCTTCTGCCTGTCGAAGGGCCTCGGCGCGCCCGTGGGATCGATGGTCTGTGGCTCGAAGGAAACTCTCCGGCGGGTGCACCGCGCGCGGAAGCTCCTGGGCGGCGGCATGCGCCAGGTCGGCATGCTGGCCGCAGCGGGGCTCCACGCGCTCGAGCACCACGTGGAGCGACTGGCCGACGATCACCGGAACGCCCGGAGCCTGGCCGATGGGCTCGCCGCCCTCGACGTCGACGTCGTCGGACGGGCCGAGACGAACATGGTCTACTTCCGAATGGAAGACACGCCCGGCTTCCTGCGCGAGACCCGCGCGCGCGGCGTCTGGATCAACCCCATGAAGGCCGGTCTGTTCCGGGCCGTCACGCACCTCGACGTCACGGCCGACGACGTCGAGGAAGTGCTCAGCCGAGTCGCCGAGGCGCTCGCGGCCCTGCGCGGCTAGCGGCCCGCGCGATCGGGGATCGCCTACTCGACGATCGCGAGCAGCTCGACGTCGAAGTGCAGCGCGGCGCCCGGCGGAATCTTCGGCGGCGCACCCCGGTCGCCGTAGGCGATCGACGACGGACAGATCAGCTCGGCCTTGCCCCCGACGCTCATGCGCTGGATGGCCTCCGTCCAGCACGGAATGACGCGGTTCAACGGGAACTCCGCGGGAGTCCCGCGATCGACGGAGCTGTCGAAGACCGTCCCATCACGCAGCGTCCCATGGTAGTGGACGCGCACGGTGTCCGTCTTCTCGGGTCGCGGCCCGCTTCCGGCCTTGGTCTCGATGAAGACCAGACCCGAAGGCGTCTTCACGGCGCCGGGTCGGCTCGCGTAGGACGCCACCCAGTCGTTCGACGCGGCCTTCTCGGCCTCGGCGCCGCGCGACTGCCGTTCGTGGAAGAGCTCGGCCAGCCGCTGCTGATAGGTCGATAGATCGACCGCCGCCTCGTCGCCCGAAAGCGCGTCCTGCGCGCCGGCCATCACCATCTTCTTCTCCCGATCGTCGAGCTCGAACTGGTTCGCCCGCTTCATCACGAAGTAGCCGAGGGTGTAGAAGGCCTTGTCGTCCTCGGTCTCGAGGGCGGGCGCGGCGTGGCCGCCCTGCTGGGCGGGACAGCCCGTGAGGGCCACGAGCACGAGGGTCGCCATCGCGGCCTTCCGGCTCGCCGACCGGCGGGGCCGGTGATCGGACGTCATCTGGATTCCTTCCTTGGCCCTGGAAGAGGGCGGCTTCGCGTGACCCCGTGAGGGGGCGGCTGCGGGAAGGCGGCAGTGTAGGGAAGTGGCGGGGGCGGCGCCCCAGGTCCTGGCTGCGGCATCCTCTGGTCCGTGAGCCCGAGTGAGCCCCCGGACAGCGAAGCGTTCCACTTCGTCCGACGCATTCGCATCGACGCTTCGGGGAGCCGGCCCGAGGAAGCGGCGGTGGCGTGCGAGGAGCCCCTGGAGATCCAGGTGGGGGCGACCTCGCTGGCGGTCGTCATGAGAACCCCGGGGCGGGACCGTGAGCTGGCGCTCGGCTTCCTGCTGACCGAGGGCATCATCAGCGGGCCCGAGCAGCTGATCTCGCTCCACGCCCATGCGCGCACCGCGGACCCCGAGGCCGAGGACCACGTCGTGCGCGCCGTGCTCGCGCCTGGCGTGGCGCACGATCTCGACGCCCTGCGACGCAACCTCTACGCCAGCTCGAGCTGCGGCATCTGCGGCAAGGCCACGATCGAGAGTGCCCTCGCCCACGCGCCGCCCCTCGACGACCCGGCTCGCTTCGAAGCCGCCTTCTTCGCCGGCCTGCCCGATCCGGTTCGCGCCCGTCAGGCCGTCTTCCAGCGCACCGGCGGCCTGCACGCGGCGGCCCTCTTCGACCCCGTCGGCGAGCTGCTCGTGGTCCGCGAGGACGTGGGTCGCCACAACGCCCTCGACAAGGTCGTGGGCTGGGCGGTCGAGCAGCGGCTCGTCCCCCTGGCCGGACACGTGTTGCTGGTCTCGGGGCGGATATCCTACGAGCTCGTCCAGAAGGCCCTGGCCGCCCGCGTGCCCGTGGTGGCCGCCATCTCGGCGCCCACCTCCCTGGCGGTCGCTCTGGCCGAGAAGTCGGGCATCGCCCTGGTGGCGTTCCTGCGCGGCGGACGCTTCGGCCTCTACGGCGATCGTGGGCGCGTCGTAGGATAGAATCCGTACGTCGAGCTGGGAGGACCGTGGCAGGCCGCGACGACGACAAGGCCGCCGGCGGCATCGAGGCGCTGCGAAGCTCCGTGCGTCACACGGTGCGCGACCCCGGCCTCGTCCGGGGCCTCCGCTCGTACCTGCGCCTGAACCAGGCGGCGGGCTTCGACTGCCCGGGATGCGCGTGGCCGGACCCGGCCGAACGCGCTGCCCTCGAGTTCTGTGAGCAGGGGGTGAAGGCCGTTGCGAACGAGGCGACGCGCCGGAGGATCGGCGCAGACTTCTTCCGCCGCCATCCGATCTCCGCCCTGCTCGAGCGACCGGCCCGCTGGCTCGAGGGCCAGGGCCGACTCACCGAGCCGCTCTTTCGGGAGGCCGGCTCGCGCCACTACGAGCCGATCTCCTGGTCGGACGCCTTCGCACGCACCGGGGAAGCGCTGCGCGGGCTCGGGTCGCCCCACGAGGCCGTCTTCTACACCTCGGGCCGGACCAGCAACGAGGCCGCCTTCCTCTATCAGCTCTTCGTTCGCGAGTTCGGCACGAACAACCTCCCGGACTGCTCGAACCTGTGTCACGAATCGAGCGGCACGGGCCTGACCGCAGCGATCGGCGTCGGCAAGGGCACCGTCACGCTGGCCGACTTCGAGCGAGCCGACGCGATCTTCGTGATCGGCCAGAATCCCGGAAGCAACCATCCCCGGATGCTCACGACGCTCCGGGCCGCTCGTAGACGCGGCTGCAGGATCGTGAGCGTGAATCCCCTGCGCGAGCGTGGCCTCGTGCGCTTCGCCCACCCGAAGGATCCGCTGGCCCTGCTCGGGCGCAGCGAGCCGATCAGCGACCTCTACGTCCAGGTCCGCGTCGGCGGCGACGTGGCGTTGCTGAAGGCGGTGATGAAAGAGGTGCTGCGGGCCGAGGCGCAGGCGCCGGGGCAGATCCTCGACTGGGACTTCATCCACGCCCATACGACCGGCTTCGACGCCTGGCGCGCGTCCCTCGACGACGTAGCCGTCGAGGGACTGGTCGCAGCCAGTGGCGTCCCCAGCGAAACGATCGAAGAGATTGCGCGCATCTATCTCGGGGCGGAGCGGGTGATCGCATGCTGGGCCATGGGCCTCACCCAGCATGCACACGGCGTCGCCAACGTACAGGAAATCTTGAACCTGCTGCTGCTGCGCGGAAACATCGGAAAGCCTGGCGCCGGGCCCTGCCCCGTTCGCGGCCACAGCAACGTCCAGGGCGACCGGACCATGGGAATCTTCGAGCGGCCCGCGGCGAGCTTCCTGGACGCCCTCGAAGCCGAGTTCGGCTTCACGCCGCCGCGCGAACACGGCCTCGACACCGTCGGCGCGATCGAGGCCATGCGGGACGGGCGGGCTCGCGCGTTCGTGGGCCTCGGAGGGAACTTCGTCGTGGCTGCGCCGGACACGGCCGTGGTGGAAGCGGCGTTGCGCCGCATGCGTCTCACGGTGCACGTCGCCACCAAGCTGAACCGCACCCACCTCGTCACGGGATAGGAGTCCCTGCTGCTCCCGTGCCTCGGGCGCAGCGAGCGCGACGTGCAGGCGGGGCGCGAGCAGTTCGTCACCGTCGAGGACTCCATGTCGGTGGTGCACCGATCACGGGGCGGCCTCGCGCCCGCGAGCCCCGGCCTGAAGAGCGAGCCCGAGATCGTCGCCGGAATGGCGCGAGCCACGCTTCGGAGCTCGAGCAAGGTGGCCTGGGAGGAGCTCGCGACCGACTACGACCGCGTACGCGACCACATCGAGCGGGTGATCCCCGGATTCGAGGACTACAACCAGCGGGTCCGGCGGCCCGGGGGCTTCACCCTCCCGCGCGCTCCGCGACAGCGCCGCTTCGCGACGGCCAGCGGCCGGGCTCGATTCTCCGTCCACGCCGTGCCGCCGGACCCCCTGGGCCCCGGACAGTTCCTGATGACGACGATCCGCAGCCACGACCAGTACAATACGACGATCTACGGCGAGGACGACCGCCTTCGCGGGATCGAGGGAAGCCGACGGGTCGTTCTCGTCGGCCCGGCCGACCTCGCGGACGCGGGTCTCATGGAAGGCGACCGGGTATCCCTCACGAGTCACTACAGGGGCGAGACCCGTTCGCACCAGGGCTTCCGGATCGTCGCCCACGACCTGCCGAGCCGGTGCGTGGCGACCTACTTTCCCGAAGCGAACCCGCTCGTACCGCTGGAGCACCGCGCGGACGACAGCCGCACGCCGGCCTACAAGTCCGTGGTCGTGACGTTGCGCAAGGGCGGCGAGCCGGGGTAGCCCGTGGCGGTGTTCTCCGACGTTCGCACGGCTGAGTGGCCTCGCTTCCGGTTCTTCTTCGCGCTCTCGGCGCTTCTGGGCGCGGCCCAGGTCATCGGCATCGCCGCCAGCGAAGCGCTCTTCCTCGCCGAGCTCGGCGTGGCGTGGCTGCCCCACACCTTCGTCGCGGCCTCCGTCCTCACGGTGGCCGGCTCCTGGTACTACGCCACCGTCGTCGGCAAACTGCGCAACGACATCCTGTTCGTGTGGATGTTGGTGGGATCGGCCGCCGTTCTCGTCGCCGCCAGCTTCGGGGTGGCCGCGGGCTGGAAGGCTCTGCTACCCGCGCTGGTCTGCCTCTACTGGATCAACTACGCGATCTTCCTGAACCACTACTGGACGTTCACCGGCGACTACTTCGATACGCTCGCTAGCAAACGACTCTTCCCGCTCTTCACGGTGGGCGCCAGCGTCGGAAGCATCGTCGGCGGTGCGCTGACTGCGGTCTCGGGACGCTTCGCGCCGCCCTCGGCGCTGCTCGGGCTGTGGGCGTTCAGCCTGGTCTGCGCCGCGCTGCTGCTGCACCGCCGTCGCAGGAGTCTGCGTCTGTGGGGACCGCTGGCGCTCGAGGAGGCGGACGACACCTCGGTCCGAGGCGTTCGTGGCGCCATTCGGATCGTCCGCGGGACGCCGATCGGCCGTCGGCTCGCCCTCTCCGCATCCTCGATGGTGCTCTCACTGTTCGTACTCCAGTACCTCTACAGCGACATCTTCGCGCGGACCTTCCAAGGCCCGGGCGAGCTGGCGACGTTCTTCGGCGTGTATCTGGTCGCCACGAACGTAATCGAGGTCGCGGTCGAGCTGTGGCTGACGCCGCTCTTGATCCGGCGGGTCGGGGTCGCGAGTGCCAACGTCGTCCATCCGATCCTCACGATCCTCGCCTTCGCCGGCCTCGCCGTGGACTACCGGCTCCACACCGCCGTGCTGGCTCGCGCCAACCGCGAGCTGCTCGAGAACGCCATGGCCGGCCCGGTGCGGAACCTGGTCTACAACGCCCTGCCTGGCGCCGTACGCGGGCCGACGCGGGCATTCCTGGAAGGCGTGGTCGTCTACTCGGGCATGGCCGTGGCCGGCCTGCTGCTGCTGCTGCTGGCGGGGCGCCTCGATCCCCGCTGGCTGTGCGCAGCCGGGACCGCCACCGCGCTGCTCTATCTCGGTGCGAACTGGGGCGTGCGGCGCCAGTATCTGCGGACGCTGGTGAACGAGCTGCGGGAGGGACGCCTCGATCTCGAGTCGCTCTCCGGTGAGCTGGGGCGCTGGGAGCTCGCGCGGCTGGCGGAGCTGTGGAAGAGCATGCTCGAGGCCCACGACGATCGGGCCGCCTCCTTTGCGCCCCAGCTCGCGCCCCAGCTCGCCGCGCGGGGCGCAGTGAGCCCGCTGCGCGCCGGGCTCGACCACGACGACCCGGTGGTGCGTCGCGCCTGCGTCGCCGCGCTGGCTGGGGTCCACGGAGGCGCGAGCGAGGATGCGCTCGCTCTCGCCCTGGACGACGAGGACGCCCGCGTTCGGCTGGCGGCGCTCAAGGGGCTGGCGACGGTTCCGGCTCGCAGCCGGAAGACGGGTCTGCTCCGTCGGCTCTCGGATCCGCACCCACCGGTACGCGCCGCCGCAGCGATCCGGCTCGGCGAAGCGGGGCGCTCGGTGCTGCGCGAGATGCTCGCCGACGAGGACTCCGCGACGGTCTGCGCGGCGCTGGCCGTCCTGCCCGGCTCGCTCGTCGAGCAGGCCCTTCCCCTGGTGGCCTGCGACGACCCGGCGATCCAGGCGGCGAGCCTCGAGGCCGCGGCGCGGCTCCTGGAGACCGTTCCCATCGAGCCGAAGCGCCTGGTCGTGCTCGCCGGCCATGCGGAGCCGGACGTGCGCCGCGCGGTCGTCTCGGCGCTGGCCACCCGGGCCGAGCCCGAGGTGCCGGGACTGATCGCCACGCTGTTGGAGGATCCAGCCCGGGAGGTTCGAGCCGCCGCAGCCGACGCCCTGGCGGGGCTCGGCGAGGACGGCGTCGCGGCCGCGGAGGGGTACTTGCGCAGCGACGTCACGCGCGGCGTCGAGGCGGCGATCCGCGCCCTGGCGGGAGCGTCGTCCTCCGAAGCGAGCGACCGCCTCGAATCCGAGCTCGCCCACCGGGTCCGTCAGGCCTGGCGAAGGCTCCTGGACCTGAACGCCCTTCCCGAAGGCGGAACACGGATCGCGGATCGTTTCCTGCGCGTCGCCGTCGCCGATTCCCTGGCCCGCGACTGGAACCTCTCCTTCCACCTGCTCGAGAGCACCGAGGACCCCGCCATGATGCGGAGCGTGGAGAAGGCGCTCCGCTTCTCCACGGCACGGAGCCGTGGGGACGCTCTCGAGGTGCTCTCGAACCTGGGCGATCGAGAAACCGCTCGCCTGTTCGTGCTGCTGGCGGAGCCGGGACCCGTCGAGGACAAGATCGCCTCGCTCGGAGATCTCGCGCAGGAGATGGAAGGCACGGACCTCGAAGCGCTGCGCCATTCGGCGAGCCGCTGGATCCGCATGAGCTTCGAGCTCGCCGAAGGCCCATCTCGAGGACGGGCCGCCCTGGAGGACACGATGGAGAAGCTCCTGGCCTTGAAGCAAGTCCCGCTCTTCGCGCATTTTTCGCTCGAGCAGCTCGAGGCCGTGGCGGCCGTCGCGCGCGAACGGATCCAGATGCCCGGCGACGTGATCATGCGCGAGGGCGATCTGGGAGGCGATCTGTACCTCGTCCTTTCGGGTCTCGTTCACGTCTATCGCGGGCATGGCAGCTCCGAGGTTCTCGACCTCGGCACCCTGAGCAACGGGAGCTATGTGGGCGAGATGGCGATCTTCGACAACAAGCCGCGCAGCGCCACGGTCGTCGCGGACCGCGAGACGCGCCTGCTCGTGCTGGCGGGCGATCGCCTGAAGGAGCTGGTGATGCAGACGCCGGAGATGGCCTTCCAGATCTTCCAGGTGCTCACCACCCGCATACGCGAGGTCGAAGCCCGCCTGGAGACCACCCTGCGGGAGGGCTAGCCGCGACCCGCTCGCCGGCGACCGGACGCTTGATCGCGTCGGCGAATTCGCCACAATCGGGCTTGCGTGATCACGATCGCGATGAGCACCAAGGTCGGAGCCGAACGGGAACGCGTCTGGTCGGCTCTCACCGACCCTTCGCAGCGTCTCCGCTGGGACGACTCCCTCGAGGCTCCGATCGACGTGGGCCCGGACCATCCCCGGCCGGGGGATCATGCCCGCTGGAGGTACCGCCTTCACGGCATGCCCGTGGTGCTCCACGAGCGCACCTTGGAAGTGGTCGCAGGCAAGCGCCTGCGATCGGCCATGGCGCTCGGCCCGTTCCGCTTCGACCTCGCCTACACGGTCGAGTCGGAGGACGATGGCGCTCGCACCCGCGTCTCGGCGGCTCTCGCTGCGTCGAACGTCGTGCCGGTGGTGGGCGGTGCTCTCGACCGCTTTGCGGTCCGCCGCCTGGCCAGCGAGATCGTCGCTCGATCCCTGGAGAGCCTCCGTGCACATTGCACGCGCCGGCAGCGCGCTTCCCGCCAACGCACGGGGGCACGGAGCACGTCGCCCCCTGCATGAGGCGGCTGCATCCGCAAGCCAGGTTGCGGTAGCCATTCCGAGGCAACGCAGTGACCCACGGGAGTTCGTTACGATCCCCGGGTTCCGAGCCGCGTGCCCCGAGGTGACCTTGGCCGAGTTCGAATTCGATCCCGAGAAGAACCTGGTCCGGGTGCGTTTCAGCGGCTCCCTGAAGGGACCCCACGCCTTCGAGAGCGTTCGCGAGCTCGCCCACGATTCCCGCTACGTCGCCGGCATGAACGGCCTGATCGACCTCCGCGCCGTCGACTCCATCGAGATGTTCGGCGACGAGGTTCGCGCCGGCACGGATCTGGTCGCACGGATGGGCGAAACCTTCGAAGGATCGCGATGGGCGCTGGTCGGGACGTCCGACTCCGCCTACGGAATCGCACGGCAGTTCGAGCTGATGACCGACGACTCCCGTTTCGAGGTCCGCTCGTTTCGTCTGCTGGAAGATGCAGAACGCTTCCTTGGCGTGCGGGACTGAGGCGACGAGCGAGAAGCGGACACGCGGCCCGGCGTGGGCCGAGATCCGACGAATCGCTCAGGCGATGGCCCGAACGCTCTCGGCGAGGATGTCGAGCAGCTCCTCCAGCTCTTCTTCCGCGATGTTCACCGAAGGGGTGACGTAGACGACGTTCCCGAGCGGGCGGAGGTAGGCGCCTCGCTTCTTCGCCTCCTCGTAGACCCGCCAGCCGCCGTCGGCCAGGTAGCCGGAATCGCCGGCCAGATCGAGCGCTCCGATCATTCCGAGGGTACGGACGTGATCGACGTGGGGGAGCCGTTCCAGCCCCCGGAAGGCGTGTGCGATCCGCTCGGCCTTGGGCCCGACCCGGTCGAGAATTCCCTCCTGCTCGAAGACCCTCAGGACTTCGAGCGCCACGGCGGCTCCCAGCGGATTCCCGCAGAAGGTATGGCCGTAGTAGAAGGCGCGATCCGCTTCGCCGAGGAAGCCTTCGAAGATCCGCGCCGTCGAGATCGTCGCGCCCATGGGCAGGGTACCGGCGACGAAGCCCTTGGCGAGGCACAGCACGTCCGGCGCGACGCCGGCGTGATCGGCCGCCCACAAGGTCCCGGTCCGCCCGTAGCCGGTGAAGACCTCGTCGAACACCAGGAAGGTGTCGTGCGCGTCGCAGATCCGGCGCGCCCGGCGCAGGTAGTCGGCTCCGTAGATCCGCATTCCCGAAGCGCCCTGGACCATGGGCTCGAGCACCACGGCGGCGATCTCGTCGGCGTGGCTGGAGACGATCTCTTCCAGGGCGTCGGCCGCGGTGTCGGCCCAGGCGGGGTCTCCCGGCGAGGGCGCGTGGTGGCAGGGGACCAGGCAGCCTTCGAAGGGCTTGCGGAACGCCTGGATGCCGCCGAGCGCGGTGCATCCGAGGGTCTCGCCGTGGAACGCCCCCTCCAGGGAGACGAAGGCGCGACGCTCGGGCCGCCCGTTCTGGGCCCAGTACTGGAGCGTCTGCTTCATGGCCACCTCGACCGCGGTCGATCCATTGTCGCTGAAGAAGACGTGGTCCAGGCCGACGGGTGCGGCCCGGGCGAGGCGCGCGGCGAGCTCGGCCGCGGGGGCATGGGTGATTCCGGCCAGGGGCGCGTGGCAGAGCGCATCGGCCTGGGCTTTGAGCGCAGCGACCACCCGCGGGTGGTTGTGACCCAGGGTCGAGGTCCACCACGAGGCATTGGCGTCGATGTAGCATCGGCCATCGACGTCGAACAGACGGACGCCCTCGGCACGGGCCACGACGATCGGATCCGTGCGACGCCGATAGTCGTCCATGGCCGTGTACGGGTGCCAGAGGCACTCCTTGTCGAGTGCGACGATCTGCTCGCGTTCGCCGTCGACCACCGGGCTAGAGGACCGCTTCGGCCAGCACGGGCAGCATCTCGCGCTGGCCGCCGCCGATCAGCAGGTCGGTGACGGGCGACTCCTTCCAGGCCGCGAGCCGCGCGCGGATGCGGCCCGGTGGTCCGACCAGGGCAACCTCGTCCACCAGCTTGTCCGGGACCGCGGCCAGCGCCTCGCCCTTCTTGCCGTCGAGATACAGATCCTGGATCGTCCGCGCTTCGGCCTCGTAGCCGAGGCGGGTGGCGTAGTCGTTGTAGAAGTTCCTGCCGCGCGCTCCCATGCCGCCGATGTAGAGCGAGAGCATGCCCTTCACGGGAATGCGGCACTTCTCGAGATCGTCGCCCAGGACACAGGTCACGAATGGCGCGATCGAGAACTCGGCCAGGCCCTTGCCGCCACCCGCCCGGGCGAAACCCTTCTCGAGGCTGGACTCGAACAGGTCGAAGCGCTCGGGGTTCATCCAGA
>Ga0114931_10005744_pt1 | contig 15339 bp, 15 predicted proteins | sample 2SBtaG_FD_89579 | JGI IMG/M metagenome (GOLD analysis project Ga0114931, IMG submission 89579) | Deep subsurface microbial communities from Kolumbo volcano to uncover new lineages of life (NeLLi) - 2SBTROV14_V59a metaG | ecosystem: Environmental > Aquatic > Marine > Volcanic | place: Kolumbo...
CGACCCGGAGCTAACTGGAGAATGCCGCTGGCATCCCACCCGACGTTTGATTGGGTCATGACGAGGGTACCGATGAGTTTCCAGGTCACGGGGTCATCCCGACTTCGTCGACTCCCACGGTCTTGAGATCCTGGCGAGTCGTGAACCTCGATAGGTGTTTGGTGCCGGATGCGTCGCCGGCGCCGCGAATGGAAACCAGGTCTGGACGACACGATCAAGTGCTTACCGATCATTTCGCACGCGATTCACGTCGCCCTGGAACACTATTGTGCCTGACGCGAGGGGGGCTCATAAGTGTTAGACATGCCGATCGTGTGATGATGCCCTCATGCCGGTTTGCTGTTCCGTCACGCTTGTCGCCTTCGCCGCGATCTTTCCTGAGCAATCGCCACGATCGCGACGAGGAACGGAACGAAAATGACAAACTGCTGCACGTTATACCGGCGTTTGTGCGGGAGTTCGGGCTCGCCCTCGGCCTGGACTGTGCCGGACTTCGCGATCGAGACGGCATAAAGGAAGAGCGGAGTGTAATTGGCCGCCATCCCGAAGGCCCAGAGACCAAGAAGAGCAACAACAATCTGCCAAATCAATGGTAAGGAGGAGAGCGAGATCCAGGAGAGGGAGGTCCGGAGAAGGAAGAGTCCAAGGCCGAGGCCAAGGAGTACCCCGAACGCGAACTCGGCGAGGATGAACCGGTGGCCATGCAAAACCATGTCGACGGCGACGAGCTTTCTCATCTCAACGAACTTCGTCAAAAGAGACACCCTCTCGGCTGTCTAACGCTCAGCATCAGCGGCGGCGCGCCGCGCCGTCCGTCTGCATGCCGTTGTTGGGCGGTGCATCGGTCCACTGGCTACCGTCACGAGGGCGGGGGACTTGATGCACCACGAGTGCCATCAGTGCCTTAACCACAGGCATCTCACAGAACATCCACCAGCTCCGCGAGGACTTGGAGTTGTTCGCTTTGTTCTGCGCCGAGCACGATCACTTCATATTCCGGGTTCTCCGGCCGTAGTTCGATTCGCAAGTGGCGCCAGCCCTCCTCCGTTTCGACCTTCTCGCTGAAGTATCGCTTCACGGTGGAGCGCTCTCCCGATTCCGGGTCGAGCGAATCCCGGAGTTTCACCAGGACGGTCTTGCTCTGGCGTGTGCCAGCCACGGGACTTCGAAACAGGCAGTAGGAGCCATCAGGGATCCTCGGCTCCATCGACTTGCCGACGACCTGGGCCACGAACATCCCGGCGTCGAGCTTGCGCCGGGTATCGGGCTCCACCCAGCCTTCCGGCTCGACCATCTGCTCCTCGCCAAAGTTTCCGGCGGACGCCCGCAGCGAGAAGAGGGGGACGCAGGTCTTGAAGCGAGACTCCTCGGTCGGAACTACGCGGCGAAGTTGACTTTGTTCCTGACCGCCGGCCTCCTTTTGCGGGGCGTGGAACCACGCGGTCCCGGACCGAAGCCCGCGCCGGATCGAGTCTTCCCGCAAGTATCCGGCAAGCCGGCGGAAATGCCGGACCATGGCCTGTTCGTCATGCAAATCACTGACCGGAATCTCGATGACGTCGTAGCCGTTGTTCCTGAGCCAACCGCGGATCTCCCGATCCTGCTGCTCGGTTTCCCGATTGCCATGGATGTGCTTGCTGAGGCCGTCGAGATAGAGGCACACCCCCTCGTCATCCTCGTGATAACCGGCGCGGTAGATCACATCCGGAGTCGTCGTGCCGATCGCCCGATCCAGCCACAACTGCTCGCCGCGGATTCCCTCCTCGAATCCGGCTGCAAGGAGGAGATGGCGCAGGCGGCGTTCGGCCGGGTTCGTAGGCCTCCCCCACGATGACCACGTCATCACGCTCCACGCCGAAGAAGCGCGAGGCGAAGTCGCGCGCCGCATCGGGGTTCTCCCGGTCGACGATGGTCGCCGAGGTGGCCACGCAGACCGAGTCGCCGGCCCCCCACCCGCAGAAGCTGCGCAGGCGGCGTACCAGGCAGGCCGTCTCGGCCCCCCGGGCACCGGTGAAGGTGTGGGCCTCGTCGAAGACCAGGAAATCGAGCCGCGCGCCGGCGAAGAGCTCGATGTCCTGCTGCCGGGTCAGCAGCCGCCCGAGCTGATCCTCTTCCAGCGGAGAAGCCTGGAATCCGGTCGCGGCCGCTGCACGCTGTAGTTGGTCAGGCCTGATCTTCATGGGGTTCCTCCCACTGCCGGTAGAGCACCTCGTCAGGAACAATGAGGTTCCAGGATTTGATCAGCCGGCCCGGTGCGCGTTGCCGATCCAGGTACGCCACCTTGTGCGGGGCGTGTTCGGCCAGGCGACGCAGATGCGAGTCCGGTACCATCAGGCCTTGGCGGTGCTGCTCGAGGAAGAAGCCCACTCGGGCCACGGTCAACGAGGATCGCATTCGCAAGGCGTACTCGGTGACGGCGTCGAGGTCGAAGAACTCCACCATCTCCAGGCAACGCCAGATCTCCTCCCATCCCCCGCCGCGCCCGGGGGCCTGGAGCAGATCCACCAGGGTCCGCTCTAGGCTCGTCACCCGCACACTGCCCTCCGCGTAGGGCATCTCCTCGACGCCGCCGCCGAAGTCCGCAAGGTCGCGGACCTCTTTGGGAGCTTGTACCGCGACATACTCGACTCCGCGAAACCGCAGAGGGCGCAGTCGCCGAGCGGTCATGTACTGCTCCCACGTCCAGAGGGAGTAAACGTAACCGTGAAGGGCGAGGGCGGAGTGGTAGGCCACCACGGCGTCGTCGCTCAACTTCGAGGCGACCAGCGGCGGCGGCGGCTGGAAGTCGGCGGCATCGGCACCCACCGGCACGGAGGCATAGACCCCGCGCTTGATCCGCAGGAGGCGCCCCGCCGCCACGCGTTCCGCGAGCAGGCTATTGCTGGTGTGCGGACTGCTCCCCCCCGCCGTGTGTGCCGCGACGAACTCGGCATGGGTGAAGACAGGATGGGTGCGGAAGAAGTCTCGAGGTCGGACCGGCTTGCCATTTTGAGCTCCCATAAGGGGAAATACTAGTGTTTCAAGCTCACATTGGCAACCATGACTTGACAGTGTGCGCCCGAATCAGGGGAATCACCCCCGATCAGGGCCCAGAACGTCAAGTGCCGCCTCCGTCGAACAGGGCTCTTTGCGAGTTCGGCTCGCCCTCGGCCGGCGGCGCCGGCTCGGCGACGTGGCTGGCGGCCTCGCCGTTCTTCCCGGCCTCGATGTCGGCCAGGAGCTTTTGGTAGCCCGCCTCGCCGAGCAGGTTGCGGGCGTGCAGGTGGCACTCACGCCAGGACTCTTCCGCGCTCTGGGCGAGCTGCCAGTCGTAGAAGCGCGGGCCGAGGCGGGAGGCGACGGGCTGATGCTCCTTGGCGCGATCATCGTGGCCGAGGCCGTAGTCGGCCAGACGCAGAGTCTCGGGCAAGAGCCAGCCCTCGCCGTCGTTCTGGGAGAGGAAGGCCTCGATGCTGGCGTCGCGGTCGCCGCCGGCGGCTTCGGTCTTCTCCTGGAGGTCAAGGAAGGCGACCAGGGTGAGGACGGTGTGGCGGAGTTCGGGGTCCTTGTCCTTGTCGACGCGCCAGAGGCCTTTGGGGTCGAGGTTCTTCATCTGGCCGCAGCCGTGGTCGCAGTCGCGCAGGATGTGGCGATCTCCCTTCGGAAACATGCAGGATATCCCCGTTCGCATAGCCCCTCGTGTTGCGGTAACGAGTGCGGCTGTGCGGCCGGAAATAAGGGCGAACCCCGATCGCGATGCGGGCGTAGTACTTCGTCGGCTATGCTGTCGTTGCGGGATCCCCGCGTAATTCGCCGACCCACCCTTGCGTAGCTGTCACTTTCCCCGCATCCGCCGTCCAATCAATTCGACTCCATGTGTCTCGCTCAACGGAAAGACCCCGTCGAGGTGTCGAAATCTCGACACCTGCCATGAGCTCATTCATGCCCACAGTTTATTGTTTAACAGTCGGTTACGCGGACGGGCCCTGTTTTCGTTTTGCGCTGGACGCCTTTGCTGCGATATCGAAAAAGTCACACAGAAAAAGTAACCCATTGTTGTCAAGCCCGATAAATGTCGAAGAAAACAGCAAGAGTGTTCGGCACTTCCGATGCTGCGGTACGTAGGCGATCCTTGCGCAAGAACGAAAAAACACGGGCATGATGAGTGCGGTTTGTCGTGGAGGCCGGGCGACGTTCGACCGCGATAACGACAACCGGTGGAAGTTATCACTTGTGATGTCGATTGTCTTCTCTTTCGTTACGGCACATATTTATGTGTGCGACGGGCCAAGTCCTTCGAAGGGGGTTGATATGAAAAAGCGAACGGAACGGTGGCGGTGCTGCCCCGGCTGGTGGGTTGGGGTGACGACACTGATCATCATCGCGGGGCCACTGCTGGTGCCATGTGCACACGCATCCCGGGGGAATCAAATCGCTTTGAAGACCGGGCCGCACCAGCTTTCTGGATTCTCTACACTTTTTTCCGACGACATCGTCGTGATGGGAGTGATTGAGTCTGTAGAACAGTGGCACATCCCCGTCAAGGATTGGTATGGCGAGGTTCCGTCATGGATAGCGCAGGCGAAGCCGCTTCCTCCGGGTGCCGGCATCGATGCAACGGCTGTGCACGTGGCAGTCGATGAGATTCTCAGGGGAAAGTACCGGGGATCCAGATTTCGCTTTACGCTCGAGCGACATGATAACGATCTGGGGCACAACTACGCGGTTGGCGATACCGTGATCGTCAGTTGTCGGTACTGGCCGAAGCGGCTCGGGGGCTCGTACTCGATTCGCAGCGATTCGGGGCGTTTCATCCGACGGGGGTCGGTGTGGGTGAATCAGGCGGGAGCCGGGGAGTTCGCACTGAGGGATATCCGGCGGATGCTTCGGGAAGAAACCGATGTTCGCTACTTCGCCGAGAAGGCGGACGTTGTTGCAGTAGTGCGGATAGACGGGGCCCTCGAACCAGACGCCGATGCTGACTTCAAGGAACATACAAAGCAAATCTCCCGCCTCGAGGCCAGTGTGGTGCGCGTCCTGAAGGGAAACCTGTCACGCGCCTCGCTTCCGATCGTGGTTGGAGGAATACGGACCAACACGTACTGGTGGCGCCGTCGGAGTTTTCCTCCGCCGAATCAGATCGACCGACACGGCGCGCGCTGGACGGGCCGCTGGATCGTGTTTCTAAAGCGGGGCCCGGTGGGCTGGTATCCTATGGGCGGGGCGAACGGTGTACTCCGGATTGATGGCGAGAGACTTCTTCTCAATAACCGGGTGGAGCACCCGTATACGCGTAAGGCGGTCGAGCTTCTGGTGGCGAAGGAGGTGGCACAATGAAACGGATATTTGTTGCCGGGGTTCTTCTGCTCGGTGCCTTTGAGACGTATGCTGTGGCTGGATGTCCCTATGTTTGGGAGGACATGTTGCAACCGGATGCTACGTTGGAAGGGTATCGAAAGTGGCAAAATGGAACATGCATTAGCATCAAGAGGAGCGGTTCGTCAGGATTTGGGGATTTGGGGAACGATGCAGTGGTGTGCGGAATCGAGACATGGAACTGCGCGAGCGACAACTACTACTTTTACGTTTCCGTTGGTTGTGTAGCGCCCCCGGAGAACCAGCACGATGGATTTTTCGGCTATTTTACCACGGCGTATAGTTGGCCGTATGACCCCCTATCATTGGGGCACACTGTTGTGGTGACTTCCAACGGCTATATCGTTACCTTTCAGATGTCGTTCAACATGGATCCGAAACTCTACCCGGAAAGCGTTTGGACCCTGACCTGCGAGTCGAACAAGTACGACTTGTCCAGCGTAGCGATGCACGAGGCCGGACATGCTCTCGGTCTGAAGCACCCGGCACCGGACGGCATCTATGACGACGACGGCTGCACTCAAACGGTCATGCGAAGCATTACCCCTCGAGGAGCTTGCTATTCTTGTGGGCTTCTGGCGTGGGATGAGTTGGCCATCGGTGCGTTGTATAACTCGAATCCAGCGGCCACCGTCGCGGGGTTTGATGTGATCGCAGGAACAGCCCGGTGGAGGGTTACGAGCGAACACCGTACGGCTTCTTACCACATAGAGGGAAGCGACTTGCTGGCAGGACCGTGGGTTTCCGTGAACGTGGATAGTTCGGGTGTGGGTTTTCATTCGGTCGATGTGTCCGGCCGTGACTTCCCGTACTTTCGTCTGGTAGAACAGGAAATCGGCGGACGACGTCGAGGTCTTGGACTGGCCCGGGTGAGTGCTCAGGTAAGCCCACCTCCTCCGTTTATTCCTCCGGATCCAACTGCTCTCCGTACTCGGCTTGATTCCTTGATGGTCGTGGTCGGCCAGATGCCCTCGCAGCAGGCTGCGAATGGTGTCGGGCCCTGTGTTTTCTTCACCGATTCCCTGTTTGCAGCCGACGTGGAAACGTACGTGGCGGGTTTCTGGCGCTTGTGTGGTTACGACGCTCGTGTCGTGGTGATCGACGGGAAGCCAACCGACCCGGACGGTTTCCGAACTGCGCTGAAAACATCAATCGCTGCATGGGCGGACACAGCCGGCGCGCGGTATTTTCAGTTGATCGGCGACGCGAATGACTGGCAGGAGTTTGACGGACCTCTCACGGCATCCTACTGGGTGGGCTCGTGGGAAGCGATTCGGCAGGGGTATCTCGGGAGCGGCTATCCATCGGGCGGACAACCTGACAAGAATATCATTCCGACGTTCGCCGTTCCCGACACGGCTTCGCGTTATGCACCTGAGAATATGACGTATATTACTCCCTACTACCTGACCGACCAGCCTTACGCAGATACCGATGGCGACGGGGTTCCCGACGTGGTGGTGACGCGCTGGCCTGTTTCCGAGAGCTGGCAGCTCTTGACCCTGGCAACGAAGATGCAGAACTACAATCTCGGCTATTCCGCCGACAACGCACACTACGCGGTCGGGATACTCGCATACGACGTCAATATCAACGTATTCGGAGGATCTCTGTGGGGGAGGAACATCCGGGCCTTTGCGGACAGTCTCGCTGCACGTCTGCGCAGCGTTCCCTCGGTGGGCTTGGTCGCGCAGCTTTACGGGAGCGATTTCTCCACACCAGTGCCGGGTCCAGATCTTGCGGCTTCTTGGAACGCGATGGCACCGGACGTGGTCATCATGGACGCGACGGATTCCCAGCGGTATTTTCCATGTAGATTTCTCGATAAATCCTCCCCGTCGAACCCGTTCCACGTCGGACTGCTTTCTGCTGGCCGTACGCCCATTGTCATGGCAGGATCTTGTGCAGGTTCGGACTGGGCCCACACGGAAGATCCGGCGTACGGCTCTCCGGTATGTGAGGATATGCTCTACAAGTATGACGATCGCGGCGCCGTGGCCTGGGTAGGCCCGTCCCAGGGAACCTGGCTTGCAGGAAACGAAGCGATTCTGTGGGATATGGGAGACTCGCTGCTGACGAGTCCAACGAGGCCGATGGCGGACAGCTATTTGCAGGCGCTGCGGGCTGCGTTCGCACGATACGCCGGAAGCCCCCGGATACTGAAAGTTCTGCGGTCATATGTCTACCTCGGTGACCCCCTGTCCCCAGTGATGCGACCGGCTATTGCGACGACAGTTTCCGGGGACGCTCCGATTCCGACACAATTGGGCGCAAACTACCCGAACCCGTTTAACCCGACGACGACGATTCCATTCTCGCTCAAAGAGCGTGCATGGGTGACGCTAACCGTTTACGATGTGTTGGGCCGTCTGGTTCGTGTGCTTGTGGATGAGACCATGGGGCCGGGAACGCACGTTGCACGGTGGAATGGTTCGAACATGCAGGGGCAACGCGTTTCCTCAGGGATATACTTTGCGGTGTTAAGAACCCCGGGCAAACGGTTTGCACGAAAATTAGCATTGGTTCAGTAGCTGCCAAATGGACGGCGCACTATCGATGCGACAGCCTCACAATGGCACGAGCTAGAAACCCGGCCGAGAAGGGGCCGGACTGGTTTCGAGACGAGGACTTCGCGGGGCTGTACCGCGAGGAGTTCGGCCGGCCGAGTGTTCCGTCCACTGAGCTGTGCATGGCGCCGTTGCTGCAGAGCCCTGATGGCGTCTCCGACGAGGAAGCGATTGCCCGCAGCGCCTACGATCTGCGCGGGAAGGTGGCGCTGGGTCTGGAGCTGGACGAGAAGCTGTGCGCCAAGAGCACGCTTCCGCTGTTCCGGGCGAAGCGGGTCCTGAACGAAGCGTTCGAGGCGGTGTGTGAGCCCAGCGTGCTCGCGTGTCGTCAGGCGGGTCTTCTGGGGCGGAGCAAGCTGTCGGTGGCGATCGACACATTCCGGATCCACAACTTTCGGTTATAACCCTCATTGACTCTTGACCGCTTCCTCTGTACCGTACCCTACACCAAGAGGGTGGCAATCATGTCACGACAGAAGCTTGTATTGGTTTTCTTGGCTGCCCTGAGCTTTCTGGTTTTGGGCTGCAGTCAAGGATTGCACAGCGGCACCTATACCGACCCAGAGACCGGCAAAGTCTATGAGAACACTCTCTATGTCGATCCCGACGGCTGGTCGGTCGACTACGTTGCTTCTGCCAAAGAGCCGAATGCAACATGGTGGGAATACTACGAGTTCCTGAAGAGCGGTGGCGATGGCAGTCAGGTTTCGGCTTGGGCCAAACAGATCTGGGCCCGCAACCAGGCCAATGGTATGTATCGCGTACTATTATACGTCGATAAGACGGGGGCCGATAACTACCTTTGTTTTGCTCTGAACCTACACGGAACCGCCCTCCAGTGGACGGATGAATCACACTTTCTGATCAAAGTCGTCTGTGACGGCGACAGCAGCCTTTTCCGAAGCAGCGAAATCATCTTTAGCAAGGATCAAGAACGTCAGTTCTTCAGCACCGCCAAAACGCCGGTTACGATCGTCGACGACGGCACCTGGGACGCTGGTAAGTGGTCGGAAGGACAAGGACGCATTCTTGCCACTGTACGTTTTCCCTTTGCCGGGAAGTTTCCCGACAAGATAGTCACTTGTAAGGTGGAAAACGTTCGGTCAGTTGGTAGCACTGCTTCAGAGCGCTAAGGGCAGCACGCAGTAGGCTTGGATGTGGTTGTGGCACACATCCTTACCAGTTCGACTGGAGTCGCCCTTTTGCCACGCTTAAGGAGGACACGATGAAGAAGATCATCCCCGCGATGATGCTCATTATCGTAGTGGTGGCGCTGATGGTGCCAATCGGGACGTCGACGACGACGACGGTGCCGAATAGCGCGGCAATCTCCTTTCCGGAAGAGTGTGCAGTCGCGGCCGCGTATGGGTTCCATTCCCGGACCCAGAACCGCGCATGCCTGCAGGCTCTCGAGAACAACCTCACCTAAGACGGAACGGTGAAGTTGTAGGTGTGGGACCTTTTGGTCCCACACCATTTTTTTGTTAAAAAGGCCTGTTCGGAAAATCCGGCGGGCCGTAGAAGAATACCAAGTCCTATGGCAGCAGAAAGCAGTACACCATCATCGGCTCGTAGTCAGAGTCACCCCTACTCAGATGTGACATCGTACTCTCGAGCTTGGTGACGACGTATAGCCGCTTACCAAAGAAGTAGAACTCATCGTCGAGCGGATCGTGCCGTCCCATAAGCGTCACTTGCTTCTGAAAGCGACCCCGCTGGTCGAAGACATCGAAGACGCCCATAGCGCCCCGGGGCCGATCAGCCGTACCATGACTCGTGAGCACCCAGAGCGTGCCGTCTGCTTGCGGATACAATCCAAACACGTCAGGATCGTAGTCGCTGATATTCAGCTTGGGCGGCTCGGTACTCATGTAGCTGTCTAGCCACGACTGGGTTTTTCGTTCGATCTCGGACCGACTCCGTTTACGTCGCTGGTAATCGCGGGTAATGGCATAGTGTGTGCCGTCGAGATTGCAGACCGTGATCTCGTACTGGTCAGAGCCATAGAGCACCAAACTACCGTCACTACACACTGCCCACTGTCGCGACAAAAATGGCAACAGGATCGAATCATCGACCACATTCTCAGCTCGTTCGATGACCTCCTCGCAGGTATAGAGCGTCCGGACAAATCGCCCTTTGCTGTCAAGCTGATCGCAGAAATATGTGCGATAGGTCTGTCCGCGTTCGACGACCGAACCGAGTCCGTGGAGGTAGATGTTCCCGTGCCATGATTTACTGCCGACCAGGCTTACCATGCCCTCGTGGTGCTCCAATGACAGCGTCATGATGCCGGCGGCATCGCCAGCGGTGGTAAACAGGACAAGGCGACTAGGATGGGACTGAAACGTGCCCACCAGGTCATGTGACAGAAAGACGAGGCTGCTGGGGTAGCTGAACTCACCCGGTCCAGCACCCTGACGACCAAACGCCCGCAGGAATTTCCCGTCCGGCGAGAAGACCCGAATGACATGGAGCTGGCTATCGACGAGGTAACAATTCCCGTCGTCATCCAGCGTGAGATCCGCGATGAATCCAAAAAGCTCATTTTCGTTGTCCTCGTCGTTACCGACGCTCCACAGTTGTTTCGGGGTTATCCGTTGGTTGGGTTCGTAGCCGGTCGTCGGACTAACCACGACCTTCAAACCGTCGCGTTCCGTAACCTGGCCCTTCCACTCGCCTGCCATCACGACACTCGACAGAGAAAATAGTAGCAACAAAGCCGTTGTCAGCGTTTTCATAAAGCACGATATATCCTGATCGCACATGAGCTCCCTCCTTCTCGCAATGCTGGCGATGGCCGGGTCTCGATCGGGCAACACTACTCAAATACCCGGCTATTTCTTGAGGAACAAAGCAACAAATTCTACAAACTCGGGATAGTACGTCGTGTTCAACTTTACCCGCTCCCATGATTGCTCGAAGGCCGTCTTGGACAGCGCATACTTAATCCCCGACTCCCACTCTTTCCAGGCTTCTCCATCGATGTGTTCGTGCTTCGAAAGATAGTATTCCTCGCTGCAAAGATCAAAGTACGCGCGCATGTATCGTAGCGTCCTATCCCTTCGATCCGGATCGAGCGACTCGAGTTGGAAGTCGTCGTCGTTGATGGACTCCGGAAACTGCAACATAATCTCCTGATAGCGCTTTGTATAGTCGGCGAAGAACTGCAACTGGAGTTGTCTGTCGACACTCTTGACTGCCTTGCCCACTCCCCATACTGTCGCAATCACACCACCGACCGCAGCAATCACACCACCGACTGCAACAAAACTCGCAACTGAATTCATATTACACTCCGGTCAACGCGATCGAATCGCGTGCAACAGCCCGTTTATCGGCACCCAACGGCCCGATGCTCTCCGCCACCCTGCCGTCAATACCTCCACTCCTCGTGCGCCAGCGGCGACCGGTTCAGCTCATCCCGATGATATCGCCAGGAAGGCATCAGCGCGTCCATCCACCCCTGAAACCTCTCGGAGTGCCGCCGCTCGTGCAGATGCACCAATTCGTGAACCAGCACATACTCCAGACACCCAACGGGCTTCTTGATCAATTCGAGGTTCAGCCAGATCCGCCGGGCATCCGCGTTACAACTCCCCCAGAGCGTCTTCATCCTCTTGATCCGCACTTCGGCGACGGTCTTTTCGACCTTTGGCTCCCACTTCGCGACCAGCGACGGAAGCAACGCGCGAAGCTCGCGCCGGTACCAGCGCTGCAGCACCGCATCGCGCTGATCCCGGTCGTAGACGGGTGGCACGCGAAGCTCCATCGTCGCAGAACCAGTGAGACTCACACCCGGTGAGCCGGGGCGCTCTATCACACTCAGCAGGTAGCGTCGACCCTGGAAGTAGTGGCTCTCCCCGCTGACCATCTCCCGTTGCGACTGCCGATCCTGCGCCGCGAGCGCCTTCTGCTTGCGGCGGATCCACCCAAGGCGCGAGACCACGGCGAGACGAACGGCTTCGTCGTCGAGACGCAGCGGTACCGCCACCCTGACCCGACCCGCGGGGGGGTAGACGCCCACATGGAGGTACTTGATCGCCTTGCGGACGATCTCGACGGCGATGCCGCCGATCTCCATAAACTGGCGGTCAGTACTCACGCTGGGCCTTTACGATCTCGAAGATGCGCTCGACGAGTGCGTCGTTCTCGCCAAGCAACTCTTCAATGGTGTTGCGAACCTCGCGCTCCTTGAATCGATTGCCGCGCCAGTCCGCTTTCTTTACGGCACGGATGGCACGGTCCAGCGCGAGTGCAAGCGTCTCGCGGGCAGTCAAAGCGCCGTCCGCCCCGTAGCTTTCCGGCGTCTCGCGCACAGCAAACGCAACAGACTCCTCCAGGTTGTCGTAGAGTGCCCGGAGTACGCCCGTGTTGATGGCCGCGGGATACTCTGTGTGACTCTCCGGCTCGCTTACCCGGCGCGTCAACTCCACGATCCTCTTCAGGTACGACTGGTAGTCCAGCGCTTCCTGCCGGCGCTGCGCGATCAGGGCGTCGAGCAGCTCCGACATCTTCTCGTAGTACTTCGGATTGACCGCCATCTCGTCGATGATCAGCCGGCGGACGTTGTTCTCGATGGTCTCGGCCACGGCTTTCCGGTTCTTGCGGAGGCCGTCGGGAAGCGCATCCACAGCTTTCTCCCCACGCTCGACGATCAACTGCACCAGCGACAGGTCGTCGAAGGCCGAGAGCCTCTCGCTCTCCTCGGCGCGGATGTAGGTGTCGAGCAGGTGGCGCATCGCCGGCTCGTAGAGCTTCATGTCCACGTAGTCGCCGCTGGCGAGTTTGACCTCCCCGCGGACCTTCTCGTAGTGGTCCACTTCGGCGCGGATCGTCTGCGCTTCGGATTCGCTGTAGCCCGCCTGCCGCATCTCGTTGGCGAGGTTGGCGTAGGCCCGCAGGTAGGCGGCAATCAGCTTGTAGAGGGCGACACGCTTTGGCTCGTTCTCCTTGAGCTGCGCAGCGTTGCCGCTCTCGGCGGCGCAGAAGTAGCGCAGATAGGAAGCTGAATCGCGCGGCGGCTCGACCGGCTCGCACAGCGCCTTGACGGCCTCGCGGGCCTCTTCCAGATGCTCGCGCCCCTGCTGCAGGCGGTCCTTCAGCAGGCCCTCCACATCGGCCTTGTCGTAGCCGGCAAAGGCCTCGCCGGTGTAGTCATTGATCGACGCCTCCAGCGACCGGAACAGGTCCTTGTAGTCGACGATGTAGCCGTAGTCCTTGTCCTCGCCATCCAGTCGGTTGACGCGGCAGATCGCCTGAAACAGGCCATGATCCTGCATGTTCTTGTCGATATACAGATAGGTCGCCGGCGGTGCGTCGAAGCCGGTGAGCAGCTTGTCCACCACGATCAGCAGCTTCATCTGCCCCGGCTGCTCGATGAAGCGCTGTTTCACCTCCTGCTCGAAGCGCTCGACCTTCGCCATCGCCGCGTCTTCGGGCTCGTCGAAATGGGCGGCGAGCATCTTCCGGTAGATCTCGTACTGCCGCAGCTTCTCGGTCAGTCCCTCGCCCGTTTCCTCGCCCTTGATGTCCGCAGCCTGCGGCCGGTAGGAGGTGACGATGGCGCACTTGCCCGCCAGTTCGGTCTGTTGGAACAGCTCGAAGAACCGGCAGGCCGAGTAGATGCTGCCGGAGACCAGCAGGGCGTTGCCGTGCCCGCTCTGCAGCCGGTCGCGCGTGGCCATGTCCATCAGGATGTCGGCGACGATGGTCTCCAGGCGGCTCTTCGCCGAGAGTACCTTCTGCATCGTGCCCCAGCGCTGCTTGAGCTGGGCTCTGGCTACATCAGTGAGGCCCGAGGTCTTGAGCTCGAACCATTGGTCCACCTTCGTCTGCGAGGTGATGCGCTGGTCGATGTCGCGCGCCTCGTAGCGCAGGTCCAGCACCACCCCGTCGCGCACCGCCTCATCGTACTTGTAGGTGTGGATGTAGGGCCCAAAGGTCTCGATGCTCCGGCGCTTGTCGCTATTCAAGAGCGGCGTGCCGGTGAAGCCGATCAGCATCGCGTCGGGTAGCAGCGCCTTCATCGCCTCGTGCATCTTGCCGGACTGGGTGCGGTGGCACTCGTCCACGAACACGAACAACTCACCCCTGGCGCGAAAGCCCTTCGGCAGGCTGCGCTTGATGTCCTCGACGAAGGCATCGACGTCGCCCTCCTCCGAGGCGCCGAACTTGTGGATCAGCGAGCAGAGCAGCCACTCCTCGCTGGCATTCAGCACCCGCACCAGGTCGGCGCCGCTCTTCGTGCGATAGATGGATTCGCTCACGCCCTTGAATACCTTCTCGATCTGCTCGTCCAGTTCCGTGCGGTCGGTGAGGATCAGCACCCGGCTGTCGCGGACGTGCTCACGGATCCACTTCGCCAGCCAGACCATGATCAGGCTCTTGCCGCTGCCCTGGGTGTGCCACAGGATGCCGCCCTCGCGCTTCACGACACGCGCCTGCGCCGCGCGCACCCCGAAGTACTGGTTGTGGCGGCAGGTCTTCTTGATGCCGGCGTCGAACACCATGAAGTCGTGCACGAGCTCCAGCAGCCGCGCCTTGCCGCAGAGCTGGCCCAGCTCGCGCAGGAGCGGATTCTCGCCCGCGCGGAGTTCGACGTCGGGGTGGGCGTCCGCCTCCTTCCAGCGCAGCCAGTACTTCTCCGGCGTCTCGATCACGCCGTAGCGCAACCCCTCGGTGTCGTTGCCGGCCATCACGAACTGCACCGTGGTGTAGAAGGGGCGGATGAACTCCTTCTTCTGGCTGTCGAGGTTCTGGCGGATCCCCTCGCTCACCGACACCGTGGAGCGCTTCAGCTCCAGCACGCCGAGCGCGATACCGTTCACATAGAGCACCAAGTCGGGCCGCTTGGTGTTGACCCCGAAGACCGTCACCTCCTCGGCGACGCCGAAGTCGTTGTGGTCGGGGTTGGCCCAGTCGATCAGCCACACCGTCTTGGTTTGCTCGCCGACCGCCGCCTTGACCTTCGCGCCGTAGCGCAGCAGGCCGTAGACCTCGCGGTTGGCATCGTAGAGCGTCTTGCTGCCGCCCAGCGCTGCGGCCTTGTCCAATTCGCGCAGAACCTTGTCGATGATCTTGTCGCCGTGGCCCTGGCGCTTCAGCCAGCCGGTGAGCAGGGCCTCGTCGATGTTGGCGTTGTCTTCGCGGTCCTTCCAGTAACCGAGGTAGGCGTAGCCCAGCGCTTCCTGGAAGAATGCCAGCACGCACTTCTGCGTCTGGATCTCGCGTTGGCCGACGTCACTCATGAGGATGCCCCTTCCTGAGCGCCGCCTTCAACGATTGGCCCTTAGCTGTAAGCCGGTACTTCTGTCGGCTGCTCCTTGGCTTGTCGGGAATGGTCATGGCGACGTAGCCGGCCTCCAGCGCTGGAACGAGGTAGGCCTCCCGAAAGTGATCCTCATGGCGCAGGCCC
>Ga0114931_10005745_pt1 | contig 15339 bp, 13 predicted proteins | sample 2SBtaG_FD_89579 | JGI IMG/M metagenome (GOLD analysis project Ga0114931, IMG submission 89579) | Deep subsurface microbial communities from Kolumbo volcano to uncover new lineages of life (NeLLi) - 2SBTROV14_V59a metaG | ecosystem: Environmental > Aquatic > Marine > Volcanic | place: Kolumbo...
CCACGGAAGGGAACGGACATGAGCGACTACGTTCGCATCTTCGACACCACGCTCCGCGACGGCGAGCAGTCGCCCGGCGCCACCATGACCTCGCGCGAGAAGCTCGAGGTCGCCCGGGCGCTGGCACGCCTGGGCGTGGACATCATCGAGGCCGGCTTTCCGGCGGCCTCGCCCGACGACCTCGAGGCGGTGCGGCAGATCGCCGAGACCGTCGGCGCCGCCGAGGGGCGGGTGCCGACCATTTGCGGCCTGGCCCGGGCCAACCCGCAGGACATCGACAAGGCATGGGAGGCGGTCAAGGCGGCGCGCAGCCCGCGCGTCCACACCTTCCTGGCCACCTCCGACATCCACCTGCAGCACAAGCTGTTCATGTCGCGGGAGGACGTGGTGGCCAAGGTCGGCGACATGGTCGCCTACGCCGCCGCGCTGTGTAAGGACGTCGAGTTCAGCCCCGAGGACGCCGGCCGCAGCGACCCCGAGTTCCTCTACCAGGTGCTCGAGACCGCGATCAAGGCCGGGGCGACCACACTCAACATCCCCGACACCGTCGGCTACACCATGCCGCACGAGTTCGGCGGGCTGATTGCGGGCATCCGCGACAACGTCCCCGGCGCCAACGAGGTGATCATCTCGGTCCACTGCCACAACGACCTGGGGCTGGCCACGGCCAACTCGCTGGCCGGCGTGGCCGCCGGCGCGCGCCAGGTCGAGGTGGCGGTCAACGGCATCGGCGAGCGGGCCGGCAACACCGCGCTGGAAGAGATCGTCATGATCCTGTCCACGCGTACGGCGACCCTGGGGCTCGAGACCGGCATCGACACCACCCAGCTGACCCGCACCAGCCGCATCGTCACCAACGCCTCCGGCATCAACGTGCAGCCCAACAAGGCGATCGTCGGCGCCAACGCGTTTGCCCACGAGGCCGGCATCCACCAGGACGGGATGCTCAAGCACCACGAGACCTACGAGATCATGCGACCGGAGACCGTTGGCGCGGCGGCCTCAAAGCTGGTGCTGGGCAAACACTCGGGCCGCCACGCGGTGCGCGTGCGCCTGAACGAGCTCGGCTATCAGCTCGGCTCGGCCGACCTGGAGAAGGCGTTCGAGCGCTTCAAGCGCCTGGCCGACCGCAAGAAGTCGATCACCGACGCCGACCTCGAGGCGCTGATCGCCGACGAGCTGTACCAGCCGCAGGAGATGTTCGCGCTGGAGGGGCTGCAGGTGAGCTGCGGCACGATGGGCATGCCGACCGCGACCGTGCGCCTGCGCGGGCCGGACGGCAAGCAGTACACCCAGGCGTCCATCGGCCAGGGGCCGGTCGACGCCGCCTACAAGGCGATCGATCAGATCGTCTCGACCGGCAGCAAGCTGCTCGAGTTCAGCGTTCACGCGGTCACCGAAGGGATCGACGCGCTGGGTGAGGTGTCGGTGCGTCTGCAGGACGGTCGCGCCGGACGGGTGCCCAACCCGCAGTACGACCCGGCGCTGGCCCGCACTTTCGGCGGCTACGGCGCCGACGTCGACATCGTGGTCGCCAGCGTCAAGGCGTACCTGTCGGCAATCAACAAGGTGCTCGTGGCCGAGGGCCGCTGGCAGGAGGCCGCGCATGGCTGAGCCGCGAACGACCCCAAGAACGACCCCAAGAACGATTATAGACAAGATCTGGGACGCTCACATCGTCGCCGAGGAGCCGGACTGTCCGGCGGTGATCTACATCGATCTCCAGCTCGTGCACGAAGTGACCTCGCCGCAGGCGTTCTCCGGTCTGCGTGCCCGCGGCATGAAGGTGCGCCGGCCCGAGCGCACGGTCGCGACCATGGATCACTCCACGCCCACGCTGCCGCGCGGACTGGCGGTGGTCGATCCGCTGGCCGAGGCGCAGCTCGAGACCCTGCGCCGCAACTGCGCCGAGTTCGGCGTGCGCCTGTTCGAGCTGGGCGGCGAAAAGCAGGGGATCGTTCACGTCATCGGACCCGAGCTCGGCTTCACCCAGCCGGGGATGACCATCGTCTGCGGCGACAGCCACACCTCGACCCACGGCGCGTTTGCCGCGCTGGCGTTTGGCATCGGCACCAGCGAGGTCGAGCACGTGCTGGCCAGCCAGTGCCTGCTGCAGCACAAGCCCAGGTCGTGCGAGGTCGTCTTCGACGGCGCGCTCGGCCCCGGCGTCAGCGCCAAGGACATGATCCTGGCGCTGATCGCCGAGATCGGCACCGGCGGCGGCACCGGCCACGTGTTCGAGTACCGCGGCGACGCGGTGCGTGGGCTGTCGATGGAAGGGCGCATGACCGTGTGCAACATGTCGATCGAGGCCGGCGCCCGCGCCGGGTTGATCGCGCCCGACGACACGACGTTCGACTATCTGGCCGGCCGCGACTACGCACCCAAGGGCGCGGACTGGGACCGGGCGGTCGACCGCTGGCGGACGCTGCCCACCGACGACGGCGCCAGCTACGACCGCAGCATCACCATCGACGTGTCGCGCCTGGAGCCGATGATCACTTTCGGCACCAACCCCGGCCAGGGGATCGGTATCAGCTCCGCGGTGCCCGACCCGCAGGCGCTGGGCGACGCCGGCCAGCGCGAGTCGCTGGCCAAGGCGCTGGCGTACATGGACCTGGCGCCGGGCAAGCCGCTCCTCGGCCACAAGATCGACGTGGTCTTCATCGGCTCGTGTACCAACTCGCGCATCGAGGATTTGCGCGCGGCGGCCGGGGTGCTCGACGGGCGCAAGGTGGCGCAGGGCGTCCGCGCCCTGGTCGTTCCCGGCTCCGCCGACATCAAGCGCCAGGCCGAGGCCGAGGGCCTGGACCGCATCTTCACCGGCGCGGGCGCCGAGTGGCGCAACGCCGGCTGCTCGATGTGCATCGCGATGAACGGCGACCAGCTCGACCCCGGCCAGTACGCGGTGTCGACCAGCAATCGCAACTTCGAGGGCCGCCAGGGCAAGGGCGGGCGCACCTTCCTGGCGTCGCCGCTCACCGCCGCCGCCTCGGCGGTGTCGGGCGCCATCGCCGACGTGCGCGCGCTGAAGGGAGGCATCTGATGGAGCCGTTCCGCACCCTGGAGTCGGCGGTCATTCCGCTGGTTCGCGACGACGTCGACACCGATCAGATCATCCCGGCGCGTTTCCTCAAGGTGACCGAGAAGGTCGGGCTGGGAAAGAACCTGTTCGCCGACTGGCGCTACGACAACGGCACCCCGCGGCCGGAGTTCGTGCTCGAGCGGCCGGAGATGGCCGACCGAACGGTGCTCCTGGCCGGCAACAACTTCGGCTGCGGCTCGTCGCGCGAGCACGCGCCGTGGGCGCTGGCCGACTGGGGCATCCGCGCCATCATCGCCACCTCGTTCGCCGACATCTTCAAGAACAACGCCATGTCCAACGGCATCCTGCCGGTGGTCGTCGGCCCGGCGGTGCATGCGGAGCTGGTGCGCGCGGTCGAGGCCGATCCGGCGGCGACGGTCAGCATCGACCTGGAGGCCAGGGTGCTGACCGTGCCGGGCGGGGACAGCGGGCACGCCCGAGTCGAGTTCCCGGTCGATCCGTTCGCGCGCAAATGCCTGCTCGCCGGCACCGACAAGCTCGGCTATATCCTCGGCTTCGACGACCAGATCGAGGCGTTCGAGAAGGAGCGCGCCGATGCCTGACGTGCCGCGCCGGGTCGACATCTACGACACCACCCTGCGCGACGGCGCGCAGACCGAAGGGATCGCGCTGTCGTGCGAGGACAAGCTGCGCATCGCCCGGCGCCTGGATTCGTTCGGCGTCGCCTTCATCGAGGGCGGCTGGCCCGGCTCCAACCCGAAGGACGTGGAGTTCTTCCAGCGTGCCGCCGACCTGCCGTGGCAGCACAGCAAGGTGACCGCCTTCGGCTCGACCCGGCGGCGTGACGGCGGGGCCGAGGACGACGCCAACCTGCGCGCCCTGCTCGAGGTCGACACCGAGGTCTGCACCCTGGTGGGCAAGACCTGGACGCTGCACGTCCGCGAGGTGCTGCGCACCACCGAAGACGAGAACCTGCGCATGATCGAGGAGAGCGTCGCCTACCTGCGGCAGAACGACCGCCGGGTGATCTACGACGCCGAACATTTCTTCGACGGCTACGACGCCGACCCGGTCTACGCGGTCGACACCCTGTGCGCGGCCATCCGCGGCGGCGCCGAGATGCTGGTGCTGTGCGATACCAACGGCGGCTCGATGCCGTGGCGGGTCGAGGAGATCGTGCGCGAGATCGGCCGCTCGCTGCACCAGCCGCTGGGCATCCACTGTCACGACGACGGCGGTCTGGCGGTGGCCAACTCGCTGGCGGCCGTGCGCGGTGGCGCGACGCACATCCAGGGCACCATCAACGGCTACGGCGAGCGCTGTGGCAACGCCAACCTGTGCGCGATCATCCCCGACCTCGAGCTCAAGCTCGTGCGCTCGTGCGTGCCAGACGGCGCCCTGCCGCAGCTGTGCGAGCTGGCTCACTACGTGGCCGAGGTCGCCAACCGGGTGCCCGACGAGCACATGGCCTACGTCGGCCGCAGCGCGTTCGCCCACAAGGGCGGCATCCATGTGGCCGCCATGCGCCGCGACGAGCGCGCCTACCAGCACATCGATCCCGGCGCCGTGGGCAACCAGATGCGCGTGGTGGTGAGCGAGCTGTCGGGCCGCGGCAACCTCTTGAGCAAGGCCGAGGAGCTGGGCGTCGAGCTCGACGGCGCCGGCGACGTCGGAGAGGTCCTGTCCGAGATCAAGGAGCTCGAGTCGCGCGGCTTCGCCTTCGAGGCGGCCGACGCGTCGGTGGCGCTGATGTTGGCCCGCCAGACGCCGGGCTACGAGCCGCCGTTCCGCCTGGTCGACTACACCGTGGTGGTCGAGCACCGCGACGGCCGCGGCACCTTTGCCGAGGCGACGGTCAAGGTCGACGTCGGCGGCGAGCGCTACCACACTGCCGCCGAGGGCGACGGCCCGGTCAACGCGCTGGACGCCGCGCTGCGCAAGGCGCTGGGCGCCACCTGCCCGCAGGTCGCCGACTTCCACCTGATCGACTACAAGGTCCGCATCCTCGACGGCGACCAGGCGACCCGGGCGACCACCCGCGTGCTCATCGACACCCGTGACGCCCACCGGCGGTGGACCACCGTCGGCGCGTCGTCCAACATCATCGAGGCCTCGTGGCGGGCTCTGGCCGACAGCTTCGAGTACGGGCTGGCGGCCGAGGCCGCGGCGGCCACGAACAAGCGAGCGAGCTGATGAACGCAACCATCGTCACCCTGCCCGGCGACGGCATCGGGCCCGAGGTCACCGCCGAGGCGGTCAAGGTCCTGCAGGCCATCGCCCGGCGCCACGGCCACAGCTTCCAGTTCGTCGAGCGTCTGATCGGCGGCGTCGCCATCGACGACACCGGCACGCCGCTGCCCGACGACACCCTGGCCGCCTGTGGCGACGCCGACGCGGTGCTGCTGGGCGCCGTTGGCGGGCCCAAGTGGGACAACCCGCAGGCGAAGTTGCGGCCGGAGCAGGGCCTGTTGGCCATTCGCAAGGGGCTCGGTCTCTACGCCAACCTGCGCCCGGTCGTGGTCCAGCCACTGTTCGCCGACTTCTCGCCGCTGCGGCGCGAGCGTCTGGAAGGCGTCGACATGGTCATCGTCCGCGAGCTGACCGGCGGCCTCTACTTCGGCGAGCCGCGCTTTCGCGAGACCGTCGACGGCGTCGAGCGCGCCGTCGACACCCTGGCCTACACCGACGTCGAGATCCGCCGCATCGTCACTCTGGCGTTCGAGATCGCCCGCGGGCGGCGCAAGGTGGTGACGTCGGTCGACAAGGCCAATGTGCTCGAGTCGTCGCGCCTGTGGCGCAAGATCGCGGTCGAGGTCGCCGCCGACTATCCCGACGTCGAGCTGCGCCACCAGCTGGTCGACAGCTGCGCCATGCGCCTGGTCACCCACGCCGCCGAGTTCGACGTCATCGTCACCGAGAACCTGTTCGGCGACGTCCTGTCGGACGAGGCGTCGGTGCTGACCGGGTCGCTGGGCATGCTGCCCAGCGCGTCGCTCGGCGCGACCACCGGCGGTGGGCGGCAAAAAGGCATGTACGAGCCGATCCACGGCTCGGCGCCCGACATCGCCGGCCAGGGGCTGGCCAACCCGCTGGCCACGATCCTGTCGGCGGCGATGCTGCTCCGCCACTCGCTCGGCCTCGAGGCCGAGGCCGCTGCCGTCGGGGCCGCGGTCGACGCTGCCCTGGCCGAGGGCGCCCGCACCGCCGATCTGGGCGGCGGCAGCGGCGCGCTGTCCACGGCGGCCATGGGCGACGCCGTGGTCGCCGCTCTCGACTGAGCCGCTATACTCGCGGCCATGGCACTCACCCGCGATCAGGCGTGGCAGCAGCTGTGCGCCTGGACCGAGACCGAATCCCTGCGCAATCACGCCCGCGCGGTCGAGATCTCGATGCGCGCCGCCCACGCCAAATACGGCGAGGGTGACGACATCGAGGCCTGGGGCATCGTCGGCATGCTCCACGACGCCGACTACGAGCGCTGGCCCGAGGATCACCCCAACCGGATCGTCGCCTGGCTGCGCGCGCAGGGCGAGGAGGCGATCGCCCACGCGGTGTCGGCGCACTACACCAGGTGGAACGTCCCGTACGACAGCACGGTCGACAAGGCGCTGCTGGCGTGCGACGAGCTGACCGGCTTCGTCGTCGCCTGCTGCCTGGTCCGACCCGAGGGCGTCAGCACCCTGGCGCCCAAGTCGGTGCTCAAGAAGCTCAAGGACAAGCGCTTCGCCGCCACCGTCGACCGCGACGAGGTGCGCGCCGGCGCCGACAAGCTGGGCGTGGAGCTGCGCGATCACATCCAGATGATCATCGACGCGCTGAAGCCGCACGCCGACGAGCTGGGCATCGCGGGGAAGGGCTCGTGAGCCACCGCTTCCTGCGTCCCGGACTGCCCAGCGCCTACGCCTTTCAGGTCACCGAGCTGCCCCACCGGGCCAAGCTCGACCAGAACGAGACCCCGGTCGATCTACCGGACGAGCTCAAGCGGGATCTGACCGCCGAGCTGGCCGCGCAGCCGTGGAACCGCTACATCCAGCCGGCCGAGTACGGCCGCGCGCGCGCCGGGCTGGCCGAGGTTTTCGGGCTGGACCCCGACACCATCGCCATCACCGTCGGAGCCGACCAGGCGATCGAGTCCGCGTTCCTGGTCGCCGGAGGGACCGGGCGGCGCGCCCGCTGGTTCGAGCCGACCTATCCGTACATTCCTCATGCGGCACTGCGCACGTCGACCGAGAAGGACCCGGTGATTTTCGGTGCCGACGTCGATACGCGCATCGACGCCGAGGCGGTGACCGCCGAGCCGCGGGCCGACATCGTCGCGCTGGTCTCGCCCAACAATCCCACCGGCGGCATGGTGTCGGCGGGCGCGATCGATGCCGCCCTGGCCGACGACGCCCGCCTGGTGCTGCTCGACGAGGCCTACGCCGACTACTCCGGTGCCACCGAGGTCGGCCGCATCCCCGCGGCGCCCAACCTGCTGGTCGTCCGCTCGCTGTCCAAGTCGTCGCTGGCTGGCATTCACATTGGCTTCGCCGTCGCCCACCCCGACGTCGTCCGGGTGATCGACCGAATGTACACCGCGCCGTATCACCTCGACGCGATGCAGCTGCTGGTCGCTCGCCGCTATCCCGAGATCCGACCGCACGTCGAGGCCTCCGCCGCCCGCGCCGTGGCCGAGCGCGACCGTTTGCAGACCGAGCTGGCGGCCATGCCCGACATCACCCCGCGCCCCAGCCGCGCCAGCTTCATCCTGTTCCACGTCGCCGGCGAGTCGAACCGCGCGCGCACCGTCCACCGCACCCTGGCCGAGGCCGGCGTCCGCATCCGCGACGTCGGCAGCCTGTCGGGCCTGGCCGGCTACCTCCGCGTCACCATCGGCACCCCGGCGGAGAACAGCCTGTTCCTGCAGGAGCTTCGCGCGGCGATGGGCGGGTGACGCGCTAGCGTTTCTTCTTGCCCAGCTTGGTGACGATGTCGAACTGCTGCTTGGTTACCGGCTGAACCGACAGGCGCATGCCGCGCTTGATGACCAGCATCTCTTCCAGCCCCGGCGTCTCCTTGAGCTCGTCGAGCGGGACCACCGACGGAAACTTGGAGACGAAGCCGACGTCGACCAGGAACCAGCGCGGGTCGTCCTTGGAGCTCTTGGGGTCGCAGTAGTGGCTCTTCTTGTCCCACTGCGTCGGGTCGGGGTGGGACTCCACCACGATCTCGGCGATCCCGGCGACCCCCGGCGGCTTGGTGTTGGAGTGGTAGAACAGCACCTTGTCGCCGAGCTTCATCTCGTCGCGCATGAAGTTGCGCGCCTGGTAGTTGCGCACCCCGTCCCACGGCGCCGAGCCGTCGCGCTCGAGATCGTCGATGCCGTAGACGTCGGGCTCGCTCTTCATCAGCCAGTAGCGCTTCGCCATGGCGGCGAATCTACTACGCTCCGCCTATGATGGGCGTCATCGGCGCCAGGCTGCGCACCGACAGGTCGCTGCTGACGTGGCGCACCTCGTCCATGAAGCCGGCCAGATCGACGTTGAGCGACATCCCCATCGGCTGGTCCAGCGGGCGGAAGAAGTCGTCGTAGTGGTGCGGGACGATCAGCTTGGGATCGAGCAGCCGCCCGATCCGGTCGATGTAACGGTCGGTGAAGCCGCGCCCGGCGATGCCGGCGAGGAAGATGTCGACGCCGTGGTGTCGGACCGCGTGGTCGATCAGGTCGGCGCTGCCCTGGTGGTAGAAGGTCACGCCGCCGACGGCGATGTGAATCCCCCATACCTGGCCGCAACCGTACGCAGACGGCGCCAGGGCCCCGACGTGCTCGCAGGTGATGTCGCCGTCGAACGGCACCGCGCGGCCCAGGACCAGCTTCGAGTGGACGCTGGGGACGAAGGTGATGGCGAACGGTCCGACCTCGTAGACCCGGTACGGCTCGAGTTCGATCGCCAGCTCGGCCTCGCCGTACAGCTGCATCAGGTTGACCATCGACCGCGAGCCGTACACCTTGGCGCCGTCGCGCCGGGCGATCAGCGGCGCGTCCAGGGCGTGGTCGAAGTGGGTGTGGCCGATCAGCACGGCGTCGACCCGATCGGGCAGCCAGCGGTCGAGCAGCGGCCGCGACGGCGGTCGGGCGTGGCGGCGCAAGAGGTCGCTGACCGGCACGCGGGTGATGTAGGGATCGATGAGGATCGCGTGCCCCTCGTAGGCAATCCGGAAGCCGGAGGTGCCCAGCCACGTCAGTTCCAGACCGGCGGGGAGCAGGTCGTCCTGGACCCAGCGATGCTCGGCGTCGGCGGCGGCGTCGGCGGCGCGATGCTGCCCGGGGCGGGCGGCGAAGGCCAGGAGCGAGCGAATCTGCCGGAGCATGCTGGACACGTGCCCAGCATACGACGAAAGCCCTCGTCATCCCTGGCGGATCGGCCGGCGGGCGGTTGACATGGCCCGCTGGCCACTTACATGCTCCGGAGCCAGTTTTACTGACGAAACAAGATCCAGAAGGGACAGCAGAAAATGGCACATCAACTACCCGAACTCCCCTACGCCAAGGACGCGCTGGCCCCGGTGATTTCCGCCGAGACCATCGAATACCACTACGGCAAGCACCACGCCGGGTACGTGAACAAGCTCAACGGTCAGATCGAGGGCAGCAAGTACGCCTCGATGAGCCTGGAAGAGATCATCAAGGCCGCCCACGGTCAGGGCAGCGAGCAGGGCGTCTTCAACAACGCCGCGCAGGTGTGGAACCACACCTTCTACTGGAACTGCATGAAGCCCGGTGGCGGCGGCGAGCCGACCGGCGCCATCGCCGACGCGATCAACAAGTCGTTCGGCAGCGTCACCGACTTCAAGAGCAAGTTCTCGGCCGCCGCCGCGGCGCGCTTCGGCAGCGGCTGGGCCTGGGTGGTCAAGAGCGACAGCGGTCTGGCCATCGAGACCACCGGCAACGCCGACAACCCGGTCGCCACCGGCAAGAAGGCGCTCCTCACCCTCGACGTGTGGGAGCACGCGTACTACATCGACTACCGGAACGCCCGTCCGAAGTACATCGAGGAGTTCTGGAAGGTCGTCAACTGGGACTGGATGAACAAGCAGCTCGGCTGAGCGCGTCGTTCGACCAACACGACTCCAGCGCGGTCGCCTGCGGGCGGCCGCGCTGCATTTTCGGGCTAGCGGGCCGCGCCCGGCGGGAACTCGACCTCGACCACGCGCCCGCCCTCGACGTCCACCAGCAGGGCGCCGTCGACCGGGTAGGCGATCCGGTACTCGAGCAGCTGCCGGCGGGTGGCGGCGTTGGTCAGGCTGGGCGCCGACTGCCCGGTCTTGACCTCGGCGACCAGGGCGCGGCCGTCGCGCTCGACCACGTAGTCGACCCGCAGCTCGACGTCGATCTCGCCGTCGCTGGTGGCCAGGCGCCAGGAGCGCGTCGCCTGGCGTTCGCGCACGACGTAGCCCAGCTCGCCCAGCAGCGCCTCGGCCTCCTCCTCGCCGGCCACCGCGCGAGCACCGCGGCGCCGGGCCAGCCGGCTGCGATTGCGCGCTCGCGCCCAGCGCAGGACGGCGGCCAGCAGCAGCACGACTGCGGCACCGATCGCCAGGGCCAGCCAGGTCTGCAGATCCAGGCGCACCGAAACCGCAATAGCCCGCGCGGGCGGCGCGGGCCAGAAAATGTCGAGTAGCCGGGAAACCGGGGTTGCACCATGCGACCCCGGCTTCCCGACCAGGAGGCCTAGTTGGTACGGTCGGGCAGCTCGCCCAGCTTGATGCGCAGCTTCTTCTTGCCGCTGGAGCGGACGACGTCGACGTCGACCACCTTGCCGGCGCCCGCCATCGCGATGGTGTTGCGAAGCTGGGACATGTCTCTCATCCGGTGGCCGTCTACCGCCACGATGATGTCGCCGGCGTGGAGTCCCTGCTGACCGCCGGGGCCGCGGGGCTCGACCTGGGCGACGTAGACGCCGTGCTTCACCGGCAGCTTGTTGGCAGACGCCACCGACGGGTTGACCGTGCGAATGGCGACGCCCAGCCAGCCGCGACTGACTCGTCCGTCGGCGACCAGCGCGCGCATGATCGGCACCGCCATGTTGGTGGGGATGGCGAAGCCGATCCCCTGGTAGCCACCGGAGCGCGACAGGATCGCGGTGTTGATGCCGATCAGCTCGCCGCGCATGTTGATCAACGCGCCGCCGGAGTTACCCGGGTTGATGGCGGCATCGGTCTGGATGAAGTCCTCGTAGTCCTCGATGCCCATGTTGCCGCGGCCCTTGGCCGAGACGATGCCCATCGTCACCGCCTGGCCGACGCCGAACGGATTGCCGACGGCCAGGACGATCTCGCCCAGGCGGACCTTGCTCGAGTTGCCGAGCCGAATAGGCCTGAGCTTGCCGGTCTTGCCCTGCAGCTTGATCACCGCGACGTCGCTCTTGGGATCGGCGCCGATGACCTTGGCGGAGAAGTCGCGGCCGTCGGCCAGGGTCACCTTGATCGAGGTGGCGTGGTCGATGACGTGGTTGTTGGTCAGCACCAGGCCGTCGGACGAGACGATCACGCCGGAGCCGAGGCTGGTGGCGCGGCGGCCGCGGCTGCCATGCCACGGCGAGTTGGGGCTGTTGAAGAACGGGTCCGAGTAGTACGGGCCGCGCTGCGTCTCGACCGTGGACGACACGTTGACCACGCTGGGCAGCGCGTGCTCGGTGACGTCGGCGATGGAGGAGTTGGTGGCGCCCAGCGGTCCGGCCTGGGCCGGAGCCACGCCGGGGCGCGTGTAGTCCAGGACGCCGGCGGCGAGCGCGGCACCCACGATGGTGGCCAGGCCGATATAGCCGGGCCAACGGCGGTTCGTCAGGCGAGGGGTCAAGGAGGGGCTCATGTCAGTAACGACCGGTCCGACCCCTCGAACCATTCCCGGGTTGCCCCACCCTGTGTGGCATTTTGCCCGATAGGGCAGAACGCCCCGTGGGGCCGGCGGCGGGCGGGGCGACAAATCCCTGCCAGAACGGCGCGAAACCGGCCCCATTGAGGAGCACATGCTTCGCCGCGCCGCTACCGTTCTGGCGGCAATCTTCGCTTTCGCGCGCCAGAAGCCTAGAGCTGGTCGAGGTCCTTGAGGATCAGGTTGCCCAGGCTCTTGCCGATCTTGCCGTAGATGCGGGTCCGCTCGGTCTTGATGTAGTAGGTGAGCTCGGGCGGTGCCGGCTTGGGTGGCGCGGGCGGCTTGGCCGCGTCGCCGGGCTTGGCCGCGTCGCCGGGCTTGGCCGCGTCGCCGGGCTTGGCGGCGTCGCCGGGCTTGGCCGCGTCGCCGGGCTTGGCCGCGTCGCCGGGCTTGGCCGCGTCGCCGGGAGGCTCGGCCGGCTGCTCGACGGGGACCTCGTGCTCGTACAGCTCGAAGGTTCCCAGCGCCTTGCCCTTGTCGTCCTTGTAGCTCACCGCCAGGACCTTCTTCATCAGCTCCGGCTTGTCGATGTCGGACTGCTTCACGTACTGGGTCGGGCGGGTGCCGGTCTCGATGCGGCTGAGGAAGTTGGCCAGCGTCTGGTCGGGCTTGTCCGGTGTGCGCGAGTCGGCCCAGCCCTTCTTCTTGCCCTGCTCGGTCTCGGTCTCGGTGCGCTGGAAGGTGCGCTTCTTGCCCTTGCCGGTCATCGCCTCGAGATCGACGCTCGCCACGTCGTCCGGTTTGAACTCGTGAATCTTGCGCAGGTTCATCCCGCTCTCGCCGCCGTGCAGCGGTGCGATGATGCTGCCGGCGATGGCGTAGGCGGTGCCGGTCTGGGTGTCGATGACCCAGCGGTCGGCGCCGCCGTAGATGCGGCCGCCGAGAATGAGCGAGCGGGTATCGCCGCCGTCGAAGGTCACGGTGATGTTGTCGGTCGAGTCGGTCAGCCCGTCCTTCTTCTTTTCGTCATCGTCGAGCTGACCCACGCTGCGCAGCGCGCGCAGCTCGGCCAGGTTCTTGACCGCTGCTTCGCCGCGATCGTCGACCGGGAACTGGCGTTCGGTGGTCTTCATCTCCTCCTGGGGCGGCGGCGCGTCGGGAGGCGCGTCGGCCTTGCGCGGCGGGCGCACCTTGCTGACGCGAGTCTCGCTGCCCCACCAGTAGGAGCCCTTGTCGTCCTTCTTGCGGTCGATCCGCACCGTGCGGTCCTTGGTCTCGTAGACCACCGCCGTGACCTTGTCGATCGGCTTGGACCAGACGACGACGTCGCCGGTCTTGGGCTCGACCTTCTTTTCCGCCGTCCAGGCCCGGTACGACAGCACCAGGACGACCAGGAGCAAAATGCCGTGAACGATAGGTCCGCGCTTCATGACGACTTCCTCGCTTTGCCGCGACGGCGACCGCTGCGGCTACCCACCACCAGGCCCAGCCCCAGGATCAGGAGCGGGGCGCCGACGATGGTGCCGTAGAACCACTTGGCGTCGCGCGCGCGCGTGTGCTTGATGCGAACGTCTTTCTCCGAGACGGTCTCGCCGGCGTAGATCTCCTCGCCGCTGAGCCACTTGACGGCGTCGGCAAAGGCGACCTGCGCGATCAGCGCGCGTCCCTGGATTTGATCGATGAACAGCTCGACGTCGCCGAACAGCAGCACACGCATGCCGGTCTTGTCGATCTGCTTTTCCTTGCCCTCGGGCGGCGCTTCGCCGGTGGCGGCGGGGTCCTCGACCGCGACCGCCAGGTTGTACGCCTGGGCTTCTCGCTGTCCTTGTCGAAGCGGAAGTTCTTGTTGAGGTCGCGGAAAGTGCTCTTGGGCGACGTGATGATGTAGGTGCGCTTGGGCTTCTTCTTGGGGTCGGCCATCCGCGCGAACGGCGCGTCCACGAACGAGCCGGCGATGATGAACGGCAGGCCGCCCTGGCGCGAGCCGACCCGCGACAGGGTCGTCACCGACGAGTGCGACGAGAAGTCCTTGGCCCGGATGACCATGTTGTCGGCGATGCTGCGGCGCATGCGCAGCGGCCGCGAGTCGTCGGCCAGCGGTGTGCCGTTCCAGGTCACGCCCAGGCGCCCGGACAGCGTCCCCAGGGTCGCCTTGCTCTGCGGATCCAGGGCCATCATCAGCGAGCCGCCGCGGGCCAGGTAGCGGTCCAGCGACTCCATCTCGGCGTCCATCAGTGGGGCGCGCGGGCCCATCACCAGCACCACGTCGGCGTCGTCGGGGACGTCCACCATCAGCTGATCGCGAGCCAGGTTCTTCACCTGGTAGTTCAGCCGCGACAGGATGGTCTTGATGATCTGCGCCTGCGCGTTGGGGTTCTTGGCCGCCAGCGCCCCGACTGAGCCGGGGTCGTTGATCTCGCCGTGGCCGACGGTCATGTAGACGATCATCTTGTCGCGGATGACCTTCATCAGCGACTTCTGCACCGTTCCGTCCAGGGTGCGCAGCTGGTTGCGCCGCGCCTTGTCCATGTCGGTGTCGACGGTGAAGGTGTCGGTCTTCTCCTTGCCCGCTTCGGCCGCTTCTTTGGCCTTGTCGTCGGCGCCCGCGGGCGCCGCGGCGTTGTCATTGGTCTCGCGGATCAGCACCACGGTGCCGTCCTTGCTGACCTTGTACTTCTCGGCCAGATCCTGGTCGCGGTAGCGGTCGTGGACCTCGACGGTCAGGTTGCCGGCCTTGCCCGCCAGCGAGTCGAAGTAGCCCTTGACCTCGTCCTTGACCTCGTTGACGTCGGGGAAGAAGAGCAGCGCCTTCAGCGGCTGGCTGGTGTTGGCGACCATGGCGACGGTCGCCGAGCCGGGGCTGGAGGTGCGGAAGTAGCTGACGTCCTTGCGGAGGTTCTTCTGCCCGGCGTAGTTGCACGTGGCCATGAGGAACGACAGCGCCAGCGCGATGGTCAGCCCCGAGGTGGCCATGCTGCTGACCCGGTAGCTGTCGACCGAGGCGTCCTCGTCGCTGTCTTTGGCCGCGAGCGCCAGCTCGCCGCGGTTGGAGATGCCCAGCGCGACCTCGGCCATGACCAGCGGCACCAGCGAGGCCAGCATGAGGATGGTCCAGGTGATGGTGACCATGGTCTCGGCGTGGGCCGCCTTCTTCTGGTCCAGGCCCGAGATCGAGCTGTAGTCGGGCGAGAAGAAGAAGATCGCCAGCGACACCAGCACGCCGATGTGGCAGGCGAGGAGGATCAGCTCGACCCGGCGCCGCTTGCCCGTGGACTTGGCGAAGCCGACCGCGCGGACCGCGGTCGACGCGACCACCAGGAAACCGCCCAGGTAGGTGAGCACGGTGGCGGCGCCACCGGCGTGGGCGAACGCGCGCTCGCCCAGGAAGATGAAGAACAGGCCCACGGCCATCACGACCGAGAGCCACCAGGGAGTCGCC
>Ga0114931_10005746_pt1 | contig 15338 bp, 14 predicted proteins | sample 2SBtaG_FD_89579 | JGI IMG/M metagenome (GOLD analysis project Ga0114931, IMG submission 89579) | Deep subsurface microbial communities from Kolumbo volcano to uncover new lineages of life (NeLLi) - 2SBTROV14_V59a metaG | ecosystem: Environmental > Aquatic > Marine > Volcanic | place: Kolumbo...
CGCGCGCGCGATGCCGAAGTCGAGGAGCTTGGCGCCGGTTTCGGTGAGAAAGATGTTGGAGGGCTTGATGTCGGAGTGGACGATGCCGCGTTGGTGGGCGTACATCAGCCCCTGGGCGATGTCGGAGATGATGGGGTAGACCTCCCGCGGCTCGCTGGGCTGGAACTGCCGCTGCTTCAGGTAGGCGTCCAGGGACTGGCCGGTGAGCAGTTCCATGGTCATGTAGACCAGCTCGCCGTCGCGGTCGAAGTCGTAGACCGTGGCGATGTTCGGGTGTGCCAGCTGGCGCGCTTTCTGGGTCTCCTGCTGCAGCATGTGCAGGGCCTCGGGGTGGTCCTTGAAGCCCTCTGAGAGGAGTTTGATGGCAACCCAGGCCTCGCGCTCGCCCGCCGCCTCGTGCACCAGGTCGCGGGCCGAGTAGACCCGTCCCATGCCGCCCCGTCCCAGCTCCTTCACCAGCAGGAAACGCTGCTTGATCACACTCCCCGGCCCCAGCTGGGGACGGGCGCCCTGAGCACTGGTCGCGGTGGCGGATGGGCGTCCGGCCAGCCGGGTCGCCTCCTCTTCGCCCGCCACCGGCGATGGCGCCACGCGGGTTCGCCCATCGTCCGCTGGCGGGGCAGGCGCCAGCCGGGTGCGGTCGTCACTGGGGGACGGGCGCAGGCGGGTCGCATCCCCGGCGATACGGGTGGCGTCGGGGTCCGGTGGATCGCGCTGCATCACCATCGGCTCAGGCCGGCGTCCTCAGAAGGTCAGGCGGACCCCGGCGGCGATGGACTCCTGATTCAGGTCCCTCTCCTTCAGGGTCTTCTCGTAGTAGAGGAAGGCCGACCGCCCCTCGGCGAAGGTCGCCGTCAGGCCGACCCCCAGGTTGAAGAAGTTGCGGTCCGGGTTGTCGGTATGCAGGCTGAACTGGGTCTGGGTCGGATCGTTGAGAAAGCGGGCGGTGATGAAGCGGCTGTCGTCCTGGAACTCGTGTGCCCACTCGGCCCGCAGCTGGGGCGAGAGGATCCCCCGGGAGGTGCTGATGGCATAGCTGAGCTGGGCCCCCAGGTGGGTGCGCAGGGACTGCACGCTCTGGTCGTCATAGTCGAACTCGAAGCCGGTCGAGGTGTTCTCGGTGTAGCTGTCGATGTCCGCGCTGATGTAGTTGACGCGGGCGAACGGGCCGAAGCTGAGGCCGCCACGGTTGAAGTCGTAGCCACCACCGACACTGAGGGTATATTCGGTGCCCTGGGTATCGCCGCTCACGATGGCGGCGGGGATGCCACTGCCGGGATCGACCCGGCGGTTGGTTGTGAAGTCGTTCCAGCCGAGACTTGCGATGGCGTCCAGATAGCCGTGCTGATCGTGATAGTAGGTGGCGTAGAGGGAGAGCGTATATCCATCCACCCCCATGTCGCCCCGGTTGGAGACGAAATCGGTGACATTGTTGACATAGCCGACGGCCCCGCCGACGATCAATTTGTCACTGAACCGGTAGTCCACCCCGGCGGTCAGCCCCTGGGTGTCGAAATCAAACCCCAGTTCACTATCGGAGCTATCCTTGTCGCCGGTGCTGAGGCTGCCGTTGATGAAGACCCCGAGCCCGCCGACCAGTGGGGTCTCGTCGGCGCCGGCGGAACCCCCACTGAGCCGGCCACTGGTGGCCAGGTGATCTGAAGGGGCGAACCCCTGCAGACTGAGGCCCGAGGTGCTGATACCCCTGGCGCCACTGCGCAGGGCCTGCATGCGCGCGGTGATATTATCGAACTGGCGGTTGGAGACCTCTATCGAGGAGGTCCCCTGGGCCGGTATCTGGATGGGTATGAACCCCTTGACCGCGTCTTCAAAGGCGGTTCGGGAGTCTGCATTGCGGATGGCATTGCAGGCATTCCGCAGGTTGTTTTCCCCCACCAGATTGCGCGCCGCCGTGAAAGGGGGCGGGTTGATCGGGCCGCCCTCGCCTACGCCACCTTGCAGAGCGTTACAGGCGTTGGTGAGGGCGGTCGCCAGCTCCTGCTCGCTGGGGGTCAGTGCCGCTTGCAGGGGGAGGCTCAGGCCGGTCAGGGCCAGCAGCAGGAGGGGGGAGCCATGGTTTGCCAGGGGGTATGGTTTCATGTTGTGAGTCCCTTTGGTGCGCGGAGTGGGTGGGGTAGAGATTGGCGGCGCCAATGGGGCTATTTTCACCCCACAAAGAGAGAAAATCCATAATGATCGTCAGTGGCGGTTCTGGCGGGCGTCCTGCGCTTACCCGGCCTATATCGGTTCAGGGCGCGAGCGGTGTCTTCGAGGCCTTGCCGGGGATCTCGCGCACCAGCCTGGGCACCAGATAGCCCGGCAGTCGTGCCAGCAGTTCCCGGTAGATGGTGCGGGCCGGCCCCTCCTCCACCTCGAAGTGGGCGGCCCCCTCCACCCGGTCGAGCAGGTGCAGGTAGTAGGGCAGTACCCCGGCCTCGAACAGCCGCTCGCTGAGCGCGGCCAGCACCTCGGGCGAGTCGTTCACCCCTTGCAGCAGTACCGACTGGTTGAGCAGGGTGATCCCCGTGCCAGCGAGCGGCTGCAATGCCCCCCGGACTGCCGGAGAGAGCTCCCGGGGATGGTTGGCGTGTAGCACCAGCAAGACTTGCAGGGGGCTGGCGGCCAGCAGCTCGACCAATCCGGGCGTGACTCGTTCCGGCAGCACCAGGGGCAGACGGCTGTGGATGCGCAGCCGCCGCAGCTGGCCGATCGTGGCCAGCTCCCGGAACCAGCCGGCCAGGCGGGCGTCGCTGAGCATCAGCGGATCGCCACCGCTGAGGATCACCTCTGTGATTGTCGGGTCGCTCCGCAGGGTCTCGAGCAGGCTCTGCCACTGTCCGGTCGAGGCGCTGGACTCCCCATAGGGGTAGTGGCGACGGAAGCAATAGCGGCAGTGGATGGCGCAGGCCCCGGTGGCGACCACCAGGGCCCGCCCGGTGTACTTGCGCAGCAGCCCGGGGCCCGCCGCGGCCGTCAGGTCGCCCACCGGGTCCGGACCGAAACCGGTGGCCGGCTGCAGCTCGCGCGCGCTCGGCAGGACCTGGCGCAACAGCGGGTCGTGGGGGTCACCCTTGCGCATCAGCGCGGCATAGCCCCGCGGCAGCCGCAGGCCGAACTCTAGAGGACGCTCGGGCAGGTCGAGCTGTGCGGGCTCCAGCTCCAGGTAGGCGAGCAGGTCGGCCAGGTCGGTAAAGGCCTCGCGCAGCAGTCGGTGCCAGCGGGGCGGCTGCAAACTTCCCCGCCACTCGGGTATGATGGCGGCTGCATTCATGCTTGGCGCGCCCCCCGGGGAGGCGGCGGTGAGCGGTATTTTTCGTGAGGAAGACATGGCTAGTTACAGTACCAATGAGTTCAAGGGTGGCCTGAAGATCATGCTGGATGGGGACCCCTGCTCGATCATCGAAAACGAATTCGTCAAGCCGGGCAAGGGCCAGGCCTTCAACCGGGTGAAGATCCGCAATCTCAAGACCGGCCGGGTGCTGGAGAAGACCTTCAAATCGGGCGAATCGGTGGAGGCCGCGGACGTCCACGAGACCGACATGCAGTATCTCTACAACGATGGCGAGTTCTGGTATTTCATGGACCCGGACAACTACGAGCAGGTGAGCGCGGACCAAGCGGCGGTGGGCGATGCGGTCAAGTGGCTCAAGGAGCAGGACCTCTGCACCCTCACCCTGTGGAACGGCTCGCCGATCATTGTCGAGCCCCCCAAGTTCGTGGTGCTGAAGGTAACCGACACCGACCCCGGGCTCAAGGGTGACACCTCCGGTAGTGGCGGTAAGCCGGCCACCCTGGAGACCGGCGCGGTGGTACGGGTGCCCCTGTTCGTGCAGATCGGCGAGGCGATCAAGGTCGACACCCGTTCCGGGGAGTATGTCTCCCGCGCCAAAGAGGAGTAAGACCCGGCCCATGACCAGCTGGAATGCCTGGCGTCCCGCCGCCTCCCGCGAGGTCTTGGCGGCGCGGGCCCGGCTGCTCGCCGGGATCCGCGAATTCTTCGCCCGGAACGGGGTCATGGAGGTGGAGACCCCGCTCTGCTCTCATGCCGGTTGCAGCGACCCGGCGATCACGAGCCTGACCACCCGCTTCACTGGTCCCGGGGCGCCGGTGGGGGAGACCCTCTACCTGCACAGCTCCCCGGAATTCCCCATGAAGCGCCTGCTAGCCGCTGGCAGCGGGTCGATCTACCAGCTCTGCCGGGTGTTCCGCAACGGTGAGCTGGGGCCCCGCCACAACCCGGAGTTCACCCTGCTGGAGTGGTACCGGCCAGGGTTCGACCACCACCGCCTGATGGGCGAGGTTGCGGAACTGGTCAACTGCCTGCTGCCCGCACCCCTGCCGGTGCAACGGCTCAGCTACGCCCAGCTGTTCCTGACCCATCTCCAGCTCGATCCCCACTGCGTCGCACCGGAGGAGTTGCGCGAACTGGCCATTGCCAGGGGGATCGCCGGGGCGGAGGTGCTGGATCTGGAGACCCGGGACGCCTGGCTCGACCTGCTGCTGAGTCACCTGATCGAACCCGGGCTGGGCCGAGGCTGCCTCACCTTCGTCTACGACTACCCAGCCAGCCAGGCCTCCCTGGCCCGGGTCCGGGCCGGGCAGCCGCCCCTGGCGGAGCGTTTCGAGCTCTACCTGGGGGGACTGGAGATCGCCAACGGCTTCCACGAGCTGGCCGATGCCCGGGAGCAGCGGGCCCGCTTCGAACATGAGAACGCGGCCAGGACCGCCGCCTCCCTTCCCACCGTCCCCCTGGACGAACGGCTGCTCGCCGCCCTCCAGGCGGGCCTGCCGGACTGCGCCGGGGTGGCACTGGGCATCGACCGGCTGCTGATGTACCTAAGCGGCCTGGACGACATCCGCCAGGTCCTGGCCTTTCCCTACCAAAGGGCCTGAAAGATTGTCAAATATCTTGTCCTGACCTGAATGGATGCGGGGTGGGGTGTAATGGATGTCCCTGATATTTGGATACCGAGACGGATGCAATTACCGATCCTCCTGCTCTGTTGTCTGTTGCTGACCATGCCGGTGGCTGCCTCCACGAACGGTGTGGAGTGGGCCCACTTTCCCGGCCAGTCCCTGCTGGTCGGTGACCCTGAACTGGGGGGGCTGGGACTCGACTGGCCTGGCCTGGAACGCTTCTATCGGTTGCGCGATGGGACCGTCCGCTGGCATGACCAGGGGCATCTGAACGCCTGGGGCGTGCGGCTGTTCAAGGCCATCCAGGACGTGCGGGGGCAGGGGTTGGAGCCCGCCGACTATCACCTGTCGAGCCTGGCCTCCATGCCCGAGATCACCCGGGGGAGGGCACTCTGGCGCCGGGAGCTGTTGCTCAGCGATGGGGCGTTGCGCCTGCCCCGGGACCTGCACTCCGGTCATTACCCGGCGGACCGGTTCGACCCCCAATGGCAGATACCGGCGGAGCCCTTCGACCCGGTCGACAGCCTGTCGGAGCTGCGCTCGGTCGCTGAACTGGAGGCCCTGCTGGCAGACCTGCCGCCGGCGACCGCCGACTACCGGCGGCTGCTCCAGGCCCTGGCCGACTATCGCGTGATCGAGGGCCTGGGGGGCTGGCCGGTGATCGAAGCCGGCCCCACCCTGCGCCCCGGGGGGCGCGACCCCAGGGTCCCCCCGCTGCGCCGACACCTGCGGCTCACCGGGGATCTGTCCGGGGCCGAGGCGAACGACCCGCGGCTCTATGATCAGGAGTTGGTGAAGGCGGTGCGGCGTTTTCAGTACCGCCACGGCCTACGGGTGGACGGTCTGGTGGGTTCGCTCACCCGGGCCTCGCTGAATGTCCCGGTGGGCCGGCGCATCCTGCAGCTGCGCGCCAATCTGGAGCGTTGGCGCTGGATGCCCCAGGACCTGGGGGAGCGCTATCTGCTGGTGAACACCGCCGGTTTCGATATCCGCCTGCTGGTGGCCGGCAAGACCCTGTTCCGGCAGCGCACCATCAACGGAAAAAGGCACTGGCAGACCCCTTCGTTCGCTAGCCGCATCACCCGCCTGGTGATCAACCCCAGCTGGACGGTGCCGCGCAAGATCGCGGTCGAGGAGCTGTTGCCGCGCCAGCAGGCGGATGCTGGGTTTCTAGAGGCGCGCCGGATCGAGGTGTTTCGCAAGACACGAGGAGAATGGGTCAGACTCGACCCCCGGGAGGTCGACTGGAGCCAATACGACAAGAACAACTTCCCTTTCATGTTGCGCCAGCTTCCCGGGGAGAAGAACAGCCTGGGGCGGGTCAAATTCGACATGGCCAACCCCTACGCCATCTACCTCCACGACACCCCGGTGAAGAGCCTGTTCGAGCGGCCGGTACGGGCCTTCAGCCATGGTTGTGTGCGAGTGAACCATGCAGAAGAACTGGCGCGGCGGCTGCTCGATGCGGGTGGGCAAGCCTCCGGGCAGACCTTCGACAAAGTGTGGCACCTGGGGCAGACTGAGATCGAACAACTGGCCCTCCCGATACCGGTCTACCTGGTCTATTTCACCAGTTGGGTGGAAGAGGATGGCCGCGTACAGTTCCGTCCCGACATCTACCAGCGCAATCGGCGGCTGCTGGCGGCCCTGGCCCGCTCGATGCGTTCCGATCAACCGGAGGCCACCGCAACCGCGAGCGTCCAAGGGCCCCGTTGATCCCCACCCACTGCCAGGACCAGGCCCCCTCTCGCCCCAGCTCCCCGACATCGATCGATCTGTGAACCCGGTCACGGGACTGGCCAACGGCTGTCAAATTCTGTTAACCTGCGCCTCGTTTTTTGTTCTCGTTTGCCGAGAATTACCAGAGTCAAGGCAGAGCAGAGTCCCCTTTCATGTCGTTTCAGCAGCCCCCTACCGATCCAACCAGGCGCCGTTTCATGCAACAGGGCTTAGCTCTCGCGGGCAGCCTGTTGGCCCCTGGCGCATTTGCCTCAGTTGCGAAGGCGGGCGAACGCTCGCTGGCCTTCCACCACCTTCACACCGGAGAGCGACTGAAGCTGACCTACTGGGCGGATGGGTGCTATCAGGCGGAGTGCCTGCGTCAGATCGATCACCTGTTGCGCGACTTCCGCACCGGCGACTGCATCAAAATGGATCCCAAGCTTTTGGACCTGCTCTACCATCTGCAGTCCCGGGTCGCCAAGAATGGGGAGTTCCAGATCATCTCCGCCTACCGCTCCCCCAAGACCAACGCCATGCTCCGGCACAGGAATAAGCATACCGGAGTGGCCAAGCACAGCCTGCACATGCAGGGCAAGGCCATCGATATCCGCCTCCCCGGGGTGGCGCTGAAGCATCTGCGTCAGGCCGCCATGTCCCTCAAGGCGGGGGGCGTCGGCTACTATCCCAGGTCCAACTTCATCCACGTCGATACCGGCCGCGTTCGCCACTGGTAGCCTTTAATACACCAGGGATGGCACAGGGCACACAGAGAGAACCTCAAGGACTCCGTGTTCTCTCTGCCCTCTGTGGTTGATTTCTTTCTGACTGGTGACACCGGCCACCGGCGTCATCCATCGCCAGGGCGTTGTACGCCTGCTGGCAGGGCGGAACTCCCGCCGCCCGGTTGTTGGGTAGAGCTGGCGCAGTAGACCCGTCTACCCTCTTTTCTCCACGCCCGTTGCGTCTGCATGCAGGTTCGCCAGTCGTGCTGAGGCTGGATCTCCACCCCTTGTGGGTTGAATTCGAGCAGATAGAAGTGGCGGGGGGCGCGGCTGCCGGCCAGGTGTTCGAAGGGGGTGAAGCGCAGGCCGCTCTGGATGCAGCGTCGTTCCAGGATGGGGATGCGGGCAGAGCTGAAGATGCTCGCCACCATCAGGGCCTTCTGTTCGCACTGCCCCCGGGTGGGGGTGGTTACGAAGGCGGCATTGATGTCGCCGGCGCCGTTTTGGGTCAGCAGGATGAGGAGAAAGAGGGTCTGCATGGGTTCAATCGATGTGGGTGAGGTCTGCGTGCAGGGCGGCTAGGAGGTTCTTCGGGGTGATGATGCCGCACAGGCGCTCTTGGTCATCCACCACCGGAAGGTGGTGTACGCCCTGCTCGTAGAAGATGGGGAAGAGGTCGAGGATATGCTGGTCGTCATGTATCAGGATCGCCGGGCTACTCATGATATGGCCCGCGTATTCCGGCTTGTCGCTGCTGACCCCTGAGCTGCGCCGCAGGAAGCGCAGTAGCCGCACCTTCAACGGCTCCTCACTCGGCGCCTTCACCTGATTGAGAAAATCCGCGATGGTCACCATGCCGATGACGCGGCGGTTGGGCTGGATGATGGGGATGCCGCGAATGCGGTGTTGGCCCATGAGCCGCCACAGGGTCTCCACCTCGTCACCATACTCGGCGGTGATCACTTCCCGGGTCATGATCTCGCGGCAGAGGATCTCGCCCATGCGGCGCCGACGGGCATGGGTGGCGGAGATGTTGAAGATCCGCGTCAGATCGTCCTGGGAGACGTCGATGAACTCGTCCATTTCCAGCAGGGCATAGCTGAGGTCGTCCCGGTCGATACTCAGTGAGCCCTCCAGGGTGTCGTCGCCGATGCGCCGGCCGCGGCGCTCCTTGACCCCTTTTAAGGTATTGGGGTAGTAGCGGTTGGGGATCAGGTTGTTGATCAGCAGGGCCCAGGCGAGGATCACCACCACGTTCACCAGTACCGGGGTGAGCAGGTAGTCGAAGCCCATGGCGCGGATGCCCGCACCACCGGCCACCACCGTCAGGGCAGTGGCCCCTCCGGGCGGGTGCAGGCAGCGGGTGATATACATCACTACGATGGCCAGGGAGACAGCGAGCGCCGAGGACAGCACCATGTCGGGGACCAGCAGGCCGATGGTGACGCCGATCACCCCGGAGATCAGGTGGCCGCCCACCAGGTTCCAGGGCTGGGAGAGGGGGCCCAGGGGGACGGCGAACAGCAGCACCGCCGAGGCCCCCATGGAGGCGACCACCCAGGGCAGGTCGGCGGGCTGCAGGAACAGACTGCTGGTGAACATGATCAGGCCGATGCCCCCCAGGGCGGCGAGCCCGGAGTAGAGCTTCTCGTGCAGCGAGACCCCGTCAAACTGGGGCCAGAAGAGCTGTTGGAAGGTCCGCCACATGGGAAAGAGCTACTCGGAGGTTGCCTGAGGCAGGGACGAGGAGCCGGCACTGCCGATCTGCGCCCCCATGCGCAGCAAATCTCCCGGCTGCATCCCCTCGCTCCAGCTCACCCGGTCCGGGGCGAACAGCAGGATCACCGTGGAGCCCATGTTGAAGCGTCCCAGTTCCTCGCCCTTGTGCAGCTGGATTGGCTGGACGGGCGATTCCGGGGCATAGTCCCAGCTGCGCACCTGTTGCGACACCGGGGTGATGGTGCCGGCCCATACCGTCTCGATACTGGAAACGAAGATCGCCCCCACCAGGATCACTGCCATGGGGCCGATCTCGGTCTCGAACAGGTTGATCACCCGCTCGTTGCGGGCGAACAGGCCGGGGACCCGGCGGCTGGTGGTGTCGTTGACGCTGAACAGCCGGCCGGGGACGTGCAGCATTCGTTGCAGGGTGCCGTTGTAGGGCATGTGCACCCGGTGGTAGTCCCTGGGCGAGAGATAGATGGTGGCGAAGCTGCCGCCTTCGAAGCGGCGGCTCCAGGTCCGGTCGCCCCCGAGCAGGGCCCGCAGGGAGTAGTCCTGCCCCTTGGCCTGTAGCAGCCGGCCGGACTCGATCCTGCCGGCCTGACTAAGGCTGCCGTCGGCCGGACAGGCGATGGCGCCGGGCGCTTGCGCCAGGGGCCGGGCATCCGGGCGCAGGGCGCGGGTGAAGAAGTGGTTGAAGCTGCGATAGTGGCTGGGTTCGGGGTCCAGGGCCTCACTCATGTCGACCCGGTACCAGTCGATGACCTGGCGGATCAGCCACTCCTTGAAGGGCCGCCACTGTACCCGGGTGAGGCGGTACATCAGGCCGCATAGCAGGTGGTGGGGCAGCAGGTATTGGAAGGCCACGAAGAGGGTCTCGGTCAGTCGTTGGACGCGCTCCTGGCGTGGGGGGGGTATCAATGGCATGGGACTCAATGCACGTGATCGACGAGGGTTTGCAGGTCCCGGTCGATACTGGCCGCATCCTGGGCATCGGTAAACAGCGCCAGGATCCGTTGTTCAGGATCGACCAGAAAGAGGGTGAAGCCCTGTTTCATCTGGTCCACCCCAAAGCGCTTAAAGACCTCCGCGATCTCATCCTCGCCACCACCCAGGACCAGGAAACTGGGGCCCAGTCGGGCGACCCGCTGGTCGATCTGTTCGCTCTCCTCGCGCGGTATATAGATGAAGCGGCTCTGACGCTGAAACTTTGGACGGGCCGCCAGGCGGTTGTAGATGCGGATCAGCCGGCGCAGTGCCTGGGGGTCGTTGCTGGGGGCCGGATCGAGCAGGATCAGACTCCAGCGCCCCTTGAGCCAGGCCGGGGAGACGGCCAGGTCCTGGGGGTTGCGCAGGATGAAGTCGGGCAAGGGGGTGGGGGGACGCATCAGGACCCCGGCGATGGGCGGTGGATCGCTCGCCTGGTAGCGGTTGCCGGTGTAGTAGGCGACCACCAAGGTGAGTACCGTCAGCATGAGGATCACCAGGCGGTGCTGGCGGCTGCTGGGGCGGCGCATCAGGTCTCCTTGGGGGTGTCGTCCCGGTTGCCCCAGTCGGACCAGGAGCCGGGATAGCCCTTGCAGGCAGGGAAACCCAGGTATCTGAGCGCCAGCCAGGCGAGGGAGGAGCGGTGGTGGGTCTGGCAGTAAGCCACCACCTCCCGCTCGGGGGTGATGCCGAGCCCGGCCAGGGTGGCGCGCAGCTCTTCGGCGGGCCGCAGGCGCAGGTTGCGCGAGCGATCCATCAGCTCCAGCCAGTCCAGGTTGACCGCGCCGGGGATGTGCCCCGGGTATTGAGCGAAGCGGGCGCTCCCCCGGTATTCGTTGGCGCTACGGGCGTCCCACAGGGCCAGTCGGGGACTCTCCAGTCGCTCCAGAATATATTCGGCATCCGCCGCCGGGCCGGGATCCGGGTAGGCGGTGAACCGGCCCGGGGTCGGTGTCACCGGCTCCCGGCTGAGGGGGTGGTGCTCGTTGGCCCAGGCGTGCAGACCGCCATCGAGCAGCGAGCAGGCCTGATGGCCCATGGCCTGCAGGGTCCACAGCAGACGGCTGGCGTTGCCGCCCCCCTCGTCGTCGTAGGCGACCACCTGGGTCTGGTTGCCAATCCCATGGGCCGACAGTACCGCCTCCAGCCGGGCCGGCTCGGGCAGCAGGCCGTGGGTCTGTCCGTGGGAGCGGGTGATGGCCGAGTAGGCCAGGTGGACCGCCCCGGGGATGTGCAGCTGGGCATGGGTGGTGTCCTTGCTCAGGTCCACCACCAGCAGCCCCGGCTCGCCCAGTCTGGGTTCCAGTTGTTCCGGTTCGATCAGCAGGGGCAATGCCGCTGCGCTCATGCGTCGCCCAGGGCCCGCTGCACCGCGCTCAGGGCCACCCCGGTGTGGATCGGTGCGCCGAGGTCGCTGAGCACCGCCTCCAGGGCGCCCACGCACAGCAGGATGTTCTCCGCCCGGGCGCTGTGGCCCATCAGACCGATGCGCCAGACCTTGCCGGCCAGGGCCCCCAGACCGGCCCCCAGCTCCAGGTTGTACTCGTCGAGCAGACGGCTGCGCACCAGGGCGTCGTCCACCCCCTGGGGAATGGAGACGGCATTGAGCTGGGGCAGGCGGTGGGCCTGGTCGACGATGAACTCCAGGCCCAATGCCTCCAGGCCCGCCTTGAGGGCCAGGTGCATGCGCCGGTGGCGCGCCCAAGCGTTTTCCAGGCCCTCCTCTTCGAGGATGCGCAGGGCCTCGTGCAGACCGTACAGGGCGTTGACCGGGGCGGTGTGGTGGTAGGTGCGTTTCTGCCCGCTGCCCCAGTAACCCATCACCAGGTTGAGGTCGAGGAACCAGCTCTGTACCTTGCTGGAACGGTTGCGCACCTTCTCCAGGGCCCGCTCGTTGAAGCTGATCGGTGAGATGCCGGGGGTGCAGGAGAGACACTTCTGGGTGCCGGAGTAGATGCTGTCGATCTGCCACTCGTCCACCTTCACCGGGGTGCCGCCCAGGGAGGTGACCGCGTCGACGATGGTCAGGCAGTCGTGGGCATGGGCCAGGGCCACTAGCTCCCGGGCGTCGGATTGGGCCCCGGTGGACGTCTCGGCATGCACGAAGGCGAGGATCCGGGCCTCCGGGTTGGCCTTGAGGGCGTCTTCCACCTTGTTCAGGTCCACCGCCTTGCCCCACTCGTCCTCCACCATGATGGCGCGACCACCGGTGCGCTCAACGTTCTCCTTCATGCGCCCGCCGAACACCCCGTTCTGGCAGACGATGACCTGGTCGCCCGGCTCCACCAGGTTGGCGAAGCAGGTCTCCATGCCGGCGGAGCCGGGGGCGGAGACCGGCATGGTCAGGGTGTTGTCGGTCTGAAAGGCATACTGCAGCAGGGCCTTGGTCTGCTCCATCATCTCCACGAACAGCGGGTCGAGGTGGCCGATGGTGGGGCGCGAGAGGGCCTCCAGGATACGCGGGTGGACGTCCGATGGGCCCGGTCCCATGAGGGTGCGGACAGGGGGGTTGAATGCGGCTGTGGTCATGGTCTGTTTGCCTGTGTAGTGTGCGGGTGGAATTTGGGGGCTAACGGTAGCCGAGTATGGCCCTGTGGGCAAGCAAGCGCTGGCCAGAGCCACCGCTTCAGCAGTTGACTTCCGTCAGGTGCTCCTGGAGCGCGTTGATGGCGTCGGTGGGGCCGATCACCACCAGGATGTCACCGGCCCTGGTGATGGTCTCCTGGGCGGTCTGGCTGTAGATGAAGTGTTCGCTCTTGTCCTGGCCCACCACGCCAAGGAGGATCAGGTCGTAACACTTTTCTATGCCGATCTCCGCCACCGGCTTACCCAGCAGGGGCGAATCCTTGGGGAGCGGGATCTCCGCCACGTTGAGATTGGCCTGGCCGAACAGGGTGCGGTCGAGGATGCCGGTGACGATGGGGCGGTTGATGATGTCCCAGATGCGCAGACCGCTGATCTCCTGGGTCTCGATCACGTTGTCGGCCCCGGCGGCACGTAGGTTGTGTACCGCACCCCGGCCATGGGCGATGCTGAAGACCTTGATCGTGGGGGCCAGGGAGCGGGCAGAGATGGTCAGGAAGACGTTCTCCGCATCGTCGGGAAACAGGCAGAAGATGGTGTCGATGGTCTCGCCCAGGCCGAGCTTTTCGAGTTCGCTGTCGTCCCGGAAGTCGAGTTCGGCGGTCCGGTAGCCGGCGCTTCTGGCCTTTTCGAGGTTTTTCGGATTATCGTCGATGATGACCAGGTCGTAGTTGCCGGTGCGCAGGTAGGAGGCGACCTCCACCGCGGAGCGGTAGTAGCCGAAGATGGCGATGCCGCGGGTGGCCATCTCAGACCGTCTCCTCGTTGAGCACATAGGAGCCCATGTCGAGCCGGAAATTGTTGAGACTGAGTTCGTAGCCGAAGACCACCAGGATGTCTCCCGGCTCGAAACGGAAACCCTGGGGCGGCTTGAAGACGAAGCAGAACTCCCCCTCCAGGGGGTAGAGATGGTCGAGATCGTCGAGGGTCCACTCGCGGGCGGTAATGACGCCGAACAACAGCAGCTTGCGCTTCGGAAAATCGATCTCACCGACGCTGAGGTGGGTGGCCTGGGAGTCGCGTTCCACCCGGATGGCCTCCAGGGCGATGTCCCGCTCACCCCGCAGGATCTTGTAGATGGCGTCGAAGGCGACCGGCCGGCCGACATACTCCGCACCGATGATGCCGACGATCTCGGAGGAGGAGACCACGTGGCTGGCCCCGGCCAGGCTGAGCTTGCGCGCCACGTCCTTGCTGCCGGCGCGGGAGATGATGCGCAGGCCATCGTTCATGCGCCGGGCGCTGACCGTGATGAAGACGTTCTTGACGTCGTCGTTGGTGACCGACACCAGGGTGTGGGCCCGCTTGCGGATTCCCAGGGTCTCCAGCAGCTCGTTGTCGGCGGCATCGCCGGTGACCGCCAGGTAGCCCCGCTTGACCGCCAGGGCCACCTTCCCCTCATCGTGGTCAATGACCACGAAGCGCTGCTTGGCGGCCTGCAGCTTGGCCGCCACCACCTGGCCGACCTCGCCGAAACCGCAGATCACGGTGTAGGCCTTGCCCCGTTCGAGTTCCGATAAGACCCGATACTCACGCAGTTCCCCCAGTTTCTCCTGGAAGGCGGCCACCACGATCGAAGTGGTGAAAGCGAGTACCCCGATGCCGGAGACGATCAGCGCCAGTGCCACCACCCGCCCCTCTTCGGTGAGCGGGGTGATGTCGCCATAGCCCACGGTGGAGAGGGTCACCATGGCCCAGTAGATGGCATCGAACAGGTTGTGGATGGGGCTCTCCGGGATCCCTCCCTCGAAGACGTAGATGGCGCTGGCGGCCGCCAGCACTACGAAGAGCATGAAGAAGGCCAGGGTGAAGAAATCGAAGCGCCGCTCGGAGAGGACCTCGGTCATGCCGTGCAAGCTGCGGGCGTAGCGGAACAGCTTGAAGAGCCGGAACAGAAGGAAGATCCGCAGCAGCCGCATGGGCCGGTAACTGGGCAGGATGGCGATCAGGTCGATGATGGCGAGGGGGCTGGTGACATACTCCCACTTGAGGCGCAGCACCCCTCGCAGGGCCGGCCAGAGCCTGAACGGCAGATGCAGAAACTCGACCTGGCGGTAGTGGTCGAGCAGTTCGCGATGGATATCACCGACCACCCAGACCCGCGCCAGGTACTCGAGGATGAAGACCGAGACGGCAAAATACTCGAACCAGACCATCCAGGGTGCGACCGGGTTGTCCACCGAATAGACCAGCAGTCCCACGCTGATCAGGACCAGGATGATGATCGTCAGGTCGAAATAGCGTTTGAGATGTGAGTTTTGGTCTTCGAGCAGGGTACGGATGAACTCCTTGGCGCGGCTATAGCCTGGGCTGGCCTCCAGTACCAGGCAGAAATAGACGATGAGCTTCTTTATCATGATCTAACCGGGAACAGGCGGGTCAGTCTGCACCACAAGGGTGCGAGGAGTATGACATATTTCATCGCCAATGACCGGATTTAGCGCAGTATACGGGGTCAGGTCTTGACATCACGGTTTATCGCTCCCCCCTGATGATCTTGCTGACTGTCGAATAGTGGATGCCTGCCGCAGCGGCGATAGCAGCCATGGTGTAACCGTATTCCATATACGCCTGGCGAATGGTCTCGTCACGCGCAGCCTTGCTCAGCTGTACCGTTTTGGGAAACAGCGAATCGAGTTCCGGTCGATGCACGAGCCGCTGTATGCGCGGCACCTCCGCCAGTTC
>Ga0114931_10005747_pt1 | contig 15337 bp, 12 predicted proteins | sample 2SBtaG_FD_89579 | JGI IMG/M metagenome (GOLD analysis project Ga0114931, IMG submission 89579) | Deep subsurface microbial communities from Kolumbo volcano to uncover new lineages of life (NeLLi) - 2SBTROV14_V59a metaG | ecosystem: Environmental > Aquatic > Marine > Volcanic | place: Kolumbo...
CATCCCGGCCATCGACGCACCGCGGTTCATCCCCGCAGCCGGGGCACATCACGTCTCGGACACCGACCGGGTGCTGGGCCTGGTCGTCGGCAACAAGGCAAAGGCCTACCCGATCAGGATTCTGAACTACCATGAAATCGTCAACGACCGTTTCGACGAAACGCCGATCGCCGTCACGTTCTGTCCCTTGTGCGGCACGGGTATCGCCTTCGTCGCCCGCATCGACGGCTCACCCCGCCACTTTGGCGTCTCCGGGTTGCTCTACAACAGCGACGTGCTGATGTACGACCGCGAAACCGATTCGCTGTGGTCGCAAATACTCGGCAAGGCGGTCAACGGCCCGGCAAAAGGCAAAGCGCTGAAACCTGTTCCGGTCATTCACACGACCTGGGCCGACTGGCGGCAACGCCACCCCGATACGCTGGTTCTGGCCGAGCCCCGTTCGTTCCGGCGCGATTACTCCGTCGATCCCTACCCCGGTTATGCGGATTCGAAGCGCATCTGGTTCCCCGTCGCCCACCGCGACCGGCGTTATCCGGCCAAGTCGGTCATTATCGGTGCCATGATCAACGGTCAGCCGTATGCCTGGCCATTCGCCGAGCTGCCACGCGACCGCCAGACGCTGACTGACCGGATCGCCGGTCTCGAAGTCACCATTGAATATGACCCCGCGACCCATGCGGCCCGCGTGACCGATGCCCGGGGCGACGAGATTCCGTCGTTCACCGCCTACTGGTTTGCCTGGGTCGCTTTCCACCCGGATACGGGTGTCTGGAAACAGTCGCAGGACGGATCGATCCGAATGCGTTAAGCGGGGACGACCGGCGCGTCGCAATGGTCGCGTTTTTGCGCATACATGCTCTTGTCGGCATCGCGCAGCAACTCGTCGAGATCGTGATGGCGTTCCGGATCGAATGTGACCACGCCGGCCGAATACTGCAACCGGTATTTATCGCGAAAACCGCGGTTGCGCCTGGCAACGCGATCATCGAGCCGCTCGAGCGCCCGGTGCACTTCGGGGCCGGTGACGCCCGTTGCGAGCACGGCGAACTCGTCACCGCCGAGTCGGGCCACGACATCCGACTCCCGGAATGTCTTGAGCAGGGCGCGGGCAAATTCGGCCAGCGTCTGGTCACCGGTCTCGTGGCCCAGATCGTCGTTGATCGCCTTGAAGCCATCGAGGTCGAACATGACCAGTGTCGCCGGCCGATCCATGTCCCGGCACATGGCCAGCGCATGGCCGGCCACCGTATTGAAACCGCGCCGATTGCTGATACAGGTCAGTTCGTCGGTCGTGGCGAGCGTCGCCGAGAGCAGCTCGGCCTCAACCATGCGTGCGAGCTCGCGCAGCGTATCCTCTTCATGGGCCGAAAAATCCCGGGGCCGTTTGTCGATCAGGCAGAAAGTGCCCAGGCTCTCGCCGTTGGCATCACGCAAGAGACATCCGGCATAAAAACGGATATTCGGCGCCTGCAGGACCAGCGGATTATTGCTGAAACGCGGATCGGCGCGTACATCGGGCACGACGAGCACTTCATCGTCTTTCATCTCATGACCGCAGAATGAAACCGACCGGGGCATTTGGGTCACGTCGATGCCGTAGCGGGACTTGAACCACTGCCGCTCACGATCGATCAGACTGACGAGCGCGATCGGGATATCGAAAATCCTGCACGCCAGGCGGGTAAAACGATCGAAACGCTCCTCGGGCCCGGTATCCAGTACCTTCAGGGCATGCATGGACTGGAGCCGCAGCGTCTCTTCACAGGAAATCGGTGATTTAGCCAGGACCGGGGCTCCTCGCCGCAACGCCGGCGGTCAACGGACAGTACAATGGGATAGTGTACTGAATATGTCATTACGGAGCCGGGAGTTGCTTGCGCCAGATCACAGAAACGAAACATTCCGGTTACCCGGCCCGATGACCGGCCGCAAAACCGGTACCGGGCAGGACATTCCCTGATGGGCCGCTGGAGACCGCCACCGCCCAGATCGTCGCCCTATATCACGCCGGAAGGCTACGAGGCATTGCAGGCAGATCTGAAAAACCTGTGGACGCGTCGTGCGGCGGTCGTCCGGGCGCTGTCGGCTGCCGCCGCTGAAGGTGACCGCTCGGAGAATGCCGAATACATTTACCGCAAGAAGGAACTGGGCGGTATTGATGCGCGAATCGGTTATCTGCAAAAACGGCTGCCGGACCTGAACATCGTGCGCGAGACGCCCGATGGAAACCGGGCACACTTCGGTGCATGGGTCACGGTCGAACGCGCCGACGGTTCGCAAGCCCGGTACCGCATTGTCGGGCCGGACGAAGCGGACGCGGCCCGTGACCTGATCAGCATCGACTCGCCGCTGGCCCGCGCGTTACTGAAAAAATTACCCGGCGATGAAACGGCGCTCCACGTCGGTGACCGGCGTGAAGCGCTCGTTATCAAACAGGTCTGTTACAAATGAGGCCGCCATCGGCCCGATTTCATTCCCTCTCGAACAGCAGGATGAAACGATCCGTCTTGCCGCGTATCGACGGGTCGAACACCAGCTTGGTCCGGTCATCCCGGGGATTGCGCAGCGCATCGCTGCTGGTCACGAACCGGAACCCGTTGCTCTCTACGTCCTTTTTGGTAAACGCTTCATCGATCCGGTGCAGATTCTGCGCGGCACTGCTGCCCGTACCGTCGACCGCCGCATGATCGACGATCAGGAGTTTGCCGCCGGGCTTTAACGCGGCATGAACCTGGGCGAAAAACAGCGGCACATCGGTATGGCCCCAGCCCCGGTCCTCGGAATAAAAATACAGATCATGGTATGACATCACCATCAGGGCCGCATCGAGACTGTTCGGTTCCAGTTTCAGATCGTCGACCTCACTCTTGAGCAGCACTAGGCCCGGCACCTGGTTGTTCCCGAAACGTTCCTGGTTGCGCTTTTCACTGAACCTGGAATAGGGCGTGTTGTTCTGCAAAATGACCTTGCCTTCCGGCCCGACGACACCGGCCAGCAAAACCGAGTAATAGCCGCCACCACCCAGGATATCGGCTACGGCCTGGCCTTCGTGCAAATCGAGCAACCCGAGAATAACGGCCGGCTTGCTGCGCGCATCGCGTTTTCGATCGGCATCGGTACGATGTTCGCTCGCGATCGCGCGCGCGATCGCGGCCTGATCGGCAAAAACCGGCGGAGCATATACCACGATCATCAATAACGTCGCAGTCACGATCCGGATCATCATTTTCATCATTTTTTTCCTGCCGTAAGCGAGGCAAATTCCTCGCGCTAACCATACCCGATTTACCGGCGACACTTCAGCCCGGGGATCGTCCGGCTCCGAGGCATGGACAGATGCCGGACGCCGGTTCGCCCGGCCGCGCCGGTGACCGGCAGGGCCCGCAAATACACCCCGGCCGCCGATATCGGCCATCCCCGGCACCGGTTCCGGTTCCCGGGTGACGCCGGCACCCCGATAGCCTGTATCCATGGGGGTTCCAGAAACACGTCCTGCACGCTAGCCCGGGCAATATTCTCTTGGTATGATCCGCGCCCGGATGGCCGGTCGATCGTCATGGTGGCTGATTTGCGACGATTCTGAATTCCCTGCACCGGTAGTGAGTGACCGCCCGAAGCGGCAGCCCGGGTACTGCGACCAAATGGCGCTCTTTTGGCCCCATATAACAAGAGTGCACACCCCGAATGCGATGCGATACCGCCCCGGCGGCCGCAAACGATTGATTGATGAAACTAAATGTGAAGAACGGACATGACGGATCTTAGCTTATACAGAAATATCGGCATTTTTGCGCACGTCGACGCCGGAAAAACGACGACGACAGAACGCATCCTCAAACTCACGGGCAAAATTCACAAGCTCGGTGAAGTCCACGACGGTGAAGCGACCACCGACTTCATGGAACAGGAACAGGAGCGTGGCATCACCATCCAGTCTGCTGCGACGAGCTGCGAATGGGACGGACATCGCCTGAATATCATCGATACGCCCGGACACGTCGATTTCACCATCGAGGTCTATCGTTCGCTGAAAGTGCTCGACGGCGGCATCGGCGTTTTTTGCGGTTCCGGCGGCGTCGAACCGCAATCGGAAACAAACTGGCGTTATGCGAATGATTCTGAAGTTGCGCGAATTATTTTTGTCAACAAGCTCGATCGCATGGGTGCGGATTTCTACCGCGTCGTCGACCAGGTCCGCAGCGTGCTGGGCGCCAATCCGCTCGTCATGGTATTGCCGATCGGCATCGAGGATGACTTCAAAGGTGTCGTCGATCTGCTGACCCGCAAGGCATGGATCTGGGATGAAACCGGCGATCCGACCCACTACGAAATCACCGATGTCCCGGCCGATATGCACGACAAGGTTGAAGAATACCGCGAACAGCTGATCGAAACGGCACTGGAGCAGGATGACGATCTGCTCGAAGCCTATCTCGAGGGCAACGAGCCGTCGATCGATGACATCAAGCGATGCATCCGCAAGGGCACGATCGCACTCGATTTCTTCCCGACCTTCTGCGGCTCGGCATTCAAAAACAAGGGCGTACAAAACGTACTCACCGCCGTGGTCGATTACCTGCCGGATCCGACCGAGGTCAAGCCGCAACCCGAAATCGACCTGGAAGGCCACGAGACCGGCAACCTGGCAATCGTCGATCCGAACGGGCCGCTGCGCGCGCTCGCTTTCAAAATCATGGACGACCGTTACGGTGCACTGACTTTCACGCGCATTTACTCGGGCTCCCTGAAGAAAGGCGACAGCGTACTCAATACATTCACCGGAAAAACCGAACGCATCGGCCGTATCGTCGAAATGCACGCCGACTCCCGCGAGGAACTCGATTCTGCACAGGCCGGCGACATTGTTGCGCTGCTCGGCATGAAACAGACACGCACGGGTCACACACTGTCCGATGTAAAAAATCCGGCGACGCTCGAGCCGATGGTATTCCCCGACCCGGTTATTTCCATCGCAATCTCGCCCACGGACAAGGCCGGTACCGAGAAAATGGGCGTCGCGCTCACGAAAATGATCGCCGAGGACCCGTCGTTCCGGATCATGACCGACGAAGATTCCGGCGAAACGATCATGATGGGCATGGGCGAACTGCACCTGGACATCAAGGTCGATATTCTGCGCCGCACGCACGGCGTCGAAGTCGAAGTCGGCAAGCCGCAGGTCGCCTATCGCGAGACGATCACGCGGCCGATTACCGACAGCTACACCCACAAGAAACAAACCGGCGGCTCCGGCCAGTTCGGCAAAATCGAATACACGATCGAACCGGGAGAACCGGGCAGCGGATATGTCTTCGACTGTACGGTCACGGGCGGCAACGTGCCGCGCGAATACTGGTCTGCGATCGAAAAAGCATTCGGCGACAGCATGTCCGAAGGCACGCTGGCCGGGTATCCGCTGCTCGACATCAAGTTCACATTGCAGGACGGCGCCTACCATGCGGTCGACTCGTCGGCGATGGCATTCGAACAGGCAACCAAAGCCGCCTATCGTCAGTCGATTCCGAAGGCCGCGCCCGAACTGCTCGAACCGATCATGAAGATCGACGTGTTCTCGCCGGATGCAAATGTCGGCGATGTGATCGGCGACCTGAACCGGCGTCGTGGCATGATCAAGTCGCAGGAAGTCGGAGCGACGGGCGTACGGGTCAAGGCCGAAGCACCGCTCAGTGACATGTTCGGTTATATCGGCGACTTGCGCACGATGACGTCGGGGCGCGGACAGTTTTCAATGGAATTTTCGCACTATGCGCCATGTCCGAAAGGCGTTGCCGAAGAGGTCATTGCAGAGACGAAAGCGCGCAAGGCGGCCAAATAATCCTGCAGCGCTGTATTGGCAGATAACCTCTGTGCATTGTGCGTGGAGGTTTGTTGGCAGCGGCGGTGACATATATATGAATGCTGCTTTTCCCTGGCATTCACACGGGCAACGATCGAACGGTTTCACTGAGTTTTCGCTACAATAGCGACCTGTTTCTGGAGCAGACACCATGCTCAAGTCGATTGTCATCGTAACGATTTCCGTACTGAACCTCGGCACGGTCGAAACGGCATACCACGATCACCTCGGTTACGTGCCGGTCGATCAGGGCGAATTGAGCGCAGCAGTCGCCGAAACCTGGGATACACCCGACATGGCCGGGCGCCAATATCTCGTCATGCAACCGTCGAGCAACGAACACGTCTACCTGCGTTTCATCGAAAACCCGGCAACCGGAGGCCATGTCGCGATGACGACGCAGGGCTGGAACGCCACCGAATTACTGGTCAGGGACCCGGACACCCTTGCCGGACAACTGGCCGGTTCCCCGTTTACGATCATCGGTCCGCCGAAAGACCTGTGGACCGCACCGAACGCGCCGCGCGCCATGCAGGTACGCGGTCCGGCCGGCGAAGTGCTGTATCTGACACGGAATCCGAATGTTGCCTTCAGCGCCTTCGTCGATCGCGTATTTATCGTCGTGCTGGGCGGAACGTCAATGGCCCGCCTTGAAAAATTCTACGCGAACCGGGCCGGTCTGGCGGTCGGCGATGCCATGCCGTTCCGGATCGGCGTCGTATCGCGCGCACAGGGCAGGCCGCCCGACACGACTTATCCGCTCGCAATTGCAACCGTCTCGAAACGTTTCCTGATCGAACTGGACGAATACCCGGCAGGTATCGAACCGCGCCCGGTCACCGATGGTTATCTGCCGCCGGGCATATCAATGGTAACGTTCGAAGTCGAATCGCTCGATTCTTTCGACGTCGACTGGCGCGCCGCACCCGGGCCCCTGGACGGATTACCGTATGACGGCCACCGCACGGCCGTGACCGTCGGTCCGGCCAGTGAATGGATCGAACTGATCGAAACGGACTGACATTCGCCGGTGAAATCCGGCAACATTAGCGACCATGACCGACTCGTCCAGCCTCAAAGACGTGATCGCCCGGTGTCACCGGGAGCTCAATCAACTCTTTTTCGCCCACCAGGAAGCCGTGCTGTCCGGTGAATTTCCGCGTGCCATCGAATCGCTGCAACAATTCGCCCGGGCACACCACCTGCACAAGGACTTCGAAGACAACCATCTGCTGCCGCGACTCATCGATCTCGACGACCCCGGTGCCTGGCCGCCGTCGCTGTACAGTTTCGAGCACAACAAGATCGACGACCTGCTGGCCCGACTCGAAGAAAATCTCGTGCGACTCAGTGCACGCGAACTGACCGGCAGCGCACTGAGATTCGAGATCATCGGGCTGCTGGACCAGGAAAAATCCTTCAAGGGACTGTGCGAACACCACCAGGAACGCGAAGAAGCGGGCATGCTCGCAATGCTGGACCGGCAAACCGATGCGGCATGGCGCGCGGAGATCATCGCACCCTTCATCGATGAATGGCTCGACCTGGCAGCGACCGGCAGCGCCGGCGATCAGTGACCCGGCCTACAGGTAGTCAGCGGTCAGTTCCTCCGACACCTGCCACAACTTCAGGGCCATCGCATCGTCACGCATGTACGGGCTATCGGGCACGACCGGGTTGCAGTCTTCGAAGTAATAACCGCTGACACCGGCCAGCCGCGGGTCGGCCGAAACATACACCTGGGTCGCTGCCCCCTGCACGGCGGTCTTGAACCCCTTGCGCACGGGCGCATCGGGATCGCGCGGCTTGCCGGTGATGTAACGGCCGACATTCGTCGCCACCATGCCCGGATGCACCGAGTTGGATGTCAGGGACGTATCGGCATAACGCCGCGCCAGTTCTCGCGAGAACAGGGCCGTGGCCAGCTTGGTCTGGCCGTAATTTCTGAACGGGTTATAACCTTTCTCGCCGCTCAGATTATCGAACTGGATGCCTTCCTTCGGCGCATTGCGATAACCGATGCTGGACAGAGTCACGATGCGCCCGGCCGGTGCGGACTCGACCTGCGGCAACAGGCGCCGGGTCAGCAGGTAATGACCGAGATGATTGACGACGAATTGCTTTTCGAGCCCGTATACCTGCTCGAGCCTGGGCAAGGCCATGATGCCGGCATTGCACATGAGCACATCGAGCGGCACGTTCAGCGCCTGGACCTGCCTGCTGCAGGCCACGATGTTATCGAAATCGGTCAGTTCACACACGAGGGGCGTGGTTTTGCCCGTGACGCTGGCGCAGGCCTTGTCCGCTTTTTCCTGCGTGCGCGCCGTGCCGATGACGTGTGCGCCGCGGGCAGCCATGACGCGCATCGACTCGTAGCCGAGTCCGGAATTACACCCGGTGACCAGGACGGTTTTGCCGGACAAATCGAGACCGGCAACCACCTCATCGGCCGTGGTGGCAAAACCGTAATCGCTGCGGGGCACGTCACTGATATCGGCCCGCGCCGCAAATGGCCACAGGGCAACCGCGCCCAGCGCGGAACCGGCCTGAATTACGCTGCGTCGGGTCATTTTTCGTGTCATTCATCTGCTCCTGACCGGACCATCCGGTTTTTTTGATTGTACGTCGCTCCCGGTCTGAACAATAAACGCTGCCGGGTCCATGATTCGTCATGGCCGCCATGCAGTCACAGCCACAGCGGCAAAAGCACCACGCAAACCGCGCCCATAAAACCGGCGACGGGCAACGTGATGAACCAGGCCAGCATGATGCTGCGGATCGTCTGCCAGTGCGCCTGACGCGTCACGGCGCCGATGCCGAATAATGACCCGCACGCGACATGCGTCGTGGAGACCGGCAAACCGAGGTTCGAAGCACCGATCACGAGTCCGGCCGTGACGAGATTGGCCATGAATCCCTGCCCCGGACTCATCGAGGTAATCCGATGCGCCATGGTTTCGGCAATCCGGCGGGCGCCGAGCCAGCCGCCCAGCGCAATGACCGCTCCGACCAGCATGATCGACGTTTGCGGTACCACGAAGTGACCGACCAGCAGCAACGCGGAAATTTTCGGCGTGTCATTGAGTCCGCGTGCAAAACTCACGAGTCCGGCCGTGAAAAAATGTGCCGTATCAAGCAATGTACCGGCCCGAATGCCGACCATGCGTCCCTGGTAGCGAATCTGACACGTCACGACATCGTCGACCGACAGTGACACCGATTCGGCAAACTCGAGCGCTTCGGCCGGCGCCAGCCGTCCCGGCACCGAAGCGACCACCTGCTTGCCGATACAAACGCAGGTCTCGTGATCGATGGACAACCGCTCACGCTGCCGCCTGAGCAGCGGATACAACAGTGCGGTCAGTAAAACGGCAATGAACGGACTGGTCAGCAGCGGCAACATGAACCCGCCGGCCAGCACTGTTACATCGATACCGCTCGACGATGCAACCAGGCCGCTGCCCACCAGCGCACCGATCAGCGCATGGGTCGTCGAAACCGGGAAACCGAGCCGGGTCGCCAGCCAGACCGTCCCCGACGCCCCGAGTGCGACGGCAGCCGCGAAATCCGGGTCACCGGCCACGGCAGGGGGGACCAGGCCTTGACCGCTGAAAGCGTCAAGGAGCTTGCCTGCCAGATATATCGCGGCAACCGACCCCAGTGCCGTGGTCAGCGTTGCCCAGATCAGTGACAGGCGGTAGGACGCCGTGCCGCTGCCGTAAAGGGTTGCAACGCCCTTGAAGTTGTCGTTGGCACCGTTACCAAAAGCGAGTAGCAGTCCGGTAACGACGATCACGATCCATGTCACGGGCTTCTCCGCCGGCTACGCACGATAAACGTTTTGACCGGCAATCGGCGGGCGGGTTCCCGCATCCAGCAAATACCTCTCATACTCCCGCTCAAAAGCCAGCAAGCGCATGTCTGTCATCCGGTCGATAAACAGCTTCCCGTCCAGATGGTCGAACTCATGCTGAAAAACCGTCGCAGAAAATCCCTGCAGTTCCATCTCCAGCGCTTCGCCCCGTTCGGACGTATAACGAATCTTCACATGCTGCGGTCGCTCCACGAAACCACGCAAACCGGGCACCGACAGGCACCCCTCCCAGTAACCCCGGGTGGCCGGATCGACGACGTCGATGACCGGGTTGATGAACACGGTCATCGACATCGGTTCCGGTTCATCGTAGCGGGTCTGGCCGGCGGGTATTTCGATGATCGCCAGCCTGACCGGTTCGGCGATTTGCGGCGCAGCCAGGCCGACGCCGCTGTAGTCGTGCAGCGTATCGATCATATCGTCGATGAGCTGTCTGACCGGTTTGCTGCCGATTTCATCCGGTTCGAGCGGGCGCGCGGCCTGGCGCAGCAGCGGATGGCCCATGCGAATAACACGTCTGATTGCCATGGGAACAGAATAGCCGAATTCGGCCCTCAGTAGTGATACCTGATGCGCGCGTAGGCATTGTTGTTGTCGTCCATCTGGCCGAAGAACGTGTGTTCGCTGGTACCGCCGAACAGGTTGATTCCGGCATCGAAAGTCCACTGGTCACTGTGCCGCCAGGTCAGTCTCGGGCGCAGATAGTAGTCCTGGTCGCTCGGCGAATAAAACACGAACAGCGACCAGATCAATTTATCCATCATGGTCCGCCAGGTCAGACGCGTCGTAAACAGGTGGCGGTATTCATCCGGCTCGAACCCGGGCGTCGGTGAATTGTCGATCAGCCGGCCATGGTTCTGCGTCCATTCCAGGTAGTACTGGACACCGACCGTAAAGTTTGTGATCGCCTCGCGTTCGAACCCGAGCAGCAGCCGGAACTGATCGTTCGGTATCAGCGGATCGGTGCCGCTGCGGTCGTCCCGTGAAAAATAATACGAGACCTCCGCGTTGACCAGCCCCGACCACTGGCTCCGGCGCAGGCTGGCGCCCAGGGATGTCATCGGGGGAAATACGGGCATCAGTTGCGTATCCAGTCCGACCGGTTGCTTGAAAAATCCCCGGTAGCCATACAGCGCATACTCGGTTTCCCTGATCGTCCGGTAGAGGCGCACGGCGAACTCGCCGTTGTCGAAGCGATGATCCGGCCGGTCGGCGGAAAGCGGGGGATTCGGCGCAACCTTACGGCCGGCCGCCGGTGAAAAGAATGAAAATCGCTCGCCGGTCAGAAAATTGTCGGGTTCGAACACAGGTGTCCAGACAAAATCGATGTTGACCGGGTGCGTAAACCAGTTGACCCGGACCGAATTGGACGGCGCTTTCAGGTATTCCGTATCGCGACCGGCAAAAAAACTGACCCAGCCTTTCGGGAACAGGTCGTTCAGGAACAACAAATCGCCCGTTCCCCATGTCAACACCTGGCGGCCGAGTTTCACGTCCAGGTTTTTTCCCGGCGAGAACGAAAAGGTCAGGTCACGTATTTTTATATCGAACTCTTCGATCAGGTCGTCGTAGAGGGCGTCGCCCTTGAAGCCGACGGCCACCGAATCGTTTGCCCAGCCGGTCTCGACCCGGGCACGAATCTCTCTGAGCGTCCCCTTGCGACCGACCTGGGGATCGGTGTCCCGGCGACTGCCCAGCGCCCCCTCGACAAACCCGGTCCAGGTCAGGCCGGTTTGATTGTCTTCATCCCATTCATCGTCCCAGTCGTCTCCACTGTCATCCTGGGCCCATGCCAGTGAACCGATCAGCAACAACAGGACGAGCAACCGGGCCGTCTGCCGCGAAAAATCAGTCACCGGCGGGTCGCTTGAGCCACTGGCGCGGCGGATTGCGCAGCGAGCGTTCCGTAAACACGTCGGCGGGAATCCCCATGTCATAGGCGATGTAACGAAACTGCATGTCCGTGTAACCACCGGATGCCAGGTCCGAAGTCCGGCTGCTGACGACGGTCGGATAACCCTGGATTTCCTTCGTCCCGAGAACCTCGACCCGGCGATACACTTTTCCGGTCGCATTGGTGTATTCGATTTTCATCGGCAGATAGGTTTTGCGGTCAATCCAGGTGACATAGCTCGCAAATTCGACCGTCGAGGCATTCTTCGGCACATGCCTGAGCACATAGTACCGGTCCGTCGTATCGATCAATTCATGCGTATCCTCCCCGGTACCACGGCCGGATACATCTTCATAAAAGTAGTGCGACCCGACGAAGCTGGTTCGCTCGTCGCCGGCGGAAATGCGCTTGACCAGATCCAGACCCGGCAGATACAGCCAGCGGTCATCGTCACGATCGACATGTTTCCTGACCAGGTAGACGGTGCCGCGTACATCCGAAGGCCGGCTGAAGACCACGAGAAATTCCTGGTCACCGCCCGTTTCCAGGGTACGGCGCAGGACCGTGAACTGGCGACGCTGCTCGCGCCCCTGCGCATCCCTGATCATCATCCGCGCCTCGGAACGACCGTCCCTGCCCGCATAATAGGCAGCCTGATTCGCGCGCACGACAATGGCATTCGCATCGGTCAGCACCTGGCCGCAGGCAATCCCGGCAAGGGCCATGGTCACGGTGAGGGTTACGATCAATACCGCAGTCTGGATCAAATATGATTTTTTCATGACTTACTCCCCGGCTTCCGCTTCATTTGAATGTTCACGAAACAGCAACCTGCCCGATACGGACATCACGGCCGGTAATAGCACCAGCGTCGCGATACCCGATATCGTCATGATCGATGCCATGAACACGCCGACCGTGACGTAGGGCAGCAGCGGGGCCAGCAGCAGCGGCGTGAATCCCAGTGCGATAACGACCATATTGCGCGTGATGGCGCGAGCCGGCGCTTCAAAAATCAGGCGGCCAGCCTCGGCGAAAGAACCGGTCTGACGATACAGGCCGCGCATGCGCTGAATAAAATGGATCGCAAAATCGACCGACAATCCCAGTGTCAACGATGACAATACCGCCACCGGCATATCGTAATACTTGCCGATCCAGCCGATTAACCCGTAAACGGTCAGAATGGTCGCCGAAAGCGGCAACATGGCAAGCAAACCGAACAGTACGGAACGAAACAGAAACGCCATCATGATAAACACGACGACAAAGGCGCCCATCAGGCTGCGCAACATGCCCCTGACCATGGTGCGTTGCCAGATCACGTTGATAAACGTCTTGCCGGCCCAGCGTGCCGTGACGCCGGCCGGCAGGGGATGCCCGGCCAGGTACCGGTCCATGGCATCCATGACGAAACTCATGTCCTGGTTGTCGCCGCTGGCCAGCTGCACCCAGATGGCGGTCGAACGAAAATCAGGCGTCACCATGTGCCACAGATCCTGGGGCCGGTGGGACGACTGAAATTGCAACAGCACCTGGGCGACCGCCGGAACCGTGCCCGGAATCCGGTAGTCCTGCTCGTCGCCCCCGTGCAGTTCCCGGTTCACGACCTTGACGACATCGGGCAATGCATTGGTCTTGCCGACACCGCCGCTGTCCATCAGCGCCTGCTGCAGGCTGTCTATCGTGGCCAGAATATCCGGTCGCTGGAAATACTTGGCTGCCACCTGGTCGGTTTCCGCCCTGTCCATCAGGTCTTCCAGCGCCATTGTCGAACCGGATTGCGACGCGAACAACGCATCATCGAGTGCGGCGACGATGGCGTCGAAATACGTATCCATATCGTCGGCCGGCGCCCGGATCAGTGCCCCGATTTTTTTACGGGTTGCGGCAGAAATTTCTGCCCGGGACAGCAGGTCTTCGGCCTGTTGGCGAAATGCATCGATCGCGGCGTTACCGTGGTATTCGAGCACCAGGAATGCATCATAAGTGCCGGCAAAATGTTCATTCAACACCCGGTCGGCAATACGGATGCGATGATCGTGCTTGAACCAGCGCACCGGGTTGTCATTGATCTGGATGCGCATGACCCCGGCAATGCCCGCGGCAAACATGATCAGGGCCAGCACGATGATGAGTTTTCCATTCGTGAACGCCATACGGCCGCCGCGCCTGAGAAAGCTGGCCAGCGGCGTGTCGGCTTCGTCGGTCACCGTCCGGGCACCGAGTTTCACGAGGCTGGTCGGCGGCATGCGAACCACGTAGGCCGGGATGAAAAAAACTGTCAGCACGAAAGCCAGCAGGATCCCGAATGCGACGACCGCGCCAAATACCTGCACCGGGGGGATGGGCGTCAGCAACAGCGAGGCGAAACCGACCGCCGAGGTCAGGGACGTAAACAGCATGGGCGTGAAAAGGTGTTCGATGATGGCGCTGATGACCTCTTTGGGGTCTTTATCCGGGCCATAGGCATCGGCGAATTCGGACATGATATGCACCGAGTCCACGACCGCGATCGGCATCAGAAAGATCGGAATCATCGAGCTCATGATATGCACGGTGAAACCCAGGCCGATCATCAATCCCATCGTGGCGATGACCGTGACCATGGCCACGATCATCGGCGCGATAATAAGACGGGGACTGCGAAAGAAGTACCACAGCATCAGGAATATCATCAAACCGGCCAGTGGTGCGGAGATACCCATTTGCATGAACATCTCGACGCCGAAAGTATCTTCGGCCACCGGCAACCCGGTGATATACCAGGTATCTCCCTTCCCGTGCAGACGGTCGGCCAGCGCCCCGATTTGCATGGAAATCGGATAGCTCAGATTCTTGCTGGTGATGGGAACATAGATGGCCGCCGCCTTGCCGTCCGCCGACACCAGCGTATTCATCAGCAGCGGCAACCGCTCAACCATTTTTTTGATGCGCAGCGCCTGCCGGGCGGTGGCCGGGGCATCTTTCATCATCCACTCGAAACGCAATGTTCCACCCTGCCCCTGGGTAATGTTGTCCGCCACCGCCAGCGACATGACATCGGATTCGATCACGCCGTCGATGGCGAGAATTTTCTCGCTCATCGTGTGCAGCGCACGCAGGGAATTCACATTATAGATGCCGGCCGGATCGGTCTCGTTCACCAGGCCGACAACGATCGCATCGTGTAATCCGAAACGCTCTTCCACGAGGTTATGAAAGACACGATCGGGCTGATCCGCCGAAAGCATGTTTTCCGGATCGGTGTCGATGGTGATTCGTGCAATCTGCCCGCCCAGCAGAACGGTCAGCACGAGCGTGAGCAGAAAAACGGTCCGTGGCCGACGGGTAGCAACGCGAACAATCCGATGTTTCATTCGATACTTTCCCGCTTTACACCGTCCGACGCCGGTAGCTGGAACAACGCAACGATTGTGTCAGTCATGGCAGCTCCCGATTCCTTGCCGGAGTATATTATAATCTGTTTTTTCTACACTCTTGCGTGCATGGAATAAGGTCGACAATGCGTTTGCTGAAAACTTTCTCTGCATCGGGCATCGCCTGTCCGGGTGGACAATAGTGCCGGATTCCGGAAAAACGACCATCCTGAGCCTCGACTTTCTGCGCCAGCAACTGATCGGCTGTGACAGCACGTTTACGTCCCCTTTCGGGGAACGCCTGATGGTGTATTGCGATTACACCGCCTCGGGCCGCTGCCTGCTGTTTA
>Ga0114931_10005748_pt1 | contig 15336 bp, 13 predicted proteins | sample 2SBtaG_FD_89579 | JGI IMG/M metagenome (GOLD analysis project Ga0114931, IMG submission 89579) | Deep subsurface microbial communities from Kolumbo volcano to uncover new lineages of life (NeLLi) - 2SBTROV14_V59a metaG | ecosystem: Environmental > Aquatic > Marine > Volcanic | place: Kolumbo...
CCCGACGGTTTTTCCGCTGGAAAAGTGCAGTGGCCCGCGCCGCGCCGCACCCTGATGGCTTCTCTGATTGCCTACGGATACGAAACCGATACCTGTCTGATGACTCGGATGTCCGTTCCGGAAAAATTGAATGCCGACACCGTTACCATTGCCGTTCGGTGCGGCTGGATGGCCTGCGCTCGAAGCTGTCATCCCGGTTGGCACGATTTCGCGCTGACTCTTCCCGTTGATCACTCAGGTGAAGAGGACAATATCGACCGAAAATGGGCCGGAGTCTTTGAGGCGAATCGAAAACGTCTGCCCGTTCCGGCGCCCCGGGACTGGAGCTTTACTCCCAGCGAGCTGGCAGAGGATCGCATTGCCCTCCAAATGGACACCCACGGGGCCAGGATAGAGCGGCCCGAATCTGTCTATTTTTTCAGTTATGATAATCAGGTCGATTCGGATGAACCACAAAAAATCACCGCCTCCGCCGACGGAACCAAAATCACTTTCGATCTGGCCCGCCCGGAATTTGCCCCGGAGAATCCCGACTCTCTTGCCGGCGTGATCTATCATCCGGATGGGTGGCCCGGGTTGGGAACAAAATGGCTGATCCTGAAAGCACCATGGAAAAAAGGGGGAAAACCAGACAAGGAATGAAGAGAAAGGTGGCGGGGGACAGCGCGCTCCTTCCGGGCGAAAGTTGTCTGTCTGAGTGGTGTGAAGTCCGCAAGTCTGAAATTCACGGGCGCGGAGTTTTTGCCGTGAAAGATATTCCGAAAGAGACCAATATCATCGAATACATTGGCGAAAAAATCAGCAAAGCCGAATCAGATCGCCGTGGCTGGGAACAGATGGATCGGGCAAAGGAGACCGGCGAGGCGGCGGTTTACATTTTCGTATTGGACTCGGAATACGATATCGACGGCAATATTCCGAGAAACGCCGCCCGGCTCATCAATCACAGTTGCGATCCCAACTGCGAATCATGGATCGACCGGGGCCGGATATGGATCTGCGCCGTGCGGGACATCGAAAAAGGGGAAGAGTTGTTTTTTAACTATGGATTTGATTTGGAAAGTTACGAGGATCACCCCTGTCACTGCGGCAGCAAAAATTGTGTGGGCTATATCACCGGACCCGAATACTGGCCGCAGCTGAGAAGTCGGATCGCGGCAAAAAAAGGCTGAAAAAAAGGCGGCGCAGGAAATAACCCGCTGTTTCAGATCATTCATCGATCTGCAGATCGGCCATGTAGATGGCGGTGATCGTTTTTCCTGCGCTGTCCTTTTCATGGCTGGAATACCAGGAAACAATGCCCTGTTGCTTGTTCAGCGCGACGAAGCCGGGATAGGAGTTGTCCCCGCCGCTGGGAAGGATGGCAAACAGTTTCAGTTCGTCTCCGACCAGCCAGTAAAGGGCGGTTTTGGGACCTTTCCCGGCACTCCGCCTGCCACCCACCAGACAGCGATTTCCCCACATGGCGACTAGAGGGCCTCCGATGTAAAAAGGGAAATCTTTTCTCGTCCATTCTGAATAGGGCGGCCTGGATTGGATCAGTTGGGCGGGCTGTCCCCCCGCCGTTCGGCTGATGGCGAGGAGGTCGCCGTTCGGCTCAAACAAAAATGCGGTTTCGTCTCCCCGGTTTTCCTGGAATAGAGATCGGAATTTCCATACCAATCCGTCATCACTTTCCAGCAAAGCGGATTCAACGATGCCGCCTTCTCCCGCACCGGAAGCATAAGCCTTTTTTCGGCGCCCGCAGAGGTAGGCTTTTCCGTTGTAAGCCACCGCTCTCCAAATGTAGTGGCCGTAAGTGCCCTCCATCTGGCGAGGACCATTCCACTTGTTTCCGTCGTCCGTCCACACGGCATAGCCCAGATGTCTGTTGAGATCGTATTGATCGCGGGGAAGTTTTCCGGCGCCCGAAAACCAGGTTCCGGTATAAATGAAGAGCCGCCCCTTGAATGCCAGGAAATGGGGATCACGGACATCCCGTTGGGGCACACTGAAACGGTATTCCTCCTTCCATTCTTTCGCATCGGGCGACGACAGCACCAGGATCGCCGAAGTCGGATACACCAGGTGTCCGTCGGGACAGGATCGGAAGGTGAGCCAGAATCGATTTTTCCACCGGATCAAATCGGTAAAGGCGTTGTGTTCGCCGTTGTAAAAAACACGGCGAACATCTTTGACCTCAACTTCAGGGCTGTCCACTGTCTCCTGAGCACGAGATCCGAGGGGCGTCAGCGCGGCGGCGCCCAATGAAAGTAAAATGAAAGTTTTCATGAATCATCCAATCCTCTCGTCGTCGCCACGACTCCTGATTCTCCCTTTCTGAAAATCACGATCATAGGGCGGCAGCAGATTTCACAGTCGTAGTCCACTTCGCAGGGAACCTCTTCCATTGCGGGAACGGGAATGCCGAACTCCTCGAAGCATGTGGGACAAATGACCTGCGCCAGATTCATTCTGGCCTTTTGTGCTTAACCTTGCCTTTTTTCAGTGGAATTTCCAATTGATTAACGACCGGTTTGATCCCCGCCGTGTGTTTTTTGGCCAGTTGGGTGAGCTGGGCCACGATGTCCGGATGTTGTTTCGCAATATCGTATTTTTCACTGGGATCATCATCCAGATTGTAGAGGAGAGGGGGCTTGTGGGTGATTGCCATTTTCTGCATGACATAGCTGGTTTTGGTATGAAAATGGGCTTTGTAGGAACCTTTTCTCACGGCAAAGAGCTTTTGTCCGTGGTAGTAATACATTTCCTTCCTCGGGCTGGTGTCCGATTTGCCCAGTAAAAAGTCGGAGAGGTCATAGCCATCGTAGGTCCGGTCGGTGGCAATCTCTCCCCCGGCCAGGCTGACGAAGGTGGGCAGGAGATCCAAGGTCGAACCCAATTCATGAACAATACCGGGTTTCAGTTTGCCGGGCCAACTGATCACGGTCGGTTCTCTCATCCCGCCTTCCCAAGTGGAGCCTTTGCCGTCGCGAAGCAATCCGGCGCTGCCCCCGTGGGTTTTGAATTTCAGCCAGGGCCCGTTGTCTGACGTGAAAACGACGAGTGTTTTTTCAGTCAGACCGGTTTCCTGAAGAGCCTGAAGGATTTGCCCCACCGACCAGTCGATCTCCTGAACCACATCACCGTATATGCCGTTTGTCGAACTGTGTTTGAATGCAGTGGAGCGGAAGAGCGGAATGTGGGGCAGGTTGTGGGCGAGGTAGATGAAAAAAGGCCCGTCTTTCAGTTGGTGAATTTTTTTGACGGCTTCTTCGGTGTAGCGTTTGGTGATGGTCCGCTGGTCCGTGGGGCGTTCCACGATTTTCTCATCGCGCATCAGAGGAACATTGTAAGCCTGGAATCGCTCGGCTTCCGCCAGTTTGAAGTAATCTGTTTTTTTATCAACCCGGTCCATGTCATTGGAATAGGGAATGCCAAAATAACTGTCGAACCCATGATGGGTGGGCAAAAATTGGGGAAGAAAACCGAGGTGCCATTTTCCGATGGCGGCAGTTTGATAACCGAGTTGTTTCAGGGCATCCGCGATGGTGATTTCCGAAGCGGGGAGACCTCCCCCGGAGTCGGGGAAAAGAACCCGGCGCCTGTCCGAACACATGCCGCTGCGGATGGGCAGCCTCCCGGTCATCAATCCGGCCCGGCTGGGGGTGCAGACGGGGGCTGCCACATAAAAATTGGTCCATTTCTGGCCGTTGGCGGCCATTTGATCAATGATAGGAGTCTTGATTGTCGGGTTGCCGAAACAGGACAAATCCCCGTAACCCATGTCATCCACGAAGATCACCACAAAGTTGGGTTGTTCAGCAGAGTGAACAGGGTCAAGAGAGAGAGTCAACAGGGTAAGGAGAACAGAAACAAAGTGCTTGGTCATGGCATACCTTTTGACATCATATGGAGAGGCAGTAAAGAAGAAGAGTGAAACAAATGAGTATCCTAAACGCCGTCGGCGGGAAGCAACGGACCCAGCAGGAGAGGTTTGAAAAAACGAGGACGCTGGTCTATCCCGGTTCCGCTGCGGCCTGTCGGGAGTTGGCCTCCGAAGTGGCTCAGTTGATTGGGGAGCGACAAAAAGAAAAGAATCAGATTGTGCTGGGTCTGGCCACGGGTTCTACTCCGGTTCCGTTTTACGGTGAACTGATCAGGCTGCACCGGGATGAGGGCTTGAGCTTTGAGAACGTCGTCACGTTTAATCTCGATGAATACTACGGCCTGGCCGGGAACCATCCAGAGAGCTATCACCGTTTCATGCGGGACCAGTTATTCGATCACGTCGATATTCCGGATGATCAGATTCACATTCCCGACGGAACGGTATCGCTGGATGAGGTCTATCAATTCTGCCTGGATTATGAAAAGAAAATCGAAGAGGCCGGGGGACTGGATCTACAGATTCTCGGGATCGGACGAACCGGGCACATCGGATTCAATGAACCGGGATCAACCGTGGATTCGGTGACTCGAATGATTACGCTTGACCGGATGACGCGCCGTGATGCCGCCGCCGATTTTCTGGGAGTGGCGAATGTGCCCCGTTCCGCCATCACCATGGGTGTGGGCACCATTTTGAAAGCAAAAAGGATCGTTCTGATGGCCTGGGGCAGTAACAAGTCCGCCATCGTGAAAGAGGCGGTGGAAGGGGACGTGACGGATCAGGTTTCGGCCAGTTTTTTGCAGACTCATGACAGGGCGACTTTTCTGGTTGATGAAGCGGCTTCCGCGAGATTGACCAGGTTTCGTTATCCGTGGCTGGTCGGGTCAGTGAACTGGGATGCTCCCATGAAAAAACGGGCCGTCGTTTGGTTGTCGGAGAGTTTTGAAAAACCGATCCTCAAACTGGTGGACGAAGATTACAACGAAAAGGGTGTTGGAGAGCTGTTGGCGTCGACCAGCAAGGAGGCCTACCAGGTAAATATAGACGTTTTCAATGACGTTCAGCACACCGTCACCGGTTGGCCGGGAGGAAAGCCCGGAGAAGATGACCGCTATCGGCCTGAGCGGTCCGATCCGCCGTCGAAACGAATTCTGATCCTCAGTCCCGAACCGGCGGATGCATTCATCGGGATGGGAGGTACCATCGACAGATTGGTGGAGCAGAGGCACGAGGTGCATCTGCTCTTCCAGACATCGGGGAATCTTCTGGTGGCGGACGTCGCGGCGGCCAATTTTGCCAGTGTCGTGCTCGAAATGGCCCAGACCAAAGTGGGGGAGGATTGGGAAAGTCAGGCACAATATGCCAGTGAGATTCTCAACGAACTGGAAGCGAAAGGAGACTTCGGAATCGATCCGGATTTGGTTCGAACCTTGAAGGGCCTCATTCTTCGCGGGGAGGCCCGGGATGCGGGAACTATTTGCGGACTGTCAAAAGGAATGATGTTGTTCGCCGATCTCCCGTTCTATCAGCAAGGACGCTATCGGCGCTTTCATTTGACCGATGCCGATTCGGCTCAAATGTGCCAAATCGTGGAAAGTATCAATCCGGACAGCATTTTCGCGACTGGCGATTCCAGCGATCCCAGCTCCGCCCAGGGATTGAGTTTTGCCGCATTTCGCGAGGCTTGGAAGCTGGTTCGGAAACGGGGCGGCGGCGATTCCTGTCATGTCTGGCTGTATCGGGGAAGGGATCAGCCACTTGAAACTCATGAAATTGAGATGGCCGTGCCGATGAGTCCCGATCAACTGGAAAATAAGAGCGAAGCAATCAGAAAATTCATGTCGATCAGCGTGGATGATCTTCGTGCTTCCAGTGGAAACCAGCAAACAGCGGTTCTCTATGATCGGCTGGGGATGGCGGAATACGAAGCGATCGAGGCTTTCCAAAAATGGAAGCAGCAGGAATGAAACAAGAACCGGATGATTGATTTCCGGGGAGAATCCATATAGTCAGTAGATGCAGTTTATCAAAAATGAGAAAATTTCAAAATTTGAAAATTAATTTTGATAAATTTTAAATTTTACCTTTCCGAAACGATTAAAACGTGCTATTGGTGTCCATGTTCGATCAAAAATTTACAGGAATTTTCCTGATCATCGCTGTGATGTGCCTCGGCGGGGTTGGGTGTGTGATGAACAAAAAGAAGCAGACGGCAGCCGACACCACGCCGCCTCCGCCGGCGGCTTATCCTCCGGGATCGGGTGACGCCGCGGCCGGCGCGGCCGGATCTTCTTCTTCGGATTACTCAGGCGCATCATCCAGTCAAAGGAGTGCGTCGCATGTAACCAAACCGCGGCCGTTTGAGTTGATGCCTGGGGAGCAACTGGTGATTTATCAAATTGGAAGCGGGGACACTCTGGGGGCTATCGCCAAAAAATACCGGACCACAACCTCCCGGATTATGGCCGCCAATGGAATGACGGATACCACGATTTATGCCGGGAAAACCATCAAAGTTCCCACCGCTTCTTCGAGCGGCGCGGGTGGAAACGCCACAGCGCCGCCGGTGATCGAGGCCACGGGCTATTCGTCGGATTCCGGGTCCGCTCCAGTGACCCAAACCCAAACCCAAACACCGCGTTCCGCGACTCAGCAGTCCTCGCAGCAGGGGAGCAGCGGTTCCGCCGCCACCGGATACAATCAGACCGTCCGCACGGCGACAACCTCCAATTACATTGGCCCGGCGAATGATCCGGGATTGCCTTCTGTCTCGACTTATTCCGCCGGAGGCGCCAGCAGCACCGGCGACTCTCAATCCACCATCTCTCCGGTTCCGGCGACTCAGGAGCGCAAAAGGGAATCGCCATCCTCCAGTGGCGCCGCTTTTCCGACGCCCTCATTCAGCAGTGGCAATTAGAGCGTCGATTGACTTCTGGCGGCTTGGAAGGGGAATTCGCTGATGAATACGGATCGTATTGGAGTGGGAGTAATCACGGTGTCCGACCGGGCCAGTTCGGGAGAATACGAAGATCATGGCGGTCCGGCTCTCCGGTCCGCTTGCGAGGATCGGGGATGGGAGGTGATCGCTGAGGCTGTCGTTCCGGATGATTTGGATCGGATACAAGCCATCATTCGGGGATTTTCATCTCAGGGATGCGGTCTTATTCTGACAACCGGAGGAACAGGAGTTGCCCTTCGCGATGTGACTCCGGAAGCAATTCGCGGAGTGATGCGTGTCGAGATTCCAGGATTTGGTGAGACCATGCGTATGCGTTCGCTGGAAGTCACTCCGAACGGGATACTGTCCCGCGGTCTGGGTGCCATTGTGGATTCCTCGCTGGTAGTGGCCCTCCCCGGTAAACCGAGTGGTGCGGTGGAATGTCTCGGTTTTGTGGAGGGCGCCATTCCTCACACGGTCAAACTCGCCCTGGGAGTTCCGACATCCTGCTGAGCGCTCCGATTTTTTCATCGTCGGAATCCCCTGAATCGGGATGCCAGAACCGGATTAAGTGCTGGACGCCGCCGGTGATTCATGATTACAGTTTTGCACGGAAACACCAGCCTATGAACCCAACAGCATCCCGGCCAACTCTTCCCATTGAATCCACATCATCGCGGCGCCAGTTTCTCAAACATTCCACCGTCTCAGCTCTGGCTGCCGGAGTCGCCGCGTCGGCGTCGGTGCCAACTGCTCAATCAGCCGCCGCCGATACGGTGGCCGGTCCGGATTCTTTGAAAGGGCGAATATTCAAAACTCTGAAAATCGGGATGATCAAGATGAAGGAAGGGACCCTGACGGAGCGGTTCAAACTGGCGAAGGAGGCTGGATTCAAAGGAGTCGAATTGAATTGCCCCGGAAATGATGTGGCCGATGTCCGAAAGGCCATAAAAGAGTCCGGATTGGTGGTGGACGGATCGGTTTGTGCGGCACATTGGAGCGTTCGTCACACAGACCCCGACCCGGAAGTCAGGGCAAAAGCCCTGGAGAATTTGAAGGGAGCCCTGAGGGAAACGCATGCGGTGGGCGGAAGCACCGTTTTGCTGGTGGTAGGTCATGGCAAAGACGGTCCCGAGAAGGAGATATGGAAACGATCCGTGGAGAATATCAGGAAAGCCGTTCCGTTGGCGGCCGAGTTAGGGGTGGCCATTGCCTTTGAAAATGTATGGAATGAATTTTGCTATGATCCCCAGGGCGGCCATGACCAGACGGCTGAAAAATACGCGCGATACGTGGATGAATTTCATTCGCCGTGGGTGGGAATGCACTTCGATATAGGGAATCACTGGAAATATGGGTCCATGGGCGATTGGCTTCGGACTCTCGGAAAACGGGTTCTCAAACTGGATGTGAAAGGTTTTTCCCGGGAAGAGAGTAAGTCCACCAAAATCGGGGAAGGGGATCTGGACTTCGCGGACGTTCGAAAGGCGCTGATCGAGATCAATTACTATGGCTGGCTGGCTGCGGAAGTGGGCGGCGGCGGTCTGGAGCGTTTGCGGGAAATATCCGCCAACATGGATCGGGAATTTGCTCTGGCATAGGGAATTACCCCCGCAAATGTCTCATCAGAAGGGTCATCAAAGAGGGTTGCCTCCTGCATCATACCCTGTCCGCTTGGTCGCTGAATCAGGCAAGAATTCCCTCCACCGGCTTGCCGTTATCCATTTCAATCAGAGAAACCGGTAACACACCGGAACGGTAGGACAGCTTTTGGGCGTCGAGTCCAAACTGCTTCAACAGCGTGGCATGAAAATCGTGCTGAGTGACAGGCTGATCGACGGCGCGATGCCCGAAATCGTCGGTCGCCCCGTGAACGTGTCCGCCTTTAATGCCACCTCCGGCCATCCAGATGGAGAAGCCTTCGGTGTTGTGGTCGCGTCCCGGTTTTTTGCCGGGACCCCGATCCTGAATCACTGGTAACCGCCCCATTTCACCGCCCCATTGAACGATGGTGGAATCGAGCATGCCGCGTGATTTCAGATCGCTAACCAGAGCGGCACAGGGCTGGTCGATTTTTGAACATTTGGTTTTGATCGCCGAAGTGAGGTTTTCGTGCATATCCCAGGCGTAATTCCAGATTTGAACAAAGCGGACCCCCCGTTCCACCAGTCGCCGTGCGATGATGCACGCCTCCGCCAATTGTTTGGTGTTGGTGTCGTCGAGGCCGTACAGTTTGCGGGTGGCCGGCGTTTCTTTCGTCAGATCAAGAGCATCGGTGGCGGAAGTCTGCATTCTGGCGGCCAGTTCGTAACTGGCGATTCGTGCCGAGAGATCGTTCTCGCCCGGGTGATTTTTCAGATGGAGTTGATTCAGTTTTTCCAGAGTGTCAAGTTGTTGAGCCTGAGCCGCCCCTTTCAGATCAGCGGAAGGAGTCAGGTTCATGATGCGGGGGGCTTTTTCGCGAACGACGGTGCCCTGATAAATGGACGGCAAATGGCGACTGTCCCAAAAGGGTGAGCCGGGAGGATTGCCGCCAACAATGAGGGCGACAAAGGCGGGGAGGTTTTGAGTTTCCGATCCCAGACCATAGGTAATCCAACTGCCCAGCGAAGGCCAGCCCTCGCGGCCCCGCCCGGTCGTCAGGGCCCGCATTCCGGCGACGTGATTCCTGATGTCCGGCAGGGTCATGGAGCGAATGACCGTGACGTCGTCGGCAATGGCTTGGAGATGAGGAAGGATTTCCGAAATTTCAGTTCCCGACTGGCCGCATTTTTCATAGGCGTAAGCCGATGGCATGATGACGGAACTGGCCTGGCCGACGCTGTCAAATTTCAGATCTTTGGCGTGGGGAAATTGTTTGCCCGCATATTTGTGGAGCATGGGCTTGGGATCGAGCAATTCCAGATGACTGGGACCGCCTCCCATGAACATCGAGATCATGGCGCGGGCCCGCGGAGCCTCTTGAGGGGCTTTGGAAAGAAGATCGAATGACTTCTTTTCCATGATGGGCTTGAAAGGAGCAGCCAGCAGAGAATCGTCCCTGAGCAAACTGGTCAGAGCCAGGGATGAAATACCAAGGGCATTGCGGGACAGAAAATGTCTGCGTGAAGGGTTCATGAGGGATCGGTGGTCGAATTTAGTCGATATAGAGGAAGCGGTTGGTCTGGAACAAAACCTGGCACAGGGTCTCCAGTGCCCTGTGTTCGGGCGTGGAACCTTTTGCCTTGCTTTTGTCATTGGAAATGAGAGTCAATTGGCGTTTGAACAATCCGGAGAGTTCCACCATTTCGGCCCCCGATGGAGCATCGCCAAAGGCCAGCCGCCAGGCGCTTCGGATCAGGGCTGTGTGATCGACTTTGGGGTCGGCTTCCGCAAAGACTCGAGACGCAAAAATATCGGCTTGTTTCAGAATGAAATCGCTGTTCATCAAGGCCAGCGATTGCGGAGTAACGGTGGACGAATTGCGAAGTTCGCAATTGGGTTCCATCCGCGGAGCGTCGAACACTTCCAGCATGGAAACCTGCTGAGAGCGCCGACTTTGGACATAGACGGAACGTTTGTACTCCCGATGATCCGCCGAAATTTTTCCGCCGCCAACAACGAAAGAACCGTCGCTGTTGGGAGCGACCGGAACAGGCTCTCCAAAGGGAGTTCTGTTGAGGTTTCCGGAGACGGCCAGGATGGTGTCCCGAATCGTTTCCGCCTCCAGTCGTCGAACCGGCATTCGCCAGAGAAAAGTATTCTGGGGATCAATCCGGTCACACTCAGGACGGCGAAGGGAGACCTGCCGGTAAGTTTTGGAGGTCATTATCAGCTTGTGAAGCCGCTTCAGTTTCCAACCATGATCCATGAAATCAGAAGCCAGCCAATCCAGCAACTCCGGATGAGAGGGAGGGTCGCCGCGCTCCCCGAAATCGCCCGGGGTATCGACGATGCCGCGTCCGAAGTGGTGCAGCCAGAAGCGATTAACCAGGACTCTCGCCGTTAAGGGGTGATGGCCATTGGTGAGGCGCCGCGCATAGGCGAGGCGTCGTCCGCTGGTTTTCAATGAGGGATCGTTGTCGGCAATTCTACCCGGGTCGGCTTCCTGCAATACCGTGAAATCCGCCGGGACCACCGATTCGGGTTTTGGAGATGTGAAATCACCCCGGTAAAAAACATGGGTAAGGGGTAGTTTGTTGGCTGTATTTTCCGTGGTCACACGGACATATTCCGGCTGCGGTTTTGTTTTTCGCATTTCCGCGGCGGCGGTGCTGTAGCGGGTGATGGACTCTTTTAACTCTTTGCCATCTTTCTCTATATCGACATAGTTTTGCAAAGGACCGCCATAGGTTTTCGGAACATTGATAACGGTGAATTGTTCGGTGATAAACTTGACCTGTTCCGGTGTCCGATCTTTTTCCGGGGTGTTGTAGGTTTCACGGGCAAATTTGCGAACGTTTTCCGGCAAACGGCTGATGACGCGCTCGAAGATGATACGGGAGACCTTTTCTCCCTGCTTCACGGCAATAGCGGACACTTTTTTCGCTTCGGCTTCGATGGCATCGGCGATGATCTTGTCTTCTTTCGAGAGTAAGGTCACCCTGCTGCTGCCGGGTGCGCGCCAGTGAGTGGAATCCAGAGCCGGTGCAAAAATGGCCCGCAAACGGTAAAAGTCCTCCTGTGGAATGGGATCGAATCGGTGATGATGGCATTCGGCGCAACCAACCGTTAAACCAAGCAGGGACGAAGAAACGATTTTCAGCGTTTCGGTGATGTTTTGATTGCTTGCCTTTTTGAGATCGGCGGGGCTGGAACCCGTTCCATCAGGAGCGAGCCGCAGAAAGGCCGTGGCAGTCAGTTTTTCCAGAGCCTCGGGGTCGGTGTTGGCCAGGGACTGGGCGTTAGCATAGGTGGCGCCCACCAGCTCATCACCCGCCAGTTGCTCGATGATGAATTGATCAAAGGCCTTGTCCTTGTTGAAAGAGCGGATCACGTAGTCGCGGTATTTCCAGACGTCCGGGCGGACCAGATCCTTGTCGTTGTATCCTTCGGAATCAGCATAACCGGCGATATCCAGCCAGTGGCGGCCCCAGCGTTCTCCGTAGGCAGGGGAGGCGAGCAGGCGGTCGATCACCTGCTCCCAGGCGTCGGGAGACTGATTTTTCACAAAGGCATCGACCTCTTCTGGAGTTGGGGGCAGTCCGGTGAGGTCAAATGTAGCCCGCCGGATCAAGGTGACACGCGATGCCTCGGGCGAAGGAGTCAATTTCTTTTCGGCGAGTTTCCGGGCAATGAACAGGTCGATTGGATTGGCATCCTTCGATGACTGGATCTTTGGTAGCGCAGGTTTCCTGATGGGTTGAAAAGACCAGTGAGCCCGTTCTTCTCCCGTGATAATGAGTTCCCCCGGCGCCGGAATTTGATCGGGCTCAGGATAGGCGGTGGGCGCATTCTGGTCAATCCAGCGGGCGATCAGGTTGATTTCTTCCGGCTTGAGAGGCGGATTGTCATCCGGAGGCATATCTCCTTTCGCTGTCAGAGAAAAGATGGGGCTGTTGGCATGATCACCCAATTTGAGAGCCGGACCGTCTTTTCCACCTTTCAGCATGGCTTTTCGCAGTCGAAGATCGAGGTCTCCCTTCAGTTTTTTGTCCTCGCCATGGCACTGAAAACAGTTCTTCTTGAGAAGAGGGCGAATATCGTGTTCGAAGGTGAGCTTTTTGTCGGGGGCTGGGGGAGTTCCCGATAGAACGGACCCTGGTGCTGCGGTCCATAACAGCGAAAAAATCACAGCGACTGTGATCGAATGCGAGGCTTTCGAACGGGGATGAAAAAGACTCATAAGCGCAGTGGGCGTGTCCGGCGCGCGCGGATACGCCATCTGTCCGGCAAAGTCAGTCGATAGCCGGGAGAGTGCAAGGACTGAGCCTTACTTCATTGCGTCCCGCCATCCTTTAAGAGACTGTTGAAAAAGTAGGGAATGAAAAACGGCGAGTCATTTTGTGGGTTGGCGAGGCGCAAGGAAAAAGCGGGGTTTCCCCCGCGACCGACGCGCAACGAGGCCAGCGAACAAAAGGGCCGCAGCCGGAAGGGTCGATTGAAAAACACCTCCGGCAAGGCCGCTGTATTCCAATCGACCAAACAGAAGATTTTTCGTTTCATAGTTTTTCCACAGTCTCTTAAGGGAGTGGACCCAATGACGGTAACCGGGGCTGTTGTTACTTGATGGATCGCGCTCACAGTGGGTAATTGATCCGGAATGAAACAACCGATTGTATCGCTCTGCCTGTTCGGCGCATTTCTCGCGTCCACCTCCATCGCGGAAGACTGGCCGCACTGGCTCGGCAGGAAACGCAATGGGGTTACCACGGAGACCTCAGCCTTCGACCACAATTCGAAATCGTGGTTACCCGGACCTCCTCTTTGGAAACAAGCTGTCGGGGAAGGCGCTTCCAGCCCCATCGTTGTGGGTGGGATGGTCTATGCGGTCGGTTGGGAAAATAAGAAAAACGTTCTTCGAGCCATCGATGCGGCAACGGGCGTCCTCAAATGGAAACAGTCACAGGCAGGCCCGCGCTACGGACGTTGGGCGGTGGGCGATCAGAGCATGTATTCCGGTGCAACGGCGACACCGGAGTTTGATCCCGCCACGGGGCTGATCTATCTCCTCTCATGTGATGGTGAACTCTCTGCCTGCGACACCAGAAAAAGCGGCAAGATTCTCTGGAGTCTCAATCTGTATGAAAAGTATGGAATCGGTCGGCGTCCCCAAATTACAAAACGCAGAAACACACGACGAGACTACGGCTACACCTGTGCCCCGCTGGTCTACGGAGATTGGGTCATCGTTGAAGCAGGCGACCCAAAAACCGGCAACCTCCACGCTTTCGACAAGCGTTCCGGAAAATCCCTGTGGACTTCCGAAAATCGTGATGTCGCCGGGCACAGTGGTGGTATTTCTCTGATCACGGTTGAGGGAGTGCCCTGCGCGGCGGTTGCCACATCCTATCATGTGTTGGTCATTCGCTTGGATGCAGCGAACGTCGGTAAAACGGTTGCCGAATTTCCGTGGGCTACGGATTTTTCGAACACGATCTCCGGGGTTTCAGTCCGGGGAAATGAATTGCTGGTTTCCTCGCGATACAACCACATGGCCATGGTCAAAGTGGCCGTTTCATTGAAGAACGGAGCCCATCAGATCTGGAAAAATTCACTTCCCAGCGGAGTCTGTGCGCCCGTTATTTACCAATCCTATATCTATTTTGCGAACAGAGGAGTTCACTGCGTCGATTTTCAAACCGGGAAATCAGTCTGGGAAGGCGGCAGGGTGGGGGATGCCGGTTCCTGTCTGGTCACATCCGATGACCGATTGGTCGTCTGGGCGAATAACGGCGACCTCTCGCTTGTTGAGACTGCCGGAAGGTCGCCGGGAAAATATGCTCTGTTGGCACGGAAAGATTCCATTTTGCACGGGCTGGCCTGGCCTCACGTGGTCCTTTCAGGTGGCCGGATTTTCTGCAAGACAAGTGATGGCTCCCTGGTCTGCTTTTCTTTACCCTAAGTCTGGTTTTTTTCTTCGTAATTGAGCGAAATTTGTATGCTTCCGGCCACCTGCTCCATCTCGCCCCTTCCGGAAGGAAACGCCATGGCGCCGGTGATCAATCGAAAATTGCACAGGGCAATGAGGGAAATTGCGAGAAGAAGAACGCTGGTCCGAAGTGGATTTTTCACAATGGAAGATGCGACGGGCCCATCATCCATCATTCAAAAAATCGCTCCTCTCGTTTTGCTCAGGGCCTGTTCCTCCTTACTGCCGAAACAGGTCACCAATCTCGTGGAGAGCGAGCCATCGGAGTTGGGCCTGGATGAGGCGCGGAAGATGGAAGAACTGGTGGATGAATCGCGGTCAAAAAATGGCGGTGGCGCAGGCTGACTTCCCAGATTACTTCAATTGCCGTGACTCATGATATTCATGATTACCCCATTTGGGTCGGTGACGAAAAATCTTCGCACGTTCCACGGCTCGTTCGTCAAGGGATAGACAATCGGCAAGCCAAGTTCGACGGCCTTGTCATGCACGGCGTCCACGTCCTCCACTTCTATCGATATATTTGGATTCGGAGTGTCTGATTCCGTCTTCTGCAACAAGGTGATCTGCGCGGTCGGGTTACCGGGTGAAACAAAAGTCAAAATCCAACCCATGTCCATGGCGATATCCATACCCAGGAATTCCGCATAAAACTTGCGACTGTCATCCATCTGCTCCGAGGTGATATCGGGTACGATTCTTTTTAAGCTCATGATCGTTTGAAGAAGATCAGTTATGGCAACGCCCGTATTTTGTCACGGTCAAAATGAGCGCTCCTTTTGTTCCCCGGAGCAATTGCGTTGTTTCCTTACGAGACGGTGGAAAAACTCTGGAATGAAAAACTGCGAGTCATTTTATTTGCTGACGAGGCGCCATGAGGGAGGGGGGCCTGCTACCTGAGCGAGTCGGAACGAAGCCGGAAATTAAAAGGGCCGCAGCCCGGCGGGGCGGTGCAGA
>Ga0114931_10005749_pt1 | contig 15336 bp, 14 predicted proteins | sample 2SBtaG_FD_89579 | JGI IMG/M metagenome (GOLD analysis project Ga0114931, IMG submission 89579) | Deep subsurface microbial communities from Kolumbo volcano to uncover new lineages of life (NeLLi) - 2SBTROV14_V59a metaG | ecosystem: Environmental > Aquatic > Marine > Volcanic | place: Kolumbo...
GACCAGCCAGTCGGCGCGCACCTCATCTTCCAGGCCTCGTCCTGCCGGCTTGCACCAAAGAACACTGTGTCGTCGACCCCCAGGGGCAAGGTGACTCGTTCGGCGAGGATATCGTTCAACGGCTGGCCCAAGGCGCGGCTCATCGCCACACCTGCCAAGATGTACCCGAGGTCGCTGTAGACGGAGGTGCCCACCGTGCCGGGATCCCAATGACGAAGCAGCTCGGCCAAGATCCAAGCGCGCGCCGCATCGGTCCCGGGCTCCTCGGGAAGCGTCTCGTAGAATGGCCCCCATGCCTCCAGGCCCGATCGATGGCTCAGCACCTCCTCCCAGGTGCGCCCCGCCACAGGCAGCCCTCTCGCTTCTGGGATGAGCCCCTCGACAGCCGCGCCGAGCTCGAACACGCCGGCCTGGTACAAGCGCAGCGCGGCCGTGGCCACCCAGGGCTTGGTGAGCGAGGCCAGGTCATACATCGTGTCGGACGTCACGGGGCCGGATCCCTCGGCGCGGGCTCCGGCCGCCGCGTCGAAATACACCCACGCCCCTTCCTGCCAAATCCCGACGGAAGCGCTTGCACCAGGGAATACGCCCTGCGCACACCCTGCGTCGAGCTGCCGCTGCAAGCAGCGCCTGATACACGTCGACAGGCCGTCGGTCACCACCGGTGTCTACCCAATCGCGCGGCGATGGTCTACAGGAACCACGAGGCCATGACGCTCGCATATCTCACGACATCGGTTGCGCCGATCAAAGCCGACTTCCGCACCAGTCCAGAAGACTTCGAGGTCGAGGAGGTGCCCGCCTACGCACCAAGCGGAACGGGCGAGCATGTCTTTGCGCTCATTGAGAAACGCGAGCTGACGACCAGAGAGGCGGTGCGCGCGCTTTGCGAGAGTGTGGGCGCCGACCCAAACGCCGCCGGCTGGGCGGGGCTCAAAGATCGACACGCGGTCACCCGGCAATGGATCAGCATCTGGGGTACCACACCCGACGCGTTGATGCGATCGGAGCTGGCAGGCATTCGAGTCCTGCAAGCAGCATTTCATCTGCACAAGCTGCGAACCGGACACCTGCATGCAAATCGATTCCGTATCCGCCTACGGAACATCGACGCATCCGGAATAGAGGACCTACGCCGCGTGTTGAAGCTGATCGAAGCCGACGGGCTACCCAACTACTACGGAGAGCAGCGCTTTGGCCGAGACGGCAACAACGCGAAACGCGCCCTTCGCTGGGTGCTCGGGCAGGGGCGCGCCCCTCGGGCGGGGTTTCAACGAAAGCTTCAGATGTCTGCGCTCCAGTCCGAGCTTTTCAATCGCCGCGTCGCGGAACGCGTGCAAAGCTCGACGCTCGGTCAGGTTTTTCCCGGAGACGTCATGAAAAAGCACGACTCGGGAGGATTGTTCATCGCGGCCGAGGTCCAGGAGACGCAGCAACGGGCCGACGCCTGGGAGATCAGCCCCACCGGGCCCATCTTCGGCGCCAAGATGCGCTGGCCAGAAGGCGAAACCCGGGCTCGCGAAGAAGCGCTCCTGCGAGAGATGGGGTTAACCCCCGCTCACCTCGGGAAGTGGAAGCGCATCGCGCCCGGAACCCGCCGTTTCGTGCGCGTTCCAGTGGGGAAAGTGGGCTTGCGTGTGAGTCAAGACACAGTGGACCTCGATTTCACCCTACCCGCAGGCTCCTACGCGACCATATTGGTGCGTGAGATTCTCAAGCGGGATGCACAGCTTCCCAAGAACGGCTAAGAGCGCGCTTCTACCCGAGGAAAACTATGTTCGACATTCAAGAGAGACTCACCGCTTTCGCCATGCTGGGCGCGACCTGGGTCATGTGGCTTCTAGTTGTTCTATCCATCATCGGAGTCGCGATCATTTTCGAGCGGGTCTACTACTTCTTCGCCTCCCGTGATGACGTTCGAAAGCTTCAGGAAGATCTGCGGCTTCTCCTAGCGAAGAACGATGTCCCAGGGGCGCGGGAGCGCCTATCTCAGTCAAAATCGTTTCAGGCGAGGATCGTCTACTCCGGCATCGAAGTGGTCGACGACGGGTCAGAGTCCGTCGAAGAACGCCTGCACGGCGAAACTTCGGTCGCCCGTACCCAGATGGAGCGAAACCTCGGATTCCTCGGCACCGTCGGTAACAATGCACCGTTCGTCGGCCTTCTTGGAACGGTCATTGGCGTGATCAAGGCCTTCGCCATGCTCGACTCGAGTGCGGGCAAAGTGACCAGCGGCTTGATGACCGAGGTTGGAGAAGCGCTGGTCGCGACGGCGATCGGCCTCCTCGTGGCGCTCCCGGCAGTCGCTTTCTACAACTACTTTCAGCGCCTCATTCGTTATCGCCTCACCTGGGCAGACGCGCTCGGCCGCGACCTGCTCGCCTACCTCAAGGGCAACGAACGCAAGGGGAATAATTAGTCATGGCTGGCGGTGCGCGCTCTGGCGACGATGATGATCTGATCACGGACATCAACGTGACGCCGTTGGTCGACGTAGTGCTCGTTCTGTTGATCATCTTGATGGTCACGGCGACGGCGATCGTCTCGAAAACGATTCCGATGGAGCTCCCCAAGGCCGCCACAGGCGAGCAAACGCCGAGCACCCTGGCCGTGTCGGTCGACCAGAGCGGCCAAGTGTTCCTGGACACGATCCCGGTCACCTCCGAGGAGCTTCGGACGCGTGTTCGCGCCGCACGTGAGGCCAACGAGGATCTCCGAGCCGTGATCGCCGCCGACGGCCGAATCGCATATGCGAAGGTCGTCCAGGTGATCGACATCCTGCGCCAAGAGCGCGTCACCAAATTTGCGATTAACGTGCGCCCCGAGGAGATCGGACGCTGACGAGCGCTGCGGCCGGTCCGATGTCCACGCATCACGAGAATCTGACCCCGTGGGCACTCGATACAGGATCGCTCGTTCTCGCCATCGCGATGCACGCCGCATTCTTTGGACTGATGGGCAAGGCCCCGGCAGGGCCGAACGCCGAACAGCAGCCCGATACGGTGGCCGTCACGATCGTCGAAACGGAGCCCGTGCCGGCCGAGCCCGAGGCGCCCGCCGAGGAGCAAGCCCCTGAGCCCGAACCGGTGCAGCCTCCGCCCAAGCCCAAGACCTTCAAAGCTCCAAAGAAGCCACCGAAGGCGCCCGAGCAACCCCCAGCCGCAGCGCCGGAAACTCCCGTGGCCTTCGATAACCTGGTTCTTACGAACGAAAGCGCGAAACCTGCGTCCTGGGCCGTGGAGCCGGGCACCGGTAAAAGCCGCGAAGGGCCGATTGGGCGTCCGGACGCGCTGGTCACCGGCAGGAGCCGTAACGGAGTCGCTGGCGGCGTCATCGGAGGGACCGGCACCGGGCTCGTCGTCGACGTAGGGGACCTATCGAGACGTCCGGTTCCGCCCTCTTTGAAGCAAAAGCTAGAAAAGCTTTACCCCAAGAAAGCGCGCCAAGAGGGAGTCGAAGGGGATGCGGTCCTCCGGCTGCAGATCGCTCCGGACGGCCTGCCGCATAAGATTCGGATCGTCTCGGAAGAGCCCCAAGGCTATGAGCTCGGCAGGGCGTGTGTAAAAGCGCTGCAGGGGGAGCGCTGGAAGCCTCCGATCGACAAGGAAGGCAGGCCGGTCACCACGCGGGTCACGTATCGCTGCGGCTTCGAGATTCGTTACTGAGAGCCTAGCCAAGAGCCGGCACTTTCTTTGACCCTTGGATGAGCCCGGCGGTACCTCTGGCCCATGAGACGGATCTCGCGTAGCTTGCTCGTCTTATTGGCGTTGTTGGCCTTGTTGGGCTTGTTGGCCTGGGCGCCAGGATGTCTGGGCCAGGGCCAAGCGCCACCGGGCGAGGTCGTCGGAAGCTTCGAAGCCGAAGGACTGATCGTGGAGCAGAGCTGCGGCGCCGCGATCCCCTCGCCTGACCCGCTGGAGCTCAGCTTTGAGCTTCGAAGCGAGTCAAACGGCCGCGCGTATTGGCGCCGGCAAGGGGGTTCGATGTTCGCCGGCACCGAAAAAGATGGACAATACACGTTTCAAGTCAGTCAGAGTTGGATGGTGATCGACCCCGATCGTTTCCACGGTTACGCGGGCTGCTCGGTGACACAGCGCGACGTCTTCACGTTTGTGGTCGACGCGCCCGAGGCCGCAAGCGAGGGTGACGCGGGCGTTGAAGACGCCGGTATGAGCGTCGAAGATGCAGGCGTCGAAGAGGAGCCGGGCTCGGATGCAGGTATCGATCCGGCCTTGGTCACCCTCACGGGCTCCCAGACCACGGAAATCACTCCTCTGACCGGCTCAGACTGCACGCCAGCGGTCGCGGCCCTTGGTGGCCCGTTCCTCGCGCTCCCCTGCCGCATCGAATACGTCCTCACCGGAAACGGCATAGCCGCCGACTAGAGGGTGATGCTGCGGCTACTGCCCCTCATCGGGCTCGGAGGGAAACTCCGAGGGCATCAACGCTCCCTTGGGAACCAGGGACGCCGGAACGGGCGGCGGAGTGTCGCTGGCGTCCGCGAATGGCCCGGAGACACGTTCGGCACGAATAATCATCTTCGGCGAGTGCGCGCCAAAGAAAATTCCCGGCGTCGCCTCACGCCCGCTAATTTCGTCGACACGGAATCCATTGCGTTCCAAGAGCGAGCGGATCTCGTGAAGGGCGTACAGGCGAATCGAGTAACGGCGATCGTTTTGTTGGCCGCTGTGGCTGGCGACTCGCCGCTTCACGCGAAGACGTGACGTTCCATAGTCGAAGTCGGTTTCTTCCATGCACACGGCACCGTCGACCTCGAACCAAACCTGGTTCGGCTGCGATCCGATCATGAAGTCTCGGTTGACGACCTCGAGTAACAGCACACCGTTCGGCTTGAGCGCCTTATGCACCTGCCGGATGGCGAGCTCGTTGTCCTCTTCGCTGAAGTAACCAAACGTCGTTCCCCAACAGAGCAACGCATCGAACGGCTCTTCGAACGTCACGTCACGCATGTCGCCGCGCACAAAGTCGATTTGCAGCCCTCGATCTTCTGCTTCGTCGTAGGCGCGTGACACCATCGTGGCCGAGATGTCGAGCCCAACCAAGTGGTAGCCCCGTGAGGCGAGCTCCACCGTCTGAACCCCGAGCCCGCAGCCCACGTCCAGGACACGCGAACCCACCGGGATGCGCAACGCGCGCTCTATGAAATCACACTCGATGGCAACTTCTTTGGGCGTCGCCGTTCGCACGGTTCGCAAGTAAGCCTCCCCAAAGAAGTGCTCATACCAAGGCCCGTCCTCGTCCGCCTCGACCTCGGGAGCCCTCGCGTCGGCAGATTCGGCCGGCGGTGGCGGCGGCTTGGGAATCGGGATCATCATCTCCGCCGCTTTGTCGGACGGCGGGGCGATGTCGCTTCGAGAAAGTACGTCCGCGTCCTCGAGGAACAGCTCCTCGGGTGGCTCGCTGTACCGTGCCGCGGCCGGAGGCTTGCTGGACGGTCCGATCTGGGGCGGGTCGCTAAAGCGCACGTCGATCGAAGGCTCCGACAGATCAGCCGCGTCGATTTCGGGATCGTCGCCGGCGAGCGGGTCGACTTCGGTCACAAAGGACGGTTCCGTCGGATCCCGGTCCTCGCTGAGCTCGAGCCCTGCCATGTCCTCACCGCCTGGCTCGAGCTCGATGACGTTTGACACCGAGCGCGCCAAGCCGTCGTCCCCGTCGTTGCCGTACGACTCCCTCGAATCGTCGAGCACGCTGGCACTCGGAATATCGCTGATCGGAACGCGCAGCGGACGCCGGCGTCGTGAAGCATGCGGCTGCAATCCCTCTGCTCCGTCGGCGCGCTCACCGCTCATCGATGCCTCCCTTCGCCATGGCCTCGCCCATTCGAATCGACGCGCCCGCCTGCGCGATGAGGTCTAGCTTGCACTCTGGGCCCGTCATGACGATGGCCGTCGAGCCCATGTGAAACACCCCGAGCTCGTCCCCGCGATCGCGTGGAATTGGACGATCGGCATAACTACGCAGCCCCGGAGCGTCCCCCCGATTCGTCTGCACATCATCAAAGCTCAACCCGATGCGTCCCACACCGATCGCCCCCACCATGATCGTCGTCACAAGTCCGTGAACCACGCCTTCTTGCACAATAGCAAGACGTTCGTTCCTTGCGAAAAGCTGGGGGACAAAGTCCGTTCCGAGGCGATTGACAGGGAACAAGGTACCCGGGATGTACCGCATGCACTGCACGCTTCCGCAGGTCGGCGCGTGTACGCGATGGTAATCACGCGGCGAAAGGTAGACGATGAAGTAGTGGCCGCCCTCGTAAGCCGCCGCTGCCCCGGTATCGGCCAGCAGCTCCGCAACGGTGTAGGTCCGCCCTTTTACCAGGAGCGCGCCCTGGGCCGTGATCTCCCCGAGGTCCTCGATCCGCCCGTCTGCCGGGGACACCAGCGCGTGGGGATCGGGGTCGACCGCCCTCGCCCCTTCCCGGAGCCTTCTGGTGAAAAAGTCGTCAAACGTTCGGAACCCGGCAGGCGGAATGTCCACGTCGCTCAGGTCAACGTCGTACGCGCGGACGAATGCCGCAACCGCCGCATCGACCACCGGCTGAGGGACGCGAGCCGCCGCAAGCCGGCCGATCGCCCTGCTGAGCCGCTTGCGCGGCAAAACACGAACTGTCTGCGCGGCCAATCGTGAAGCACTCATCCCCATGAACCGGTGCTGCCGAGAAATGGTATCTGAGGGGACGAGGACTGGTCAAACGTCTGCAGACCGACAAGTCTCTAAAATCCAGGGGAATTTGGCCCGGCAAAGAGCCGAGTGCCTCGCCGGGCATGCTCCCAGCGAGGCGTTCACGATCGTCAAGGCAACGCTAGACCGCAGCTTCGCCGCGCTCACCCGTCCGGATGCGCACGGATTCTTCGATGGGTGAGACGAAGATCTTGCCGTCCCCGATGCGACCGGTCTTGGCCGCGTTCTCGATCGCTTCGATCACCGAAACGACCAGGGAATCAGCAATGACGACCTCCACCTTCACCTTGGGTACAAAGTCGACCACATACGCGGACCCCCGATAAACCTCTCTCTTACCACCCGTGCGGCCAAACCCTTTAACCTCCGTCACGGTCATGCCCTTGATGCCTACCTCGTTGAGGGCATCCTTCACCTCATCGAGCTTGAAAGGCTTAATAATGGCTTCCACCTTCTTCATGGGACCTCCGAACTCTAAGCAGCCCAACGAGAACCGCCGATGCGAAACGGTGTACCCCGCCATTGTTTCCGGATTGTTTCGTAGCCGTAAATACGGGGGTGGCACCGAAACGCATGGGCCAATCGGCCGCTAGGCCGCATTGAAGCCGCGTCACGCCTCCTCCATGGGCGGTGCCGCGGTCACAGATCTGGCCTCCGTGCTACGCTCCCGCCCCCATGGCCTCGCTCCTCACGACCGTTCGTGACTTAGAGCGCCTTCGGCAAATCGCAGGCGTCCTCGCCGTGCATGGCTTTGGTGAGGTGGTCGATCGAATTGGGCTGAGCACCTTGATTCCCGGCCGCAAGCGCCTGGACGGTGGGCGGATGCCCGCTGGCATTCGCCTGCGAAAAGTCCTGGAAGACCTTGGCCCGTCCTTCGTGAAGCTCGGCCAGCTCATGTCGACCCGCCCCGATCTGATTCCCGAGGATATCCTGGTCGAGCTCAAGAAGCTCCAGGACGAGGTGCCGCCAGAGCCTTTCGCGGTCATTCGAGAGCAAGTCGAGCGGGAGCTCGGCTGCGAGCTCTCGGAAGTGTACGCGTCCTTCGAAGAAACCCCGCTTGCCTCGGCGTCGATCGCCCAAGTGCATCGAGCGCGCCTGCGAGATGGCGATGACGCAATCGACGTGGTCGTCAAAGTGCAGCGCCCGCAGGTCCAGGCTCTGATGGCGCGCGATGTCGACCTTCTCTATTGGCTCGCGAAGGCCATCGTGCGCTCGATGCCCGAGTCGCATCTGTACCGGCCCGTCAGCCTCGTCGAAGAGTTCGATCGCTCCGTTGCGGCGGAGCTGGACTTCTCGCTCGAAGCCGATAACCACGAGCGATTCGCGGCGAATTTCGAGCTCAACCCGCACGCCAAATTCCCCAACGTGTACCGACGCGCGAGCGCCAAGCGCGCCCTAACCCTCGAATATCTGCGAGGCCTCAAAATCTACGCCGCACAGCGCGCAGGCGTGAACGTCGAGCTGGTCGCAAAGCGCGCCGTGGAGATCATCGTCCAGCAAATCTTCGAAGACGGATTCTTCCACGCGGACCCGCATCCGGGCAACATCATCATCATGGGCGCCAATGACGACCCCGTCATCGGCATGATCGATGTCGGCATGGTCGGCCGGCTCACCCCCAAGATGCGCGACCGAACCATCGATTTGATGCTTGCAGCCGTGCGCGAAGACTACGGTGGAATCGCCGACGCACTCTACGCGATCGGCCGACCTACGCATAAGATCAACCGTGATGCCTACGACGCCGAGGTCACAACGCTGGCGCAGCGCTACCTCGGTAAACGACTCAAGGAAATCGAGGTGGGGCCACTGATCCGCGACCTCATCATGGGCTCGCGAAAGTTCGGCTTGGAGATCCCCTCCGAGTTCTTGATGCTCGGCAAGAGCCTCATGACGGTCGAAGGCGTAGGAAAGGAAATCTATCCTGAGCTCGATCTCCTCGAGGAGGTGCGACCCTACTTCATGGACTTGTTCCAGCAGCGCTACTCCCCGGAGCGCGTGACTCAGGACGCGCTTCGAGGCTTACGACGACTCGGTGGAGCCGCATCGGAAATGCCCCTGCAGCTCGAGGAGATTCTCGACGACCTGCGCAAGGGCGCCTTCACCGTGCGAACTCGGCAGACGCAGCTGGAGTCGGCTGCCGACCGCTTGGGCCGGCGCGCGTTCAGCGGGCTGGTCGTGGGAGCGCTGATCATCGCCGGGGCCATCTTGCTTGCGCAGGAGCGCTACTGGCTCGGAGGCTTGGCCGTGGCCTCCAGCGCGTTCTATACGTTGGCCCACACGGCGCGCGTCTGGTTAATGGGCAAGCCGGAACCCTAAGCTAGCCCCGGATCGCGCGTCCGATCATCAGGCCTATCGCTCCTCCTGCCAAGCAGAGCACGATCGTGCCACCCATGTAAAGCGCCGCTCGACCCCATGCAGCACTCTGCATGAGCCCCACGCTTTCTAGATTGAACGTCGAATACGTCGTGAAACCGCCCATGACGCCCGTGCCCAGAAGCAAGCGCAAGTCGGTCCCGAACCAGGAGCGGTCCTCGGCAAGCACGAACACCAAACCGAGACCGAGCGAACCGAGTGTGTTTGCCGCCAGGGTCGCCCATGGAAACCCCTGCGCAACCGTGATCGGGCCGAGCATCAAGGACACCCAGTACCGAAGGCACGACCCCGCTGCGCCCCCCATCGCAACCCAAACGAAGCTCACGCTCGCGTTGTAGACGACAAGTTTGCGCGGACGCAAGGTTTGCCTGCGACTTTCGGGCGATCCCCCGCTGGCGCTCGTTGACCCGAACAGATCCTCGGACTAGCGTTGCCTCCGGTGAAGGAGGCCGGCGGCATGAAGGCATCCCCTGCGCGGCGTGCGTCCGTGCTCGGCTTTTTGCTCGTCCTTGGGACGACTGCATTCAGCTGCGGTGACGACAGTGCGGCACGGACACAGGTCGACCAGTTCGAGTACGCAGTGCCACTGGACGCCAAGAGCCCATGGCCGAAATTCCGCCGAACCGCCATGCAGACCGGCCGCAGCCCTGTCTTGCCGATCGACAGCGGCGCGGACGTCTGGGCATTGCAAACTGGCAAAGGCGTCTTCTCGACGGCGGTGATCGACGGGGACGACAACGTGTATGTGGGTTCCGGAGATCGCACCTTCTACAAGCTAGACCGGAACGGCAAAGAGCTCTGGTCGGTCCTCACCGGGGAGGTAATCGACTCGTCCGCGCTTCTCGACGACCAAGGGAACGTGTATTTCGGGTCAGGCGACGGTTTCCTGTACGCGCTCGACCGCGAGGATGGCTCGGAGATCTGGAGGTTCAAAGCCGATCCGCCATCCCTGAACGATGCACTGATCGACTGGTTCGAAGGCAACGTCGCGATGGGGGTGGACGGCACTCTATACGTCCCCAATGATAACCATTGCACCTATGCGATCGATCGGGACGAAGGAAGGTCGAAGTGGTGTTTCGTCACCGACGATCAGACCTGGTCCCTGCCGGCCCTCGATCCGCCGGCCGACCGGATCTTCATGGGAAGCAACTTCCCACTGGCTAAGAACGTCTTTGCCATCGATGCCGTCGACGGATCCAGCGTCTGGGAAGTCCCCGTGATCGGCACGGTAGCCGCCAGCCCCATGCTTGCTACGGGCGACCCGGATGGGCTGGTTGCGGTGGGAGGCTTCGACGGGTTCCTCTACGGCTTGCGGGAGAGTAGCGGCACTGAGGCATGGCGTCACGGCGCGCGCGACCACATCTACGCAAGCCCCGCACAGGCCGAAGACGGGACGATCATCCAGCCATCTGCGGACGGAACGATCTACGCCATCCGCCCGGAGGACGGGTCGCTCGTCTGGGCGTACGATACCCGCGAACCGATTCGCTCGTCACCCGCCATCGACGGTGATGGCAACATATACGTCGGCTCCGGCGAAGGTCAGATGTTCGTGTTGAATCCGGACGGTTCACTTCGATGGTCGATTCAGCTCATCGACGACGACCGTGACGACCTCAACGCGTCCCCTGCGCTTGGCAAGACCCTCGTCGTGCTCTCAGGGGAGAGCGGACAGGTGTTTGGCATTCCGTACGATTACTGCTTACGCCCGGGGTTGAACGACGACCGGTGCACCGTCGGGCCTGGAGAGCCGCTTCCGGATGAAGGCGTTTTCATCGTGTTCACGACCAGCTTCGGCGGGCTCGAAATCGAGCCGCCGACCCAGATCACGGCAAACCAAGTACTCACGTTCACGCTGTTCGTCCGTGAAGGGGGGGACACCAAGCTCGCTGCCATCGCATCGAACAGCATCGAGATCACCAGCGACAGCGGCACCGAGCTCGATGCGGACGTGTCGGGGGACCGCCGCTACATCACGGTCATCCCAAAAACACCCTGGGTTGGCGACGACGGCGGTACCATACACGTGCGCGTCAAGGGCAGGTACCTGGACGAGCTGATGAAACGCCAAGGACTGAAATTCACTTTTGCTCCTGGGGTGGGCGGCACGTTTGATGAGACCTTCACATTCGATGTCCCTGCGCGCAGCAAGACCGCGTTTCCTTTTCCAGTAGCCAGCGCGCCTGGCGAGCAAACGGGCATCGTCGAGCTCTATCGCATTGCGGCGCCGCTGCCGACGATCCTACCAAGCTACAATCAAATCGGATTCGATTCGATTCACTACCTCATCGGTCTGGTAGAGGGTGGTCCCGACGAGTTCATCGCCTGGGGCGTCGGGGGAACACTCGACGGCGAGGGCAGCACCATCGTGAATCCGCTCTCGAGAGTGCGCTTCCCGCTGGTGTTTCGCTGGGACGACGGCCTATTGACGATGATCAACGAAGAAGGCTTTACGATCGAGTTCAACGGATTCCCGCTTCCGTTTCAGTTCTTTCGTGTAGCGACCACGCTCGATGCGGAAGGGAATGCACTGCATCATCCCTGGCTCAATGCAAAAACCATTTGCCAGGACATCACGACCTACGGCGTGTTCCTCGACTTGCTGGGCTTCTGCAACGTCGAAACAGGCTTGCTCGACGCGGTTGGCGGTGCTGACTTCCGCCCACATGCAGGTGGACGTCAAACAGCGCCTTCAGGTCTCGGAACGGTCGATCTCGCGCGCACGGCGGACGCAATCACGGCGACGCTGACCGGCGCCACGCTGCAGAGCGAGGAACACAACTTTGGCATCCTCGCGCTCGACGCCGACACCGGCGTTCCCGTGGGCCTCAACTATACCGCGAGGACGGAGCACGCCCCGGAAGCCGGAACTGTGCACACGGTCACGCTCGATCTCGCCGATGTTGAGAAGGTTCCTACTAGGCTTCGCGTCTATCTCATGGTTGACGCGTATCCGGCGGCGGTCGCCACCCTGCAGTAGCTCCGACGTGCTAGAGTCCGTGCCGTGATAAGCGAGGACTTCGCCTTCTTTGGCTTCGACGAGACCTCGTGGGATCGCTTGGTCTCGCTCTTTTTAGGCGAAAACGGGGGCGGGAAGCAGCGGGGCGTGCTGGTCATCGTGGTCGACCGCGAGAAAGAGCCTGTGGCGAGCTTCCACACGGAGGCCGGATCGCTCGATCCCACTGCGCTTCCCTCCTTGGCCGATCTGGAAAGCGTTTGCGACGCGACCGCGGCGGGCGCCTGTATCGTCGTACGCGAGCGTGCCATCGGCGGCATCCAGGACTATCTGATCGAGCCGCTCGAGGACGACCAAGGCTTCGCGACGCGCGTCATGCGGTTGGCGCGCGTTTTGCGGGAACTTGGGAACGGCAACTGGCTGCGGGTCTGGCCAAACCCGCTCCCCGACCTCGTGCTCTCGGCAGCGCCCGCGGCCAAGCCTGCGATCGATCTCCTCCTGCCCGACGGACACAGCGTCGTGTTTGGCGTGTTCGACCGGGGAGAGCTCTGGACCGGCGCGGTCCTGAGGCGGCGTGCAGGAAACCTCGACGCCTTCGTCGGCCCGATCGCGATGTCACAATGGGCAGGCCCGCTCGGAGGCGCCTGGCATCGCGATCATCGCGTCCTGACGCGCGCAATCGAGCGGGAGCTCGGTCCGATCCACATGGGGATCTTCACCGAGCTCTCGACCGCGCGGCTCCTCCTCCGCGGTAGGCGAGCTGGCGAATGGGCGCTCGCCTACGCCAACAGAGAGTTGGTCCTTCACCCTCTACCCGGCTTTGCCGCTGCTGGGCTTGGCGTCGACGTGCTCAGCGGTGCGGCCCGGTATGCGCGCCAGGCGCTCGAGCAGATGGACGCCGAAGAGCTCGTCACCATGGCCCAGGGGTTTTGGCGCGGCCTCACCGATGGCAGGGGGCTCGAGGGGTTGCTGGGCTTCTCGCCCACAGAGGTACTTTCCAGCGCGCTCGACAAAGCGCTCAGCCAGCCCCCGCCATCCGATGCCGCAAACGTTGACGAGGACAGCGAGCAAAACGAGCCCTCTTGTCCGGTCAATGGCGCGGGTTCGGGCCCGCTCAACTGAGCACCGCTGCACAGATCGTCGGTTCTTTGACAAAATTGGCGACAATATGTACCTTTATCCCACCTGCTCAACATTGCAGGGGACATTTGTGCAGCCATCAGAGACGATCAGCAAGGCGGTGAAAGATGCGAGCGGGGCAGAGCGTACATAAGCTAACGGCACGCCAAAAGGCGGTGCTCGAGTATATTTCGGACTCGATTCAAGCGCGGGGATACCCACCCACGCTTCGTGAAATCGGCAATCACCTAGGGATTCGCAGCACGAACGGCGTCAACGACCATCTGCGCGCGCTCGAGCGCAAGGGCTACCTCACCCGGGAGGACATGAAGTCCCGTACCCTACGATTGATGAAGACCCCGGATGGCAAGCCAAGCAGCCGGCCGCCCGCATCAAACGACAACCTCGTGGAGATTCCCATCGTCGGTCGCGTTGCCGCAGGCGCCCTGAGTGAGGCCATCGAGCACCCCGACGACACGGTGCACATCGACCGGATGCTCATCGGCGGTCAGCGCGACGTCTTTGGGCTTCGGGTGAGCGGCGAATCGATGATCGAGGCAGGGATTTTCGACGGCGACTTCGTGTTCGTCCGCAAGCAACTGACCGCAAACCGCGGCGAGATCATCATCGCGCTGGTCGGTGACGAGGCCACCTGCAAGTACTACTATCCCGAGCGCGAGCACGTTCGGCTCCAGCCGGCCAACAAGGACATGGCGCCAATTCTCATTCCCAAGAACGACTGGCGTACGACCCAGGTCCTCGGCGTCGTGGTCGGCATCTACCGCCGGCTTCAGTAGCGCCACGCGTCACTTGATGCGTTGAAAAAGGCCTCTGGCTCTTTTTCGTGCGACAAACCCCTCGAAAAGGTCTTTTTCGGGGGGTTTTGTCTTGTATGGTGCCCGAATGAGCTCGACCAAACGGATATTGATGGGACCCGGGCCGTCGGACGTGCCCACCCGTGTGCTGCAAGCACTCTCACGGCCGACGATTGGGCATCTCGATCCGGTCTTTCTCGAGCTGCTGGACGAAACGCAGACCATGCTGCGGCAGGTGTTCGCAACGGACAATGCCTTGACCTTGCCAATGTCGGCAACCGGCTCGGGAGGCATGGAAACCTGCTTCGTGAACCTGTTGGAGCCCGGCGATCATGCCTTGATCTGCAGGCATGGTGTGTTTGGCGGACGGATGGCCGAAGTCGCGCGGCGCTGTGGCGCCGCGGTCACGCTGGTGGACGCGCCCTGGGGAAACGCCATCGATCCAGACGACGTTGCCAAGGCGGCGAGAGCCCGCTCCTTCAAAGTGATCGCGGTCGTGCATGCGGAAACCTCGACCGGGGTGTTGCAGGACCTCCGGCCATTTCGCGCTATCGCAGATTCGTGTGGTGCACTGCTGCTCGTCGATGCGGTAACCTCGCTTGGCGGGGTGGCGGTCGACGTCGACCGCCTCGGCATCGACGCCGTATATTCGGGCACGCAGAAGTGCCTTTCATGCCCCCCGGGGCTTTCCCCTGTTTCGTTTTCGGAGCGAGCCGCGCAGGTCTTGTCGATTCGCAAGACAGCGGTCGCTAGCTGGTACTTCGATTTGAACCTGATCGGGAAGTACTTCGGGGCCGAACGCCTCTACCACCACACCGCGCCGGTGAACATGATCTTCGCGCTGCACGAAGCGCTCCGGCTCGTCCTGGAAGAAGGGCTCGAAGCACGCTTTGCGCGGCACCGCCAGCAAGCCGATGCGCTGCGCCGAGGACTGGAAGCGCTCGGCCTCGAGCTGCCCGTTGACCGAGCCGTGCGACTCCCTCCTCTGACCCTTGTACGGATCCCCAAAGGGGTCGACGACGCAAAGGTGCGCGCGCAGTTGCTCGCCGAGCACGGCCTCGAAATCGGCGGCGGCCTGGGTAACTTCAAGGGGAAAGCCTGGCGCATCGGATTGATGGGCGCCTCGGCTACCCCTGAGAACGTTGCCCTGTGCCTGCGCGCGCTCGAAGCCGCGCTGCCCTGAACGACCCCGAGGCGAGCGATCCGGTCAGCGCGAGGAGTCGTCGCGCCCGAGCACGAGCTCTTTGGCGCGTACTTTCTCGAGACGAGTCACGTCGACCAGATCCTGAGGACGGCCCGCGGCACGCTTGGCAACCAAGAGATCCTCGAAGGAGATCACGTTCACGTCGACGCGCCCGA
>Ga0114931_10005750_pt1 | contig 15336 bp, 10 predicted proteins | sample 2SBtaG_FD_89579 | JGI IMG/M metagenome (GOLD analysis project Ga0114931, IMG submission 89579) | Deep subsurface microbial communities from Kolumbo volcano to uncover new lineages of life (NeLLi) - 2SBTROV14_V59a metaG | ecosystem: Environmental > Aquatic > Marine > Volcanic | place: Kolumbo...
CAAGGTCGACCTTGAAGTGTTGGCTGAAGAATATGAGCACTTTGTATTTTTCCAGGTTATATACAACTGGGATGATATGGCGTGTATCCGGCATAAAAACATAATATATGTGCCAATGTATGATCAGGTTCGAAATAAAGATAAAAAGTTCTGGAAAGAATGCAGCGATTACAAAGTGCTGTGTTTCTGTAGGGCGCTTTACGATAAGTTGTTCCGGTATGGGTTTGCTGTAAAATATGTCAAGTATTACCCGAGACCGATTCGGCCGCACGCCGGTGATCGTCGCAAGCCGGTTATATATTTCTGGCAGCGAACCGACCAGTTTAACTGGAACCATGTAAAGCGCCTGCTACGCCCGGAGCAGGTTGATAAGGTAATCATCAACGATTCGGTTGACCCGGGTAATGTATTTACACGCCCACCCGATTCGGATATAACGCTCTACAATATTGAGTTCGTTTCGTGGATAAAAGACGGGCAGGAATATTACAAGCTGCTTTCCGGCGTAGACATTATGCTTGCTCCGCGATTGCAGGAAGGTATAGGCCTTTCTTTTCTGGATGCCATGGCTCGAGGAATCGTCGTTATTTCATCGGATAGACCTACTGCAAACGAATATATCTCCTCATTGAACGGGTATCTGTTCGATATCGACAAATTGGAATACATTGATATTGCCGATTTTAAGATAAAGTCCGGAGAGGCTTATAAAATGCTGGAAGAGGGGTATTCAGGCTGGAAGCTGTTGCAAGCGGATCTTATTTCATTTATCGAGGGTGCTAAGGTGAAACCTTCGTTTCTGCAGCGACTGTTTGCAGCCCTATGAGAAAATAGTATGAGCGCGGTTCCCGCACACAGCGAAAATTGCCAGATCTGCGGCAATGTCATGAACAAGGTATTCGATGCAACCATTCTGGGGAAATACCAGGTTGATTACAATCGGTGCCGTACTTGCGGATTCATCCAAACAGAATCGCCGTACTGGTTGGAGGAATCCTATTCCGATGCTATTGCTGCAACGGATGTGGGGCTTGTTAACAGAAATTTGAGAAATGTGGAACTGCTGGAACCGATAATTTCGGGCTTATTCGGCGAAGACACGGTCTGCATCGATATTGGTGGAGGCTATGGCCTGCTTACCCGTTTGTTGAGGGATATTGGTTTTGATTGTTATACTTGGGATAAATACTGTGACAATCTGTTTGCGAAAGTCTTCGAGGCGGAAGAAGGACAGGGATCCGGTGTACTTCTCGCGTTTGAGGTCATGGAGCACTTGGAGAATCCGGCTGAATTCGTGGCCGGCAAGATGAAAGAACACCGGTGTAAGTCGCTTATCTTTTCAACACAGCTTTACTCAGGCTGCAGCCCGGATACGGACTGGTGGTACCTTTCGTATGAAACAGGTCAGCACATCAGTTTGTTCACTGAGCAGACTCTCCTGAGGCTCGCGGATAATCTGGGCCTCAAATACTACAGAATTAAGGGTGATACACACCTGTTTACAGATAAGCCTATTGGATTCATCAAAAGTAAGTTGCTTTTTAGAAAACCCTGGTCTCGATGGTACAGGAAATACGTGCGAAAAAAGCGCCGTAACAAATGCAAGATCGCTGAAGACTATGAACACATTAAGTCGGGGAATATTTAGACGGATGGAGCGGTGGCAATAGTTTATGGGGGTGGAATCGGTAACAAAGCAAGCAATGGGCAATCAGCCTCGCTTGATTAAACTTGTAAATAGTGCCAAAAGTCTGAACCTGGGGTCTTTTGTGCTGCTTGCTTATACGCTGTTTATCGCGGGATATTTCTTTATCCCCAATGGAGTCGATCTCTATAAGTACTACATCGTTGCTGTTTTCCTCCCGGGGCTGGTTTATTCTTTTCGGACTTTTGGATTGATTGGTCGCAGCAAGCTGCTGCTAGCCACACTATTGTGCCTGGCTTATCTGCTGTCAACATCATTCTGGAGTCAGGGCTTCAGCCTGAATACGCTGTGGTACGATACAAGACTGACTGCCTACATCGTGGGTTTTCTGCTGCTCACTGTAACGATCGGCATACGGGCGGGTGGGGAACTCGAAACGATATTGAAACTGATATGCGTCGCAGCGGCCGTCTCGGCGTTAGTGTCGATAGCATATTGGTATTGGCGGCACCCCTTCCCCGAGTCGCGTCTGATTAGTATCGGTATCCTGGACAGCCCTAATCATAGTAGCTCTATCTATGGCTTCTTTTGCCTGCTGAGTGGCTATTATGGGCTCCAGTCGACCCGTCCCCTTAACAGAGTGCTGTATGTATCCGCTGCTGTGGTGCTGCTGGTATTCGTGTTTTTTACACAAAGCAGAACCGGTATACTTGCAACACTATTCTCGTTCTCACTTCTGGCCGTATTCAGCTTTCGTCATAAAAAAATGGTATTCGGCATCGCGGTGCTAATAGGGGTTTTGTTGGTGTCACTCCATTTGGCCTATCCAGTGGTGCTGTCACGCCTGAATGATATGAGTGTTCCCAATCGTCTCGGAATATGGCGGCAGGCGTTGGATTTATTCATCGCTTCGCCATACTTTGGGCAAGGCTATCAAACCACCTTCCAGGCCACGCTTCCCGGTTCGTCATATATCTTCCATAGTGCGCATAATACGTTTATCGCGACATTACGGGACGGGGGTTTGCTGGGGTTGGGATTCTACCTATATATGCTGGTTGTTGCGATTAGGGTTGGTTTATCAGAGTTGGTCAAGCGGGGTAGTTCGATATATCTGCTGCTTCTGGTTTTTTCATTTATTTGCACCTCAATGTCAACCGATCGCCTGATTACCCGGCCTCGTGAGCTTTGGATTATATTGTGGTTGCCCCTTGCTTTGCTGGTCATACGCGAAATTAGAAATTCTTCTGGAGCCGCAAACCGCTAACTCGGAATATTTGGCGTTAGTGTACTGTAGCGTCGCCGCTTTTCTTCGTACAACGCATCATTTTTTGATTGCCCTTTGGGGTACCAGATGATGCCGCTGTCGGTGAAGCCGGTGTCTATGACTGATTCGTCCAATGGCTTGAAGCGCAGACCGGATTCGCGCTTGCTAAATCGCTTGAACTCGTCATAAATTACAATCTGATCCAGCTTATTCAGAACCTGTCCGCCGCGGATAAACCGGCTGATCTTATCGGCGATACGCGACAGCAGTTGGACAGACAAGGGGGCGTAGCGCAAAAACAGGGTACCGGCCAGTAGCTTGGTGTCAATGCCGAAACGCCCGAAGCGCGGATAAAAGGCGATATCACAGTCGCGTAGCGCGCTCATCAGCTCTTCGGCCGGCTTCACCAGCAGTGTATCGATGTCGAGGCACAGGCAGTCGGCGCCGGTTTGACGCATGAGCTGGTCCATGCGGACGAAGCGCATGGAATAGTAGTAGCGCCCACGCCTCGGTGTCGGCAGGGGCTGCAGATCAGCGTGTTCCCAGCTGTAGCTCAACCGCAGGTCAGGCGCACTGGTCGCGAGTTGTTGCAGATATTCAAGTTGCTTCGCTTGTGGATTGAACAGGTGGATATGCACGCTGGGTACACGCTGGTGCGCGAGCAGTGAACCGATGAAGGAGCGGCCGTATTTATCGAAGTAACGGTGGTCTGCGGCGGCAAAAAACAGCAGGGGTGTATCCGGCCGGGCCGGTATCCGGCCTTCAACCGGAGGCAGGCGGATGGCCTGGCGCCGGTGGTGTCCGGGGGCGAGGCTGAGGCGGATGCGCAGCCAGGCATAGTATATGAGCATCCAGCATTTTTGCGCGTATTTCGTGAATTTCATGACAGGTGTCTTTCCGGGATAAAACAGAAACCGGTAGGCATGCAATCGCATGGGCGACAGAATTTGTGCAGATAGCATACTACACGATTCTGCCGCCACGCTCACGAGCTTGTACCGCGATCGGGGAATCGAGTAAAATCCAAGCTTGCGGTTCGCGGGCAAGCGTGCTCCTGCTCCGCCCGTGAACGATGGGATTGTCAGAGGGATCCTGAAACATGAACAAACGCGTCTATATTCACACCAATGAAAAGCAATGGATCGGTGCGCTGGTGGCGTCGTACGCGCTGCAACGTAATTCGGCCAATCCCGATGCTTTCGATATTGAGTTCCTGCAAGTCAAAGATTTCGATTTTTTGAAAGCCAAAGAAGGGCAAGTGTTCCTGCGCGGCGGTACGACACGCGTTTGGCACCTGGACGACCTGCAGTCGTTCACACCCTTGCGCTTCCTGCCGCCCAAGCTGATGGGTTACCAGGGGCGGGCCGTGGTCATTGACCCGGATATTTTCGCAGTCGCTGACATCAACGAACTGCTCGATCGAGATATGCAGGGTTGTGCCGTGATGGGGCGCTACCGATCCAAGAACAAGGATAAGGGTCAGTGTGTGGCCACCAGTGTGATGCTGATGGATTGCGCCAAGTTGACCCACTGGGAAGCCGAAAAAGAATTTGACGAACTGTTCCGTTTTGAGCGCGATTACAAGGAATGGATGTGCCTGCGTGACGAGCCGCCGGAAAACGTGGGCTATTTCGAAGACGAATGGAATGATTTCGACCGTCTCACCGACAATACCAAAATGCTGCACAATACCAAACGCCGGACTCAACCCTGGAAGACCGGTCTGCCGGTGGACTTCACCCCGGCGGACAAGTTACGCCGATACCCGCCCCTGGCGTTCCTGAACCGCATGCGCGGCCGCCTGTTTGGGGAATATGCCTTTTTGGGCCGTTATTGGGAACACCCGGACAAGAATCAGGAACGATTCTTCTTCGGCCTGCTGAAAGAATGCCTGGAAAAAGGTGTCGTCAGCGAGTCGCTGCTGCATGACGAAATGGAAAAGAATCACGTGCGCCATGACGCTCTGGAAATCATAGAGCGGACATCCCTGTTATCCGCTTGAGGAGTTCGGCGATATGACACAGTATATTAATTTCGATGCGTTGGAAGCGATCGATGTGCAAGCATTTCGCAAGCAGCGGCCTTACCCTTGGGCTAATCCGGGAAAGCTGTTGACTGATGAAGGCTACGAAGCCTTGCGGCTTAACATGCCGGATATCGCCCTGTTCGAGCAGAAGTTCGGTTACGAGCGCCGCGCCGGTCAACAGCCGCACGACCGTTACTCGCTGGAATATGAAGAAGGCGTGCTGGTGCCGCATCCGTGGATCGATTTTATCGCTGAGTTGCGCAGCGACCGTTACCGAAACGCCATTGGCAGCTTGTTTAATGCCCGCGAGCCCGAATTCCGATTCCATTGGCACTATGCTCCCCCGGGGTGTTCGGTTTCGCCGCACTGTGATGCCAAGCGCGAGCATGGCTCGCACCTGTTCTATTTTAATTCCGAAGAGGAATGGGACCCGGCCTGGGGCGGTGAAACCCTGGTGCTGGATGACGGTGGCCACATGGACCCGGATTCCGCACCTGCCTTTGAGGACTTTAAGCAGGTTATCACTTGTAAGTCGCGTGGCAATGTCAGTGCTATCCTGGAGCGTAGCGACCGCGGCTGGCACGGTGTGCGCGAATTAAGTTGTCCAAAAGATCGGATGCGGAAGATATTTATTATCGTGGTCAACCCCAGCAGTTTGTTCTGGAAGGTTCGTGACAAAGTGGTTGGGAAAAAGATTCAGCGGTTTTAGCATAATGGCGGGAACAGTATATTTTTACGATTATCATCCTGCAGTCGATGACATCAGAGCGGAAGTGCTTGAGGGCTTGAGCAAAACGCCGAAGCGGATTTCGCCGAAATATTTCTACGACCAGCAGGGTTCGCATTTATTCGACGCGATTACCGAACTGCCGGAGTATTATCCGACCCGTACCGAACTCGGTATCCTCGAAAACCAAGGCAATGCAATTGCCGAGTTCCTGGGCGACAATTGTGTGCTGATGGAACTGGGCAGCGGCAGCAGCCAGAAGATTCGGGTTCTGCTGGATACCGTGCAACCAGCCGCCTACGTACCCCTGGATATTTCGCGGGATCACCTGCTGAATGCCGCCGAAGCGCTGGCCAGCGATTATCCCGACCTTGAAGTACACGCCGCCTGCACGGATTACAGCAGCGATTTCGAACTGCCTGACTTGCCGGAAGAGCTGCCGCGCGTGGCGTTTTTCCCCGGTTCCAGTATCGGCAATTTCGAACCCGAGGATGCGCGGGCGCTGTTGACCCGCGTGGGGCGGCATCTGGGTGAGGGCGGTAAGTTTCTGGTCGGCGTTGATCTGAAAAAGAACAATGACATACTCCACGCAGCGTACAACGATGCCAGCCAGCTTACCGCGGCTTTCAACCTGAATCTTCTGCAACGTATTAACCGGGAGCTGGACGCCGATTTCGATCTCGATCAATTTGAACATCATGCCTTTTTTAACAAACAGGCCGGTCGTGTGGAAATGCACCTGGTGAGTAAGGCGGAGCACCAGGTCAAGGTGGCTGGGCGGATTATAGAGTTCGCCGCCGGTGAATCCGTTCATACGGAAAATTCATACAAGTACAACGTCGACGAATTCCAGGCGTTGGCGGTGAACAGTGGTTATGTGGCCGAGCAGGTATGGACTGATGAAAGCGAGCTATTCAGCGTGCACTGCCTGCGCGTTGATTCCCTATAAGGCGGGCGGCTTACCGCTTCGGTTTATAACTGAACTTCTGGCCGCCGATACTGGCCTCATACATCAGGCCGCCCTTGGCAACGGTAAAAATGGCCATGCCTTTGTAAAATCCGGGCGCCCTGGTCGTCGCGTCATTTTTTCCGCCGCTGGCGCCGGCTGAACTGCCGGTGGTCGTGGCGTGCGCCGAGGCGCCGGCGGTGATGGCTACCGCGGATGCTTCGGCGCCAAATTCAAAGTTGCCGCCGGTAAATTCGTCGAAGGCGCGTTTATCCTGTAGAAAAATAATCTGGCTGTAGGCCTGGCCGCCGAGCTGGAAGCCAAGCGTGACCTGGGCCATGGAAGTGTCACCGACATAGTTGCGGTGCTGATAGACCCGCCCAGTGCCATAGGCGCCACCGATGCCGATTCCGCCTTTGCCGATCGTCGGGAACACGGCATAGCCGTAACTTTTGGCAAAAAAGTTGCCGCTTTCCCCGGCGTTTTTGAAAACTTCTATCGTGCTTTCGTATTCGTCGGCATGCGCAAACGAAAAAAGCCCAAGCATTGTCAGCGACACGAGAAAGGCGCAGAAATTCCGACTCATGGCATATTCTCCTTAGGGATGCTCTGATTAATTCGTTTTCCGTCATTCTGGCGGATGCCGGAATCCAGTGGTTTCAATGACAGGGATGCCGGCTTTCGCCGGTATGACAAATTGACCAGAGGTTCTTTAGTCTATCAAGCGTGCTTTATAACACGTATGCCTGTCTTCCGCATCTGTCGCCATTCGACGAACCCGGTGAGAAACGCGGACTAGCGGTCAGTCGGTTTCAGGCGCACCTCAAGGGGCTGATTGGTGTCGATATGCACATCGCGCTGCGGGAACGCGATGACGATGCCGCTTTCGTTGAAGCGGTCGTTGATCGCCTCATGCAGCTGTGTTTTTGCCGGCAGCCGGTCTTCCTGATTGCCCACAAAACAACGTAATTCGAGGTTCAGTGTGTTGTCCCCGAACTCGGTGAATATCGTATAGGGATTAGGGTCATCAAGAACCAGTGCATTCTGTTCGGCAATTTCGCGCATCAATGCCATAGCCCTCTGGACGTCGCTACCGTAAGCTACGCCTACGGGAATGTGAATGCGCGTAATCTGGTCAGACAGCGACCAGTTCAACAGCCGGCCGGTGATGAACTCCTTGTTTGGCACCAGCAATTCCTGCCGGTCCCAGGTGCGGATGGTGGTGGCGCGTATTTGGATGCGGGTGACTATGCCGTCAGTATCGCCGACCATGACGACATCACCGACGCGGATGGGACGCTCGAACAGGATAATCAGACCGCTGATAAAATTGGCGACGATCTCCTGCAGGCCGAAACCGATGCCGACGCTGAGCGCCGCGGCCATCCACTGAATCTGTGACCATCGGACACCGACGGTATTCAGTACAAGCAAAGCACCGATAGCCGCAATGCTGTAGCGTGCCAGCGTGGTTGCGGTATAACGCCCACCCGAGGTCATGGAAACGCGCTTCAGCAGGACGATTTCCAGTAGGGCGGGGAAGCGACGTGTGCCGACAACCGTGACCAGGGTGAACAATAAAGCCAGCAGAATGTCAGCGACGGTTACGGGGACGACGCCTTCCTCACCCTCGATGATACCTTTATAGTGCCACAGCGCGATGTGGTCGAGTCGGCCGAACGCCGGTAGCACATCCTTCCAGATAAACCAAAGACTGATAATGGCGCAAAAAACGATCGCGCTGTTCAACAGTTTCAGACTTTCCTGATTGAGCGCAATCAGATCGATTTCCGGTTCTTCCAGCTCGGTTTCATCATGGGCTCGCGCGGCGGGCTGATTCGGTTCGTCCTGCTGTGCCGCCAGGGCAGCGCGGCGGCGTTCGACAGCGGCCTCGAAAATGAGCTTACGCCGCACCAGCAGCAGCCAGCGTACCGCCGTCTGATGAATAACCAGAAAGCCGAGCACCAGCCACAGTGTGTCGATCAGGCTACCGGTCAGGGTGCCCGCTGTGTATAAGAAACCACTGACAGCGAGCACGATCAGGAGTAGCGGAATCACCATGGATAACGCCAGCCACAAGTAACGATAGCGCGACAGCGGGCTTTCGGGATGGCGCCGGAACTCGGGTTCGAGCACGGCGCGGTGAGGACCGAAGAGGCGGTAGAAAAACCATGATAAGGCGCAGATAAAGACGACAAACGCAAGGCGGCCGAGTGCGCCTTCAGTCATTGTGGTGCTGCGAATACTGATTACCGCCACCAGAGCAGCGGGTAGAAATACCGACGTCAGGATGCCGACTTCCCGGCGCAAGGCCTGGGTGCTGACAGCTGACCAGCGGAAGTGTGTGACGGCCAGTCCGTCGTGGCGACACAGGCTGCGGAAGGCACTGAGATAGAAAAATGCCGGACTTAATACCATCAGTGCGTGCCCGACCGCACGATCGAAATTGCTGCTATCCAGCGACGTCGACAGCATCCAGCCGGCTGTCCAGAAAATCATGGGCCAGGGTAGGGCTACCAGCAGTGTCAGTACTAATGCCAGTAAGGTATAGCGGAAGCGGTCGCTGCGTGGCTTGATAATTTTTTTACCACTGTCTATAAGGATTTGGACCATACGCCGTTTTTTAATCAGCAGTATGCCCGCGACTGCGAACACTATGAACGGTATGGGTGATTGCAGCAGCTGCTTCAGCAGTGTGTTGACAACACCCAGCCAGTTGCGCGGTGAGAGGATTTCGATAACTTGAGCCGGCGTATTCAACAACATGTCGACATTCGGCGCCGGCTTGCTACGAACCCATAACAGACGTTCATCGAGGAAATCGCTGTAGGTTTCAACCGCTGTTATAAGGCGTTCCTGGGCGTAGTCGAGCTCAGCCAGCGCACGCAGATAACTGTCGACTGTCGATAGGGTTTTCTGTAGTAGTTCGCGCCGGGTCGTGGCAAGTTTCAGCAGGTCGGGGCGTATGGCGAGGGCTTCGTCGGGTTCCAGCTCTGCGATCGATTCGTCAACGAAGGCAGCCGGATCGCGCAGTCGGCGCAATTCGTCGTTGAGTTGAATTTGGCTGAGTGCGTTTTCGGCAATCTGATTTCCGCGCGCCTTGACCGCCCTGCGGATCTGGCGGATGTTCGGTAGCAGCCGACGCTGTTCCAGCAATATCTGCCCCAGCGCCTGGCTGAGGCCGGCGACTTCCAGCTTTTGTTCGGTGCGCCGGAATTCCTCTTCGATACGCTTGGCTTCATCATTGGCGGCCTGGTCGCCCGAGGTGACCTGCTCCAGCTGATTGCTTATAGCCGTTAACTGGTTACTGAGTTCGGTGATCTGCCGGGCGAATTTGCGTATCAGCGGATGTTTACCCTGCGTCTCCCCCGTCGCGGATTCCGCCGTGGCACGAGCTTTTTCTACCAGGCTGCGGCGTCTCTGGTTGAGTTCGTCCTCCAGTAATTTGATACGTTCGCTGATTCGTGACAGGTTATAAGCCGCGGTGTCGCGTTGCGCTTTGATCAGTTGCAGGCGCATCGGTTGGCTCAGCAATTCCTGGTCGAGCCTATTTATTTCGGCGTTCAATGCCTGGACTCGGGATTGCAGGTTCCAGCGCTGGGCTTCGGCAAGCGCGTCGGATGCATTATTCGACACGGCTTGCTGAAGTTGGGTATTAAGAACCTCGAGTTGCTGGCGCACGTCTGTCAATTGCTTCCGAGCTTGGACGGGGCGGGCGTTTTCCTGATCCAATAGATCATTCAGGCCGCTGAGCTTGGCGTCCACCGCAGCGTAATCCGCTTTTTCCTTCAGTAGCATTTGCTCCAGGTCGGCGAGAGGGGTTTTCGCTGAGATCTTCAGATCGACCGGCTTGGCGTGCTTTCTCTTCTTTTCGAGCGTAGCGTTCAGTTTTACGGCTTCGCCTGCAGCGTTTTCGCGCGCCTGTATGAATTGCTGGGTCGATGCATTGCCGGTATGGGTGGCTTCCAGGTTGCTCAGTATTTTTCGATAGAGCTCGGTGAGTGATGTTTTGCTTTGTTCGTCGAGGTCGGTAGCCGCTTCGGTTTCCTTCAGCTTGCTTTCGACCAGCTTCTTAGACAGAGAACCTGCGCCGGCGGGCCCGGAAGTCGGCGGGGCGGCCCAGGACGCGGTCCCGAGCAGGCCGATGAGCAAAACGGCGATTTGTATGAGATGGTACTTTTTCATGCGCGGGTTATATTACCAGTGGTAGCCGAGTTTCAGGTTATAGGTGGTGTCGAGATCATCCGCGCCCTTGGCCGCGCCGCTATCGTATTCGAGTTTTATCTCCGTACTGGCCACCAGTCCCAGCGCCAGCGGGAAACGCAGGCCGGTCCAGGTATCCCAGACGAGATCGCCGGTGTCTTCCAGATTCCAGAAGCCGACTTGTTTATGATAGAGCTGCATAAACTCACCAAACAGGTAGCGGTCGAAGTCGATGCCCCAGGGCAGGGCGACGTAATCGTCGTCGGATTGGTTGCTGAAGTCTTCGTTAACGTAGCTGATGCCGGTGGAGGTGCGCAGATTCATTTGCTTGCTCTCGAACCACTGGTAACCGATCAGGGGGCCGACCGAGGTGCGTAGGTCAAGGTCGGCAAACTGATCGTGCTCCAGGCGACCGAAACCACCCCAAAACCACTGCTTGCTGACGAAGTAGTTATAGGCGCCCTCCAGTTTCCATTTATCCGCACTTTTCTTGTTATTGGTTTTGTCCCGTTCGAGTTCGGCGAACGCCGTGAGACGGTCGTGCAGACGTCGCCAGGTCAGGTCGCCGTCGATGTCCAACTCGTCTTTGTCGGTATTGCCCCGCTGGCGATCAAAGGCGAGGTTGGCATGGCCGGACACTTTGTAGCCGTCCCCTTTGCGCCACGGTTCGGGGTTGATGACATCGACAGATGCCTGCGCAAGTGTTTGTGGTGGTGCGCCGGACTCATCTTCAACAATCAGGTCATTGACGTTATTAGTGACATGGGTCGTCATGAGGGTGCTACCGTCAGAGAGCAAAAACTCCATCGGCTTGGCTGTCTTGATTTCAGCGATCTGGTCCCATTGTAACTGGATGATGCCGGCATAACTGGTTTTGAAGGCCAGCGTATCCCCGGAACGTTTGACAACGTCGCCCAACAGCCGAGAGCCGTCGCGCATGAGCACTTCGTCGGCCGACACTTGTCCATAGGACAGCATCAGCGAGGTGGCTAGCACGCAAGCGGTAATAAGGTGGCGGGCAAAATAGTGCAGGGTAGACATGGAAGGCCTCTTTGTCGTGTGATTGGCAACCGTTTAGGACTGCTCTGCGGTTTCGCCGCCGGCGGGTCGTTTGCCCGTCAACCGCTTCATGACCACATAGAATGCCGGCGTAAACGCCAGTGACATGACGGTGGCGGCGATCATGCCGCCGACCACGGCGGTACCGATCGCCTGCTGGCTGGCGGCGCCGGCGCCCGCGGCGACGATCAGTGGCATAAAGCCGGCTATCGAAGAAATGGCCGTCATCAGGATTGGGCGAAAACGCAGTTTGGCCGCACTGACGGCGGCTGGGGCGATGCCCAGGCCTTTTGCCTGTTCAGCCATGGCGAACTCGACAATCAGGATGGCATTCTTGGCTGCCAGGCCAATCAGCAGTGTTATGCCAATTTGGGTATAAACGTTGTCGTCCGCGCCTTTCATCAACACCGCGATCACGGTACCCAGTACGGCCAGCGGCACCACCATGATGACTGCCGCCGGGCTGGACCAGCTTTCATATTGTGCTGCCAGCACCAGGAAGACCAGCACAATGGCCAGGGCAAAGATAGCAATGGCTTCGGAACCGACTTGCTTTTCCTGAAAAGACATACCAGTCCATTCATATCCCATCGAGGCCGGCAGTTTCTCTCCGGCCAGTTGTTGCATCAGCGTGAGTGCCTGGCCGGAGCTGTACCCCGGCGCGGCCGCCCCCGTGATCGATGCAGTGGGGTAGAGGTTATAGCGCAGTATCGTCTGCGGTCCGACAATATTGTCGACATCCACCAGGGTCCCGATGGGAACCATGTCACCCTTGTTATTGCGTACTTCCAGGGCACGGATATCTTCAGGTTTGATACGGTACTGGTTGTCGGCCTGGGCCTTGACCTGCCAGGTTCGGCCGAATTTATTGAAGTCGTTGACATAGGCCGAGCCGAGGTAGGCTTGCAGGCTGCCGAATACCTCGTCCAACGGAATACCCAGCGTCTTGGCCTTGGTGCGGTCGACCTTGGTAAACAGTTGTGGGACATCGATGCGGAATGTTGAATTCAGGCCGGCGAGGCCGCTTTGCGCGTTGCCGTCCTGCAGAATTTCCCGCAGCATGCTGTTGAGTTCCGGCAAACCCACGCCGCCGCGGTCTTCGAGCTGGAACTGGAAACCACCTGCGACCCCCAGTCCGGTGATGGCGGGCGGTAGAAAGGCATAAATAATGGATTCCTGTATCTGACCGAAGCTGCGCTGCAATCTGCCCAGGATCGCTTCCTGTTGCAGCTCAGGCGTGGTGCGTTCCTCCCAGGGTGTCAGGGTGACGAACACGATGGCGGTGTTGGAAGAGGCAGTACCATCGATCAGATTGAAGCCGCCGAAAATAACCCAGTCGGCGACGCCCTCTGTTTGGGCCACCACGGAATCGATTTTATCCAGTACCTCACCGGTACGTTCCTGTGAAGCTGCATCGGGTAGCTGCACGTGCACCAGCAGGTAGCCCTGGTCTTCGGTCGGCAGGAAGCCGGTCGGCAGCTGGGTAAATTGCCAGCCTGTGATGCCGGCCAGTCCCACCGCCAGCACCATCATCAGGCCGGTCCGCCGCACGGCGAATTTGGCCAGACGCAGGTATCCGTTTTCGGTGCGGTTGAAGAATTTATCGAAGCCACGGAAAAAGGCGTTCTTATTTTCCGCGGGCAGGCGTAGCACCAGCGCCGCCAGCGCCGGGCTGAGCGTCAGTGCGTTGATGGAGCTGAAAATAGTGGCGACGGCGATGGTCAATGCAAACTGGCGGTACAACTGCCCGGTAATGCCGGGCATAAAGGCAGCCGGCACGAACACGGCCAGCAGCACCAGGGTGGTGGCGACTACCGGACCGGAGACTTCACCCATCGCCTTGATGGCCGCCGCGCGGCGTTCGAGCCCCCTTTCCATGTGAGCCACTGTCGCCTCCACCACGACGATGGCGTCGTCGACAACAATACCGATGGCTAGTACCAGGGCGAACAGCGTCAGCATGTTGAGCGAAAAACCCATGGCCAGCATCACCGCCAGGGTGCCGATCAAGGACACCGGTATGGTGACGGCCGGGATCAGGGTGGCGCGCCAGTCCTGCAGGAACAGGAACAGTACTAAGGAAACCAGCAGCGCGGCTTCAATCAAGGTTTGGTAGACCTGTTTGATCGAAGCGTCGACAAACATGGTGGTGTCGTACGGCACCGAATACTCCAGGCCTTCGGGAAAATAGGCGCTCATCTCGTCGAGCGCCGCGCGCACCCGGCGGGAAACCTCCAGGGCATTGGAGCCGGGCAGCTGGTATACGGCGATGCTGGCTGAGGCGGCGCCGTTCAGGCGTGAGGTGATGTCATAGACTTTGGCACCTAGTTCGAGTCGGGCAACATCTTTCAGCCGTGTAATACGCCCGCCTTCAGCGGTTTTGACAATGATCTCCTCAAACTGCTCGATGTCGCTCAGCCGCCCAAGTACGTTAACGGTGTATTGGAAGTTCTGCCCCGCGGGCGCCGTCGGTTGGCCGATCTGCCCGGCGGCAACCTGGACATTCTGTTCACGGATCGCGCCGACCACTTCGCCGGTGGTCAGGTTACGCGCCTTGAGCTGGTTCGGGTCCAGCCAGATGCGCATGCTGTAGTCGCTTTCCGGGTAGATGCCGATATCGCCGACGCCGGGTATGCGGCTTAAGGTATCGCGGATATTCAATGTTGCATAGTTGCTCATGTAGAGTTCGTCGAAGCGGTCATCGGGCGACGACAACGATGCAATCAGGATAATATTGGGTGATTTTTTCTTGGTGTTGACCCCTTCGCGCTTGACCTCTTCGGGGAGTTTGGGTTCGGCCAGCGTAACGCGGTTCTGCACCAGGATGTTAGCCATGTCCAGGTCGGTGCCGACTTTAAAAGTGACGGTTAGCGTATAGGAACCGTCGCTGGCGCTAACCGAGGACATATAAATCATGTTCTCGACCCCGATGACTTCCTGCTCGATGGGGGCGGCTACTGTTTCCGCCACCACCGAAGCGTTGGCGCCCGGATAAACCGCCTTGACCTCCACGGTCGGCGGTACGACTTCCGGAAACTGTGCGATTGGCAGGGCGCCGACTGATACGGCACCGGCGATTACGATAACAATGGAGATAACACTGGCGAAGATCGGGTGTTCGATAAAGAATTTCGAGAACATGCCGGTCTCCGCCTGCTTATTGCTGACTGTCGGGCTGTGGTTCGGCGTTCGGTTGCGCCTGTTTTGCCCGGGCTTCAGCCTGGGCGGCCGCGGCGGCTTTTTGCCTGGCCGTTGTGGTGAGCGATGCCATGTCGGTTTGTTGTGGCGCAACGATGCGTCCAGGCCGGGCGCGCTGCAGCCCGTTAACCACCACTCGGTCACCTCTTCGTAGACCGTCTTCGATGACGATCAGGCCATCGATACGTTGCCCGGTGCGCACGTTGACTTTTTCGACCTTGTTTTCCGTATTGACGATCAGCAGGTAGGTGCCGCTCTGGTCCTG
>Ga0114931_10005751_pt1 | contig 15336 bp, 19 predicted proteins | sample 2SBtaG_FD_89579 | JGI IMG/M metagenome (GOLD analysis project Ga0114931, IMG submission 89579) | Deep subsurface microbial communities from Kolumbo volcano to uncover new lineages of life (NeLLi) - 2SBTROV14_V59a metaG | ecosystem: Environmental > Aquatic > Marine > Volcanic | place: Kolumbo...
GCGGTGCCGTCGCCGAGGTTGAGCAGGGAGAGGAACTCGTGCTGGGGCACGTAGCGGCGCAGGCTCTGTCCGTCGCGCACCCGTCGCAGGTTGTCCGCCAGGATGGGGCCCGCTCGGACGGCGTAGACGCCCGCCTTCTGCATCTCGGCGAGGCTCGCGCAGTCGCCGACTGCGAAGAGACGCTCCGCGCCCTCGACTTGGAGCGTCGGAGCAATCCGCACGAAGCCCCGGCGATCGAGGGGCAGGTCGCCTTCGGCGAGGAAGAGATGGGCCGCCGGCCCGGGTACCCAGATGACGGCATCGCCTTCGACCTTGCTGCCGTCGGCGAGCAGCGCGTTCGTGCCGTCGAGGGCGGTGACGTCCGCGCCGCCCTGGAAGCGCACGCCGCGCCGGGTGAGGACGTCGATGACGCGGCGCACGAGCGCCGGTGGCGCCCCGGTGAGCGGCGCGTCGCTTCGATCGAGGACCGTCACCGTGACGGCACGACCGGCGTCCCGGCGCAGGCGCGCCTGGAAGCAGAGCGCGAGCTCGATCCCGCCGGCGCCGGCGCCCACGACCGACAAGCGGAAGGGCTCTCGCTCGGGGAGGGAACGCGCTTGCGCGATCAGCTGGTCGGTGCCGGCGATGAGGCGCTGAATGGGACGCGCGGGTAGCGCGTGTTCGGCCACCCCCGGAAGGTCGCGCCCCACGACGGTGGAGCCGACGTCGAGCGACGCCCAGTCGAACTCGATCCCCCGCCCGGTGGCGGTCGTGATCGACCGCTCCGAAGCGGATACGCGGGCGGCAGGCTCCAGCACGACACGGCCCCCCGCGCGCCGCGCCAGTGCGCTTCCGTCGATCTCGAGGTCGCGCGGCGTGTATCGCCCCGCGACCATACCCGGCACCATGCCGGAGTAGATCGCGGGATCGCGGTCGACGACGAGGACGAGCTCGCGCCGCGGCGGCCGACGCTTCGCCCACTGGCGCAGCACCTCGACGTGCGCGTGGCCTACGCCGACCAAGACGATGCGCTGGGTGCGGGTCATGGAGTTGACCCACCGTTGCGCACCGCGGCCACGTCCGCTGGGACCACCGTCGGCGCCGCGTTGCCCCACGCCGTGCGCTCATGGTTGACGACCGCAGCGATCTGCTCGTCCGTCAGCTGCGGGCCAAAGGGCGGCATCGCCGCCGCGTAGGCCACGCGAACGGTCTCGCCGTCGGCTGCCGGCGAGGCCTTCAGCGACGCGTCTCGGGTTCGGGATCGGACCATCGTCGTGCCTCTCGTCAGTGCGTCGGCTGGGCCACCGGGCGAGTGCCCTCGCGCGTGAAGAGCCGGTAGCCCACGACGCCAGCCATCATCGCCGCGACGAAGAGCGCAATCTCGAAGGAGCCGCGCGCGAGGTTCGCGAGCGCCGGGCCGGGGCAGAGGCCGACGAGCCCCCATCCTACGCCGAAGAGGGTCGCTCCACCGATCAGGGAGGGGTCGAGATCCTGACGGCTCGGAATCGAGAACGCGTCGCCGAGCCAGGCCCGCTCGCGTCTTCGCGTGAGCCGGTAGCCGGCCGCGCTCACGAGGAGCGCCCCACCCATGACGAAGGCGAGCGTCGGATCCCAGCGGCCCGCGACGTCGAGGAAGGCGAGCACCTTGGCCGGGTTGGTCATGCCGGAGACGGCGAGACCGGTGCCGAACACGAGGCCGCAGACGAGTGCCAGCGCAGTTCTCATGCCGCACCTCCCAGAAGATGGCGCACCACGAAGACCGTCAGGCCAGCCGCACCCATGAACGTGAGCGTCGCAACGAGCGAACGCCGCGAAGCGCGTGCCATGCCGCAGACACCGTGGCCGCTCGTGCAGCCATTGCCGAGCTGCGTGCCGATGCCGACGAGCAACCCGCCGGTGATGAGCAGCGCCGGGTTCGACGCGATCGCGAAGCCGAGCGGGTCGCCGCTCGCGTGCACTGCAACGAAGGCCCCAAGCGGCAGGCCGACGAGGAAGGCCACGCGCCAACCAAGGTCGCCCGTCGCTCCGAAGAAGCTCCGGCCGAGGATGCCGCTGATGCCCGCGATCTTGCCGTTTGCGAGCAGGAGCCCCGCGCTCGCGAGGCCGATCAGGAGGCCTCCGAAGAGTCCGGCCCACGGCGTGAACGTCGTCTCCATCATGAGCGGCTCCAAGGCGCGGCGACGCGGCCGCGCATCATGCCGTTCCAATACAGGAAGGGAATCCCGTAGCGTTTGAGGAGCCACATGTCGTAGCGCTCCTTCATGGTGTCGAGAGGCCGAAGCGAGGGGCAGGGCTTGCCCGAGTAGTCGAACTCGGCCAGCAGCAGGCGCCCGTAGCCGGTGACCAGCGGACAGGATCCGTAGCCACCATACGACTGCGGCAGTTCGTCTCCCTCCACCACGGCCATCAGGTTCTGGACGAGCACGGGCGCCTGCTGGCGGATGGCCGCTCCGGTCTTCGCATTGGGTGTGTTCGTGGCGTCGCCGAGCCCGAAGACGTTCGGGTAGCGCGTGTGCTGGAGAGTGTGCGGATCGACGTCGACCCAGCCCTTCGCCGATCCGTCAGAGAGCGGGCTCGCCTTGATGAAGTCCGGGGCGCTCTGGGGCGGGACGACGTGGAGGAGGTCGTAGGCGATGCGATCGGTGCGACGCACCGCCTCGCCGTCGCGGACCTCGAAGACGGCCTCGCGCTTAGCGCCGTCGACCTCGACCAGGTTGTGTTGGTAGCGGGCGTCGATGCCGTAGCGCTCGACGATTCCTTCGAGGATGTCGGCGTACTCCTTCACGCCGAAGATCGAGGGCGTGGCCGTCGCGAAGACGACGTCGCACTTGTCCCGGATCCCGTCGCGCTCGAAGTGGTGCGCGGCCAGGTAGGCGATCTTCTGCGGGCTCCCCGCGCACTTGATCGGCATGGGCGGGCAGTGGAACAGGGCAGTGCCGCCGCGAAACGCGCGCAGCCCGCGCCAGGTCTTCTCGCACAGGCGGTAGTCGTAGTTGCTCGAGACGGCCGGCGTCTCGAGCGCTTCGGGAAGGCCACGGATCGCGTCCCAGTCGAGCTGGAGGCCGGGCGCGACGACCAGATAGTCGTAGTCGAGCTGGCCCGAGCGCTCGGTCTCGACGCGGCCCGCCTCGGGATCGAAGCGCTTTGCGCGGTCGCCGATCCACTCGACGCCTTTCGGGATGAGCTTCGCCGTCGGGCGCGCCGAGGCTTCCTTCGGCACGACGCCGGCGCCAACGAGGGTCCAGAAGGGCTGGTAGTAGTGCGTCTCCGAGGGCTCGATCAGCGTGATGCGCTCGAAGCCGTGTCGGCGGAGCATGGCGGCCACCGTAATACCGGCCGTCCCGCCGCCGACGATCGCGATGCGCGTCTTGGGGTGCGTGGTTCGAGAACTCATGGTAAGGACTCCTTTCGAACTCCAGGGCTCGGAAGAATGATCGCGACGTTCAGTCGTCGCCTTGGAGCAGGCGCGCGCCGAGGGGGAAGAGGGCGAAGTAGCCGCCGGTGATCGCGCCGCCGACGACCCGAACGAGCAGGGGCTTGTCGATGGGAAGCCAGATGCCCGCCAGTGCGCCGCCGATCGCACCGAGTATTGCCAGGCCGATGGTCACGGGATTTCGCTGCGCGGCCGAGACGAGGCGTCCCAGCACGTTGGGCATCTTCTGCGCGCGCTGCAACGGACGTTGGTGGCGAAGCGTTTGGGTCTCGATGGTCATATCCCGGCTCCTTGTGAGAAGGCACGGTCTGCGAGCGGGTCGCTCTCCCCACGTCGAGTGACGCGCCCGGCGGCGATGCCGACGGCCAACATGAGGAGCGCGAAGACGATCTCGGGCGCCGTGGCGGGCAGCGCGTCGCGCGCGGTCGTGGCCCACGCGTCGGCTTCCCGGACGAGGATGAACGCGGCCATCACCGCGACGAACCCGGCGAAGGCGCGGCGCAGCGAAGCGGGATCGATCCGGTGAGAGAGCCGCGAACCCAGAAACGAACCCGCGATGGCCGCGACGGTGACCGCCGCCACGAGGCGGTAGTCCACAGCGACGTGCGCCGCGTAGCCGGCGAAACCCGCGAGGCAATTCATCACGATGATCAGCAGCGACGTGCCGACCGCGGCCGGCATCGGGATCCCCGCCCAGAGCGCGAGCGCGGGAACGATCAGAAATCCGCCGCCCGCACCGACGAGACCCGTGAAGGTCCCGACGCCGAAGCCCTGCGCGACGAGACGGCCGGTGGCCCGCTCGGCCATGGCCGAGCGGGTCGGTGCGCGCCGCCCGCGCCACATGGCGAACGACGTGAGCACCATCATCGCCGCGAAGAGCAGCAGCAGGAGGCTGCCACCGATGAAGGCCCCGGCGCGTCCGCCGACGTACGCGCCCGCCATGCCCGCCGCCCCGAACAGCAGTCCGGTCCGCAGCTCCACATTGCCCAAGCGCCAGTGCTGGAGGGCGCCCGAGAAGCTCGCCGCCCCGACGATCAGCAACGAGCTCGCGATCGCGGTCTTGGCGTCGAGGCCGAAGACGTAGACCAGCAGCGGCACCGTCAGGATCGAGCCGCCACCCCCGAAGAAGCCGAGGGAGACGCCGATCAGGAGGCTGAGGGCAATGCCAAGCAGGGACACAGGGGGTCCTCAGAGCACCGCCAGCGAACGGCGGAAGGCGGTGAGCGAGAGATCCAGATCCGGCGGGCCGCCGGTCTGGGTGAGCGACTCCTCGACGAAGTCGAGCACCTGGTCGAGTGCTGCAGGACTGGGCGCATCGAACGACGATCCGAGGCGTCCGAGCCGCTCGCCGAAGACCTCGCGGGCGGCATCGGGCGTCAGCGGACCGACCTGGGCGACCCAGGCGACGACGAGCTCGAGGAGCTCCTTGAGCGAACCCGGCTCGCTGTGCTCGACGGGAAGCTGCGCCCGGTTCCAGGCGATCATCCCGCCTGCGAGATTGAGGACTGGTCCCACGCCGAGGGCGCCGAGCTTCTCGCACGCCTTGCCCGAGCGATTGCCCGAGCGGCAGACCAGGAGCAGCGGTCGTCCCGTCGGGAGCTCGCGAGCTCGCGCTTCGAGGTCGGGAAGGGGGATGAGCGACGAGCCGGGGACCCGACCGAGGGGTCCGCGGAACTCGTGCTCCGCGCGGACGTCGACGGGGTGGAGCTCGGCGAGGCGCGCGTGCGCCGTCGCGACGTCGATCTCTTCGAAGGCCACCACTACTTCCGACCTCCGAGGACGTTTAGGGGGATCTTCAGGTAGGCCGTGCCATTGCTCTCCGGCTCGGGCAGCTCGCCGGCGCGGATGTTCACCTGGACCGACGGGAGGATGAGGTTGGGCGCCGCGAGTCCCGCGTCCTTTTCCGCGCGGAACGCGACGTACTCGTCCCTGGTCGTGCGGGCGTCGATCTGGACGTTCTTGCGCTTCTGGTCGGCCACCGTCGTCTCGTAGGCCAGCGGCCGGCCGCCGGGCAGGTAGTCGTGGCACATGAAGAGCCGCGTCTCGTCGGGCATGGCGTACAGCCGCTGGATCGAGTCATAGAGTTCCGCAGCCGAGCCGCCCGGAAAGTCGCAACGCGCGGATCCGTAGTCGGGCATGAAGAGCGTGTCGCCCACGAAGACGGCGTCGCCGATCTTCCACGACATGTGGGCCGGAGTGTGGCCCGGCGTGTGGAGCGCCTCGACCTCGAGCGTCCCGAAGCCGAGCCGCTTGCCCTCGTCGATCAGGACGTCGAACTGGCTGCCGTCGACGGGGAAGTCCGGCGCGAGGTTGTAGAAGTCGCGGAACGTCGCCTGGATCTCGCCGATCCGCGCGCCCGTGACCGTCTGCGCGCAGTAGCGCTCCTTGAAGAAGGGGAGCGCAGTCATGTGGTCCGCGTGGGCGTGGGTGTCGATCACGTACGGGATCGCGAGACCCGTGCGATCGATGTACGCGGCGACCGCTTCCGACGAGCGCCACGATGTGCGCCCGTTCTTCGGGTCGTAGTCGCGGACGGGGTCGATCACGACGCCCGTGCTGCCGTCGTGGACGACGTAGCTGAGTGTCCAGGTCTGTTCGTCGAAGAAGTGCTGGATCTTCATGGCGACCTCCGTTTCGTAGGTGTTCCGACTGCAGGCGGCGTGCCAAGTCGTGAAATATCAAAAACGTCATGAAATCTAGTAGGTTCGATGCATCGTTGCAGGGCCTGCTTGTTTCATGTGAAATCTGTTAATGTTTCATATAGACCCACTGAAACGGACGTGAAACATGGCAAGCCACAGGGCCCTCGAAGCCCTCTTGGACCGGGTCGGGCCTCACGACGCCTTCGAGACCCTCGCCGCGCTGCTCCCGGACGCGGCGGTCTTCGTGGTGGACGCGGAGCGCAACGTGGTGCTCTGGAGTCGCGGAGCCGAGCGGGTGCTGGGCTTTCCGGCGAGCGAGGTCGAGGGGCGGATGTGCCTCTCCGGAATCCGTTGCCGCAACTGCATGCTGGGCTGCGGGCTTTCAGAGCACGGCACGATCGAGGGCTACCCCCTCGAGCTCTTCCGGGGCGATGGCCAGGTGGTCGCGACGCGCAAGTACGCGAAGGCCTTCCACGACGAAGACGGTGGATTCGCCGGGGGCATCGAGGTGCTTCTCCCCGCCGGCCCCGCGTTCGACCCCGAGCCCTACGAGCTGGGGCTGCCCGAGGACGCCGAGGTCTTCCGAGGCCTCGTGAGTCGCGATCCCGGGATGAAGCGTGCCTTTCACACGGTGCGCAACGTGGCCGAGACCGACTCGACCGTCCTGGTTCGGGGCGAGAGCGGGACCGGCAAGGAGCTCGTCGCCCGGGCCCTTCACACCGAGAGCCACCGCCGCGACGGTCCGTTCGTCGCTGTGAACTGCGCCGCGCTGACGCCGACGCTGATCGAGAGCGAGCTCTTCGTTCACAAAAAGGGCGCGTTCACGGGCGCGGCCGCCGACCGCGAAGGCCTCTTCGTGCAGGCGAACGGCGGAACGCTCTTTCTCGATGAGGTGGCGGAGCTCCCGCTCGACGTTCAGGCGAAGCTCTTGCGCGTCCTCGAGGAGCAGGTCGTGACGCCCGTCGGCGCGAACCGGGAGATCGCCGTCGACATCCGCGTCGTCGCCGCGACCCATCGCGCCCTTCGCCAAGAGGTGAAGCGGGGCACCTTCCGCGAAGACCTGATGTATCGGCTGCGCGTCGTGCCGCTCTTCCTGCCGGCGCTCCGCGAGCGCAAGGGAGACGTCGAGCTCCTGCTGCGCCGCTTCCTCGACGAGTTCAACGCGCGCGGCCCGCGCCAGGTCGCACACGTCGCGCCGGACACCATGCGGGCGCTCCTCGACCACGCATGACCGGGCAACGTCCGCGAGCTGCGCAACGTGGTGGAGTACGCCTTCGCCGTCGGTCGCGGTCCCGAGCTGCTGCTCGAAGAGCTACCGCCGGAGTTCCGCGAGGAAGCGGCCGCGGCGGACGCGTCCGGCCCCTCGCCCCAGATCGCGAGCGAGAAGCCCGAACCCGAGCGCATTCGCTCGGCCCTCGACCGGACGCAGGGGAGGGTGGGCGAGGCGGCCGAGCTGCTCGGGATGAGCCGGCCTACCTTCTGGCGCAAGCGAAGGAAGCACGGCCTGTGATCGCCTGCGTGCCCTGACGTTCACGGCCCCGATCACCCGCACGGGGGTCGTCGGGCGGCCTTGCAGGTGTCAGCGTCTAGTTCGCGCCGTCACTTTGATCTCCGCGCGCGCCCCCGGAATCACGAGCTCGGTCACGCCGATCCAGGTGGACGCCGGATAGGGCGCCTTGATGAACTCGTCCTTCACCTTCGCCATCGTCGCGGCGTGCTTCTGGAGATCTACGACGTAGAGCGTGCTGTCCACGATGTCCTCGTAGCCGACGCCGGCCGCCGCGAGCGTCTCGCCGATGGACAGCCAGGCGCTGCGAAACTCCTCCTCGGCCGAGTCGCCGCGCCCCACGACGCCGGAGCAGTAGATGACGTCCCCGTGTCGGACTGCGGGCGCAAAGTGCCAGCTCTCGTAGGTCTTGCGAGCGGACTCGGGGACGATGGCGTCGATGCTCACGGCGGATCTCCTCACTGCGTGTTCTTGCGGGCGGGCACGATCTCGGCCCTGGGTTCTTCGGCCCATCCCCGTTGGTGGGTCGTGACGAAGCGGGTGCGCAGCTCGATGCGCTCGAAGCGCCACTCGCCGTCCACGCGGGCGAAGCGATCGTCGTAGCGGGCGGCAGCGAGCGCCTCGCGCGGGAAGTACCCGAGCGTGGCCTTCATCGTGCCGTCCCCGCTGCCAGCCCGAAATCGAAGCGCTCGAGCACGCGGTGCGCGGCCGCCACGACTGCAGCGACGTCGCCATCGGTGTGTGCGAACGACAGGAAGAAGTCGTTCGAGCCCGGGATCGTCAACACGCCTTCGGTGAGCAGCGCCAGGTGGAAGAGATTGATGGGCCTGCTGTCGAGCTGGGAGCAGTGGGCGTAGTCGAGGGGGCCGTCGGTGAGGAAGAGCCGCACCATCGGGCCGAGCTGCTTGAACTGGCAGGGGATGCCGCGCGTTTCGAGCGCATCGCGGAGGCCCTCTCCAAGCTTCAGCGCGCGGTCGGCGAGGGCCTTGTAGGCGCCCTCTGCGCCGAGCCGCTGATAGCGGCCCATGGCGGCCAGCGCCGCGGCTTGGGCCGAGGTCGAGTCGCTGCAGGTGCCGCTCTGGAACGCGAAGGGGCCCAATGGACGATCGGGGGCGGGGTTCGCGACCGCCATCACATCGGCGCGACCCACGACGGCGCCGAGCTTCTCGCCGACTGCGAAGGCCTTGCCGAAGACGGCGAGGTCCGGAGTGACGCCGAAATACTCCTGTGCGCCGCCGGGCGCGAGGCGGAATCCGCTGATGACTTCGTCGAAGATGACGAGCGCACCCGCGTCGGCTGCCATGCGCTGCACGTCGGCGTAGAACTCCGGGGACTCCGCCCACAATCCCCCGTGGTGCATCGCGGGATCGATGAGGACTGCGGCGACCTCGTGGACGCGCAGCAATTCCCGCAAGGCGTCCCGGTCCCCGTAGGTGGTGAGTAGCGTCTGGGACACGACCTCTTCGGGAATGCCGGCGCCGAGCCGTCTGCCCCTCGCGTCGAGCCCGACGAGCATCTGGTCGGCCATCCCGTGGTAGATGCCGTTGCACTTCACGATCTTCGTGCGCCCGGTGAACGCCCGCGCGAAGCGGATCGCCGACATCACCGCTTCGGTCCCGCTGTTCAGGAGTCGGACCCGCTCGGCCGCCGGAATCATCTCCTGGAGCTTCTCGGCGACCTCGGTGGCCAGCGTCGGGTTGAGCACGAGCGATCCGCGCTCGGCGCGCGCCTGGAGCGCGGCCATGATCTCCGGGGGTCGATGTCCGAGCAGGTGGCACGCTCCACAGAGAAAGCAATCGATGTAGTCGTTGCCGTCGATGTCGGTCGTGCGCGAGCCGCTGCCGATCTCGAAGTAGGCGGGGTAGGGCGAGAAGTAGCGAACGCTTCCGGAGACGCCGCCTACGAGAGCCTTGGAGGCGCGCGCAAACCACTCCCTCGACAAGGGCGTCGCCTCTCGATACGCGGCGCGGACGGCCTGCTCGAGTCCTCCGAGATCGCGTTCAGTCGGCATGGGTCGCCTCGTCCTTTCTGGAATCCTCGCCAAGCGCTCGGACTATGGCGGCCAGGTCGCGGCGGAGCCGTTCGGGGTGCATGGTGGACGGATCGAACATGCCCTGGATCCCGAGGCCTTCGGCAAGCCCCACCAAGGAGTCGGCCAGGACCGCCGCATCGAAGGCGGTGAAACGGCCGTCCCGCTGCGCGTCCTCGATCGCGGTTCCCAGCGCGCCGCGCCACGCCGCGTAGTAGCCAGCGAGCTCCGCGCCGAGCTCCGCGTCCGTGATCCCCTCCGCCGAGAGGTGATAGAAGATCCGGCACGTCGCCGCGCGCTCGCCGTCGAGCGGCATCCCGGCTTCGAGCAGCGCCTGGATGCGATCGTCGCCGGACTTCAGGTGCTGGATCGACGCCATCCGCTCGGCCACGACGCGAGTCGCCTCGCGGAGGGCGACGAGCAGCAGGGCCTGCTTGTCGCCGCAGTAGTGGTGGATCATGCCGGTCGAGCAGCCGGCTTCCTCGGCGACCGAGCGAAGGCTCGCGCCGCGCACACCCTCGCGGGCGACGAGACGAAGCACGGCATCTGCGATCTCTCTGCGGCGCTCGTCGTGGTCGACGATCTTCGGCATGCCTTTCAGCTCCCAGCCGCCAGGTCCGCCGGCTGAGGCTCGAGGACCTTGTGCACGAAGGAGTCATTGGCGCCGTAGAACACGGACTTGGTGTGCGAGTAGTTGAGGAAGCCCTCGTAGCCCGAATGGCAGCCGTGTCCGCTCCGGCCGAAGCCGCCGAAGGGGAGCGCCACGTGGCCGCCCTGGATGCCGAAGCTGTTGACGGCCGCCCCGCCGCTCCGGACCGTGGTGACGAAGCGCCGGGCCAGGTCGGCGTCGTGCGTCGCGACGTAGCTGGCCAGCGGCGACGGTCCGCGGTTGATCCGCTCGATGGCCTCGTCGACCGTGTCGTAGAGGACGACGGGGACGACGGGTCCGAAGATCTCTTCCGTCATGCAGCCGAGGTCCTCGGGTGGGTCGATCACGAGGAGGGTCGGGATCTGGCGGCGCGTGGGATTGGGCTCGTCCTTTCCGAGCGAGACGACCCGCACCCCGCGATCTCTCGCCTCCTCGACATAGCCGACGATGCGCTGGTAGTGCGCGTTGTTGATGATCCCCGTCGCAAAGGGATGGCCGACGTAGGCCGGGTACGTGCGCCGCCAGATCTCGCCTGCGGTGGCCACCCAGTCCTCGAGTCGCTCGCGCGGAACGAGCGCGTAGTCCGGCGACGTGCAGACCTGGCCCGCCTTCAGCGTGCGAAATGTCAGGAACAGGTGGATCAGGCTCTCGGTGACACCATCGGGCGCGAAGAGCGCCGGGTTCTTCCCGCCCAGCTCGAGGGTGACCGGGACGAGATTCCGGGCCGCCGCCTCCATCACGAGCTGGCCGACCCGGGGACTACCCGTGAAGGTGAGGTGGTCCCATGGCATGGAGGCGAAGGCCTGCGCCAGCTCGGGGCCGCCCTGCACGACCGCCAGAACCTCGGGAGCGAAGTGCTGCGCCACGGCCTCGTCGAGCGCGTGGGCGGTGGCTGGCGCGAGCTCGGAGGGCTTCACCATCACGGTGTTCCCGGCGGCCAGCATGTCGGTGCACATCACGAGCGCGCTCTCGACCGGAAAGTTCCAGGGGGAGATGTTCCCGTTCACGCCCTTCGGCACGTGCAGGATCTCGGCCGTCGACGAGCCGTGCTCGGGGCCGGGCGCCACGGACCGAGGCTGCATCCACGTCTCGAGATTCGCCGCGAAGTGGTCGACCCGCGCGATCACGGGTCCCGTGTCCATCATGTCGACGACCCGAGGGTGGATCGCGCCGAAGTCGTTCGCCAGCGAATCCCGGAAGACCTGGCGGTTCGCCAGGACCATGTCCCGGAGCCGGGTGAGCCGCTCCTGCCTCTGCTCGAGCGAGGGCATGGGGTTCCTGGCTACGGCGGCCCTCTGAGCGGCGAACCGATCCTCGAGGATCTCGATCTGCGATGCATCGACTGCCATGACGGCGCTCCCGATGGATTGATATCAACCGTATGATATAAATAGTTCCTGAGTCAACCGCGGAGTCGGGGCGGGGCAGGAGCTCGGATGCGCCTACAGATCGCGTCGAGATGGTTCGAGAGGAGGGTCGTCGCCGACGGCCTGACCTTGTTGCGCGAGCCCCACGCGCACCCGCTCCTGCGCTGCAACATCTGGTACGTCCGGGGGCGCGAGCGGGACTTGCTGATCGACACCGGGCTCGGCGTGGCGTCGCTGCGCTACGAGATCGCGGATCTGGTGGACAAGCCGCTCGTCGCCCTGGCGACCCACATCCACTACGACCACGTCGGGAGCCTCCACGAGTTCGCGACGCGTCTGATGCACCCGGTCGAAGCTCCCCGAATGGCCGACTACCGCGAGTTCTGTGCACTCGCGACGCGAGCGTTCCCGTCCGACTTCCTCGCGGCCCTCTCGGCGATGGAGATGCCCGTCCTGGGCGAGGCGCTGATCGACGCGCTTCCGCGGGCGGACTTCGAGCCCGAGGCCTTCCGAACCGCGTCGGCCACACCCACGCGGATCGTCGACGAGGGAGACGAGGTGGATCTCGGTGATCGCCACTTCGAGGTCCTGCACCTGCCGGGCCATTCGCAGGGAAGCATCGGCCTCTGGGAAGCCCGCACCGGCACCCTCTTCTCGGGCGACGCGATCTACGACGGGCCACTCCTCGACGAGCTTCCCGACAGCGACATCGAAGCGTATGTGAGGACGATGAAGCGTCTCCGCGAGCTCCCCGTCGACATCGTCCACGGCGGGCACGACGAGAGCTTCGGACGGGCCCGGCTGATCGAGATCGCCGATGCCTATCTCGAGCGGCGCGGCGGATGAAGCACGTCTACCGGACCTGCGCCCTGTGCGACGCCCACTGTGGACTCGACGTCACGGTGGATGAGGCGACCCACCGCGTGCTCGGCATCCGCGGCGACGACGCCGACCCGTTCAGCGCCGGCTACGTCTGCCCGAAGTCCCAGGGCGCGAAGGGGCTCCACGAGGATCCGGACCGGCTGCGCGCGCCGCTGGTCCGTCGCAACGGAGCGCTGGTCGAGACCGACTGGAAGGAGGCGCTCGACTGCGCAGCCGCGGGCCTCTCGCGCGTTCGCGACCAGTTCGGAGCCGACCGCGTCGCTCTCTACGCCGGGAACCCCGTCATCCACGACATGGGGACGCTGCTCTCCATGCCCGTGCTCCTCCGGTCGCTCGGAACCCGGTCGTTCTTCACCGCAGCGAGCGTCGACACCCTCCCGAAGAACCTGGCCTGTGCGCTGCTGTTCGGAAGGACGGGCGCCGTGCCCGTGCCCGACGTCGACCGCACCGATCACCTGCTCGTCTTCGGCGCGAATCCGCTGGTCTCGAACGGCAGCGTGATGATGGCCGCGGATCTGCCCGGCCGTCTGCGCAGGCTGCGGGAGCGCGGCGGCCGGCTCGTCGTCGTCGACCCGCGGCGCAATGAGACCGCCGCGAAGGCGGACGCGCATCATTTCATCCGCCCGGGCACCGATGCCTTCGTGCTCCTCGCGATGATCCACACGCTGTTCGAAGAAGGCCATGTCGCGCTCGGGACACTGGCGCCCCGCGTGAACGGCCTCGAGCGGCTCCGGGTGCTCGCGTCGGAGTTCGCACCCGAGAAGGTCGCGCCGACGGCGGGGATGGAGGCGGGCACCGTGCGGCAGCTGGCGCGGGACCTCGCGCTTTCGCCGTGCGCGATCTGCTACGGGCGCATCGGGACCTGTACGCAGCGCTTCGGCACGCTCGCGAGCTTCGCGATCGACGTGCTGAACGTGTTGGCCGGAAACCTGGATCGTCCCGGCGGCGTGATGTTCCCGCGGCCCGCCGCGAGCCTCGTCGATCTGGCAGAGGACGGCGAGGCCGCACTGCCGTTCGGACGCTTCCACACCCAGGTGCGCGGGCTTCCCGAGTTCGAGGGACAGCTTCCGCTGGCGGCGCTGGCCGAGGAGATCGACGCGGCGCCCGCGCCGATCCGCGCTCTCGTCGTGCTGGCCGGGAATCCCGCGCTCTCGGCGCCGAACGGCCCGCGGCTGGCGCGTGCGCTCGAGCGTCTCGAGTTCGTGGTGTCGCTCGACTACTACCTGAACGAGACGTCGCGCTTCGCGGACGTGATCCTGCCACCGTCGAGCCCGCTCACGCGCTCGAACTGCGACCTGTACAGCTACCCCATCGCAGTGCGGAACGTGGTGCACCACTCGCCCGCGGCACTCGCGCCCGAGGCGGGGCTCCAGGACCCCTGGACGACGGCGTTCGAGCTCTCGGCACGCCTCCAGGACATGGCGGCCGGAACCCTCGAGGAGGCCGTGATCGGCGGCATCGCCGCGCGCCTTTCTTTCGAGGAGCTCGACGCCGCGGGCCGCTCGGGCCCGGACCGTGTGCTCGACCTGCTGCTGCGCGCAGGGCCCTACGCGCTGCGCCTTGCCGAGCTCGATCCCCACGGCGTCGATCTGGGCGCGCTCGAGCCCGGCCTCGACCGCGTGCTCGCGGCCGGCTCCGGCCGGATCGAGCTCGTGCCGGAGCCCATCGAGCGGGAGCTCGACCGGCTCGGCCGGGCGCTCGCGGAAGAGCCTCGGGAGCTGCTCCTGGTCGGCCGCCGCCAGGTCCGCTCGAACAACTCCTGGATGCACAACCTCCCGGCGCTGGCCAAGGGGAAGGCGCGCTGCACGCTGCTCGTGAACCCGCGAGATGCCGAGCTGCGCGGTCTCGCCAGCGGTTCGCAGGCAGAGCTTCGCTCCGAGGCGGGCTGCGTCACGGTGCCGGTCGTGGTGAGCGACGAGGTGATGCCGGGCGTCGTCAGCCTACCCCACGGCTTCGGTCACGACGCGCCGGGCATGCGACTCCAGGTGGCGACGATGCAGCAGCGCGGAGTGAGCGCGAACGCGATCACGAGCGAGGAGCAGATCGATGAGCTCTCGGGTACGGCCGTCTTGAACGGCGTGCCCGTCGAGCTCTCGGCGGCACGTTGAATGGAAGCCGTCGGCTCCCTCGGCGTGGCCATCCTCCTGGGCGCGTTCTTCGCCAACCTGACCGGCTGGCTCGGTGCGCGCTCTCCCTGGTACCAGGGAGCGAACGCTCTCGGCGCCGCGATCGCCGCGTACGCATCCTGGGGCATCGGCTTCATGCCGTTCGTGGTCCTGGAAGGGACCTGGTGTGCCGTCGCACTGCTCGCGCTGGCGCGTTCCCGGGCCGAGCCCGGAACCCGGCGTCGCGCCGACGTAGACTCGTCCCGATGAGTCGGATCGCACGCGGCTGCGCGGCGCTGGATCTCGTGGTCACGGGGGCGATGGCGCTGCCGCCCTCGGCGGCGCTGCTGCTCGAGGTGGTCTACCGGCTCTCGGGCCTCGCTCCGCCTCCGCCGGATCCGACGCGGGCGTTCTTCGTCTGTCTCGCGGGCGCGCTCGGTGTGATCTGGGCGCTCGCGCGGCTGCGCGAGCCGCGCCGGGGGCTCGTCCTCTCCGACGCTGTGGGGCGGGTCTGGGTGGCCGGTCTGATCGCCTGGTTCGTGTTCGCGGCCGGGGCGCCGCGCGCCCTGCTGCTCTTCGTCGCGAGCGAGCTTCCCGGTGCGATCCACCAGGCGCACGCGCTTCGAAAGGAGGGTCGGCCCACGCCGATACCGTACACTTCACGCCCCACCTCGGAGGGCATGCAGCATTGACTCGCATCGAGTTCTACTACGACTTCCGGAGTCCGTTCTCCTACTTCGCCA
>Ga0114931_10005752_pt1 | contig 15335 bp, 13 predicted proteins | sample 2SBtaG_FD_89579 | JGI IMG/M metagenome (GOLD analysis project Ga0114931, IMG submission 89579) | Deep subsurface microbial communities from Kolumbo volcano to uncover new lineages of life (NeLLi) - 2SBTROV14_V59a metaG | ecosystem: Environmental > Aquatic > Marine > Volcanic | place: Kolumbo...
GATCTCCAACGCATATCCGATCACCGACGGCTGGATCGAACGCATGAACGACGCGGGCCTTTCCTTGTTGCAGGTCTCGGTCGACAATGTGGAGCCCAACGAGGTGTCGCAAAAGTCCTGGTCGAAGATCAAGAAGCGGCTCCTGCTGCTCAAGGAGCACGCCAAGTTCAAGCTAAACATCAACGCGGTCCTCGGCTCATCCCCCCCGGCATAAACACGCCACTTGATCGAGGAGATCCACTCGTTGGGTTTCTACATGACCGTGGGTCTCTTGCACGACCAACGAGGCCAGATCGACCCGGGGCTCATCGGTGACGGCCTTCCGGAGTTCTACGAAGAGATGCGAGCGCTCTGTAACAAGAGCTTCTTCCATCAGTTCGGCGAGGGCTGGGAACGAAAGATGCTGCGAGGGGGCACAGCTTCCTGGCAGTGCCGGGCGGGCGCGCGTTATCTCTATATCGACGAGTTCGGGACAGTAGCTTACTGCAGCCAGAGCCGCGCCGAGCCAGGCATAGCGCTGCTGGACTACACGCGCGCCGATCTCAAGCGCGAGTACGACACTCCCAAGGGCTGCGAGGACGGCTGCACCATCGCCTGCGTTCGACGCGCCTCGAGCCTGGACCAATGGCGTCCCCAGCGAGGCCCCACAGCATCGTCCACCAAAGTGTCGCTGCCCACCGTCTAAGCTGGCGACAACGGTGCCTGTGCCGATCGCCCAGGCGTCGTAGCAAGGTATTCGTTGATGAAGAGCGCGTTCCGGTCGTATTGCTCACGCGTCGTCGTTTCCAAGAACGATTCGATCAGGTGGCCCACGCCAAAGACGCGTGCCTCTATCTCGAACGTGACGCTGCGCTCGCAGGATCGAGCGGAAAGGGGCTCGACCTCGACGGTGCCGCTCACGCCGATGCGGCCAGCAAGCGTGGAGGGAATGACCTTAAAATCGTATCGTTCGGCATCCTCATCGTAGATCCCGTCTTCGACAAAGCTGATCGTGTTGCCAAGAACACTTGCAAGCGCTTTGGGAACATTGTGGGTCGGCCAAACTCGCGCGCGTCGATGGCCCGTGGCGCGATCCCAGAGATCGAGCTCATAGCGATACCCCAAATGATCGATGTAAAGAGCGCGGTTGAAGTCCTCGCTCTCGAAGATGTCGGTCCAGAAACGTTCCACCGGCGTGTCGAGCTCATGTTGCAAGATGAAGTGGGTCGTCATGGCTCTGGCTTTCCGCTACGTCCCAACGTCTTTCCGATGATTGGCAAATCGTGGCGCCGCACGAACAGCACCACAGCCGACGAGACCAGGACGAGAGCTAGCATCGCCACGTGTCTTCCGCCATCGCCGACGTCGACACCGAGGACGGTGCTATGGGCAATGATCGCGCCGAACATGATGCCGACGGCAATCAAGGCTCCGCTCGCCGCCTGCGGAGACAACATGAGCAAGGCGGCAATGATCTCCAAGAGACCGATGATGATCCTCCCCTTGGGCTCCATCCCGAGCCGTTCAAACAGCATGATGTCCATGGGCGTACCTGCAAGCTTCGAGTAGCCGACGGGTAGCAGTATCGCCGCGACCACGAGCCTCAAGGCGAGTTGCACGTAGCGATGGCTCATGGCGCAGCTCCTCGATGCATGCCGGGCAGGAAGAGATTGCCACGATCGAGTTGTGAGGCGGAGGTCTTCCCCGTGGCAGCAAGCAACTCCCGGTGGTTGTGACACAGTCCTGCGACGTAGTTAGCCACCCGCATCGACTTTGCCTCGATGTCGAGGCCGTGCTGCAGGCGCCGATTGTGTGTAGTGATCCCCACAGGGCATGTGTTCTGATTGCACTGAAGCGCCTGGATGCAACCGAGCGCCAGCATGAAACCCCGCGCGGTATAGCAGGCGTCCGCTCCCATGGACATCGCGACGAGCTGGCGCCGCGCGTCGATGAGCTTGCCCGAGGCGACCAGCTTGAGCCGATCGCGCGCGTTATCCTCCTGCAACACGGCCTGCACTTGAGCGAGCGCTTCGAGGAGCGGCAGGCCAAGCCCATCCATGAAGCTCCGCGGTGCGGCCCCGGTGCCACCCTCGGCGCCATCCACGGTCATGAAGTCAGGAAATATCCCCTGTCTCTTCATTTCCCGCACTAGGCCCCTGAGCTCGACATCGCGCCCAAGGCAAAACTTGATCCCAACTGGAAGGCCCGCAACCTCTTGAACCCTGCGAATGAAGGCGACAGTCGTTGCTTCATCGACACACTCCAAGTGGCGCGGGGGCGAAACGACGTCCTGCCCCATCGGAACGCCCCGAAGCTCGGCGATCTCCTCACTCAGCTTTTCTTTGGGCAGCAGTCCTCCTTTGCCGGGCTTGGCGCCTTGGGAGAGCTTGATCTCCACCATCACGATCTGGTCTTTCGCCGCGAGCTCGGCGAGCTTCGGCTCGTCGAGCCGTCCATCCTCGTGGCGCACACCGAACTTCGCAGTGCCTATCTGAAAGATGAGATCGGCGCCTTCCATCAAGTGGTACTTCGGATAGCCGCCCTCCCCGGTGTTCATCGGGATGCCGGATTTCTTCGCACCCCTGGCGAGCGCCCGGACCGCATGGCTCCCGAGAGCGCCAAAGCTCATGCCGCTGATCATGACCGGACGGTCGATCGTGTGCATCGTTGGAAGCTCGCGTTCTTCTCCGAAGCTGACTCGAAATGACTCGAGCTCGTCTGTGCTTGCTGGGAAGAATGAATGACGAAGCAAGATCTGATGTCCCGACTCCAAGTCGAGCTGGGTCCCAAAGGCCGCAGACGAGTCGATGCCCTTGGCCTTTCGGTAGACTTCGGTTCGCTCGTTCCGGGAAAAGGGGCGTTCTTCGTTGTCACTCGAGTAGAGGTACTGCCGGAACTCCGGACCGAGGCTTTCAATTACATAGCGCAGCTGCGCCATGAATCCAAAATTCGAAAGCAGCGTATGAGTAGTCTGAATGTGCCGCCAGTAGAAGTTGAGCGCGTTGAGAAGCAGCAGAAAGACGGTGAGAAAGTGGAAGTAGAACGAAACGAAATAGCCGAGCAAGCCCGAGCCCGCGAGAGCCAGCAGGGCCCCTGCGTTCGCAATCTTGGCCACCCGATCCAGGTTGATGGAAAGGCGCGTCTCCACATGACGCACGCCCTGCGCTTGAGGTCTATCACTCACTTCTGTCCGGAGAACGCGAGTCCAACGGCGCACAGCAAGCGAACCATCCGCGATGCAATGCAAAGGTACATGGCTCCGGTCTCATTAGAGGCTCTCATGGGGTGCACATATCCGTCGCAGCATCTTGAATACGCGTCTCGGGGGGATTGCGTTACACTCGGTTCGCCTGTGCAGGAGCTCAAAAGAACTGCATGCCGAATCCCGCCAGCAAGTCGAATCTCTGCCCTCCGAAGGATTGCGGCTGGGGGAACCAAACGAACGTGAACTGTGCGCGAAGGCGTTCCAGGATGGCGATGGCCACATACGGCTGCAACACAGCTTGGCTACAGTTCCGCCCGTCGCCGCGTGCATTGCCCGAGGTGCACGCTCTCGCCGTGAATCGATCCGCAGTGCCAAACTGATAGCCTGCGCGAAGGCCGAGCATCGGTTGAATCACCTGGGACGTCCACCAAAGCATTTCGAGCTCCGGACCCGCGACCAGCGAGAATGTCACCGCCGCGGGCGTTGGGTTGATCAAAGTCCGAAGACTCCCGATTTGAAGCGCGAGGTTGAGACGTAAATAGCTTCGTCTCGTGTGGAATGGGAGAACACTGCCGCCGACTTCGACACCGGTGCCCAACGTGAAATATCCCCAGTTCTTGGGCGGCTCGTAGGCGATCGTGTTCACGGCAAAACGGCCGCCGGTCAGCATGGCGAGGCGCTCCACACGGCTTGGCTGTGCGTCCGAAAGCGCGCTCACGACCTCGAGCAGGTCCCGTCGGATCTGGACTGCTGCGTATTTGGCTTCTTTCCGCTCGAGGCCGAGATCCTCGAAATGAAATTGATACTGCACGAGGAGACGCATCACGTAGTCGAGCTCGGACTCCCCATCCTTGGGTTGATACGAGCCCTCTTTGCTCCGTGGGACGACCCTTGGCGGAAGCGCCCCTTCGGCCGCTCGGTCGCAATGATAGTTGGGATAGCTCGGACGCGAGGCATCGGACTTCGCGCAGGCTGCATACAATCGATCCAGAGAAACCTGAAGGAGGATGCGGAAGTCGCGCATCTCCGGACCGTCACAAGCAGCTCGAAAACGCTGCGCAGACGGTTCGTACCAGCCCACCATGCACGCAAAGGGCCGCCAAGAAGCTGGAATTTGGCTGGGGTCTCCGGTTTGGAACGATGGGTGCAGCGCGGACAAGAGCGCCCGGAGGGTTGCCTCATCTCCTGAGCGCTCCAGCCGGTGACCCGCCTCGGCGTATGCGTCGTACATCCCGAGGTAGAAATCGAACTCACGGAACTGGTGTTCGAAAAAACCGAGGAACGCGGAAAGTAGCCCGCTCATCGTTGGGAAGTTGCGATGTGTGACGAAAAGCCGGCGAAGAAGATCCGGCTGTTCCTCCGCCAGAGTGTAGAGCTCCTTGGCGCGCGCCGTGCTGACCAGCTCGCCCACGAACGCGCCAAGAAATCCCAAGGTGCTCGGCTCTTCCACGCCGGTGGTCCAATCGAGCTCCGGGTAGGACGCCGTGTCAGGATCCAGGTACTGATAAATCGGGTCCTGATAGGTCGGCCTGAGGTCTTCGAACTCGCGCAGCTGGAGGTCGGTCCAAACGCCTCGTCCGTGTCGGTCGACCACCAAGCCGTAGGCGGCAACCTCTGCGGCGAGGCGAAGCGGGTTGTTGTCGAACACCCCGCCGTCGACGAAGGGGTCATGTCGTGTAGGGCGCACGCATTCCCAGGTATCGGGATCCTCGGGATCGGTTAGGCAGTGGTCGAGCTCCTGAGGCGCAAAGGCCAACGGAAATGCCGACGAGGCGAACAGAAGGTCCTGCAAGAGGTCGAAGTCTTGCCGGCCACCATCGCCACGCAGCGGCAGCAGTGCTTGTGGAAGCCCAGATCTCACGTCGACGTAGTTGTTGAGAGTGGGCGGCACATCAGAGCCTCGGCCACGAATTCGAAGCACGAACCTCTCCTCCTGTCGCGGCAACGATAGGGCCTCGTTGAGCGAGACGGGGTAGCTCCGGAGGCGGGTCGCAGAGATCCCCACGACCACGTCACAATCACTCGAGAGACCCTGGTTCCAGACGCGGCGCACGTCCTGGACCGATCGCTCCAAGCCGCGCCTCGTAAAGACGTGGGTGGGCCCTACCTGGTCGGGGTCAAACAGGTCGTCGAATCCTAGATCTACCCAGATCCGCCATCCTAGATCACGCTGAGGGTCGTAGTTCAGCGGCTCACACGAATTGATCGCAGCGATGAGCGCATTCACGCTGCCGGCGGAAGCGCCAGTGAGGAGCCGGACGCGGTACTTCCCTTCGGTGTGGCGTACGGTCTGTATCGCAAGATAGAGGTACCCCGCTTCATACGAGCCAAGCGACACGCCGCCACTGATCGTGAGCGCAAGCTCGGCCCCTCCCCGCTCGGCATCCAAAGCATTGCCTTGCGATAGAGACGAGGTCGGTACGCTCCAAGCGGTGAGCACCGCAAGCGAGCCGAGCACCCCCACAACCCAGGGCTGTGCCCGGGAAATACTCAACAGCAGCCGTCGCCAGCGTAGTGCCAGGTCGATGCGGTGATGACGAGATCATCACGCCCGAGCCTCTCGAGCGCCCCTGCGGTCTTGTCGCAAACACCGAGCGGCATGTCGCGAGACATCAGATGGCCTTTCCCATCGTCGAACTGGTCATCTTCCCCTACGTAGATGACGCTACGGCCGGTGAAGATGCACGGCCCGTCGTCGGGAACGGGGTCTTTGATGGCCACGGCCTCGATGCTCTCGAGCAAGAGGTTTTCGTCGAGGCGGTAACGCTTCTTGTCGAGCACGCGATAAGGGCGTCGAGCACGCACTTCGATCGTCCCGAAGCCTGCCGCAACGATGGCCTCCAAGTACTCTTCGAGCGTGAGCGCGCCTGAAAGGCACTCTGCCCGAAGCCGGGCGTCATCGGCAAGCCTGCTCGGCATCGGCCGCTCGGCCACAGGGTCGCTCAAGACGAAGCGGCCTCCAGGCTCGAGCACACGATACACCTCGGCGAGGGCTCGAGCGAGGTGCTCTCGCTTGAAGATGTTGAACAGGCAATTTTGGGCAGCCACGTCGATGCTCTCGGACTGCACCGGCAAGGACAGCGCATCACCTTCCCGTAAGTCCACGAACGAGGGCTCAAACCAGGGGTTTCGACTGGCTGCAAGGTCGAGAAGCCCGCGCGCTGTTTCCAGCATCGCGGGGACTTTGTCGAGTGCAACCACAGCCCCCTTCCGGCGCAAGAAGTAGCTGAGCTGGAGCGCTTCCATGCCGGCACCTACACCGACATAGAGCGCTCGCTCGACATTTACGAGGTCGCGCGGATGAATGGTCGTGCCGCACCCGTAGTTTCTCTCGAGCATGGCCTGCGGCACATCCAGGCCAGGAAGCTGCCAAATCGGCGTCGTGGTGCAGCAAAGAGAGGGCTGAGGCGTTTGCGCCGCCGTCGCATAAACGTCTTCGACGACGTCGCGATAATCGAAACCGTCCATACGCGGACTCATAGCACTAGGCCCGTGCAATTGCTCGATCGTAGTGCTCAGCTGCAGCTACCTTCGCCACAGGAAGCCTCTCCGGCATCGCCCTTCTTCGCGGCACTACAGGATGCCTCGGAAGCATCACCCTTCTTGGCTGCGCTGCAACTGCTTTCGCCGCAGGAAGCTTCAGCAGCACTAGCTCCGGCTTTTTCTGCTCCGCTCGTGGCCTCGCTAGAAGAGGGCCCAGCATCGCTTTTGCAAGCTGCAGTCATGCTGAGCGCGGCCGTCGCCATGGCGACAATGGTTTGTTTGAGTAGTGGATTCATCGAAATAGCCTCTTTGATATCGTGTCTTGGTATGGCTCTGTTGGATGCACCGGCATAATCCGAACGCCCAGCCAGAGCTTCGAACGGGTTATGCGCGGGGTGGCCAGATGTTTCGCTAGATTCGTAAGCGACCCCACACGCGCCTGCAATACCATCGCGCGCAGTAGCAACCGATCGGCCTGGTGCTCGATATGTCAGGTATGGCGAACCGTGAGCTTGTCGGCGAGCTCGGTAAGCATGCCACGCCCTTGAGGGTTGAAGGGAGCACCGTCTAGAGTGCCGAGCGCACGCTGTCGAAGCTCGGCGATGCGTCGCTCGAGCCGTGCCACAACCCCTGATTCGTGCAGACACCTGCGGGCTTGGGTGAGCTGGCGATGGGCTACGTCCTGCTGACCGACGATCGCTTCGACCGCCTCTCGCTCGAGTCGGCTGGTCGTGCGACGGAGCTCGGCCAGCACGCTGCTGACTTTGCCGTGCGGGATGTCCATCCCCGGCTTCCCCGTGCTATCGGGAGCGCCGAGCGCCCCGAGGAGATCGTCGCGGATCTGGAACGCCTCGCCGATCGGTCCCGCCCAGTCCGCAAGTGCCCGTAGCTGAGCAGGGCTCGGATTACCGAGCAACGCTCCGAGAAGGAGTGGGCCGCGCACGGAGTAGCTCGTCGTCTTGAGCGCGTGCATGCGAGCTACGTCTGCATCTCCGGTCAGATCGAGCTGCTGGCCGCAATACACCTCCTTTTGAATCTTGAGAAACATCGCGCTGGCCTGAGGCCAAGCCTGCATCGAATACGGTGCCTCTAGGAAAAGCTCCCACGCGTAGGCGGATGCGAGGTCGCCTGCAAGCACACCGAGCGCGGAACCGAGGTGCGCATCCTGGTGGATCCGCCGAAACCCCGCATGCACGGCAGCTCCGCCACGACGCACCTCATCGCCGTCCATCCAGTCATCGTGAATGAGGAGATAACTCTGCAGAAGCTCGAGGGAGGCGCCGAGCTCGACCAGGCGGTCCATCCCCTGACCTGGACGCACACAACGGTAACCGGCCGCGGCAACCGCGGGACGCAGACGCTTGCCGCCACGCATCGTCAGCGCGTCGATCGCATCGACCAGCTCGAGTGTAGGCGGGGATAATTCTCGGGTTTCACGTCTCTTCGCCTCAAAGAACTCGACCAGACGCGTATCGACTTCCATGCGAACCATCGGAAGCCAACTCGCCGCTTCGGTCTGAGGCCGGGGTTCAGGGACAGCTCGAAGGTGTGGTGCTTGCATGGGTTCTCCCTAGTTGGGCATGGTCGATGAGGGAACGCCGAAAGAGCGCCAGCGCCATCACCGGGAAGTACTGTCGGTAGAGCCGGTAGTTCAGCAGTGCGGTCTCGAAAAACACGCCGACGAATTGCCCATCGGGCCATTGTCCGGACTCCATCTGCGTGGATTCCAGGTAATCTGCGCCACGCACGAGGGCAGCGGTGTTCGGCTCCGCCGCCTCGATCAGAGTAATGAGCGCCCAAGCCGTCTGTACGGAAAGGCTGGCCTGCGCGTCGACGTAGCGAGGCGCCTTGCCACTGGGAGGATGTTCGCCCCAGCCGCCATCGGCATGCTGATGCGCCAAGAGCCATCGGCAAGACAGGCGAACTCGCTCGTCCGTCGGCGCAACGCCCGCCGCGAGCAGACCACGTACGCCAAACATCGTCGCGTAAATGTAATGTACGCCCCAGGCTGCATCCCATGTGCCGTTCGTGTTTTGGCTCGCGAGCAGGAAGCTCCGAGCCCGCGTGATCGCGTTGCCGACTCGCGTGCGAAGGAGATTCGGATAGCGGCGTTGGACCTCGCACAGAGCCATGAGGCAGGAAGCCGTGCACTCCGTGTACGAACGCTCGACCATGCACCGGCCGAACATCTCCGACGGATTCAGCCAGTCGAGCGGGAACGAGGTCTTGCTCGGTTCGTAGCTGCCAAAGCCACCGTCCCGATTCTGGCACCGCAAGATGAACCAGACCGCGCGCGCGACGTCTTCGCGTCCGAGGCTTTCCGGCTGGGCATGAAGCAACGCCAAGAGCGATTCGGCAGTACAGTCGCTGACGGGCCATCCGTGCCCAACCTCGGAGAAGCACCATCCGCCGCTCGGGTCGATTCGGTACGCCGCGCGATAGTCGAAGTCGGCTCGCTCGACCTGTTGGCCTGCTAAAAACGCCGTGCCCTTCGTCAGTGCACGCCCTGCGTGCGAGGCCGGCACCACACAAAGCGCTTGAAGCGCAAAGGAAGTGTCCCAGCAGACGCTCCCCGCGCCAGCGACCCGCGACCCTTCGCGCGCGTCCTCCCAAAACCATGAGTCGAGCTTGTCAACGGCGTGCCGCAGATCCACATCACTGGGGTCCTCGGCCCAAAGCGCCAGAATGCTGAGCAGGCCGTTCACCGGCGAGAGCGAAAGATAGCCGCTCGCTCGAAGGTCCTGACGCATCCTTTCCCGAAGCTGACAGAGCAAGCGTCGACGAATGGATTTCGATTGAAACCGCTCGTAGAGTCGACTCAATGCGAAGACCACTCGCAGCGGGGCGCTGGCGCGGAAGGGGGCATCCTCTTCCCGGGTGTCGTTGGCACATGCCGCGAAATCGATCGTGTCATAGCGGCCGCCATAGAGCTCGGCGCGAAGCTCGTCGACGATCGGAGCGCGCGTGGCTACGAACCGCTGCCCATAGAGCACTGCAAGACCTAGATAGATCGAACGTGTATGACAGTAGTAATTGGCAGGGTGAACCGGAACGCGTGACGGGAGCGCCCAGATTTCCGGTAGGATCGGATTCACGCCGTCCCAAGCATAGAGATCGAGAAGCGCGAGCCAGACTTTTCCCCATGTTGGTATGCATTGCACGCCTCCTTCGCGATCGAACATGCGGCGAGCCTGCTGCAGCCACGGTTCTTTCGAAGAGACGCCGAGTAACCGCGCGGCTACGTAGACGAGCGTAGTCACAAAGAGGCTTGCCTCGTCCAATGGATGAAGCCCCCAGACGCCCGCATGATTCTTCGTGGCGCGGAAATGCGTGATGAGGCCCTGACGGCGGTGCGGCAGGATCTCCAGGCCGATGACGTGCGCGGTGATGACGTACTGAGCCGTCAACATAGGGCACCAAACACACTCACCCTCCCATCGACCATCGGCGCGTTGCATGCGAACGAGCGCGTCCACTCCCCGGTCGAGGGCGGCGCTCGCCTCGGATGCCTGGGGTCTAAGCGCGTGGACAACCATCGCTCGTCACTCCGCGTCGCCCGCCCTGCTCGGGGCGACGCCTGCAGCTAGAGCGACGGAGCGCGCATGGAGGCCCATGTGTCCACGCTGAATTCCCTCGGCCGCCAGAGCGCACAGCGCGCCGAGATTTTGAGCTAGGCCGACTGCCGCCATCACAAGCGCGAGCTCCCGGGCGCCTTCGACGCCCATCAGCTTGCGAACGACCCGAAGCGTGGGCTGCACACAGGTAGAGCCGCCAACCGTACCGACTGCCATCGGAAGCTCGATCTCGCCATGAAGGTGTCCATCGATTCGCCACCAACGGGTTAGCGGCTCGTACCTTCCATTTCGTGCCGCGTACGCATGGGCCCCCGCCTCCAGGCTGCGCCAATCGTTCCCGGTCGCGAGGCCCACTGCATCGATCCCATTCATGACGCCCTTGTTGTGTGTGGCGGCCCGGTACGGATCCACTGCCGCGAACCGGTACGCTTCGACGACGCCTTCGGCCACGGCCGATCCCTGGTGGCCGTGGCGCGAAAGAAGCTCCTCTCGAATCGCGCAGCGCGCGCGAGCCAACCTGCGGTCGGCGAGGTTGCTCAAGATGCGAAGGCGAACTCGCCCACCACTGACTTCTTCGATGAGCGGCGCCACGCCCTCCGCCATATCGTTGACGATGTTGGCGCCCATCGCGTCTTGGCAATCGACCAGCAAGTGGACGACCAGCATCCGGGGCTCGGCTTCGAAGAAGCGTACCTCGAGAGATTTGGCTCCGCCGCCGCGCGCGACCATGTTCGTGTGACGTTGGTTGGCCACACGGAGGATCCGATCGGCCTCCTCTTCGATGGCAGCGCGGGCCCGGAGCGGTTCGTCAATCTCCAGCACCTGAACTTGCGCGACCATCAACGACTCGCTAGCCTCTGCGACAAAGCCTCCGGACTCTCGAATCATCCGTGCCATATTGCTCGCTGCAGCCACGACCGAAGGTTCTTCGACGGCCATCGGGACGACATAGTCGTCACCGTTGATCTGGAAGTTGAGGCCCAAGCCGACCGGCAAACGGAGGACGCCCACGCAGTTCTCCACCATCTCGTCGGCAATCGCGACACCGTCCACCCCCGCACCCCGAAGCAAAGCGATCTCGTCATCTGTGAGGCCGAACCGGCGTGAAAGCTCCCGATACCGACTGTCGATGTCCAGCCGGTAGAAGCCGGGGATCCGTGATGCGGGCCGTTCGAAGGGTGTCTCGAGCGCTCTGGCAGTCATGCAGCATCCATTTCTTGGGGCCACTCGTCCGTCGTCGAACCTGCGGCCATGAGCCTCGAAACCGGGTGCCACATCGCTTCGTAGTCGGCGCGGAGGAGCGCGTCGTCGCTACAGTTCGCGGTGCAACGCCCGATCGCCTCCTCCACCTCTCCCCGGCTGAGCTTGACCTCGTTGCCCGTAATGAACATCGAGTCGTTTCCGTAGGCCAGCCCGATGGTCTTCACCGCGAGCCAGAGGGGGAGCAGGCAAAACAGTCGAATCTCTCGATGCTCGGCTGGCACCGCGAGCGCGTAGTCGAGCGCACGGCCGAGATTGCGGCGGGCGAGCTCGAACAGCGGAACCACGGCACGATGCGCGGCCGCGCGGCGGCTAGGATCTGCAAGGTCCCGATTACGGATGCCCTGTGCTCTGCAAAGAGACTGAGGCACGAACGACCAACCCCGATGCAGGTCGTCGGTGATGTCTTTCAAGATGTTGACGAGCTGCAAGCCAGTACCGAAGGCTTCGGCGAGCTCGTTCAGCTGCTGGGCCTCAGGGCTGTCTGGATCGAGCTCCATCTCGAACTTGAAGAGCTCCGTCAGCATGTGCCCGACGGTACCCGCAACGAAGTAGCAGTAACGCTGCAGGTCATCGCTGGTCGAGGGGGCGATGACGCCATCTCGATCAGCAGACCGGTGACTATAGATCTGCATGCCTCGGGCCATTTCAGTGACCCACCGAAGAACCGCGTCGCGCATTTCGGAGGGCACTGTGTCGAGCACGGCCATGACGCAGCGGATCCGCGTGCACAACTCGATCTCGTGTGGCGGCGATCCTGCGATGCCCTGCCAGGACCGCTCGAAGTCAGTCGCAGCCGCAGTGTTTCGAATGACCTCGTGGAACGCGCGATAGCGTTCGTCGCGCTGGCCGACCGTGAGCGTGTCGTTGTCTTCGACCGCGTCGACGATGCGGCACAGCAGGTAGCCACAGGTCACTGCCTTTCGCAGCTCGCCTGGCAGCACCTCGATGGGGCGCGAGAATGTACGCGAAACTTGGCGCAGGCTGCTCGTACAAAAGTCCCAGTCAGTTTGCATGCTGTTTCTCCTGGAAGGGTTGGGGTGACAAAAAGGAATTGCGGCGCGCCCATGATTCCGGCGCCGCCCACGACAAGGACCGGGAGCGAATCGCAACGGGTCGCGGGTGCAAGCTTGCCCATGGCCATCGAAGCCAGCCTCCAAGCTCCGCGACTGTGCGTCGGTCGTAAAAGAGCGCCGCGGCGCCAGCCTGAATCGCCACACGGGAAAAGGCTCGGACGAAGTCCGCGCGGCTGGTGGACGCCCCGGCGAGGAGTTTCATCGTTCGACTTCGGTGCGTTGAGCTAGAGCGCCAGCTGCTGAAGATCGCCTCGCGAATTGCCGCGGAACCCGCGTCACGCCGTACGAAGGCTTGATAGATTGCGTTCGACAGGAGCTCCGGCACGTAGGTCTGGCTCGCGCGGATGTCGGCATAGTCCGCGAGGTTCGTTGCAAGCGAAAGCGTCTCGGCATCGAGCACCGACATCGTGATCCCCATCGCGGTCAACGGATGAAAGACGCCCGCGACATCACCCACTAGTGCGACATCCGAATCGGTCCGATAGCTTCGTGGACGAAACGCGTTGGCTGCCCATGAGAGCGAAGTCGGCGAGAGTCCGTCTCGAACGCCCGCGCGCAGAGAGGGAGGCAACACCTCGGCAAAGGATTTCCAAACCCATTCCGACGCTTGCGCGCTGCGACGGGTCTCGTGCGGGACGTCGAAGCAGAGTCGAATCCGCTGTTCGTCGATACGGTACGCGAGCACCGGACCGGGCCCGCCACTGATGACGTGCCCGTACCGGTCACAGGGAAGCTGACAATCGGTGACGATGAGTCCGGCCATCAGCGAAATCGAAACTTGGTCCTTCCGGCTCGCATCCAGACGAGCCAAGCGGCGTGACGAACGCCCCGCCGCGAGGACGACGAGCTGGGTGTGGACCCGTTTCGGTCCTCCTTGGTGAACGGCGAGCTCTACGGCATGACCGCCAACCGGCTGCGCTCGCACGTGCTCAACGTAGTCCACGCGTGGCAATTCCGCGGCGCGACATCGAAGATGGGTCACCAACGTCTCGTGCTCACAGGAGAGCCCTTTCATGCCGTCCGGATAGTCGAGGCGAATCGGGCCCAGCCCGTCGTTGGGGAAGACGGCAAACCCGGCTGTTGCGACGCCGCTACGCAGGCCATCCAAAAGACCATGCTCCGTCAGGACCCGAACACCTTCGGGATGAATCCACTCGCCGGCAAATCGCTGTGCGGCCTTGGGGTTGGATTCGACGAGGAGGACGGACGCCCCACGCGCCGCCAAGCAAGCCGCCGTTGCACAGCCTCCAGGCCCCGCGCCGATCACAACGGCGTCGTACGTCGCTCGAATGTCCCCCGACTCGATTGTGCTTGGCAATCCCCGCATTGCTGCAACCAAGTATTCGTAACGCGCCGCCCGTTGCTAGAACATTCGGTTCGATGGATCGATGCATCTGTTCGGTCGTCCGAATTCGCCCACGAATGGTTTTCGATGATCGCAACCTTTACACGCTGTTGTGTTAAGTCGGAACACGCGTTGCAAACTTTACATTCCGTTGGCTAAACGCCCTGCATCACTCATTGATCGCGGTTCAACTACCAGTGCAAACCGCTGATCCGATCTCAGGAACAGATCGCGCGTTTTAACTTTGTCGTTTCATCGAGAGCGCTACACATCAGCATGTCGATCATGTGTACGACGTAGGAGATAGACAAATGAGCACGACCGCAGCAGGCATCGCATCCATCGGGCTTCAACTGCCGCCACTTTTCATGCCAGTCACAGAGCTCGCAGAGCTTCGAGGCGTCGATCCAAACAAGTATACAAAGGGTCTAGGATGTGTGGACATCGCACTCTGCCCGGCTGGGCACGATGCGGTCTCCCTAGCCGTTGGTGCCGCAAAAAGGGCGCTTTCGCGTTGGAATGGCTCCGCAGAAGACATCGGGCTCGTCGCGGTAGGAACCGAAAGTTCGAAGGACATGAGTCGGCCGCTCAGCGCGTGGATCGCCGAGGAGCTCGGGCTTTCCGGAGCGATTCGATCCTATGAGGTGAAACACGCGTGTTACGGCGGCACGCTCGCCTTACGCCAAGCGCTCGAGTGGAAATGGTCAGGGGCCGGCGCCGGAAAGGCTGCGCTCGTGATCGCTTCCGATGTTGCGCTCTACTCGCTTGGGGATCCCGGCGAACCGACGCAAGGCGCTGGCGCAGTCGCAATGATCATCGACCAGCCAACGCTCGCGAGCGTAGTGCCCACCGCGTTTCCCTTCAGCAGCCCGGCGTTCGATTTCTGGCGACCCGTCGGCGATTCCTTTCCCTCCGTAGATGGAAAGCTCAGCCTCGACTGTTACAAGCGCGCCGTGATGGAGTGCTTTGGCTCGCTCATCGGCGATCGTGACGCGCACGAGGTGCTCTCCGGCTATCGCTGGCTGTGCTTTCACGTGCCGTTTCCAAAGATGGTCAAGAAGGCAGTGATTCATCTCGGGGAGCAGCTCGGTTGGTCGACGCAGGAAGCGGAGCGCCTCTACCTCGCGAAAGTCGAAGACACGCTCGAATGGAACCAACTGACTGGGAACGCATACACCGCAAGCCTTTGGATTTCCGTGGCGCGAGCTCTGGTGGGATTGGAAGAAGGGACCGCTATCACGGCGTTCTCATATGGCTCGGGCTATGGGGCTGAGCTCTTGCAGCTTGCCGCCGGCCCGGCCGCAGCGTCCGCGTCATGGGTCTCGGACGTCGAAGAGGACCTCCGCGTGCGCAAACCGGTCGACATGTGGGGCTACGAGACGCTTCGAGGCGATGTCCGTGCAAGCGCCTGA